>Ga0210395_10000149_pt1 | contig 55410 bp, 45 predicted proteins | sample IncBWH4OmetaG_FD_150861 | JGI IMG/M metagenome (GOLD analysis project Ga0210395, IMG submission 150861) | Forest soil microbial communities from Barre Woods Harvard Forest LTER site, Petersham, Massachusetts, United States - Inc-BW-H-4-O ...
AGCGGGGGTAGAGAAATAGGGAAAATATTCAGCCGATAGTACAGGTCTTCCCGGAATTCACCGTCCTGGACCATCTGCCGCAGGTCTCGATGGGTGGCGGCTACGATGCGAACGTCGACTTTAGTGGTGCGTGTGCTGCCGACTGGTTCGAACTCGCGCTCCTGGAGAACACGGAGCATCTTCGGCTGAAGTTCCAGCGGCATGTCACCGATTTCATCGAGAAACAACGTGCCACGATCCGCGAGCGCGAAGCGGCCAACATGGGAATTGATCGCTCCGGTAAAAGCCCCCCGCTCATGTCCGAAAAGCTCGCTTTCGAGAAGACCTGCAGGCATAGCGGCGCAGTTGACCTTGACCAGATTCCGGCTTCGGCGAGGGCTGAGCTCGTGAATCGCCCGTGCAATAACTTCCTTACCCGTTCCGGTTTCGCCGGTGATCAAGATGGTGGCATTCGTAGGCGCCACTGCCTCGACTTGGGCGAGGATGGAGCGCAGGCCGCCGCGGCGTCCCACGATGCTGTCCAGGAACGAAGGTTCGGAGCGTTCTCGTTTGCGCAAAACTGATTCATCTGGAGAATAAACAGTCGTGCTCATCATCGAGTTCCCCCTGTATTCGTCAACCTGAGTGCTTGAAGCTGACATCATGTCTCACCCCCATACTTAGAACCACAATCTGAAAGTAAAATGTCACCGTGTCCCAAATTCCGAAGCCCCATCGAACCGTGCGCTGCATGCGCTTACGCCGGAACCTCCGCAGCGTCGGTCCGATTGTGCTGTTGCTGCCATAACATCTCCTTCACTGCCGTGACTCGAACTCCGCCGGAGCACGACATTCAATTTCAATCTCCCGGAACGAATAAGCATCAGGTCTTCCGTTTTTGCCGCTCCGAAGAACCTCGCCCTTGCGCCGTACATTGCAGGATCGCTGCACGGAAAACAACACCAGTTCGAGGCTTTTTTCTTACCCTCAAAGCTGGTTGCGCGATACTCCTTTGGTGGTAGGCACGGGTTTCGCTAATTCGGATGTCGTTCTCTCGTAATCCATTCGCGGACGTATGCCGGACAATTGCCGAGCTTGATGCCAGCCGTTTCGCAGTGCTCGAGAAAACCGATTGCATCTCGGTTCACAAGCGTGAGGTCTCTTAGGTCCAGCACCATGCGGCGATCTTTCGCTTCTGCTCCCAAAAGGACTTTCAATTCTGCAATATTCTCCGCGTCCATGCGGCCGCTCAGCGTGAAGACGACCTCTCCCTTCTCTCTCCTTTGAATCCTCAGCATCTGGCCTCTCTCGATGATTGGTAACCACGTTATCTCCCCGTCTGAGGCTGCCACTGTCTAACGTGACCGACATCACATCTATAGCAAAGGCAATCGCTGTGCCAACTGTAAGCCAATGAAAAATAAAAGTTTACGTGGCATTAGGAAGGCCGCCAAGTGGCGACGTCTCGCCAATTGGCGAAATTCTGAACAGCGCTGTTCGGGGCGTACCTCGAGGGAGGTATTGGGGCGGCTAGGTATTCTCAGACGATACCGCTGTTCTAAAGCGATTCTTGTCGATCTCAAGCGACCGAATCTTCGATTCCAGGCTGGAGCGCGCCATACTCAACTTGGTAGCAGCGCCGGCAAGGCGTACACCCGTCCTTTGCACTCCCGCAGGGGCGCCGCGGTTGAGGAACAGGCCCGAATCGTGATCGGCGCGTCTGCTGGGGCGTAGGTCGAGGCCCTCGCGCCGGGAATGTGTCAAAGCCTTGACGCTCTCGTCGAGACTGCATCTCAGTAGACGCCTGGCATTTCAAGTAAACCACGCTGCCTGAAGTCTAAGTCACCATTTGTTCAGCCGGTTACAGAAGTCCGCCCGAGAGTCCCTCTTGGTGATAGAAATGCCTCTGAAAATAACTGGATGGCAAAGGGCTAGCGGATGAAACGCAAAGCGAGCGCGGTTTGGCGAGGCGATGTGAAAACCGGCAGGGGATCGCTATCGACGGAAAGCACTGTCTTGGAGGACGCGCAGTATTCGTTCAGTACGCGATTTGAAAATGGCATCGGTACCAACCCCGAAGAACTGCTGGCGGCGGCGCATGCGGCATGCTTTGCGATGGCGGTGTCATCTCAATTGGGTAAGGTAGGTTTGAGACCCGAGAAGCTGGCAGCCACGGCGACCATCACTTTCGAGAAGGTCGGTGAGCATTTCGCGATCTCGAAAAGTCATCTTGATCTGACAGCTCGGGTACCGGGCGCGATCCAAGCGACATTCGAGGCCGCCGTTAAGGCGGCTGAGATTGGTTGTCCGGTGTCGAAACTTTTCAAGACTGAGATTTCCGTCGACGCACGCCTTGAAGCGACGGTCTGAGTGCCGGGAGCGCAGCCCTTGAATGCGGGACTCATCGCCGGCCTGGCCGCTATTTCGGGATCGCTTGTCGGAGCATTAGGCTCCGTCGTGGGTACGTGGATCACGCAGAGGCACCAGGATCGGCGTGACCTACTGGCAAAAATGATTGTTCGTCGCGAGGCACTGTATTCCGATTTCATTGTGGAGTGCGCACGCCTGTCGGTGGACGCGCAGCAGCACAATAGCAGCGAACCTCAGAAACTGATACCTGGCTATGCGCTGCTAAGCCGTATTCGACTCAGTTCGTCGTCCCGCGTTCTGGAGACCGCTGAAGAGGTCATAAGAAACATTCTGAACAGCTATCCGAAACCGAATCTAACACCCGAGCAGATTGAGTCTCGAGCCCTCAGTGCCGAAGATCCCTTAAGACGGTTCAGCGATATGTGTCGCACCGAGCTGGAGGCGCTGCAGAGTCAATTGTGATGGATGCAGGAAAGTACGGAGCGCTGGCGACTACCAAGAAATGATTAAGAATATTCTATTCCCAGTTGATTTTTCGCCTTCCTGCGTCGCCGTCGCCCCTTGGGTGAAGCGAGCTGCGTCGATTTTTGGCGCGAGTGTGACCCTCGTTCACGTATGTGATCTGGCGAGTCACAATGGATTCGAGCTATATGCGCGAGCAGCCGATGACATAGCGGAGGAGCACTGGAATCTTGCACGGAGCAGACTTGAAGTCTTTCTAGAATCCGCGTTTCCGGCTAAAGAAAGTCCGAGGATTCTCTTGGCCGGCGATGCAGCAAGGGCAATCATGGAGACAGCGACGAAGAGCAAATGCGATCTCATCATGATGTCCACCCACGCTGGCCGCTTTCGGCGGATGCTGCTTGGTTCGACGACAGCGAAGGTACTAAGTGATGCGGACTGTCCCGTCTTGACAACGCAGCACGCTGCCGCAATCGCTCCCCGGTCTCTGGAGCACCGGAAGTGGGTTTGCGCAGTCGGGTTGTCATCGGATTCGGAAAGAGTACTTCACTATGCGACGGCTGCCGCCCTGGCGGCCGGCGCAAAACTGTCAGTGATCCATGCAATTCAGACAAGTGAGGCGGAGTCGGAGTCTCAAAAACCATCGGAAGTAGAATTACAAGCGCGGCAGCACATTGCGAAGTTACTGAGTGGGCTGAGCTCCGACGCTTTGGTGTCCATTGTGGTCGGCCCCGTCAAAGAGGTATTGCTCGATGCGGTCCGGAAGTCATCCGCTGATGTTCTCGTGCTTGGAAGAAGTACTCATTCCGGCGCGCTCGGGCGCATGCGGGATCTGACCTATTCCCTGATTCGGGACTCACCTTGTCCAGTCGTGAGTGTCTGAAGGGTCTTATCCACGAGCATGGAGCGAAGTGCTCTGAGATGAAGTGCAATCCGCATTTCAATCTCCGATCGGATTGTTGCGCGTCGGGTTTTGAAAGGCTACTCATATGCGAACACCCGTGATCTGTGGGAACTGGAAGATGCACAAGGACGCCGCCGGCACCGCAGCGTTCTTCGAGAGTTTTCGGATGCTTGCCGAGCGCTCGGAAAACTGCGAGATCGTAATCTGCCCCTCCTTCGTTAACTTGGAGACCGCGGTCAGGGCTACGCGCGGAACTAGGATACAGGTTGGCGCACAAAATCTTTGTTGGGCGACGGAGGGTGCCTTTACCGGTGAAGTCTCCGGCCCGATGATCAGGGCGTTGGGCTGTTCGCACGTGATCGTGGGACACAGCGAGCGACGCAAGTATTTTGGCGAAACCAACGAGAGTGTGTTGGAGAAAGCCGTAGCGGCCATCGACGCGGGGCTCACCCCGATCGTCTGCGTTGGAGAGCGTGAAAAGAAGAACGCGGGAAGGGCGCTGATGGAGCAGTTTCGGCACGCCGTTGCCGCGCTGTCGGACGAGCAGTTCCGAAGAATCGTAATTGCATACGAACCGGTTTGGGCGATCGGTACTGGCGAGACCGCCACGCCCGAGACCGCCGCCGCCGCTCACCGCCTCATTCGCGGTCAAGCAGAAGGCAGTTTCGGAAAGGACGCTGCGAACAACGTGCGCATCCTATACGGCGGCAGCGTGAAGCCAGACAATGCGAAGAGTCTTATGGCGCAGCCCGGTATTGACGGCTTGCTAGTAGGCGGGGCCAGCCTCGACCCGGTCAGCTTCGGAGTGATCGTGAATCTTAGAGCTTGCCAGGCGTCTCGAACAAGTTCCGTGAGCTAGGCGAAATCCAGCCTGATCGAGAGAGGGTAATGGTCGGAAGCGGACACGGGGCGGCCGACCTGAGGTTGGCTGGCGCGGATAGGTCCCCGCGTAAAGATCCAATCGATGGTTCGTCCGGGCTCCAGGAAAGAGCCGGGCGTTGTTGGCACGTGCTGATTCGCAAATGCGTTCAGAAACTGCGTCTGACTGATCGCGGTGGAAGCAGGTTCGCGGGAGACATCGAGATTGAGGTCGCCAGCGAGCACGATCGGCGTGCTTAGGTCGTATCTCCGGGCGTCCTCCAGGGTCTCCTCAATCTGGGAGCAGCGCAACGCATCATCGCCCCTACTCTCCAGGTGCAGGTTATAAGTGACAAGCTTTTTCCCCGCGATGGCCGCTTCGCATACCAGCGCCAGGCGTCCTCCGATTCGTTCCTGAAACGGTTCGATCTCGGGCAGGAACCAGCGCGGACGCCAGAAATTCGATTGCTTCTGAAATCGCAAGATCCGAGAATTCGACAACGGCCAGCGCGAGAGCGTCGCTTGGCCGTGATAGGCGGGTGATGCGCGCGAACCCTGCGTTAATTCCTGGAACTCACGCCCGAACACATAGTTCATCTGCAGCTTCTGCGCGATTTCCTTCGCAACATTGAGATGATGCGTCCGCCGGGCATTCAGGTCGGATTCCTGCAAGAGAAAAATGTCGGCCTTCGCGCTAGCCAGGAACTCGATGACCTTCTGCAGTCGCAACCCCCGATTGATATTCCAATTCACAACACGTATGGAATCCGGCGGAATGAGGACCAGCCGAGGAGGTGAAAAATTGCCTGTTTCGATCTCCTGCATCGAAATTACCGCCTGCCACACCTTTTCAGTGTACACATCTGGATGGTCTCCAACCGCGAAACAGATGGCCCCACCACGAGAGGATCAAAGCAAACCTGCGGCGTATTCACGCGGTGGTTCTGCATTCTGAGAGAAACCGGCGCGATTGTTCGCCATCTGGCGCTTGGGCCTGGCAAAAGCGAGAGAGGAGTACAGCGCGATAGGCCAAACCAGATTTGCTCCAATCACGCTCAAAACGAACGCCACGCTCATGAGATTAAAGAGCGCAAAGACGAGCAGGGCATAAGGGAAAAAACAGCGCCGGACGATGAACTCCGTATGTCGGCCGAAATACAAGAAAGGATTCGACGGCCGACTCTCCGCGTGGCCCTGCCAGATTTTCAGTAGCTGTTCTGGACGCCCAGCGGCAAGGCGGCGCCGCTCCCATCCGGTGGCGAGGAAGCTTGCTAAGGCTCCAAAAAGGAGCAGGCCGCCATATACCAGGTACGCTCTCGTTCCCAAGCTTCGCCACCGTCCTATGGTCATGCCCACAAGAAGAAACAGGTAGAACGCGTAGTCGCAGATTGTCTCCAGCCAGCAGCCGAAATCGGATTCCAGTAGTTTCAAACGAGCGACCTCTCCATCGCACCCATCCATAATGCTGGCGAAGAGGCACAAAAACGCGCCGAGCAATGTGCTCCAGTAACCGCCGTAAGCGAAGAATGCGGCAGAAGCAATGCCGACGCAGAGCGTGAAAATACTGACCATGTTTGCTGTGATCGGAAGCTTGATGAGCTGCCGGCTGATCGGAATGGAGATCCGGCGATTCAACCGCGCGTAGAAGCCGTCAGTAGGTTTGACCAGCCAGCGGTCCAGTTTTCGTTCGGCAGCCTCGCAGTCCTCTGGAGTATTGACGGGCTGCCATTGGTTTTCCGCGACTGGCATGGAAACGACCGAGTGCATCTCGGTGAGTGACGCGTGCAGTTCCTTGAGCGTTCCGGCTTGCGTTGGACAACGCTCCGCGAAATCGCGAATCATCTCAACGGGGAGCGAAAAAATTCCGACAAGTTCGTCATCACTCGCCAGCGCCAACGCCGTCCTCTCATGGTTCCACTCAGCAGCCTTTCGGAGTAATGACGGATGATACGTTCTGTTTCCATCGATCAAGATCAATCGTTCGCTGGGCGCCTTGTTGACAATGAACAGTAATCGTTGGGAATGAGAGGCGCCGGCGGCTGCCTCTATCCACTCGACAGATTCGAGAAGTCGCCCGGTAAAGAACAAGGCGCGCTGTACTTTTCGCTTGGTGGTTGGATCGGCCACCACCATGATGCGTGTTGCCCCGGCCTTTTGCGCTGCAAATATCGTTCGGAGAAGGATCGGTAGCGTGCCGACTCGAGAGAGTGAAGCGCTGAATTGGCTGCCCGGGGCCTCTCCTTCGGCGAGGAAAATGGCGAACAAGATTTCGTTTCCCGGTGAACGGTTGCTTGAAGAATTTGCTCGCGCTCTGGGAGCTGTCGCGACCGTCGCGGTTGTGCTCGCAAGGATTTTGGATCCGCGGGGCTTACTTGACCGCGTCAGCAATAGGAAACAAATGACGCCAACGGCGGCCCAGAAAAAGGACCGCACTCGCCGTGACAGTCCCAATGCCAATCCGGTCGCGCTGCTCAGGCCAAACATCTTGCCGATCAGCATGGTTCCACCTTCGTAGGTCCCGATGTTGCCTGGATTGAAATTGCCCAGGACGTTCACAAGCTTGGTCAATGCTTCGATGACCAGGGCACTGGAGAAACCCATCTTCACGCCCATCAGCCAGAGGATTAGACAAACCTCCGATACAGCCAGGCACTGTGCGGCCAGATTTAGAGAAAAACTCGCCCAAAATGCTCCGGGGGTCTTGTGATGGAAATCGAACAGCGCACTCTCAACGGACTGGACCAGCAAGTATCTCTTTTCCATCCAATTCTTGAGGCCGGGAACACGACTTATGATGCGGGCGCTCCACGAAAGCACCGGCCAACGCTTTCGCACCGCCAACAACGCCAGCATCAGAAAGGCGATCAATGTAAAAGCAAACAGACTCGCGTACAGGCGCAGAGCGTGGGAAAGCGCTAGGAGAGGTAGAGCAGCCAAAATCCCAGCGATAGTGGTCACAATTCCCGTTACGACATAGAGGCCGCGATCGAGAGTCACCGAGGCGAGACCGCTGGCAACGGGTATTTCTGCACTCATGCGTGACACTCGGACAGAATCTCCAAGCGTCTGCCCTAGGATCCCGAGTTGTCCGGCGGCTTCCGCCCCCAGTCGAAGCCCCACCAAGCGCGAGAAGGAGATTTTATGCTGGTCGTCACCGAGTGTAAGCCGCCAGCCCCAGGTCCTCGCAAGGTGCGAGACTCCGGCCAGGGCAAGTACTAAAATGATCCCCCAACCGAGTTCGGAGAGGCTTTTCCAAAGCCTGCTGGGACCAGCTCGCCAGATAAGGTAAAAAAAGAAGCCTGCGCTGATGGCGATCACGATGAGACGGAGCGGGAGTTGCTCTTTTGATGGGATTCTAAGCATCGACCAAACTCTCCGCGAACGCGTTTTCAGAGAAGTCCACATCAAAGATGCTTTCGGCGTGAGCCAATGCTTCGGGGCTGTCGACGTCCTGCCAGTGTGCGTCGCCGATATCAAAGGCTCTCAGTTTCTGCTCACGCGCAAGTTGGCGCATACCATCCGACAACGAACAGTTCCCGTCTCTTTTTGCTGATTCGAGCCTGTCGAAGAGTGCCGGGTTGCAGAAAAACATCCCTGTGTCGAGGGCGTCATAACGGGCAAGATCTTTGCCGATATCGACGATATGATTCGCTTCGCATTTGACCTTGGTTGCGTCGTCGAGGTCAAAAACACGATCCACATTGTGGTCGACTGCAAGAATCACCTCGTCATCTGCCAGCGGTTGCTGTGCCAAGCCCTTGGCTGTTTTCGGCTCGAAAATGTGGTCTGACATGAGAAGTAAGAATGGATTGTGAAGTTCACCTTTGGCCGCCAGGGCGGAGATCCCGTTGGCTCTGTGGTAGTCCGGATTTTCTGTCAAGGTGACAGAAATGTCGTCAAACGACCGCTCGGCAAACCAGCGGCGGATCAAGTTGGCGCGGTACCCGACGACAATCACAAATCTCGTAATTCCAGCTCCCCGACACGAGGTCATGACGTGCTCGAGAAGTGGTATGCCGCGCAGGGGCACCAGGGGTTTGGGGACGCCGCCGGACACCGATGCAATCCGACTTCCATTGCCGGCGGCGAGAATCAAGCACTCATTGACGGTTGTCACTGGGCCACCCCAATGAGTCGGTGTTTTTCGCAAAGAAGCCCTGCAGCCCAAAGGAAGGTCTTTGTGTTTTTCATTGCTTCGACATCTCCTTTGCGGAGATAACGGAGTTGTCGGAAGCATGCGTGGTCTTGGGGGCGTAGTCGAAATACTCGATGTTCACGTCCGTTGTGCCAAAAATGTGAGCTTCCGTGACGCTTTGCGTCGAACGGGGAAACCAGAGAGGGCCATTTTTCTGGTAGATCTGGACGAAGTGCGTGCTCTTGGTCCAGAAAGAAGGGTTCTTTGCAGGCTGGCCCTCTGCGCGCGCCAGTGCGTAGTCCTCCGCGTCTACCCAGATGCGGCCGCAAAATAGGTATTTCTCTTTGCGTTTGGGGCTGACTTCTAAAACATAGGCTGTGCGACCGTCAATCACTTCCGTTCCAGCCATTTTGAAGTCGTAGTTTTCGGGATTGATTCTAGTTTGGGCGCGAGCTTCGGGATGCGACGTCTCCGATTCCGATTCCAGCATCTTTCGCAAAACGTGCTTGTGCGCTGCTTTCCAGCCTTCTTCCGACACGACCTCGAAATGTTTTGTGCCGTCCGGGTCGCCTTGCACCTGCACGAGCATCTCCGCGCGTTTGTGGAGATGCTGATTATCGAGGACGTACCGCCGCATTCCGGCGTATCCCTCAATGGAGACCTGGCGCTGCAGGTCTCGAGAACCCATCCTTACGACGATTTCCTCAGCAGTCGGGAGAGACGGGGATTCGTCCGCCGCCGCAGCAGACGCCGGAAGCAGAAACAGAGCAGCAAGCAAGAGGCGATTTCTCATGGTTAAAACTCCAAAACAAATTTTCCGCGGTATTCACGCCAAGATGAGTTGAAGAACTCCCCGAACCTGGCGCTGGTCAGGATGTTCTGTACGTCCCGTGGATCGAAGTGGTTGAAAAGATTGAAGACCCCGCCCCCGGCGCGCGCGTGTATGCGCTTCTCCCCAAAGTGCAGAGTTATCGGTCGTGTAATCTGCAGATCAAGCGAGGAGAATCTCGGGAAGCGATCGACGTTTCGCGGTCCAACATATTCGCGGAGCTCGTCTTCGACGGAGTAAGGAAATCCGGTGTGCAGGTCGTAAACGGGGACGAAGGTTAGGTGCAACGGGCCGGTGAACGTGCCCCAGAATAGGAAACGGTTGGGTGCGTCAAACGGCAGTCTCCCTCGGACATCCAGCTGGATGACCGGTTGCGCGAGATTGCCGAAGAACTGATTGAGATCGTTAAGGTCACCAAAAGCACGGGAGTGGACGTACGAGGCGTTCAGCAAATGGTGAGCTAGCTGGTAGCGAGCCGTCACTTGGAACTCCCGGTCGGAATCGCTGCCACGGTTTGAGAGTTCAAGGGCTCCTGTCGTCCCGGAGGAGACCGGCGAAACGACAAAGTCTTCGGTGGTGTTGCGTTGTTCGTAAGCGATTCGCAGCAATAAGCCCGCAAGAATCTGACGATCGAGTTCCAGATTCCACGACGTGCTCCGCGGGCTTCGGAGCTCGCCAATTATCTTGTTCTGATAGGACACAGAACTAAGCGCCGCGCCGTTCTGGTCGAGCACAGTGACAGTACGATCCGGCAAATCAGCGAACGTGGGAGCCATGAGCGGGACGCGGTCATAAAACCGGCCGACGCCGCCCTTCAGCAGTGTTTTTCCATCCCCGGTCAGTGACAGGAGAAATCCCGCGCGAGGTGCAGCGTGGGTCGAACTTGTGATCGTGTCGTTGTCGAAGCGCAGGCCGAAGCTCAAAGTCAAACGTCGACTAATCGCCCATTGATCGCCGGCGAACCAGGCCGTCTCGTTTTGGCTAATGAGGAATAAGGTTGGCGAAGTGAAGGAGATGCGTTCCACAGGTTCGTTCGACGCCCCATCAATCTCCACGGGAAGGAACGTCTGGCGGCCTTGGTATGCGGAGTGCTCGTAGCTCAGGCCCACTGTGAATTGGTGGGAACCTGCGAACCGCCAGGGCGCAAACTGATAATTTTCCTGCCAGCTAGTACGGGAAGTTTGACGCGCCTGCCGATTGAAGAAACCGCCTTCGGTGGTCTCCAGCAGCAGACGGTACGGATCGTTGCTCTGCGCGGTGACGTCGGCATCAAAGCGCTTGTAGCTGAACTGCGAATTCAGCAGGCCTGCCTGGCCGGTGGCGTAATGATCCTGCACGTTGATTTGCTCCCCGTGCTGATGAAAATCCGGCGTCGAAGGCTGAGGTGTGAAGGTGTTAAGCCCGAGGTAATCCAGCTTTTGCGGATACACTGCAATCGAAACCGCAGCTGTCTGCTTCGCGCTGAGCATAAAGTCGATTTGCGTGTAGGAATCGAAACTCTCAAGTTTCGTATCCCGTTCCGACGGTGGGAGACTATTTACCGGCGTGCGAACATAGCGATATTCGAAGGACTGTGTAATGGCGATGCGATCCTTCCGCACTGGGCCGGTGATGGTAGTTCGCGGGGTGGCGGCGCCAATGCCCATAATGGTGCCGTCGCGGTCTCGGAGTCGCGGCAGGAAGTTCTGGATGGAGAAATGAAACTTCTCGTAATCGCTGGTCTTTGTAGAGACAGTGGAAACCGCTCCGGTGAACTTGCCGTATTGGGGATCATAGGGATTCGAAATGACTTGCACCGACTCCACTACATCGATTGGAAGATTGAGGGCTGGAGCACCAGTCACGGGATCGGTGACGTTTGCGCTGTTTACCAGCGCGCCGCTCTGAGTATTGCGAGTGCCCTTGAGGTTGACGTGTCCATCAGGACCGCGAACAACTCCAGGAATGAGCGGCAGTGAGCTTTCAAACCGCTCGTTCACATTGGGAGCATCGCGTAGAGTTTTCTCGGAAATTGTTTCCGAGGGGGCAGGGTCCTTGGCTTCAGCTTGATCGGCTTTTACCTCTACAGAGGCGGTGACTTCAGAAGGCTTTAATTCGAGAGAGACGTGGACCTCACTCCCTTCGACATATACTTCCCGTACAGCCTTCAAACCTGGAAAGATTACCTCGACGGAGTAGGTCCCACTGGGCACAGCCGCAATCACGTACCTGCCGTTTTCGTCGGATTCAGTTTCGAATGTGGCTGGTCCGCTGAATTTCACCGAGGCGCCAGCCACCAAGGACTGGTTCCCTGCAGCATCCTGAACAAACACCGTCCCTTCGACCTTAGCGCCGGCGGTGTTAGGCTGCTTCCCCCAAGACGCTAGCGCGAACAAGCAGAGGGCAAGGAACGGGAAAGGCAGCAGGAAGACGACTCTTCCAGTCGTGGAGGGTCCTTTCCCTTTCCCATGTCGACCGGGGATCTCTTCTGCTTTCCGCGCGATTTGCGCTCGAAGTATCAATGTCTCTCCCCGCCCCAATTGAGATTGCAAGGGGCAGCGTGCGGCTGAGACACGCAAAACCGGAGCGCACCATCTCCCAGATGTTCGTAGTTTCCGCACTCGATTCCATCCCGCATGAGACTGCATGAAGCAGGCACAATTCCATTGAGTCGATGGCTCGCAGCACCTTGGATCTCATTGCTTATCAATGATTTGAAGAGTGGGAGGAGGTTCCACGGCGGCTTGGCCACCGCGAACAGTTGGCGAGGCTTCGACTGTTTGGGCGAGTTCTTGACAACTTGCTACAGATGACAATGAGTTTTAGCAGATTCCGCCCAGGGACTGATGCTGCCACCTCACACGGGACTTTCCGCATGTCGTTCGAAAGCTTGCAAAAATCGTGGTTCTTAGAGGAACGAGTATCTAGACAGGCGAGGCTTTGACGCGACCGTCAAGCCCATGACAATAGCTTTGCTCCATGCCCAGTTTCCTAGTCTCCCAACCTGCCGGAAGCGCTTGCAATTAAAGAAGATAAAGGATGGTGCAAGCAAAACATCGATTGGAGATTAAGGTGCACCAGCGGGAATGCTGTCGGTGGCGAGATCGAGATGTGGCCAGTGCGCGTCAACTCGCAGAATTTCAAACGGCCATGATTGTCCAGCGGCTTGCATGTGACGGCGCGGAGTGAGGAAAAACTTAGACGATCATGACAAACGAGCACAAGACGGAATGGAAAGCTGTCGCCGCCCGAGTCACCGGAATTCTCGTCATCCTGACCGGCGTCCTTCTTGCTGTGCGGGTGTGCGTTGCGAGCCCGCCGGGTGACCATCCGATTCCGAGCATCTTTGAACCGCATTCGACACCAGCGGAGTCGATCCGTCATCTGTCTCATTTCGTCCTGGGTATCACTGGGCTGATTTTTCTGGTCGTCTTCAGTTTATTGAGCTATGTCGTGGTGAAATTCCGAAACCGGGTGGCAGACTCCAAGCGCGAGCCAGCCCAAGTGTATGGAAGCACGCAGATTGAGCTGGCCTGGACCATCATCCCAATTCTGATCGTTGTTGTCCTTTTTCTGGCAACTGCCCGAGTGATTCACGCGATCCAGGACGCGCCAGAGCCCGCCGAGGCTGTGGAGGTGACCGCAATCGGGCATCAGTTTTGGTGGGAATTTCGGTACCCCAGGTTCGGTATCGTCACCGCGAACGAACTCCATGTCCCTGTGAGTGACCCCGCTCATCCCACACCGACATTCTTGAAATTGCTTTCTGCGGACACCGATCACAGTTTTTGGGTTCCTCAGCTTGCGGGAAAGACCGACTTGATTCCGAATCACCCAAACGAAACTTGGCTCGATCCTCATGAGATGGGCCTATTTCTCGGTCAATGCGCACAGTACTGCGGAACACAGCACGCGAAGATGCTCTTGCGCGTATACGTGGATACCCCAGAAGACTTCAACAGCTGGGTACGAGCGCAACAACAGCCGGCGAATCAGGATGAAAAACAAGCTGCGGGAAGACATGTCTTCGAAACGACTGCTTGCCTGAACTGCCACGCTATTGGAGGCACAAACGGTACCGGGCGTTTCGGCCCAGACCTGACACACCTGATGAGCCGGCATACTCTCGCATCCGGTGCCGCGGAAAATACTTCGGAAAATCTGCGCCTTTGGATCGAGAAGCCGGAGGCCATTAAGCCCGGCTCGCTCATGCCGGCCATGCAGTTGACGGACGCCGACTCGGATGCACTTGTGCGCTATCTGGAGACGCTCAAGTAGCGAATGCCTAAGGATTTCGGGAGACCCGCAATGTCGTCAGACGCGATGGCCATTCGAACTGCGGAAGCCTCGGGCAAGCCCTGGGTCGAGACGCTGCATGAGTGGGTGACCACGGTCGACCACAAGCGGCTCGGGATTCTGTACATCCTCTACGCCCTGGTTTTTCTCGTGATCGCCGGGCTTGAAGCGATCATTATCCGCATACAGCTGATGCGCCCGCACAACGACTTCGTTTCGCCGCAGGTTTTCAACCGCATGTTCACCATGCATGGGACAACGATGATTTTCTTCGTCGTGATCCCCGTTCTGTTCGGCTTTGCGAATTACCTGGTGCCATTGATGATCGGCTCGCGGGATATGGCATTCCCGCGGCTGAATGCGTTCAGCTTTTGGCTGACGGCTCTCGGAGGCTTTCTTCTCTACTTCAGTTTTGTTGGCGGGAGTGGCCTCTACGGCGCGGGAAATGCGCCGGACGTGGGGTGGTGGGCCTACGCTCCTCTGACTTCACGCGCGTTTTCCCCCGGTCACAGTTCCGACTATTGGACCGTTGCTTTGCTCGTTTCGGGTTTCGGCAGCATCGGCACGGCGATCAACATTATCGCCACCATCATTTCCATGCGATGCCCCGGGATGACCCTGAGCCGGATGCCTCTATTCGCATGGTTAAACCTGATTATGGCCGGCATGGTCATTTTAGCCATCTCCCCTCTCACGGCGGCTCAGGTCATGCTCTCCGTGGACCGTTATCTGGGCGGGCACTTCTTTGACACGCAAGCTGGAGGCTCGGCAACCCTCTGGATGCACTTTTTCTGGATTTTTGGCCATCCAGAGGTTTACGTTCTGGTGATTCCTGCCTTCGCGTTTGCGTCAGAAATTATTCCGGTATTTTCTCGAAAACCGATTTTTGGATACCCGGTTATGGTGGGCGCCACGGCCTCCATCGGGTTCCTAAGCTTGAGTGTGTGGGCGCACCACATGTTCACCATCGGGATGAACTCCTACGCCAACAGCTTTTTCGCGATAACCACGTTTGCCGTCGGCGTCCCGACGGGAATCAAAATCTTCAACTGGCTTGGCACGATGTGGGGCGGGCGGATTCAATTCAAGACGCCCATGCTGTTCTGTATCGCATTTCTCTTTCAGTTTTTGATCGCTGGTCTCACCGGCATCATGTTGGGCACGGCACCTTTCAATTGGCAGCTTAGCGGCTCGTATTTCGTTGTCGCCCATTTTCACTACGTGATCGTTGGCGGAATTCTCTTTGCGCTCTTTGCGGCATTTTATTACTGGTACCCGAAAATTACTGGAAGAATGTTCAACGAAACTCTAGGCAAACTCCATTTCTGGCTTTTCTTGATCGGCTTTCACCTGACGTTTGACGTGATGCACTTTCCCGGAATACTCGGGATGCCGAGGCGAATCTACACCTACGAGCCCGGCCGCGGCTGGGACACGTTGAACTTTCTTGTGACCATCGGGGCATTCGTTCAAGGAATCGCCATTCTCGTCTTTGTGGTGAACCTTATCGTTTCCTATTTTAGAGGAGCGAAAGCAGGGAACGACCCCTGGGATGCCTGGACCCTTGAGTGGTCCACGAGTTCGCCGCCCCCGACATACAACTTTGCTTCCGTTCCGACCGTCGCCAGCCGCCGCCCGCTGTGGGACCGCAAACATCCTGAAGATCCGGACAGCCGCTATGAGTGAAGGGATGGATCAATGAGCGCAATTACGACTCCACTCGGGCAAACATCTGCAGCCTGGAAGCTTCCGTATCGAGGCAAAGTCGGGATGGCCTCCCTCATCTTTGCCGAGTCGGCCATTTTCACCATCTTCGTCGTTGCGTATCTTTTCTATGTGGGGAAGAGCCTCACAGGGCCGACTCCTCGCGAAGTGCTCGAGACGCCCATCTTCTACACGATTTGCTTGTTGTCCAGCAGCCTCACAATTCACTTCGCGTCAAGATCTCTCGAACGCGGCAACCGAGCTGTTTTTCTGGGCTTATGGTTCTTGACGATTGTTCTTGGCGGTCTCTTTTTGTTCGGCACCGGTCAGGAATGGCACCGGCTGATCTACGAACACGGCCTGACCATTTCCACCAACCTATTTGGAACGACCTACTACTCGCTTGTCGGCTTGCACGCCACTCACGTCACTCTTGGTCTGCTGATGCTCGGCATCGTGCTTCTCTTTGGCTTAGCGGGCCGTGTCGGCCGAGAGCAATCGGCTCGCGTCGATGTGCTCGCCATGTATTGGCACTTTGTGGATGCCGTGTGGGTCGTTGTTTTCACAGTGGTTTACGTTCTAGGTCGCTGAGGAGAACTAATGGCAAGGCTGCTGCCCGCGCAACAACTGGAACAAAATCTTCGCACGCCTAGCGAGATCGAAGTGCCCGCGCGAACGGCCTGGCCTCTAGTTCTGTCTTTTGGATTTACGCTGTTGTTCGCAGGACTCCTGACGAGCGCCTCGGTGAGTGTTCTCGGCGCGGTGCTCGCGATCGCCGGCTGCGTCGGCTGGTTCCGGGAGGTTTTCCCCCACGAACACGAAGAAGTTGTTCCGGTCGTTCCGGAGGATCTCTCGGTGGCCACGGAGCGCCGCCTTGTCGAACGGTTCCCATTGGCTCCTGAACAAGTACGCGCGTGGCTTCCCATCGAAACGTATCCGATATCCGCCGGTGTGAAAGGCGGGTTGGCCGGAAGCGTGGCAATGGCTGTGCTCGCTTGTCTTTATGGCCTGCTGAAAGCCGGTAGCATTTGGTACCCCATCAATCTTCTCGCCGCGGTTGTATACGCGCCGTCGGAAGTGCCTTCCGCTTCGCAATTCCATTCGTTTCACGGAGGGATCTTTTTCATTGCCGTGGTTCTGCACCTCGTTAGCTCGACGCTCGTGGGATTGCTATATGGTGCGATGCTTCCCATGTTCGCGCACCGCCCCATTCTGCTGGGCGGCCTGCTCGCTCCCGTGCTGTGGTCGGGGCTGCTCTACTCCATCATGGGCATTCTCGATCCTGTGCTCGGCAGCCACATCGACTGGGGATGGTTTGTCGCTTCGCAGATTGCTTTTGGGGTCGTCGCAGGCGTGGTGGTCTTGCGCCAATCGCGTGTGCGCACTCGAGAGAACCTGCCCTTCGCACTGCGCGCGGGAATCGAAGCTCCCGGCATGATGCCGCCACGCAGAGACGGAGAGAAACGGCCTTGATCTCCTTTCGGCATCTGTGTGCGACGGCGGCGCTTGCCGTGATGGTGCTCTCGGGCTGCAGCACGCCACACGGCCAGCCGCTCCAAGGCTCCGAAATTCTCGCGCCCCGTGAGCTTTTAGATTTTGAGACTTTGTACTCTGAAAATTGTTCGGCTTGCCACGGCGCAGAAGGTCGCGGAGGCGCTGCCGTCGCAGTGGCCGATCCAGTCTACCTGGCTATCGCGGACAACACGGCGATCCGCAAAGTGATCGCCACCGGCGTGCGCGGAACCGCCATGCCCGCCTTCGCCGAGAGTTCCGGCGGAATGCTTACCGACAAGCAGGTCGACGTGATCACAACTCAAATTCGCGCACGATGGGGCCCGAGCGGTCACCTTAACGCAGGTAATCTGCCGGCCTACGCTACAAAATCACCGGGCAACGCATCGCAAGGCGAGGCCGCTTACAAAACGTACTGTGAGTCCTGTCATGGACCGGGCGGCCGCGGCGGATCAAAAGGCAGCGCTATCACGGATGGTTCTTTTCTCGCGCTGGTCAGCGATCAAGGACTGCGCACGATCGTCATAGCTGGCCGTCCTGAGTTGGGCGCCCCAGACTGGCGCGGAAACGTGCCTGGCAAACCTATGTCGGAACAGCAGATCACGGACGTCGTTGCGTGGCTCGTTTCCCGCCGTGTTCAGAACCCAGGACAGCCCTATTCCGTTTCGAATGACGCGCAACACTAGGAGCTTCGCGATGTCGAATGACCCTACCCTCTCTCGCCGCGGCCTCTTGATGAAGTTGGGAATTCTGTTCAACGGCATCGTGGCAACCGCGATTGCGGTACCGATCGTGCGATTTGTGCTTTCCTCAATCACTCGGGGGCGCGCGAACTCGTACCTTGCATGGGTGCCCCTCGGATCAGTCAGCGAATTTCCTGAAGGCGAAACGCGCCTTGCCACATTCCGCAATCCCAACGTGATGCCGACCGATGGCAAGACCGTGGACACTGCCTGCTGGGTGCGGCGCGTTGGAGACGATCAATTCCAAGTTTTTGCGGTCAACTGTGCGCACCTCGGCTGCCCCGTCCGCTGGTTTCCGCAATCCGGGCTGTTCATGTGCCCTTGCCACGGTGGAGCGTACTACCGCGACGGCTCGCGTGCCTCGGGTCCGCCGGAAAGGGGGCTGTTCGAGTATCCGAACAAAGTGCAAAACGGTCTGGTCACAATACAGGCTGGCGAGTTGCCGACGCCGGGATCGCCGAGCGCCGCTCTACTCGGAAAGAAGCCGCCATGCGCCTGATCTCGCAAATCGGCGAATGGTTCGACCGGCGCTTGCAGCTTGCTGCTCCCATTCGCGAAGTCGCGGAACATCCCGTGCCGCGCAACACGGCGAGCTGGTGGTACGTCTTCGGCAGCGCTGCGCTCACCGTCTTCGTTCTGCAAATCGTCACCGGAATTCTCCTCGCCATGATTTACGTTCCATCCGGCGGTGAAGCTTGGAGCAGTCTCCAGTCCCTCAACCACGATGTAACTCTCGGCTGGTTCATTCGTGCGTTGCACGGCTGGGGCTCGAACTTCATGGTGGCCATCGTTCTCATTCACATGGTGCAAGTCTTCCTCTTTGGCGCTTACAAGTTTCCGCGAGAACTCACCTGGATCCTGGGTGTTTTTCTTTTGCTGATGACGCTCGGAATGGCGTTCAGCGGCCAAGTGCTGCGCTTCGATCAAGACGCTTACTGGGGATTGGGAATCGGCGCGTCCATCGCAAGCAGAGTGCCAATTATCGGTCCGGCCGCCGTGAAACTGATGCTGGGTGGACCTATTATCGCTGGCGCGACACTCTCACGATTTTTCGCTCTGCACGTCTTCGTGATTCCGGGATTGCTAATTGGTTTCGTGTGTCTCCATCTCTTGATGGTGGTGAAGCTTGGCATTAGCGAATGGCCCATGCCTGGGCGCCTCGTAAAGAAAGCGACGTATGAAACCGAGTATCACGAATTGACGAAGAAAGATGGCGCGCCGTTCGTCCCCTACGCGGTTTGGAAGGATATGTTCTTCGCCGCGTTCATCTTGTTGGCGGTCGCTGCGTGCGCTGTGTACTTCGGTCCATTTGGTCCAACGGGCCAACCGGACCCTACGATCATTCAGACAGCCCCGAAGCCCGATTACTTTTTCCTATGGCTCTACGCGTTGCTCTCGCTCTTGCCTCCTTCGATGGAAACGCCCGCGCTTCTCATCGGCCCCGTCGTTGCCATCATGGTTCTGCTACTTCTACCGTTCCTATCGGGCGAAGGAGAAAAAAGCTGGCGCAGGCGGCCCATCGCGGTTCTCACCATCTTGCTGCTGGCGATATCTCTCGGAACACTGACGCATCTTTCCGGATATACACCTTGGAGCCCGCACATGAATGCCTGGAGCGGCGATCCTGTGCCGGACCGATTCCTCCGCGGCACAACGGCGCTTCAGCGGCAAGGCGCGCTGGTTTTTCAGGGCAAGCAATGCCGCAACTGCCATTCCCTCGGCGACGCGGGAGGCCAGCGAGGTCCGGCTTTGGACAGCGTTGCCACGCGGCTCACGCAGGACCAACTCATCCGCCAAGTCATCCAGGGAGGCGGAAACATGCCGGCGTACGCTAAGAACTTGAGTCCGGCGGAGACAACGGCGCTCGTGGCATTTCTCGAAACGCTGCATCCGCCAAACCAAGCCCCAGCGCGCGACGCGGCGCGCGATGTGGTGCTTAGTGACGCCCAGGAAAAACGCCCTGGCGCACAACCGTAAAAACCAATCCATGTCACCTCACGTTCATGTCGCATCGGGATCCGGGTGGTTTCCGACTTCGCTACTCTTAGCCCTGCTCCTCACGGAATTTTTGTACTTGCGTGGATGGCTTCGTCTTCGTTCAGCCTCCGTGAAGCTCATTCCAGCCTGGCGCGTCATTAGTTTCTCCCTCGGCCTATTCTTAATCTGGATGGCTGTGGGCTCACCCTTGGCCGCGCTCGACGGGCAGATGCTGACGGTCCACATGATTCAGCATCTGTTGCTCATGACCTTTGCCGCGCCATTGATGCTGCTTGGTTTGCCCGTGACGCCTTTCTTGCGGGGTCTCCCCCATCCATTTGCGCAGGCAGTTGTTGGTCCACTGTTCCGCTGGCCGCCGGTGCAAAGGTTAGGGCGGATGCTCGTGCGACCTACATTTTCCTGGCTGGCGGCAACTGCAACCTTGGTGGGATGGCATATTCCGGCGATCTTTGCGCTCGCGTTGCAATCGGGAACATGGCATCTGTTCGAGCAAGCAACTTTCCTTGTGGCCGGTCTTCTCTTTTGGTGGCCCGTCGTTCAGCCCTGGCCAAATGCCCCAGCGGAGCCGCGTTGGTCGATTCTCTTATATCTCTTTCTGGCCACGTTGCCCTGCGACATTCTTTCGGCATTTCTTGTCTTCTCCGAGCGAGTCGCCTATCCGGTGTACCTCTCGATCTCGCGGCAGTCTGGCCTTTCTGTTCTCGTGGATCAGCAGTGTGCCGGTGCATTGATGTGGACCTGCATCACCATCGTATATCTCGTTCCGCCGGCTATTCTCTCTACACGGCTGCTCGCACCGCGGGACTCCCGAGCCGACTTAGCGCAATCGGAATTTCTCGGCATCGTGACGCCGCAGAGTAATCCGAAAAGGGTGGAGGTTCTCTGAGGATGGCAACTGAGCCTGTTCTCGCTGCTTTCCAACTGACGGCCCTTCAGCGCCGTCATTCAGTGCGTTGGCACGTTCTATCCGACTACTGGGAGCTAACGAAGCCCGAAGTGAACTTTTTGATTGCCATGACCACCGTGGCCGCTTTTTGCCTGGGCTCTCAGAAGCCACTGGCGCATTTCCCCTGGTTGCTTCTTCTGCACACGCTGCTCGGCACAGTTCTGGTTGCCAGCGGCGCAGGTACTCTGAATCAACTGATCGAGCGGCGGTTCGACGCGCAAATGCGGCGCACAGCTCGGCGTCCGATAGCGGCCGGCCGAATCGAACCCACCCAAGCCTTCATTTTCGGATCGCTGTTATCGCTGGCAGGGGCCATTTACCTCGCCTTGGCAGTGCGGCCCACTGCGAGCCTGCTCGCCCTGCTGACGCTCAGTGCGTATTTGTTTCTGTATACTCCACTCAAACGTCGAACGCCCTGGTGCACGCTGGCCGGCGCCTTTCCGGGTGCCATGCCCGTGTTGATCGGATACGTCGCCGCGACCGGGAAACTCGACTCTCAAGCATGGCTGCTCTACTCGATTCTTTTCCTCTGGCAATTCCCGCATTTCATGGCGATTGCATGGATGTATCGCGACGACTACGCGCGCGCAGGATACGAAGTTCTTCCACCGGGGACAGAGAAAGCACGATTCATGGGATGCCAGAGCCTGCTTCCGGCGCTCGCTTTAGTGTCGGTCGCATCTGCGCCAATGGCTTTGCGGCACGCCAATCCGGTGTTTGTGACGGGAACACTGCTGCTCAGCTTAGGCTTCCTTTATTGTGCCGTGCGACTCGCCTTAATTCGCTCAAACCAATCTGCTCGCCGTCTGCTTCTCGTCTCGATCCTCTATCTCCCATTGGTGTTCTTGCTCGTAGTGCTGGCAAAAGTTTGAGGAAATGAATGCTCCGCCTCCCAAGAATGTTCCGTACGATCGAGAACCGTAACTACCGGCTCTATTTTTTCGGACAAATGGTTTCCTTACTGGGGAGCTGGCTTCAGTCAGTTGCGCAGGCTTGGCTCGTGTACCGCCTCACGGGTTCCTCGTTCCAGTTGGGGCTTGTAGTTTTCATCGGGCAAGTGCCGCTGCTGTTCCTATCTCCTATCGGTGGCCTCATCGCGGATCGGTACCCGCGGCGATGGGTCGTGGTAGCGACTCAAGCAATCTCGATGCTGCTGGCGTTCGTTCTGGCTGTTCTGACCCTCTGGGGGCACGTCCAGTTATGGGAGATCCTGGCTGTGGCTGGGCTGCAGGGAATCATCAACGCCGTCGATGTCCCCACGAGGCAGGCCCTGGTGTCCGAGATCGTGGACACCGACAATCTTCTGAATGCAGTCGCGCTCAACTCTTCGATCTTTAGTAACGCGAGTTCCGTGGCACCACTCATCGCCGGTTTTCTCGTGGCAACCTTAGGGGAAGGCTGGTGCTTCGCGATCAATGGAGCGACCTATTTGGCAGTTATCGCCGGGCTCTTGATGATGCGCCTCGAGGAACACAAGAGGGACCGGGGACCGCAATCGGCCCTATCGAGCCTTCGCGAAGGATTTCACTTTGTTCACGACACCGCCCCAATTCGACGGATCCTCGTGGCCTTGGCTCTGGTGAGTCTGCTTGGCGCGCCATTCACGGTGCTCATGCCCATTTTTGCCAGCAAAGTCTTGCATGCCGGGCCGCGGGGCTTGGGTCTGCTGATGAGCGCAAATGGGGTGGGCTCGCTGATCGGATCGCTCTTGCTGGCGTCGAGACGCGGCTTGACGGGCCTCGGCCCCTGGATCGTATTCGGCTCCGCTGGGCTCGGTGCCGCGCTCATTCTTTTTTCTCTGTCACGTTCTTTCGCGCTTTCATTGATGATCCTAGGCGCCGTCGGATTCTGCACGTTCTATCAAACTACGGTTTCCAATGCTTTGATCCAGGCGATGTCTCCCAACGCTTTGCGTGGCCGAGTCATTGCCATTCTATCCATGCTGATTCTCGGAGTGGTTCCCTTCGGAGCGCTCCTGGCTGGTTTCTTGGCTGAACATTTCGGTGCGCCATTGACGGTTGCAGTAGGCGGACTCGCCTGCATCGCTGGGGCGGTCCTATGTTCGGTGAATCTGCCGACGTTGAGGGTGCAGGCCAGACAACTCATCACTGCTAACTTCGTGGTAACGGGAATTCACACGTGACTTCGGATAGTTTGTTCCCGACAGGGCCTGGGGAATCCGCGAAGGGGCTTACGCTCGCAAGGCATTGGAACAAAATGGGCCCGATATCCCGGCGGATCACGCCTCCGGGAGAGCGCTTGGAGAAAGTTCCTGCAACACCTTCAGGAGCGGTTTAGTCGGGTATAGGCAGGACAATTCTCAAGCTCTCGTCTAAGGACGTCGGCTTCATCGCGTCGTTCGGTGACCGCTCAGTGTTAGTATCCGCCCCGAGGCTCTTCTAGTCGAACCCATGTTTCTAAGGTCCGCCCACCCTGTGTCACTTCGCAGGTCTCCAGAAGTTGGCCGTTAAGCACCGGGCCAAAGCCCGTTTCGTACTCTTTGCCTTTCTCCAGAGCATCCTTCATGCCCTGGTACGCTGCCCTGAATTGGTCCTTGTTCGAGAACGGCATATTCTGTGCTTCGAGGGCTTGGTTGCCTCGACAATTCAACTCGATCGGCGTCTCATTGTTGACAGTAAGACCCTCCAGGAACGGCGGCCCGCCGGTGCTCCCTTGCGAGCTACTTTTCGCCCCGCCACAGCCCGCTGCGACTACAACAGACAGCAACAACGCTATCTTCACGAGCTGTCCTCCTCGGGACACAGTCTGTCTGGTTTGATCAACTCAGGTCGCGCCCCTCCCCACAAGGTCTTCCGTGCCTGAATCTAGATTTGAGTGTATAAGGTAAGGTAGGGCCTGGGCGTGATTCACGGATTCAGTTTTTGTTGCCCAATCTATATCGACTGTCGTCAGCTACCCCGAAAGCTAGGGGCGGGGGGGAATATGCTAAAACGAGAACCAAGAAGGACCATTTGGCACACAATGGCCCTAGGTGCTCGGGATCTCCGACGGCGGGGGCTTGAATGGAAGTTCAAGCCTGGAGAATTTTACCAAACGGATCGACTTCCGGACCAACTTTTTGGCAGCGGTCACTCTCTCAACGTTAATGAAGTACCTGAAAGTGGAGAACAATCATCGTGGAGCTTTCAGAATATGTGCTCGAACCCCTCCGAAAGGATGAGGAGTTCATCCGGTACCGGGGCCAGCACCGGAACCAGGTAGACGCACCGTCTGTTCTCCTGGTAGCGCCTGTTTCAACACGCCCCGCGCCGGAAAGCCTCAAGAGGATGGAGCACGAATACTCGTTGAGGGCTGAGCTGGACCTATCATGGGCGGTTCGGCCCCTCGCTCTCTCCCAGCTCAACGGGCAGACGATGCTCGTGCTCGAGAACCCTGGCGGTGAACCTCTCGATCGACTCATTCAGGGACCGATGGAAATGACGCAGTTTTTGCGCTTCGCCGTAGGTCTTGCAACCGCAATCATCCGGTTACACAAGCGGGGTCTGGTCCACAAAGACATCAAGCCGCCCAATGTTCTCGTTAACTCGGCGACCGGCGAGGTCTGGCTCATGGGCTTTGGTATCGCTTCGCGCCTTCCGCGTGAGCGCCAGGCGCCCGAACCTCCCGAGTTCATCGCCGGAACACTCCCCTACATGGCGCCAGAACAGACCGGACGAATGAATCGCTCTATCGATTCGCGGAGCGACCTTTACGCCTTCGGCGTCACGCTTTACGAAATGCTGACCGGTAGGCTTCCCTTCACGGCTTCCGATCCGATGGAATGGGTGCACTGCCACATCGCAAGACAGCCAGCGCCGCCCAGCGAGCGGTTGAAGAATGTCCCGGGCTCAGTCTCTGCGATCATCATGAAACTGCTCGCCAAAACTCCCGAGGAACGCTACCAGACTGCGTCAGGCGTGGCGAGTGATCTTAGTGGGTGCCTAGAGGAATGGCAGTCGCATGGTCGCATCGATCCATTCCCGCTGGGCGCGCACGACGCGTCAGACCGGTTGCTGATCCCTGAGAAGCTCTACGGGCGGAAGCGCGAGGTCGACGCATTGATCGCAGCCTTCGACCGAGTTGTGACGCAGGGTAGGCCAGAGCTCGTGCTTGTGTCCGGTTATTCTGGCGTCGGCAAATCCTCAGTGGTGAACGAGCTGCACAAGGTGCTTGTCCCGTCGCGCGGGCTTTTCGCGGCGGGCAAGTTTGACCAGTACAAGCGCGACATTCCCTACGCGACCCTCGCACAGGCTTTCCAGAATCTTGTCCGTCAGATCCTCGTCAAGAGCGAAGCGAACGTGGACCAATGGCGGCGTGCCTTGGCGGAGGCGGTGGGTCCGAGTGGCCAGCTTATCGCCGACCTCATCCCTGAGGTGGAGATCATCATCGGGAAACAGCCGCCCGTTCCAGACCTGCCACCGCGAGATGCGCAGCACCGCTTTCAACTGGTGTTCCGGCGGTTCCTCGGGGTGTTCGCCAAGCCGGAGCATCCGCTCGCGCTGTTCCTCGATGATTTGCAATGGCTGGACGCGGCAACGCTTGAACTCTTGGAGCACCTGATTACCGATCCGGACGTGCAGCAGCTGCTGGTTGTCGGGGCCTACCGCAACAACGAGGTGAGTCCCTCTCACCCGCTCACGCAAACGCTGGACGCGATCCGCGAGGTCGGAGCAAGAATGCAGGAAATCGTTCTGGCGCCTCTCCGGGTTGACGATATCGATCGGCTGGTCGCCGATGCGCTGCACAGCGAGCGAAATGCCGCCCAGCCTCTGGCGCAGCTGGTGCACGAGAAGACCAGCGGCAATCCGTTCTTTGCGATCCAGTTTCTCACGGCGCTGGCCGACGAAGGGCTGCTCAGGTTCGACGATGGTGAAGCGCGATGGTCTTGGGACCTTAATCGTATTTACGCCAAGGGTTACACCGATAACGTGGCGGACCTTATGGTCGGGAAGTTGAATCGCCTTGCGGTCGAAACCCAGAGTGCATTAAAGGAGCTGGCCTGCCTGGGTAACAGTGCGAACTTCGCTGTGCTGAAGATGATCTACCAGGACTCGAATGAGGAACTCGAGCGTCAACTCTGGGAAGCCGTTCTAGCGGGTCTTGTCCTCCGCTCGGAAGATTCCTATCGTTTTCTGCACGATCGTGTGCAGGAAGCGGCGTATTCCTTGATCCCGCAGCAATTGCGCGCCGAGACGCACCTTCGCATCGGAAGGCTGCTGGTAGAGAGAACGCCTTCAAACGAGCGCGAAGAGAGGATCTTCGAGATCGTGAACCAGTTCAATCGCGCCGCTCACCTCATTACGAATGAGGAGCGGAGGCGCGTCGCAGAATTGAACCTGATCGCTGGCAGGCGGGCGAAGTTCTCAATCGCCTATGCCTCGGCGCTTTCTTACCTGGAAACGGGTCTGGGGTTACTGACAGAAGAGAGTTGGAACACAGATTACGAGGTTATCTTTTCCCTCGAACGCTTGATAGCTGAGTGTGAACTACTCACCGCCAATATGGAGTCTGCTGAAAAGCGACTTTCGATGCTCGCCGCGCGTGCCAATAGCGCCCATGATTTGACTCATGTCACATGCTTGCAGCTAATGCTATACACCGCGTTGGAGCGGCTCGATCGTGGCGTAGAGGTATGCCTTGAATATCTCCGGCGGGACGGGACCAGCTGGTTGGCTCATCCGAGCAGGGATGAGGTCCAGCGCGAATACGAGCGGGTTTGGTCACTGCTCGGGGACCGGACAATAGAGGAAGTCCTTGACGCGCCTCTGGTCGCCAATCCCGATATCCTGGATGTTTTGGACGTTCTGGCAGAATTCCTGACGACTGCAATGTTCTTCGACCAGGACCTCTGCGCGTTCGTAATTTGCCGCATGATGAATCTTAGTCTCGAGCACGGCAATAGTGACGCGTCATGCTTTGCTTATTTGTGGTTTGGGATTATAGCCGGACCGCGCTTCGGCAACTACGAGGGTGCATTCAAATTTGGCCAACTCGGCTACGATTTGATGCAAAGGCACGGCTTGAAGCGCTATGAGGCTCGCAATTGTCTGTGTTTCGAAGTCGTTGTCATGTGGAAGAAACATCCAAGCTACGGTCGCGACTTGCTGCGTCATGCCTTCGATGTCACTTACCGGATGGGAGATTTTACATACGCAGCATACAGCTTCGCGGAGTTGATCCCGAATTTTCTGGCTGCAGGAGATCCCCTTGCGGAGACGCAGGTAGAAGCGGAAAAAGGACTCGACTTTGCTAAAAGAGCGCGCGTCGGGCTTGCTGTCGATATGCTTCGATCGAACCTCCAGCTGGTCCGGACACTCCGAGGATTGACGCACAATTTTGGTTCGTTCAACGACAAAGAATTCGATGAGACGGAGTTTGAGTGGCATCTGGCAAGGAACCCCTCATTGGCGGCTGCTGGATTTGCATACTGGACTCTTAAGGCGCAAGCACGGTTCTTTGCAGGTGACTATATAGCCGCCGTCGATGCCTCATTGAAGGCGCAACAACTGCTTTGGGCTGACCCAACACTGCCTACGCAAGCAACATTCCGATTCTATGGTGCGCTTTCGCACGCAGCAGCGTGGGATTCCGCTGCTCCCGGTGAGAGGCACGAGCATCTCGAGGGTTTAACGGCACACCACAAACAGCTAGAAATATGGGCGGAGCATTGCCCGGAGAATTTTGAAAACCGTGTTGCTCTGGCGGCGGCCGAAATCGCACGAATAGAAGGCCGTGTGGTCGAAGCCGAAGGCCTTTACGAAAAGGCCATCCACTCGGCGCAAGCCAATGGATTCATCCACAATGAGGCGGTTGCCTACGAGGTCGCTGCCCGCTTCTACGGGGCGCGAGGCTTCGAAAAGATCGCGGAGATGTATTCGCGGGACGCCCGTCATTGCTATCTCCGTTGGGGGGCTGACGGCAAAGTAAGGCAACTCGACGAGCTCTATTTCCGGCTCACGAAAGAGGAACCAACTCGCGGTACATCGAGCACAATCTTGGCGCCTGCCGAACTCCTGGATCTGGCCACGGTGATCAAGGTCTCGCAGGCAGTCGCGGGCGAGATGGTTTTGGAAAAACTGATCGACGGGCTGATGCGCGCGGCGATCGAGCACGCTGGTGCTGAACGAGGTCTCCTGATTCTTGCGCGAGGGGATGAGTTGCAGATACACGCAGAAGCGACCACTAGTGGAGAGGATGTAACCGTCCATCTGCGGGGTGCCACCGACAGCACAGCCGCTTTGCCGGAGTCCGTCGTTCGCTACGTGATGCGCACTCAGGAAACGGTGATTCTCGACGATGCATCATGTCAAGATCCGTTTGCTGCCGATTCCTACATCACTCAGCGTCGTGTCCATTCCATTCTCTGTTTGCCACTAATTAACCAGACAAAACTCAGCGGTCTCCTCTATCTCGAAAACAATCTCGCGCCACGCATTTTCACTCGTGACCGCGTCACCGTGTTGAAGGTGCTCGCGTCGCAAGCAGCCATCTCGCTCGAGAATGCGCGGCTTTATCACGATCTCGCAGATCGCGAAGGGAAGATTCGGCGCCTGGTCGAAGCGAACATTGTGGGGATCTTCCTCTGGAAGCTTGAAGGCGCGATCGTCGGGGCCAACGAAGCGTTTTTGCGGATGCTGCAATACAGCCGTGAAGATCTCGTCTCCGGTCGCGTGCGCTGGACCGATCTGACGCCGGCCGAATGGCGCGACCGCGACGAACGGGCAGTAACTGAATTAAAAGCGAGCGGGATCTTCCAACCGTTTGAGAAGGAGTATTTCCGAAAAGATGGGAGCCGCGTGCCTGTGCTGATTGGGGGCGCGCTGTTCAAAGAAACCGGCAATGAGGGCGTCGCGTTCGTTCTCGATTTGAGCGGGCAAAAGCGGGTGGAGGAGACCCTTCGTAAGCGCGAGGCGTACTTAGCCGAATCGCAGAGGCTGGCCCACACGGGCAGTTGGGCCCTCGATGGCACGACCCGCGAGGCCCGGTACTGGTCCGAGGAAATGTTCCGAATCTTCGGATTTGATCCACAACAGGGCTTTCCCGAGCGGGATCAATGGCTGCAGCGAATACACCCAGAAGATCGTGATAAGGTCAAGCGGCAGGCCAGCAATAGGATGTTCGTCCAGAAGTTAGATTCCGACATCGAATACAGAATCGTGCTACCCGACGGGACAGTCAAACACATTCACGGCCTGGCCCATCCAGCATTGGGCCCCGATGAAGAGCTTATGGAAGTGATTGGCACGGTGGTCGATATCACGGAGCGCAAAGATGCCGAAGAGGCGCGCGATAGGCTGCGCCAGCTTGAAGCAGATCTCGCACACATCAACCGCGTGAGCACGATGGGCGAGTTGACGGCCTCGCTGGCGCACGAAATCAAGCAGCCCATTGGGGCGGCCGTGACCAACGCGGAAGCGTGCTTCCGACTACTCGACCGCAAGCAGCCTGATGTGCCAGAGGCGCGGGAAGCCGCGTTGGAAATGGTCAAAGACGCCAGGCGTGCAGCCGATATTATCGATCGCGTCCGCTCGCTCTACCAGAAGGGCTCTCCGCAACTGGAGATAATTGACATAAATAAACTCGTAAAAGAGATGGTCACAGTGCTGCACAATGAGGCGAAGCGGGATTCCGTTGTCATCCGCACTGATCTCCCCGAAGGTCTCCCCGCGGTTATGGCAGATCGTGTGCAATTGCAGCAGGCGCTGATGAATCTGATGCTCAATGGCATTGAGGCGATGCGAGACACGGGCGGCGAGCTGCATATCAAGTCGCAGTTGGCTGAAGACGGTCAAGTGCTGATTGCCGTGACCGATGCCGGCGTTGGACTGCCGACCGAAAAGACTGACCAGATCTTTAACGCGTTCTTTACCACCAAGCCGCACGGCACCGGCCTAGGACTTGCGATCACTCGTTCCATTGTGGAATCGCATGGTGGCCGCATCTGGGCCGCGGAGAACTCCGGACCAGGGACGACGTTTCGCTTTACGCTGCCCCAACGGATGGCGACGCATGCATGACCCCCGCAGCTGAAGCCACGGTGTTCGTTATCGATGATGACGCTCGTATGCGTGCAGCGATGGAGCGTCTGTTGAAGTCGGTAGGGTTGCGCGCTGAGTCGTTTGCCACACCGCAAGATTTTCTGCGGCGCAAACCACCAGACGGTCCCAGTTGCATGATTTTGGATGTGCGTCTTCCTGGAATGAGCGGGTTGGATGTTCAACGTAAATTGATCGACTCCGGCATTCACATCCCCATCATTTTCATCAGCGGCCACGGAGATATTCCTATGACGGTCAAAGCGATGAAGTCTGGGGCGGTTGAGTTTCTGACGAAACCGTTTCGAGATCAGGATCTGCTCGATGCAATTCAGCAAGCACTGGAGCGCGAAAACGAAACCCGCCAACAACGGCACGATACCGACATAGCTGCGACAGATTCCGCCTTGAGCTTGAATAGCTTTGCCGCGTTGGTGCGGCCGATCAGAGGAACACCTAGTCTGCAGGATTTTCCGTTGTTTTTACTGTTGTGTAATTACACTAGCTAAGACATCACATCGAAACGCTTGCCACGCCCGACTTCCGGCGCTCTTGTGTTAATCTATAGGTTAACATTAAATATGATATCGACAATCATACGTTGTATGAGCGCCGCGAGAGCCTGCGCGAGGTCCTAAGCCCTGCCATTTCAAGCCGTTCGAGTATTTTGACCACACGGGATTCGTCGCGTACCAGAGGAACCCCAGGGTCTCGAGCTACAAGCGGTCGAATGTCCTTTCCCATTAGTCTTCCTGACGATGTGTTTGTTTTGACCTGCGATCGAAGCGGAACAGCCGTGCGTCACGGTTTTTGATGCCTGAGATCAGATCAGGAATAATTAGGCTGGCGATCGCCGAAAACGTAATACCATTGCCTCCATATCCCAGCGCGAATTGTGCGCCTGGAAAGTCCTTATGAGGCCCGATGTAAGGCAGCCCGTCGCTGGATTCCGCAAAAGTTCCGGTCCAGGCGGCGGCCAATTTCCACGAGATGTGCGGGAACATCTTGCGTATTTTCCTCTCTAGAATCTTTGTTTTTCTTGCGAGCAATCGGTCTCTTCTACCCTCGTCAACAAAATCAACGTCTTCGCCCCCCGCAACAATTCGAGAATCCACAGTGGTCCGAACGTAGAGGTAGGGACGTGCGGTCTCCCAGATGACCGGGCGCTCATACCCCTCGGGAAATTTCATTCCGGGCTTAGAGGCTATCGCATAACTGCTTACGAGGCGTACGGTCTTCTGTTTCAAAAACTGCTGTGATTCGTAACCGGTAGCAAAAACGACATGTCTCGCCCGGACTTGAACATTGTCATCGGTTGTCAACACTGATTCTGTGCCCTGACGACGATAAGTCTTCACTTTTGTATGGATGAAGACTCTCAATCCTTTCTTTTGCGCGCAGCGAACGAGAGCCAAAGTGAGTTTCAGTGGGTTGACTTCGGCCGCATCCTCGTTAAGAATCGCGCAAGGTGCGCGCAGCGAAAATCGTGTTGCCAGCTGCTGCTCCGGAAGCAGCCTTACATTAAACTTGTTTTTCTGTCTCGTTTTGAATTCCCGTTCCAGAAGTTTTACGTCTCTGTGGTTGCTTGCCAAATACAAGCTGCGTCGTTTCTTGAAATCACAGGGGTCATCGAGTGTTTTGATCGTCTCACCGATGGATTCAATCGCCTCTATGCCTGCCCGGTAGGCTCTAACGCCCGGGCGCTTGCCAATTTTTTTAATGAGATCTCCTAAATTAACATCCGCCTCATAGGACAAAATCGCTGTACTCGCCGCGGTACTTCCTGCCCCAATCTTGCGACTATCAATGATGGTTACGCGCATGCCCAGATTTGTCAGCCTGTGCGCAATTAGCGCGCCCGAAATGCCGCCGCCCACCACCACCACATCGCTGCGAATATTTCTCATGAGCTTTTTATGTCGGGCGATTCGAGGTTTATTGATACTCCAGACGGGTTTGCCGGTTCGAAGATCCAGACTCATCGGCATGCTCTCAAAGTTTCCTGTATTTTTTCCATTCCAGCTCCATGGCCTGGGCCATATCCTTCGCGGCGGAACGGAGCCAGTTCGGTTTTTTCTTACGTAGGTCCTTCAAAATATGCCGCACGCATTTCTTGGTTCCGAGGTGAACGTTGGCCGCTTCCGATCCCATGGCATGCAGAAGGGTTTCTTCATCGCGGTTTCGTGGAAGGTCGACAATCTCAATGGGGTTGGAATCGGGAGATAAACGCCGAATCAGCCAGCCGCCCATAATTCGCTGGAAGGGATCGCGCGAGCGAACTGCACCCGTCATAGCATCTTGATAATATGCCTGGCCCCTTCCGGTTCTGCCAGCTACCCACATGGAGGAGGACGGAACTAACTCTTTCGCCTCTCTCGCAATGCAGCCGCCTTCCCAATCGGCTATGGCTACGAATCTTGGTTGCCCCAAGCTTCCCATTCCGGCCTTTCTGCGCACCAATCTAAAGTCTGCTCGCAAAGGCAACGTCTTTTGAAATATGGCTTTCAGTCCTCGCGGCAATGTTCCCGACACTCCGGGCAAACGATTTAAGTTGCTCCAAAACTCTTCGCAAGGCTTTATTGCTTCAATGCCGAGCTTTTGCATATACCTTTCTTGCTCGGCCAGAACAACGGGACGCCCTTCCATTCGAAGCGTTTGTTCATAACCATCCACAATTGCTTCGCAACCTCGCTTCAACTTAATTCTGAGTTGTTCGGAATCGGTAACGACTTTCACGCTGCTCGCAAGGCGGACGAGATCATTTGTGTAAGCCAACGGATACGCTTCATCAAAGTCATCGACCCCCCAGGAAAGCCTGCCTTCGGCGTCCCGCCATGTGCCAAAACTGCCTACATGCAAATCGCCACAAGCCAAAACCTTTGGTGCGCTAGAGAGTGTCGGACATACTTTCGGAAAAAGCTGGGCCCAACGGTAGTACGTCCCGCGAAAGAAGAGAAATGAATCTTTTTTCATTTGCTGATGCTTTGTCCGCAGATCCGATTCGATGATGGTGCTACATTTTCTCATCCACGCTTCGTAGTTTTGAGTAGCTTCTCGAATATTCATTTCTCACCTGGCTCGGCTTTCAAATGCGAGCGGGCTCACAGGATAGTTGGTCGTTCCTCGAAACTTCAAGCCCAAGACTAGGCGTTGTCTCCAGGGCCTTCGACGCGACAAGTCGGAAAGCCGTCCGCGCGACATTCAAGCGCAGTTCTACGTGGACCTCCGGTGTCTCCGCCAGCGCCGAGGAAACCCGCCACTTATCTCGCTCTTGAATTGGACCAAAGATGGACCGAAACGCCAGCCGCATAGAAGGTGTTGAAAAGCCACCCTCCTTTACTTGCTCCCGTGAGCGGCCGAAGCGGTCTTCACCACCGGGACGTCTTCTCCGAGAGCGGTGGCCAAGGAAATCAGATGGTCCTGCTCATCTATTAGAATCTCGCGGATGTGTTCAGCCATCGCGTACTCTCCCAAACTCTCGCACTGACGAACGCGTTCGCGATAACGCCGAATTGTTGCCATCTCGTTCTCCAGATCAAACTGGAGCATTTCCTTGGCTTTCTCCGACGTTCGGACCGGCTTCGGTTGTACCGAAGGCATACCTCCGAGGTAATCAATTTGCTTGGAGATGATCAGCGCATGCCTCAACTCCTCAGCGGCGTGCTTCTCGAGTTCGCCGGCGATATTCATGTATTCAGCGCCGCTCAACACCTGCGAATACACGACGTAGGAGATGATGGCCTGGTATTCGCCCGAGAGGTCTTCATTCAAAAGTCCGATCAAATCCTCGCGTGAGATTTGGCCTTCTGAATGCTCCGTAGTTTCGTCCTTTGCAGCTTTCAAAGTTATCCTCCTTCAATGCAAATATACTCTGCAGAGAGCGCCTGCCCTTGACACTGGATAGCTGGCCGGAGACCTGGGTTCTAAGCGTCCAGATGAAGACACCACATTTGCACGGCCGTATCGTGAGGTCCGTTGCCACGCAGAGGTTAATTAACTACCGTGATCTTCCTACGCCTTCGATCTTGCGCGTCCGGCCCGCTTGGCGGACGAGGTTGCGCGAGGCGAACTGCGCTGGCTAGTCTTGCGCGCAGCGCTCTTGCTTTTCTTCACGAGCTTTCGGCCATCACGTTTCACTGTACGGGAGGCGCGAGGCCCGGACAGAGCTTTTTGAGCTGCCTGAGCTCGTCCAGCGATCGCTCCCAGCGTTGATCCGATCGACTCCCCTATACTGACTAAGAGCGTTTCGTGTTTGGCGTGCCTTCTAGTGCGTGCTTTCATTTGCTTTCTCCTTTTCAATCTCAGAGCGTAAGGCGTAGCTTGCGGTTACCCACCCTGCCCCACTACAACTCCGTACCGCCGATGCTTTCCGTCCTCGACACTCTTGTCGTTGGGAACGGTCGACTATCGACCTGCGATCGACAAATCACCTAGTTTCTCAAAAGGTCTCACGCATTCTTCGCCTGGTCGTAAGCGACTTGCCCGGCATCTACAGCGTCCTCGACGCGGGCTTTTGCTGAGTTCACCAGTTTTTCCGCTCGGCGCTTTAAGTCTTTGCCCGAATTGTGTACCTGGTAGACCCCATCGTTTACGCCTTTTGTAATTTCGCCTCTAAGTTCCGCTCCAGATTTGGGCGCCAGCAGCAGAGCAGTTACCGCACCTGCCGCAGCTCCCAAGACAAAACTTAGAATCGTTCCCACCTTGTTTTCTCTGGTCATGGTGATCACCCTCCCTTAAACAGCTAGTGTGGATTGTCGTGATACTCATCTTGGGACGAAAAGGGGGAAGCCTCCGAAGAGACCTCCTCCCCTGGTTGAATGGGTCAGTGCCCAGCCCTAACGGCCGCTTCGCGGTCCGTTTGCTTGCTATCAACAGAGGCTTCTCCCGTGGAAGAGACATCTTCCGCGTTCGTAGCTTTTAGAACTTCTTTGGCGCGCTTCACTTCATCAGATGTATCGCAATGCACGGAGAGGAGAATTCCGCCCTTTCGAAGACGGCCTTCGTAGCGCTTGGCTTCGAACTCGGGAATACCCGCGCCGATTAAAGCACCAGTGACTCCTCCCACTGCTCCTCCCACGCCCAACCCAGCCAACCCTGCCATGATCGGACCTGCCGCTATAAAGGGACCCAGGCCAGGGATCGCCAACAGGCCGATGCCTGCTAGCAGGCCGAGGGTGCCACCAATTACGCCGCCGGTAGCCACACCTGCCGCTGTACCCTCGGGCGCTTTTGTAGCCTTTTCTGTTCCCATGGCCTTTGGTCCACCAAGGCTCTCCGGCAAAAGCACGGAAATATCTGAAGTCGGAAAGCCCTCCCTGACGAGCGAATCCGCAGCATTTTCGACAGCAGTCCGACTTGAGTAAATTCCGAAGACTCCTACTTTTTTGGACGACATTTGTACTTCTCCTTTGAGTTCAATCTGACTTTAATTCCTGCCCGCCTATTTCGAAGGTGCGACTTCAAGTTAATCGGTTACGTTTTCTTCTCCAGCTACTTCCACCGCTTTGACTTGTATATTTTTTTTCATCCTCAGAACGCACCGGTCCTCGGGGCGTAACTTTGCCGTCTTGGGTGATGTTTTGATGTTCGGCGCATAGGTGGAGAGGTTCCGATCCTCATGGATCGCTCTCCGGATTGTGTTGCAGTTGGTATAATTGACAGCCCAGGCAGCCACATTTGAGCCCTCGGGTACTCAACCAAGATGTGCTTGTCGCGGTCATAGGGCAATACCCATAAAGCTGTAGAAACGGGATCTCAGCTAATCCGCGCGTTGATAGGCAAAAACATTTTCTTCTGGGATAGAAAACTAGCTCAATCGCCTGGCTGTTCGAAACGACTTACGGACGCCGGAACCGTGAGGTTTTAGTCGGATGCTTGACTGCGCGGCCGTGTCCACTCTCCGGACAATGTTTTCGTTCAATCGTGGAGCAGACATACGCGCGGTCATAATCGTATTGCGAGCGGAATTCCTTGAACGCAAGATCGGCCAGGGCGCCGCCGGTCGTCGTGCTATAAAGCGAATCTAGGCTGCAATCAAGAAGGACTACGAGAATTGCGAGTATCAGAGTCGCGTTGACGCGGAGCGCGGCAGTTTGAAGTGCTGAGAAATGATTTTTGTTTCATCTGGCATTCGCAAATCTAAGACTATACCTTCAGAACTCCTGACATGGGTTGTCGGTAGCCTGTCCGCTTTTTTGCTTCAAGTCAGGAGAGTGCGACCAGCGACCACATAACGCATTTGCAGCTGAGTGCCCGGGAATGGCGTGTTCGTCTTGTTGAGTGTCTCGCAAAGGGCTTCGAGGACACGCGACCGATGTGGCGAACTGAGTGGCGCTAGCGTTATCCGAAGTTGGTCCTCCGTGGGCTCGATGTCCGCGGTATTCTGCAGCGCCATCTGAATGAAAGTACGCCCTTCATCTTCAACGCGGCTGTAATGGGGGCGAATCAGCTCGACCAGATCGCTCTCCGTCTGGTATGCGACCATTTTCAAAACGTTGGTTAGGTGTTTGCGTTCGGTAGAAAGTTTCACCATCTCCTGGCCCTTTTGGGCATCCGCAACTGTCACGCGAGCAGGAAGAGAGTCATGTCGAGCCTTGAGTTTCTTGATGTGGTTTGTAGCCTTGTCAATCTCCAGGCGAATTTTCTCTTCGGCAATCTCAAAATCAGGGTCTGTGGAACATGCGGTGAGCAACAACAATGGCGCGCAGGTCCCAGCGGGTCGTCACGATCGGCGTCTGATGGCCGGTCTCAGTCAGGCGAGTCACCTGACGTAATCGCAGCTTTCCTTTTAGAAAGCGCACGGGCTGGTCATTGAGCAGGTATTCGACCGGCCGACCATCCAACTTGGCCTTGTGCCGAGTGAATCTCTCTTCGGCGATATGGCGGATGCGCCCCTTACGATAGGTCAAGATGTCGAAGCCCATGGCCAGCAGTTCCTGAAACAGTTTGGGACTCCAGCCACCGCGATCAAAAACAACGGTGGAGTGCCGGCGCGGCCCCAGGAGTTCACGCACTTCGCGTAGCACAGGTGTAAGCATGCGCGTCATGGCGGCGTTCGCATCGGCGGTGACAACAAATAAGGGATCGCCGCGTTGATCGTTGACCCAATAGTCTGTGGTTGCGGGCGCGGCGAGATGCATGCGCGTCACATAGGCCTTGGGAACCTTGTGTTTGCCGTGGTAGGCCCGAACGTGTCCATCAATATAGAGGAACCCGAGCACCTTCCCACGCTTGGCGATGCGTTGCCGAGCGACCTCACGACCGAGTCGATAACTGCCCTTTAAAGAAGCCAGACGTGCGAGTTTGCGGCGCAGCGTCTTCATTTCCGGCATGCGATCCAGACCGACAATGCGACCCAGATCCCCGGGCGAATACTCTTTGAGAGTCTCCGGCCGAGGGATCCTCAGAAGTGCCAAGAGAACATAGGCAACCAGAGTCGTTCGCAGTCCGTAGAAAGCAGGGCCGAGGCTGCCGTAAATTTTCTCGGCCGTCGAGAGCAGGCCACTGGCAACGAGCGCTGGAATGGCTAACAGCACACCTGCTCTTGGCAGACTTCTGGTGGGAGCAAACACCGGGAGGGCATCGTCGAGCAGTCCGATGGCGGCCAGGAGACGATCCATGGACCGATCGAGAGGGTTGGTGTCAAAACTTTTCGCCGTCGAACCGGTTTGCGGTTGCGGCATCTTGTCGGGAGGCTGTCCCGCGGCGGAAGGTGGAGTCTCGATCAACTTACTTGCGGAAACCGGAGCCTGCTTTGCTTGCGAATCAGCTTTTGACAAGAAGGGGAGATCTAGTTCCGGATCAGATTTCCAGCCCAGCCGACGGAGACTCTTGCGGACCGCTTTTTCGCTGAGGCCAAGCCGGCCGGCAATCCATCGATTACTCATCCCCTTGGCTTTGAGGCGGAGAATAGTTTGGTTTCGCTCATGTTTTTTCTTGCCCCCGGAAGGACTGCCTGCGGGTCGTCCTTCCGGGCGCGCCAGCGCGCTCAGTCCACCAGCCTTGAGACGCTCTTGATAGCGGCGAAGCGTTCGGGCCGAGTAGCCGAAGCAGCGTGCGATATCGTTCTGATCCGCGTATCCCGTTTCGAAAAGCGTAACCATGACGTAAGCCTCGGCAGTGCGATCTTCGATGGGATAGTGGGAAAAGATGATGCCATGGACGAAAACTACTCGCTGTTCTTCCTCGGTCTGGACACAAACGCGATCGTTAACGAAGACGGTACCGGGAGTTGGAGTAGGGCGGGCAAAAAACTCCGTTTGACGTGGCGCCGGGCTCATAGTTTCTTAGCATGTTCTATCCTCAATCAAATCCAAAAGCGGACAGGTTTAGGTCCGCACCCCGCCAAGGGAAAATCAAGCCAGTGGCAGCTTCCCGGGATGTGCCAGGAGAGATGTCGAGCACCCTCGGTCGAGGGAATGTGGTAGCCAAAATCGTACGATTTCCATCTGCGGATTTAGAAAAAGCGGACAGGTTTAGGTCCGCACTCAGGAAAGCGAAAAACCAAGCAGGTTGCAGTTCCGAGGGATCAGCAAAAGAAAACTCTATGCATTTTTCGTTCAGATTTCCGCGGAATCGGGAACCCTGGAACCTGCAATTCCAGACTCAAAAAGCGGACAGGTTTAGGTCCGCACCCTACTCTCGAAAAACCCCAATTCTGGCCGCTTTCTTAGGGGTATGTCAGGAGTTCTGAAGTTACGGCTTTAAAACTATTTGCCATCATGACGGTTCGACTAAAATCGGCCGCCTCTCCAACGATTTCGATTCCTGACTGGCTCGACAAGACCTGTCGAATCGCTCGGCGAACGATTTCTGAATCGTCGGCGAGGAGCACTCTGATTGACGTGCCGCCGTTCGGAATTGCACGCAGCCCGAACGACAATCCAGACATCTCGCACGTCGATTCCAAGACGGATAGTCGATCAACCGCACGATGCTTGTCAATGACGGAGTCCTAACTATCCTGGTTTATCGCTCTTACGGCACATCGCGATTTTACGATTTAATCGCAGAGCAGAAAACACAGACTCTGCTGTGCGTCTCGTAATTTTGACACGGGCAGATTGTCAGTGTCAGATGAATCATCGTTCGGACTCTGTGCCGATGGTCGTCCAGCGCATTTTGTAACTAGCGGATTAGGCACACGAAAAACCGAGATCCTTTTCTGGCGGGATTCTCGCCCGTATACTGAAACACTCACGGGTCAACTGACGTTCCCACGGCCAAACCTGATGATTGCCGGACAAGAATTCGTTCCACGCATACTCATCGCGGAAGATTCGCCAGTGTGTCGAAAGCTGCTGGAAACCATCCTTGAGAAGAAGCCCTACGAACTATGCTCCGTTGCGAACGGACGCGAAGCCTTGGATGCCTTCGCACAATTCTGCCCTGACATTATCATCACGGATTGGATGATGCCCGATCTGTCGGGTATTGAACTGTGTCGTCAGATCCGTAAGGCGCAAGACGGCCGAACCTACATTATCTTGGTCACCCAGAAGTCCGAGAAGGAAGATGTTATCGAGGCTTTGGACGCCGGAGCGGACGACTACGTTACCAAGCCTTTTGACGCCGGGGAACTGTTGGCCCGCATTCGAGTAGGCTGCAGAACCGCTCAAATGGGCCGCGAAATCGATGCCAAGAACGCTCTCCTTGAGAAAGCTGCCCGTACAGACCACCTCACAGGCTTGGCGAACAGGCTTGCGGTTGAAGAATTCGCCACTAAGCAACTCAGCGCGGCAATCCGGCACAAATTCAACCTTTGGGTTGTCGTCACAGATTTGGACAAGTTCAAGCTCGTAAACGATACTTACGGCCATTTTGCCGGCGACGAGGCAATCAAGCGCTTTGCGACGATCCTCAAGGCCAACACCCGCGCTGCCGACATGTGCGGACGGCTTGGCGGTGATGAGTTCTTAATCGTGATGTCTCACGGCAACAAGAAGGAGATCGTTCAAACGATTGAGCGCCTAAGAGCGGACTTCGCCGATGACAAGGGCAGTTTGAATGGCCAGCCGGTTTCCTATACGGCAAGTTTCGGCATCGCTGGATTTGATGGGGCTGAGAAAGTAACGCTTCGTGATCTGCTGATGCGTGCCGACCATGCTTTGTACCTTGCGAAGGAATCCGGACGAAATCAAGTAAGAGCTCACGTACGAAGCGTAGTCTTGAGCGAATTGGTACCTGTAGCCAGACCGTGACTCGGCGCAACGTCAGCTTTGGAAGCCTGCAACCCTCAGCGAATCCGTCGGCGGCCACCATCGTTTGCCCGTTCGGTTCGAGTGGCTGGCTACCGCGGCATCAATCTTGGAATGCATGATGGGGTAATTTCGCGAAGGCCAGTTGACCCCTAGCGCATAGAATGCAGATGCCGAAAAAGTCGAAGGCAGACCCGTGGCGCTGTCGGCGTCTCCGCCAACAAGTTTCTTGCCGACGTCCGCGATCAAAATTGCGCGGTGTGCCGTGAGGTGCTGGAGAAGTTGTGACACGACTCAGAACTAGATCTTTTCCTGCATCGAAGCAGGAATTAGAACGGCTTAGAGGGCTAGACTTGTCCGGTTTCGACTTACCGGGCAGTAGACGCTACGATTGTTCGTCTATTTCGCATACATTTTGACGTATAATCCGTTGGCCCAGTGGAAAGGAACAATCGATGAAGATCAAACTCGCGATCCTCGGACTCTGTTTAGCAATAGCTTTCCCCCTTCTTGCTCAGAAGAAGGAAGATGAGCGTTTAGAAAACTCCGCCGCAGTCATGAAGGAGTTACTCCAAGGAGACAAGGGCCTCCCGGCGAGTGTCCTCAACCAAGCCAAATGCGTCCTTGTCTTCCCGAGCGTCAAGAAAGTTGCGGTTGGTATCGGCGGCAGCTATGGCCGTGGCGTGCTCGTGTGCCGCAAGGGTGAGAAGATGAGCGGTGCCTGGGGTGCGCCGGTGATGTACTCGCTGGATCAGGGAAGTCTCGGTATCCAACTGGGTTCCACAGCAACTGATTTTGTGCTGGTGGTCATGCACGACAAGGGTGTCGATGCAATCCTGAACGGCAAGACGAAACTCGGCGCCGATGCAGCGGCGGCCGCCGGTCCAACGGGCGCACAGGCGACTGGTTACAATGCTTCGGATATGAAATCTTCGGACGTTTTGACCTATTCGCGGTCCAAGGGACTCTTTGCCGGCGTGTCGCTTGCAGGTGCGTCGATGGACACAGACAAAGAAGCCAACAAGAAACTGTATGGCAAGGAACTGGGCGCCAAAGAGATTGTGACCGGTGACCAGCCGGTTGTGTCTGCAGCCGAACCGCTAGTGAGTCTACTAAACGAGACGTCACCAGATCGCAAGTGAGCTTCACGCGCCAGGTAGGCGCGCGCCAGAGCTCCCGAAAACGCTAGCGCTGAATCGGAGGCGCGTTTTCGGGAATACCTGAAGGCAGGCACGGTGCTCTGCGCGCGTTCGATTCAGCCGTTTGAAACGCGGTAACCGGAAGGGGAATCAGGCGCAGTTCGCGACCCAATCGGCTTCGATCTGTTGCGGCGGAACAGAGAGTAAAATAAAAGGAATCCTCGCGCGTCGGGGCTCTGCCCCTCCGACGTTGATCTCCCAGGATCTGGCCAGGAAGCAGACCACCTCCTCCAGAAGAGAAAATCCATCTGAAGGAGAACGGCGATTCTCAGCTGCATCTTTTATGGGTGTGATTCAGAATATTGGCCGGTAACAATCGGCTAACCGGGCACTGACAACACCAATCAAAAACGATAACCTTAGGCATGGCGTACTGCACTGGTTTACGTGGGGCGTTTTGGAGTGCCGCAGGTCCGCTACCGCCTTTGAGATGCGCGTTCAGCTTAGCTGGTAAAAGGCGGTAGCAGAGCCGCCGCAATTCCACGCCAGACCGGTCACCAGACACCGCAAGGAGGCCGCGCGCATGCACGGCACTAACCAGCTAAGACAAGTCCTCCGCCGCCTCCTCAACGCCCCTCTCTTCACCGTCATCACCTTAATCACTCTCGCCGCCGGCGTTGGCGGCAACACCGTCGTTTTTTCTGTCCTCGAATCCGTCCTCCTCAAGCCCCTTCCCTATCCTCGTCCCAATGAACTCATCGGCGTCTGGCATAGCGCCCCCGGCATCAACATGATTCTTCTCAATATGGCTCCATCGAATTACTTCATCTATCGAGAGCAAAATAAGTCCTTTCGGGACATCGGCGCCTACGAAGGGGATTCCGTCAGCGTCACTGGCTCGAGCGAGCCCGAACAAGTAGATGCCCTTCTCGTGACGGACGGCACCCTCCCACTTCTCGGCATTTCGCCTATGCTCGGCCGCTGGTTTAGCCGCCAGGACGATTCTCCGGGTTCGCCTGACACCGTAATGCTCACTTATGGCTACTGGCGCAAAAAATTCGCCGGCTCCCCTTCCGTCATTGGTCAATCTATTGTGGTCGATGGCAAACCTCGCGAAATTATCGGTGTCCTCCCACAACGCTTTCATTTTCTCGATTGGAAGGATCCTTCGCTCATTCTGCCTTTCAAATGGGACCGCAATAAAATTTTCCTCGGCTATTTCAGCTACGAGTCTCTCGCGCGCCTCAAGCCCGGCGTTACCATAGAACAAGCCAGCGCCGACATCGCCCGCATGGTTCCCATCGTCGAGCGCTCGTTTCCTTCCCCCGAAGGATTCAGCGCGAAAATCTTTGAAGACGCCCGCATATGCCCCAACCTTCGCCCGCTGAAATTTGACGTCGTCGGCGATGTTGGCAGCACACTCTGGGTCCTTATGGGCTCTATCGGCATGGTTCTGCTCATTGCCTGCGCCAATGTTGCCAACCTTCTCCTCGTCCGCGTCGAAGGACGCCGCCAGGAGCTTGCCATTCGCTCCGCTCTCGGTGCGAGTCCCTATCGCATCGCCGGCGAACTCTTCCTCGAAAGCTTCATTCTCGGTCTCCTCGGCAGCGCCTTCGGCCTCGGTCTCGCCTACACTGCGCTGCGCGTGCTCGTCGCGATCGCCCCATCGGGCATTCCACGCATCAATGAAATCGGAATCGACGCCCCAGTCCTGCTCTTTACGTTCGCCGTTTCCATCCTTACCAGCGTGCTCTTTGGCTCCATTCCCATTTTCAAGTACGCTGGCGTCCGCCTCAACACTGGGATTCGCGAAGGCGGCCGCGCCAACAGCCAAAGCCGCGAACAGCAGCGCGTCCGCAGCGTTCTCGTTGTCGTGCAAGTCGCCCTCGCTCTCGTCCTGCTCATCTGCTCCGGCCTGATGATTCGCACCTTTCGCGCCCTCTCGCACGTAAATCCCGGCTTCAGCCAACCTGAACAACTGCAAACCTTCCGCATCGCCGTTCCCGAGACCCTGGTCAAAGGCGACGAAAGCGTCGTTCGCATGTACGAAGCGATGATCCACAAAATCTCCGCCATCGCCGGCGTTTCTTCGATCGCTATTTCGACGGGCCTTCCCATGGACGGCAGCAACAACAACAATATCCTCTTCGCTCAAGATCACCCATACGCACAAGGCCAGCTTCCCCCGCTTCGCCGCTTCCGATTTATCACCCCCGGTCTGTTCTCCACGCTCGGGACTCCTCTGATTGCCGGGCGCGACATCACCTGGACAGAGCTCTACGAAAAACGTCCCGTCGTCATTATTTCTGAGAACTTCGCGCGCGAATATTGGAATACTCCAGCCAACGCCATCGGCAAACGCGTTCGCGTCGCTACTATCGACAATTGGCGCGAAATCGTCGGCGTTGTCGCCAACGTCCACGATGACGGCGTTAGCAAAGACGTTTCCTCCTCGACCTATTGGCCGATTATCCTGGACCGCTTCCAAGCGGATCCTTCCACAATCCAACGCAACGTCAGCCTCGCCATTCGTAGCCCGCGTGCTGGCGCCGAGTCCTTCCTCAAGGAGGTCCGCGAGGCGGTTTGGTCCGTCAATCCCAATCTTCCCCTGGCGGACGCTCATACCCTCGGATATTTCTATACCCGCTCCATGGCCCGCACTTCCTTCACTCTCATAATGCTCGCCGTCGCAGGCTCGATGGCTTTGCTCCTAGGCATCGTCGGGATCTATGGCGTCATCGCCTATTCCGTCTCCCTACGCGTCCGCGAAATCGGCATCCGCATGGCTCTCGGCGCACAAACCCAAGTCGTCACCAACATGTTCATTCGTCACGGCCTCATTCTTACTGGCGTCGGCCTAGCCTTCGGCCTGGTCGCCGCTCTCATCACCATGCGACTAATGTCTTCCATTCTCTTCCACGTCAACCCCATCGACCCGCTAACCTACATCGCCATGACTGTAGGCCTGCTCGGCGCCGCCTTCCTAGCCAGCTACCTGCCCGCGCGCCGCGCCGCCACCGTCGATCCCATAGATGCCCTCCGCGCCGAATAACCCGTTCCGTAGGAAATAATTCACATGTCTGGGCAACCGCCGAAGTTGATTTCGGCGCAGGGAACTTTACCGGTTTCGCGGCAAATCCAGGAGTTATGTGTCCCAAGGTTCTTGGAGGGTTCTTCATTCGGGCGTTTCTGAAAGAACCCAAGGAAGTTCACCAAGGAACTCCACGGCACATCAAGCCTGTGGGTAGTGTTCCGGCAGAGAATGAGGTTGTGAACCAATGAGCATAGCCTTGCGGCGGAGGCTCAGGGCGTTTATCGACTCCCTCGACGAGTTCACCAACAAACAGGAACCATCCGCCATAAAGAACATGTTTGTGGGGACGCTTTGAGTCGAATTATAGTCAACGAGTTCCCATTCCTTAAGCGGGCCGGCGCCAAGTTCTTTCAACAATCGAGCAAACTTCTCGGGGAATGCCGTTCCTCGTTGCGCTGCGAAGTTCTTGCACGGAATGCAAATGCACCGGTCGGCGCCGGGAACCATTATTGTTTGGAGATATAGTGCAGCAGTGGCTTCTCGGTCGAATAGAGTTTTCTGTTGACCCATGTAGAGTTCGTTTTCCACGGTTCCAATTCTATAGTCGCGCGGAGCCAATCCCAAGCCCTGTGAAAACGCCACTGCGCACCCACTTCGCAAATTAAGTTCTACTGCGGTTTTGCAGGAGAGAATAACGCTGGGACCAGACTATCACCACGCGCGTCGAGGTGAAATCGGTCCAAGAAGGACTTGATTAGCACGACTAATCGGGGATTGACTAGAGCCTAGGGTCTCGAACGGTCAATTCTTTCGACGTTACGCTAGACTGACTATCTGGTCGGGAGAGGCAGAAACTCGCATCGGGCGAGGCAATACAAGCGTCCGACCAGAACGTAAACCGAAGTTGATAGTCTCCAGGTGCTTGGAGTGCCGAGGTATCAAAACCTGGGCGCAAAGTTCGCAACGTGAAGGCTTCTTCGAGGGTTTCGCCCGGAAGAATCCCCGTTTCAATCCTGCTGTTTGCTGAGCAGAACCAACTCCTGTAGGGCACACTTTTCCATTTGCTTCCTTCGAGACGATATTCAGGTCGTATACTCGTGTCACTGCAAGTAAGTGTCGCAATTCGGACCGGACGGTCGGCGAGATTACGGATTGCGTAGCGGAACAGAGACGCTGATTCCGCGGTGCAGACATTTTGTCGGTCATTCTCGGCATTAGGCGTTGCACCGGAAGCAACTGCAACCTCGAATTCAAAATTCAGATTGCCGAGGTCAGACAGCGGCGGAGACACAGCTATAACCTCGTTGGAGAGAACGGTTACGGGTCCCTGAAGAGCGACGTCCGCCAAGGTGCTGGCCCCACGTATGACCTGGAGGGGACTTAGGCAGTCCGTCCCTTCGGGCGCTTCGGTACACCCAAACAACGCCCACTGGGCATGCAAGGTGTACGACCCAACGCTCACAGCATAAATCGATCGGCGTGGGGAGATGAGCCGGGTTGTGTACTCAGTTTTTTCTCCAGGCTTCAATCGGATATTGACCCAGTCGAGAGTCTTGCAGGTCGGCTTTCCTTGTTGGCTTATTGGCCACCATCCCGAGCTGGAGTTGCTCTGACGTATTTCAAACCTAGCTTGAGCGATTCTTTGCGGCAGCTCGCTAATGTGGACCGTGTGCTTGCTTGCATTTTCCAGAGTGAGCGTAAAAGCGCGACAAAGCAAAGTTAACGACGCCTCGCCGCCGCAACTCGGGCCAAGAGGAATGTCGCTACGTGGACCTTCGCGCAATGTTAGGCGGAAATCTTCCGGCGGAGGAAGGAGACGTGGGAAAGGTCCTCGCGCAATTGCGGAAGAGCCGCAGGCTAGAGAGCAAAACCATAGAGAAATGGCGACAGGCGTTTTGTGCACGGGAATCTATTAACCGCTATTACTGAGTCTACGCTCCAGTTTTTGCTGACCCAAGTCCTAACGCGGTAACCAGTAAAGTGGCTCCTAGTAAGGGAAGTTTCCTAGTTGGGCGATCCAGGATTTGACTTTATGCAAATTCTCCTCCGAGGCTGCTGCAGGTGGAGAGCACTCTGCGAAGGACAGAGTGGTGTGGCAGACGAGAATCACGTCTTCGTTGGGCTGAGCGCTGCCGCACTTGAACGAATTGCACCAGGCATGGAGGTTGAGCGGCTGAGGCTTACCCCAAAGAAATTTCGAGACGGTGATTTCCAGATAGCGGCGAGGTATGACGCTGCTCGGGACAGGTGTCCTTTGCGGAGGCGGCTCGATGCTTCTAACTCGACCGGTGCAGAGGAAAGGCCAGCCGAGTTCGCCATTTATCACGACGGGCCTTCCAGCGGGGACTTTGCCGAGAATTTCAGAAGCCTCCAGAAGTTTTTCATGGACGTGAAGCAGCGCCGGGTCACCTTCGTCGTGGCGTAGAGCATCGAGCCAGGTGTGAAGCTTTTCCGAATTAGCGGTTGTGTCGGGGCTGGGAGGCAGACAGTTGTAGTGATCGAGTCTGCCGCAGTAAAGAAGGACTTTGACGCCGACAGCGAATGGAGGAGAGGAGAGCTGCTTGTCGCGGCAATCGACGAAACCTTTGGTGATGACGAAGTTGGGCTCGATGCCTGAATCCGGCTCAGCCCATAGATTCTCCACGACCCGGTAGGTAACCCTTTGCTCGATCCCCGACTTGCACGCAGTACGTCGGATCGCCTCCATGTTCGTAATCTCCGCAACCAAAATACTCCCATGCTCCTGAGCAAGTTTCCGAGGGTTCTTGAGTATCGAATGGATTTCTTCGAGCGGAGCGCCACTTTGGGCAGAAAGGAAGGGAGGAGCGCCGAGTGCGAGGCCAAGTAGAAACCGCACGAAGGTGGAATGGATACTCCGAGTCTTCATAGGGAGTCGACCGATCAATGGGAGCACATTCTCGGAAGTAGTGTCGGCCACGTTCGGTTCATGCTACATGGCGGAGATGATGCGGGTACCCTACGGGTACCCTGCGCTTGACATTTTGACACCAACACCCAGTGATTGGTTCCTCCCAGATGCACCCAGCCTGACCTGTCGGGACTCCGCAATGTTAGTCGTTGACTGCGGCGAGGTCCTGAATAAACGCGCTTACCAATAAAGTGAAATCGGTCAGATCCTCAATGTCCGGTTACGCGTGTGGAGAAGTGGTTCTTTACATAAGTTCATGGAAGGGAGCTGGGAGGCCCGCGCCAGTGCTAGGCTCTAGACCCATCGCTTCTAGTGTTTTTTGGGAGGAACAAATGCAGTCGCAAGCCACAAGCTGGGGCATACGATCGTTCTTTCCTTACACCCACCCCGTTATCGTGCTGCTCGTTTCCGTTTTTCTACTTCTCGTTCCTGTCGTTAAGCTCCTTCGTCGCACAGGCCATCACCCGCTTTGGTGTCTGTTTGCCATTTTTCCAGCACCAAACCTCATTGCCTTTTGGTACTTCGCCTACAAGCCCTGGCCCACGGACAAGGAATCACCGATCAGCGGAAACTGACACACTACCTGGTTCCGATGTGGCTGAGTGCAAACAGGTATGAGTGCTGCAAATAAGGGTTTTGCAAGATTCGCATACAGCGCACTGGCTGCCCGCTACGCCCCTGACTGCAAACGCTACTGGACCGCCAATAATCCGCCAACAAAAGTCAGTGCGCTCATGCGAAATTCATTACCAACCCGGGTCCGCCCCTTCGTCATGCTCACCCGCGGAACTTGTCAGGCACGGAATTCTCTTTTCCAAGCGCCAATGCGCTCTATGGCGAGCAGGGAATCGCTGGGAATTGCTGAAACCAGCTGTGTCCGCCCGGCTGAGCTGGCGACATGATCTGAACAACCTCCGGCGCCGTTAACTGAAGATCCCGCTGCGGCCGTGTTTGCAGTCAATTTCTACGAAGACACACCCGCCGCGTGGCGCGCGCTGCAACCCGCCAAGCCCGCGCAAACAAACCAGACCATTATCACCAGTGAATTGACCTGTTTCCCCGCGTGCAACTGCAGCCGGTATAGAAGATGACCCGGCAACGCTCCGGTTGTGCCCCCGCCTCAGCTTCGGAATTGTAGAACAGGTGCGAGTTGACCCAATGCGGATATCCCCGAAGCGACAGATGCTCAGCTCCGCTGTGCTCGCCGTGTCGGGCGCCCATCTACTGGAAACGCTAAACAACTGATCGCCATCCGGATCTCTCCGAAGGTGCTCGCGCGCCTCCGCCGCCTCGCCGCCAAACAGCACAAGCCCTACCAAACCTACATCCACGAACTCCTCGAACAAGCCGCCGGCAAGAAGGTCGCCTAAATGCGGCTAAAACCAGGCGCGAAACCTGCGCGATAGAGCCATTCGTCTCCGCCTGCGACGCGCTTAAATTGACTGGAGAAGCAAACGGACCGTGAGAATTTGGTGTGCCCGAACCGCGATTTTGAATGTGTGTTGATCCTCCGGCAGTATCGGATTCTGATCCCGTTCGACAGCATCCGTGGCGACGATCTTGCTGATCGATAGCAGTGGCGTACGGATCGTAACGGTACGCGGCTCGCCGCCTAGATCGAGGAATCGCAGAATCATCCCATTGCCGTCTTCGGCCGGCTTCCACGTATCGAGGAGGACGTCAGGATCATCGATGGCAAGAAAGCTTGCCTCATTTCCATTGAGCGGGCGAGGCAGATCGACCGCCTTGTCTTGCGAGCGGATTTGGTCCTGCTCCAGCGGTGTCGATTCTTCCCAACCCATGCGGCTCAGCGCAGCTGCATCCGTGCGTGTCGCGCTGGTGATCACGTAGCGAAAGCGGAAGTGCCCGCCTTGCGCTGCACGATAGTTGGTGTGCCAGTAGTTGTTCATCACGTAGGAGAATATGTTCCCCTTCCGCTGGCCGAACTCCGTCGGCCATTCGCCGCGATTTATATCGCCAAACGTCGCCAGCGGTGCATCGAGGGGCATCACCGTCGCCGACACCCCATCCTGCTGGACGGAAATCCAATGCTGAATCGAGAACCACTCGTGCCCCGCGCCCAGATACATATCCTTGGCCGGATCAACCACTCCGTTCTGAATCTCATACTGAAATTGCGGGTGCTTCATGGCAAACGGAAAAGCAACGTAGACCGCTTCTTTCTTGAGTTCAGGCTTCTTGTCGATCTCTTCGATCAGTTCGATCTTCTTTTCGCCTTTGTAAACGCGGATTTCTGTATGAATCTCCGGGGTGTTTTCCGTCGATGACGCAAGCTCTGCGCGCCAACCCCAGGGCGTTTGCTCCACCGAGATCATCCGCCCGTCTATGGCCGCATGAGGATGCAGCTCAGGCTTGGGAGAAACCGCGCGGTACTGAAGAATGCTGTTTGGCTCCTCATCGCCACCCGTGACGTAGAGATATTGGCCGAAGCGCCATGGGCTCTGAGTATCTACTAGCTCCTTGTTCAATTCCTTGTCATAGATGCTGCGGATGCTACCCGAAGCCGGATCGAGTTCGACACGATAGAATGGGCTCTCGACCGTCGTCGAGGTTGTTCTTTCTGACGCTGGCGGCGTCGTGTGCGCTGCGCGGAGTTCGTAGACCTTGTATCCCACCGGCGGAACATCCGCAGCGCGAAACTCCACCTCGCGAAAGTTCGGGCTCTCGTGGACAACCACATAGGGAACCGGTTCTTTCGTAGCGTGATCGGCGATCTCCATGCCTTTATCGAGATCGATTGTCACTTCCCCATCACGTTTCCAGTTCAAGGGATTGAAGACAATGAGGCTATCCATGCCGGCTGCGATGGAGTCGGCCAGGGTCGCCATCCCGCCACGGAGAATGTCGTTGCGCTGATCAGTAGCCGTGGTAGCTCGCGAATCCTTTACCCGTAGTTGCTCGACAGCTTCGTCACTGTCGGGATCGGAGACGCTGTTCCACGAGGTCCAGGTATGCTCATCGAAGAGCACCATGTTGGCCCACATCGAGTGCAACTCCTCGCGATTCACGTCGAAGCGGGGATTCACCAGCATGCCGATTGTGGCCAGCTTCTCGGCCGAGGGTGCGCGGCTTTCGTTTTCTCTCGCCATGGCCGCGTAAAGCGCATCCGAGCCGATACCGTCTTCCCAATAGGGACCGCCATCACCGCGGACCGTCGGGATCGCGTTCCCAAACTGCTCCGCGATGTTTGCAAGCGCATCATGAAAACCCGAGTATTCGATGTGCGGGTAGAAATAGAGCGCATTCCACTCATCGGCCAATGCCGCCTGCTGCGGAAACAGGTCGGTGTTTTCAACCTGCGTGCCGAAAAGGATTGCAGCGCTGGCGAGATAACTGGGGCGCTGGTACATCTCGAGAAAGAGCGGCAACACCTCCTCACCCGTTTGCGTGAGTGGAGGTAGGCCAAACAGGAGCTGCATCTGCATATAGTGCCGCGAATACCACATCAGCACCTTGCCGCCGTCCGGCCCCTCCCACCAGAACGGAGTGTTCTCGTTGAGATGTCCCTGCAACAATACGGGCGCGCGATCATTGTTGCTCCCGGCAAAAAAGTACGGAATGCCGGCCGCTGCCAGAATCGACGCATAGGACCACGAATAAGAGGGCACGTCAGTGATGTTGGCATAGTTGAGCGGCGAGCCGTGAACACGGCTGAAGTTCGCGCTGGGATACAACGATCGGATCAGTGTTTCCGCGGTCGGAAATCCCGTGAGGACATTGCTGGATTGCGCAGGGATGTAAATCTTCTGTTGCCGAATGGCCTCGATGATCCGGGCTTGTTCCGCTGGCGTGCGCGAGTGCAAAAACTGGTCCAGGTTCCACTCTCCGTCCGTGCTGAAGCGGAAGGCCGGGTGTTGCGCAAATAGATCCATTGCCTCATCGAGAATGCGGCTCTGGATTGTGTAGACCTTCGCCTGGTAATCGGTATAGCCCACATCAAGATGCACGTGAGGCACAAGAAAGAGCGTCCATTTCTTCTGCGGCTGGAGCGTCTCCTGCACATGCGCCGTGTGCCCATTCACAACCACAGTAAGATTGGCCTGCGTAGCAGGTGCGAACTCGGGAATCTCGAATGGAATACGCTCTTCTCCGAACTCCTGATCGGCGTGGAGCGGCTCGCTGAAAGTGTGGCCTGCAATGGCGAGCTCAACGCGCCCGAAACGAGGACGCTGACCATACCGCACGAAGACGTCGACTCGTTCGTCAATGGATGCCCCATGTTTCTGAAAAAAGATGGTCGGTTCCGCATGTGCGCTGATGGCGGTTGGAACAGGATCAGCTTGCTGCAATTCGATGGCGTCATATTCGAACCCGGCATCCGGAACGATCTTGTCAGCTGCGGGGACAGCCTGAAAGGAGATGCTATTTGTGCCCGTCTTCAGCCACGATCCTGGAAAGTCAACTTGGACTTCGGCACGCGCATATGCCGGATAGAAAGCAGCCACCATGTCGCCCATGTTGTAGTCGAGCCGGGGATGAAGAAAGAACATGCCCAAACGGCCGTTGATTCCCACGCGCAAAGCGGGAACACCGGAATGCTCGATCAGCAGCGATGCTTTCAGTCGATAGGCCGGTGCAGGCCTGCCCGCGATGGAGAAGTCAATAGCGCGCGGTGCAGACGTGGGATCCGCCGGTTTCCCTGCCCAGGCAACAGGGGCGAAAGCATACCAGGCTGTCCGCGGCTGGTCCTGACCGGCCACAAAGTGAACGGCCCCATGAGGCTCTCCGCCGGCGAATTCGCCAGAGGAGCCGTCGAAGACCCCAACCCTCCACACGGTCTTTTCAGCGGGCTCAGCAAGCGATACCAAGGACGTCATCAACGCAAGCGCGAGAGCAACGGCTTTCACCCTCATGACCTCTCCACGCAGAGGGCTGGTGGCCACCTCTGCGAAACAAAATTCGTCAAACCCGTTTCACCACGGGATATCAACGCAACGAATCCGGCCAAGCCTGGCTTCTTTCCTGCCTATCGCTTCTCAGGACTGTGTTTCAGCGCAAGGTCTTTAGACAGCTGAAAGGGCCATCCGCGTATCATTCTCGATCCGCAATGGCAGGCCTAGAGTCCGCTTGCTCCACGCAACAAGGTCGATCTCTTTTGCGTCCTCGTACTTCTCGTTTGTTGCCAACGCGCGTCCCGCTCGGGTGTACGAGCCCAGCAAAACCGACGGCAATCGCGGAACACTTTGTGAGCGAGAGTCCCTTGGTATTGGCCAATCGATGGAAAACATTCACGACCTGTGGGAGCACTGCGCGCAGACTCTTCGCACGATCTGTGTCAATGGTTTCATGTGCCAGAATGGTCTGGTCCTCTACCAGACCGCACGTGGCGTGAGTACCTCCGAAATCTATAGCCAGTGCCTTCATCGGAGATCTCCTAAATAGAATTTATTCAGCGCAGGTTGGAGACTCGAGGGATGGCAGAGATTTTCACGAAGCTGTGCGCGGTGATCCATGCGATCCCCAGTTCCTGCATCTCGACACCGACCAATCGGATGATACGATAGCCCTCCCACCGTCACAACTTTCTCCCAAGACTTTCTCCCAAGAAGAATGGCCGATAGAAACGGTACAATGTACTTGCCTCGATGGCTAACCACCCGAAAACGTCGTATTTGTGACTCCAATCCACAGTCTCACCGGTGAGAAATCCACAGCTCGCGCGCCTGTCGTGATGCCGCGAGCGGGGACGACGAGCTGCGCCATGGACTATAGATACAGGTAGTCCGGACAAATGGATTTCAAGTTTCCGCTGTCTGACGCGAAACAACTCGGCATTTCGTGCGTATAGTAGATTGCGGGTGCTCGGAAGGAAGGTCCTTTATGACCCGCAAGGTGGCACGATTTCCCGAAAGGAGTTTCATGAACAAAAGACTCGGTTTTGTGTTTGTTGCATTGATGGCAGTTCCCGTTGCTCTGCTCGGGCAGGAGAAACCGCGGGCGTCGTCCGCTCCACCAACGCAGTCCGCTCCGCCCACCAACCCGATTACCGCGAGCGAAAAAGGTTTTTACTCGTTTGTGAGCGGCGCGGTCGTCGGTGCGGCGCAGAAAATGCCGGAAGAAAACTACTCCTTCAAGCCAACACCGGAGGTTCGCACTTTTGGCCAGCTCGTTGGCCATGTGGCCGATGCTTCGTACATGTTCTGCTCGCAAGCCATAGGTGAAGCAAACCCAGCAAAGGACATCGAAAAAACGAAGACATCAAAGGCGGAGCTCGTGGCTGCGCTCAAGGACGGAGTGGCTTACTGCAACAAGGCATTCGACAGCATGACCGATGCAAAAGGCAGCCAGATGGTGAAATTATTCAACTTCGACATAGCGAAGCTGACGTTGTTCTCGATCAATGCGGCGCACACGGACGAGCATTATGGGAACATGGTGACCTATCTGCGACTGAAGGGGATCGTGCCTCCGACAAGTGAAAACCAGCCCGCACAGCCGCCGAAGTAAGAGGCTCGAACACCTAACTCAGCAAACCGGCATATTCTGGTAAACGCTGGTGCTTAAAAACGCGGTAACCGGAGAAGTGGGCAAAGTCTGATTTTGTCCGATCAAGCCCGGAGAGTCGCAGAACATAACTTTGCACCCAACAAACGCCCGCTGACTTCTCAGGCGTCTGACGCGCCCCGATTGCAGATAACAAACACGGGTATATCACTTTTCCCCCGCCCATAACCTACCCCCAACGCGTTGAGAGGCGAAGAAATGGCGGCACTAGACCGCGGAGCCTGCCTGGTAAACCGCTACCGGACATCCGCCAATTAGCGATTCCAACAGAAATGCACCGAGCAAGATGCAAGAGGAGGCAGAAGGGACGCCGCTATTCCTGTCGCAGGGCGGCCAGCGGATCGATCTTTGTCGCGCGCCGAGCAGGAACGTGGCACGCGACAAGAGCCGAAGCTAGAAGAACAATAGCGACACTTTGAGGAACGCGCACGACGTGCCGATCCGGCAACGGTCAGCCGGATTCTGGCTCGCGTGGGCAAGGGAAATCCTCCTATCGAAGGCGATGAACTCCCGTTGGAGTTTCCTGCTAGGAAGGTGAGGAAAAAGAAGTAAAGGAGATATCATGTATTTTCGACGATCTACTGCCGTCCTCCCCCGCAATGCCGCGAGCTGTGCCGAATTCTCTGCATGTCGCCGGATCTTGGGTGCAACATCGGGTGCAGTCAGAGGGAGAAAATGGCTCCCGATTTCCTGTAAGCGACGCAGATAGAGCGGTCGAGAGGGCGGGTACACGTGTTCCAGAATTCACCAACATTCTGCGAGGTATAGCAAAGCTCGCCGTCGCGTCGAAGAATGGCTTCGATAGCGGAGACTACGAGAGGACAATCGTTGTGGTCCGGCTTGACCCACCGGAGAAGGTGCTATCGAGGAGGTACGGCATCCCTGCCATCTAGCCGGTCCTCATGTGTATTTCCTTGCCCGAAGGAATGATGAGCGCAGGACTTTCGCGAGGTGAGTGATGGGAAAAGACTTCCGCGTTTTGACTGGCTGCTGCGTTGCCGTGATAGCTGCGCTGCTCGTCGTCGGCGCCGTATCACACGGGGTGATTCGACACATTGTGCAGACATCCCCGCTCTGGATCGGCGTCGCGCTTGGCTACCGACGCTCACCCTTGACGAAATGGGTGGCCCTACCGTGTCTTGTATTCTGGCTGCTGGTCATGACAGCAATTTGGATATTCCTGCTCGGCTGGGCACGGATCGTCTCAGGAACGTTTTCGCCGACGGAAATCGCAATGACTATGGTCGTCGGGATGGCGTCGATAACGGGAATCGTTAGAGCAGCGGGCATGAGAAGCGGTGTGCGCAAGTGGTCAGCGATTGCGACAACACTGCTGATCGGCGCGTCACAAGTGGCGACCTTCCGACTGAGTTTTCTACCCCAAATTGCCCATCGTTAATCGCGAAACTCCCGAAACGAGCCGGAAGTCCCGTTGGAGGAAATGTCAACTCGAGGCCACTGCAGCCACTGCAGTGACAGTCCAACAGCCAGAGGTAACCAGTTGTAATTTCACAGCGCCGATCGCCACTCTTGGCGCTCTAAGGAATCCCTAGGAAGTCTTATTGCACCCTAATTGCACCCAGATTTGCTTGCTCAAGTCGGCTCGCACAAATTTCCCATCGACCTTCCCCAAGATGCGGAAATAGTTTAATTCCCGCTACCCCGTCTAGCCCATCCGAGATAACCGAAACGGGACCTCGCCCTTATTCTCGAATGCGGATACGATCAACTTCGACCACGAGCAATTTCCCGCCGTAATGGTCTATCGTGTTCCGTACCTTCAGATACGCTGTCAGTCTGGCGATGAGCTTAGGAGGATTTTCTGAATGGTTGCGCA
>Ga0210395_10000150_pt1 | contig 55089 bp, 40 predicted proteins | sample IncBWH4OmetaG_FD_150861 | JGI IMG/M metagenome (GOLD analysis project Ga0210395, IMG submission 150861) | Forest soil microbial communities from Barre Woods Harvard Forest LTER site, Petersham, Massachusetts, United States - Inc-BW-H-4-O ...
GTGGTTGCCCCGCTGGGTACAGGCACTACGATACTTGTCGCGCTCCAACTCGTCACCGTTGCCGTCGTTCCATTGAACTTCACTGTGCTGCTTCCCTGCGTCGACCCAAAGGTAGTACCTGTGATTGTCACTGAGGCCCCAACTGCTCCTGAGGTGGGCGATAGGCTCGTAATACTCGGAACCACGGTGAAACTCGATCCGTTGCTGTTCACGCCGCTAGCAAACACCACAACGTTTCCCGTCGTGGCCCCACTCGGAACCGTTGTGGCGATGCTCGTCGCACTCCAGCTCGTCACCGTTGCCGTCGTTCCATTGAACTTCACTGTCCCGGAACCCTGACTCGATCCGAAGTTCGTCCCAGTAATCGTGACGGAGGCCCCAACAGCCCCGGAAGTTTTTGAGAGACTCGTGATACTCGGTGCTGACACCACGGTGAAACTCGATCCGTTGCTGTTCACTCCGCTGGCAAACACCACCGCATTCCCCGTCGTGGCCCCACTCGGAACCGTTGTGGCAATGCTTGTCGCGCTCCAGCTCGTCACTGTTGCGGTCGTCCCATTGAACTTCACCGTACTCGAACCCTGGCTCGATCCGAAGTTCGTCCCCGTGATCGTCACAGAAGCCCCTACCGCTCCTGTTGTCGGCGAGAGACTCGTGATGCTTGGCGCGGAAACCAGGGTGAAACTCGATCCGTTGCTGTTCACTCCGCTGGCAAACACCACCGCATTCCCCGTCGTGGCCCCACTCGGAACCGTTGTGGCAATGCTTGTCGCGCTCCAGCTCGTCACTGTTGCGGTCGTCCCATTGAACTTAACTGTCCCCGAACCCTGGCTCGATCCGAAGTTCGTCCCCGTAATTGTCACAGAAGCCCCTACCGCTCCTGTTGTCGGCGAGAGACTCGTGATGCTTGGCGCGGAAACAACTGTGAAGCTCTTCCCATTGCTGGCGGTACTCGAGACGGTCACCACGACGTTTCCAGTCGTGGCACCTGTTGGAACTGTCGCGACGATGCTCGTCGCACTCCAAGTAGTCGCGGTCGCGGAAGTCCCATTGAACTTCACTGTACTGCTGCCTTGGGGCGAACCGAAATTCGTGCCTGAAATAGTGACCGAAGCCCCAACTGCTCCGGAAGTCGGAGACAAACTCGTTATGGTGGGTGCTGCAGCCTGAGTTTCAATGGCCGTGAAGAATAGAAGAGTGACCACAAGGAAGGGAATCACCTTCCAGCTTTGCACACGCATAAGAACTATTCTCCAGGGCTCTCCACTTGGGAGCCAGGTAGCTGTCTCTGCAACTACTGATAACTTGTCGGACTAGAGTTGCCAGAAAATGACTGAAGAGGAAGAATGGATTCCCACGCAGTAGATATCTTCTACAGTAATTGTCAGTGAGAGTCAATACCCCGTATCGCGCCGTCTAAAATGTAACCAGAGGGGATAACGTCGCGCCATTTAAGATGTAACCCGAGTCAAAGACGATTTGGGGAGAGTGAATGGGGCGCAAAGGGAAGTGGGAGTATTTCCGGGCCATTTATGGGCGGTATCAGCAAGCAGATCGACAGGCGAAACAGGTGATGCTGAACGAATTTTGCTTAACCACCGGTTACCACAGAAAGTACGCCATTCGCATTTTGAATGGCCCGCCACCCGAGAAACGACAGGCTCGGAGGGAACGGCGGCGAGGACTGAGCTATGGACACGAACTGCTGTCCATCCTGACCAGCGTGTGGGAGGCGGCCGGGTATCCTTGGTCGGTGCGCTTGAAGGCGCTGCTGCCCGCTTGGATGCCGTGGATTCGCAAGCGCTTCCAGTTAAGCCCGGAGAAGGAGAGACAACTGCTCTCGATCAGTCCGCGGCAGATGGACCGTCGACTGGCCGCGAAGAAGAACCAAAAGAGGCGGCGGATTTACGGGCGCACCAAACCGGGCTATCTGCTCAAGCATCACATCCCCATCAAGACCGACAGTTGGGACGTAACCTCGCCCGGCTTCACGGAAGTCGATCTGGTTTCGCATTCGGGAAATTCGGGCCAAGGAGATTTCGGTTATTCGCTGAACATCACCGATATTCAAACCACCTGGACGGAGACGCGGGCTCTGCTAGGGAAGGGGCAAACCGCTGTGCAGCAGGCCCTGGATGAGATCGCGGGGATGCTGCCCTTTGCGCTGCTGGGCCTGGACTCGGACAACGGATCGGAATTCATCAACTGGCATCTGCAGGGTTGGTGCAAGCGAAAGAACATCCAACTCACGCGCGGACGTCCGTACAAGAAAGATGACAACGCGCATATCGAGCAAAAGAACTGGACCCACGTACGGAAGCTTCTCGGCTGGGAACGCTATGACACGCAAAACGCAGTCGCCGCCATGAACGACTTGTACCGCCACGAGTTGCGCTTGTGGCTGAATCTGTATCTTCCGTCCGTGAAGCTGGTGAAGAAGGTGCGTGTCGGGTCGAAACTTCGACGCGTGTATGACGCTCCCAAGACGCCCTTCGAGCGGGTCGTGGCCTCGAAGCAGGGAGATGCCACGCAACTAGGCATTCTGAAAGAACTCCAGAGATCGCTCGATCCGTTCCAGCTGGCAAAAGTCATCGACAAGAAACTCGAACGGATCTACCGGCTGGCCAACCGGCGGCTAAGCCCGAAAGCACAAGCGCACCCCGAGATCAGCCAGTCCAAAAGTGGCCGGCGAAAAGGCTGTGGAAAAGACGCGGAGTGGAAAAGCCCAAAGGCAGGCTTTTCCACTCCGCTTGGAAATCTCGCACAAACCGCGAGATTCCCACTTTCCCACAGCCACAACAACAACAAGCCTTCTCCGGTTACATATCAAATGGCGCGACATGGATAGCTCCGGTTACATTCTTAGATGGCTTGACGCGGACTCGAAAACTCAGACTCGAAAACTCGAAAAACGGCAAGCCTGGATTTTGCAATGCATCGATGCGCTTTGGTGGGACAACTCTGAACGATTTTCTGCAATTCAGGAAATGCAGTATGTTGGGGTGGGGTTCGTGCGCGGCGACTGTGTGAAGCTGCGACTAGTGCACAGTGCCTTGCTGGAATTGCTGAATGGAAATACGGCGTGATCCCATACTACTCGGTGGGTTTCCTGCAAATAAGACTTACTCGCACCATTCTCAGAAACCAAGATTTTCGCGGACAAGTGACAGTTCCACAAGTGCCCGCTCCGAAGCTTGGTGAAGATTCTCCCTGAGCTATAAAATTGGAGAGGTTCACGATCTCGCGCTCCCGTTCCCTTTTGCGGCGCAGCATGTGTTCCAGTTCCCTTCCATGTTGTCCAACGCCAGTAGAAATTCCCAGAATTATTAACGTCGAGCGGACCCTCAGAGTATGCGACGAGGCAACAGGGGATTCAGATGCATGGTGAGATCGTAGACCGACGCACCGCAGGCCTCTGAGACGTCCTCGGGTCGCGCGCCCGGCTCCCAATCAAAGAAGGTGGCCGTGTCGCCGATCTTGACGCGTTCTTCCCTGCCGATTTCCACGATGCAATGGCTTGCAGAAACAGTAGCAATGACCGGATATAGAGCTCCATTGATGCGGATTTTTGCTCCGTTTGAGGCTGTGCGCGGCCAGCCGTCGGCATGTCCAGTGGGCAGCGTCGCGACCCACACGTCTTCATTGGCCATATACGCTCGGTTGTAGCCCGCGCTGTCCCCCTTGCGCAGCTTCTTCACATAAACCACGCGCGATTTCAAGCTAATAGCGGGACGCAGATCCATCACTCCAGTGTGGCGAAATTCGTTTTCCGAATACACGCCGTAAATGGCCATCCCGGGGCGCACCATATCGAAAAAGGCGTCGGGACGCTGAAAAAGGGCAAAGCTAGAAGCGGCGTGTTTCTTTCCCAGCGCGATCCCTTCCTTTTCGAGCGAAGTGCACGTTTCTGCAAAGCGCCGGATCTGTTCCTTATCAAAGTCGGGGTCCTCGGTGAACGTCATCATGGTCCCCTGGATTTGGACCGACTTGCGGCTAGCGAGGTCGCGAATCAGCGGCGTGGCTTGGTAGTAGGGGACGCCCACCCGGCCAATTCCCGTATCCACGCAGATGTGAAGCGGCACGCGCTTCTGCGTTTTCGCTGTGACCTTGTCGAGCGCCGGGCCCACTGGCGTGTAAACCATCGGCATGATGTCGCGAGCGACGGCGTCTTCCAGATTCTGTTCGTCGAAAGGCCCGAGAAGGAGAATCGGCTTCTGAATCCCGGCGTCGCGCAGGGATATAGCCTCGTGGAATTTCACGACCGCCAAACCGAAGATTTCGGGTTGCGGATCGAGGAGTCGGGCGACGTTGGTAGCTCCCATGCCGTAGCCGTTGTTCTTGATCACGGCGAGGATCGGCCGCGAGCCGACGCGCCGAGAAATCTCCTGAACGTTGTGGCGAACGTTTTGTCGGTGAATTTCCACCCACGGATCAAACGAGGAGTCTTTGGAAGGAGCTGCTTCGGAAACCTGCGAGGTGCCAATGGCCGTGGGAGGTGTTTCAAAGAGCGATGGGAAACCGGTTGCAGCTCCGAGACCCGCTCCAAGACTCGCTCGAACAAAAGTTCGCCGCAAGGTTTTCATAGTGCGTCACCCAGGGCAGAGAGTATAGCGAGTATTCTTTCCGCAGAATAAAAAACGCTGAAGATTGGGTCGTTTTTGGAGATTCTGCGTCTGGGTTGCGAGGTCGCCTCAACGGCCATCGTTTCTCCCCCGACCAACTCGGCGGACATTCTCTCAATTCCGGAAGATCTTCCAGTGATCAAAACGGTCTTGCCAATGTCGGGTTGGCTCCCCCCAAGCATCCGATCGAGATTCATTTTGCGTGTCTGCGGTCGATGTTGCGAACGCGCAGAAGCGGAAAGGGTTCCAAAGTTCCACGATAACAGTCAGATGGTTGAACTCAAAATTGGCCTACCAAACATCTAGCGCTATCAGGCACTTCGCAGTTGACAGCCTTATCAGGAGTCAGCCCCGAAATGGGTCGAACTTTTTGGAGAGTTTTTTTGGAGAGTCTAATGTTCGCCGAATGGGGAGGAGTTTGACGCGTGCTTCATGACCTAGCGTTCAGTGAGTGACCGTCAGGGTCATATTGCGGAAATCGATGGTGTAGCTCGTGAAGAGCCCAAGAACGTCCTGACCAACGAGTCCGAAAAAGTTTTCACTCTCTCCACCCGATGGTTGAGTCAGGATGTGAGGGCCATTGAGCGGGATAACTTTGCCGCCGACAAACAGCGGGACATCGCGAGCTCCAAACGCGGGGATTTCGTGGACGCCACCAGCGCCAGCAAGGAGAGCTGACTCTGGTGGGGGCCGTGGAAGACATTCATATGCTCGGCGAGGTCGTCATCGCGGTCGAGGAGTTGCTGGAGGGGCTCGGCGCTCGATTGTGGGGAGGATGCGGTCTGCGTATGTGGTAGGTCCTGAGCGATGAGCCCGAAAGGAACCGCTAAGACGGACGCGAGGAGAAGGAGTGAAAACCAGGAACGTGCGACCCAAGTCATGGGATTCCATCACAGATAATCGATCACGATGACTCGTTTCACTTGCCTCGCAAGTCGTGCCGGAGAAGTGGCTGAGGGCCCATTTTGACTTGTCCGATTTCGGCTGCCGTTAGCCAGCATCAATTCAATTGATGCCCGCCGCTAGAGGTTCCATTGGCAATGGGGCTTAGGGAAGCCTTGCTGCTTTCAAATTTATCTTTGCTTCCCCAAACTCTGTCATTCCAATTGTTGCCGATGCGCTCGAAAAGCTGCTGCGCGAATTCTCTGTCTCCCTGGCGGACGGCCATAAAGGCCAGAGCGTTTCGCTCGTAACTTGTGCTGCCGTCGAGCTGCTCCAACGAAGCGAAGCCCTGCTTCACTCGATCCCAGGCGATCTCGGGTGCCTGTGCCCGGGCTTTGCAGCAGTTCAAGCTCAAAACCACTTGAAAGTAAATAAGCGCACCCTCGTCTCCGCCCACTCGGTCAGCGATGGATTTCACAAACGTCTCGGAGTCTCCCGGCTTTCCATACCATTTGGGAAGCAGATAGTTCGCGTAAGCATCGTAATAATAGTAGTAGCCGGGTTCGACGGTACTTGCTTCCTCCAGCAGTTGTTCGGCCTGTTTATGATCCCATCCCTGGGCAAGAGCAACAGTCTGCATCGTCTGGTACCACTGAGGATCTTTTGTCGAAATTGACCTAGCCTGCTCCAGAATATCCTGCGCCTTTCGCACCCGTTCGCCGAAGAGTTTCCACGCCTCGGCAGTCACTTTGTCGCCAGTTCCATTGCCGCGAGCTTTCCATGCAAAACGCAGATAGGATACCGCCAGGGCCACACGGGGAGTGCTGGACTCAGGCCGGAAATCGATCCAGCGTTGCAGCCGTTCCATGTGCGCATTCCACGCCGCGTCGGTCGCTGTCAGCGATCCCGGGCTCTGCATGGCACCATAAAAGCTGTGTATCTTCCACGCCCCGCCTTGAAACCGCGATTTTTGCGAGCGTGCCGCGTCGGCGATTTCTTCCAGTTGCGTGAATTTCTCTTGATTAAAGAAATTGCGCACCGTTGTCTGGAATACACTCGCCGGTTGAGAATCGGCATCCGCCGCTTCCTCGTTCATGGAAGGCACTACACTCTGAAGAGCGACAGTGCGCGTCGAAGCTGTGGGATTGATCTCTGTAGGTTGTTGCGCCCAGACCGAAACGGAAGCCAAAGCAAAGAAGAGAAGAGTATGAGCAGCAGGCTTTAACAAGAGCATGCGGACACCCCCTACCATCAACCAAGAAATCCTAGCACATTTTCAAACTGGCGAAGCAGGTTGAAGGCGCATGGATCCCGGCGTGGGAAGTCGCAGCGGGCCTAACTTAACTTAGTTCACTTGGCTGTATTAGTGGCTTACCAGAGAAATGGTTCGCGTGGTTGCATTTATTCTGTAACGCGATAGTGGGGAGTAGGCTTCCTAACCGGAAAGCCAAAGCGCGTAGCGGATCACCTGGAGCATTGTCCACCGATGGTGGGCTCGAAGGATGCGGTACCAATTGAAGAGGGACGGCGTTCTCATGTTTGCGCTACTGACCGGGGCCGCCGTACCTGACCGCACCGAAGCTCGTGTGGTTCAGAATGTCGTAGTAGCCCACATGCGTGGCACCCGTGGCTTGCAGATCCCGGTAGAAACACACCCACGCTTTGGCGTCCACGTCGCACAGCGTCGCCATGCTGGCGGCTGTCGTTTTTGCCGGAAATTCACCGTTGCCCATCTGGGTCTTCGGGGGAATGCCGTTGTTGGAGGCCACTTCTCCGTACCATTGAATCTGAGCCGTCTGCGTGAACGTCGGGGAGGTCCAAACTGAATCCTTGATGTAACCCATCCACTGATCGTTGAACCACGCCCACCATGCACCACGATATTGCACCCAACCGATGTAGACGCGCTGGCTAAGGAGCGGCGTCAAATCCATCCCAGGGTAATAGGTGCTGCTGACCTGATTCCAGTCACAGGTGTTGTAGCAAGTCTCCGCACCGTTGATCCAATGGTATACGAAGAGATGAGAATGGGTATCGCCCCACTGATTCGGCGCAACACTGAAGCCCATCTCGACATCGTCGAGGCTTCCGCCCGCGATGCCGGGGCTCATCACTGCGATTTCGCCGATTGAGTGCCCGCCGTCGTCCACGCCGCCGTCCAAGACGACGCTAGGCGCTTCAATCTCCAACGTCATGCCTCCGCCATCAGCGACGCGCTGTTCCGATGCTGTCCCGTAAAAGAAACAACTGCCGAACCATGGCATACCGTTGCATGGTGCGTCGCCGGAACCGTTGATTGACTTGGAGTTTGGTTGAGTGGAGGTACCGTCCCTTTTCCAGTAGACCTGATCGAAGGGCAAAAGGAGGTTCTTGTTGACGAAATCGCCGGGAAGAGGATGAGGCGGACCGGGCTGCGCGTAAGGGCCGAGTATTGGATTGCCTTTGATGAAGTGCCGCGGGTCCGGTGGCGTGATCGGGACTTCGCCTTCCGGGCAAACTGGCTCTAGTTTTCTAGCGGGTTCAATTTGCTGTTCCCTCCCACCCACCGCCTGAAGCGACGGCATCACGCCCCGCGGCGGTTCAAGCTCCGCTGTGCGTTTCGTACATTTAACGTCGCCTTTGGGACGCTCCTGAGGTGCGGCGACGGCTGGCCTCGCAGCGAAAAGAGCGGACTGCCATGCCGCGAATATGATCGCTGAAATGAATAGCACCCGGCGCTTCATTGTTCACCTCGCTCAGTAGTGCCCACAGGGCGTACTTCGTTTCATTGATGTATCGAAAGCTGAAGGCTGAGAGCGAGAGACTGCCGAAAGAGCGTTTACGAGGCCGAACACCTGCCACGGTAAATCCTCTCATCCAATCCGCGAACGCAAATTCTGAGGAGCTTCCTGACCGTAATGGGCCGTCGCGCCGTGATCGCCTGGGTGTAGACGTCCAACCTGGAACCGCAGCGTTGAATACCGTAACAGTTCCTGCATGACTTTGAACTCCGTTCCGACACTCGGCGGGAGAATATGTCTGCCGGCTATGCCGAATTCGGCACTGTGCCGAATGACCGCGCCATTGCAGCATCCTGAGCCTTGCCGCACTCGAGTGATTCGCCATAGTCCGGCGCCAGTTGAAGATCGAAATACCGACCAGGCCGTGATGGGATTCACCAATGGCATGCCTCGACGCAACACTCTTGACCGGGCTCGAAAACAGCCTTGTCGAGGCATCTGGCCGTGGCGCCGATGACATCTCACCTGAGCGTTTGGTTTTGTTCGCTCGTACGGTTCACACGTCCTCCTTGGCGGTAATCTCCCTCACCGCGCGGTAAGCCTGGTCAATGGCAATGTTCGTGTAGGCGTGACCGTCCGCATCCGAATTGGCGATCTTGATGCGCCCGAAGGGTTGCCGTCCGATCACGCACGGCCGCTGCGAGTCGGGACGATCGAGTGGCTCAAAAAGGGGATTGTACTCGTAAGCGTAGCCGTGAGGCCAGCGGTTCACAGTAATGGCTTGAATGTCCCGCGCAGGATCGAAATCGGCACTCACAAGCATGCGCGCGAGCTGATCACGGATATTACGTTCAAAGGTCTCGAACGTTGTGGCCAGAAGGTCGGCGCGTCCGGCTCGGTATTGGTCTTTGCAATCCAAGCCAGGCTGGCAGGGCGTTCGAACAAGGTGGAGGAGGCAGGATTCCTCGGGCGAGCTAGGAAACTTGTACTCTCCCATGGAAACGGGAAAATCGAGAGAAAAGGACGAGAAATAGCCGCCGGGGCAATAGATGTTGTTCAGGCCCAGTTCTTGAAAGGGCTTCCAATTGCGAATCTGAACGTTGCTATAGACGAGGGGAATCTTCACCGCATAGGCAAGCGCTTCCTTCTGCTTATCCGACATTTCGGGGCATAGATACGGAATCACCATGTTGTAGCAAGCAAGAACGCATTGCGCCGCTCTGACTTTGTGTGCCTTGCCGCCGCGTACGTAAGTGACCTCCACCTCCTTCGCGGCTGCTAGTTCACCGACGTGGCGGGCGCGAATTGCCGTGCTATTCAATCGGACACGAACGGGAGAAGCGGGATCGTCGAGTTTCGCGTAATTCATTTTCGCCGTGACGATATCCTCCATCGTGCTTCCCGGAGCGGAGCCTGGCACGAGCGCGCGAACCAGGAGCCGCGCGATCGAGGCGTTGCCGTCGGGAAAGTGAAAGATGTACGGCTCGCGCTCGCCACTTTCTCGAGGCGGAGCGGGCATGCCCTTGAAGCCTGGGTAACTCATACCTCTGCAGTTGTTCGCGGAAACGGCGTCAATCCCCACGCCGTAGAGCCCGTGCGGCGCAGTCTGAAAGACCTTAATAACGTCCGGGTGCACTTTTGCAGATTGAAGAAGAAAGTCTTTATAGCTGGTCTTGATCAGCTTGACGCGCTTCTCTTCGGCGGACAGACTCGGCAAATAATCTACGGCATCGTTTTCCAGGCGGGCTAAGTCCTTGCGCGCGGCTTCATCGATCGGGATTTGTAGGATGGCTTCCGGAGTCGAGTGAACGCCAGCGCCGGGAACGAGCCGATCCACGCCAAACGTCTCCTTGTCGAAGAAGGTTGCGCGCTTCATATTCATCGACTTGTACAAATTCTGGTCGAAGTATTTGTAGAACCGCTGTACATCGATGCCGATCTCCTTAAGGAGACCAATGGCTTCCGGACTATAGTGCCCGGGACCCTCGATCGATTGCGTGCCTCCATAACCGATGAGCAGACGGTCGCCGGAGTGAAACTCATTTCGCTTGGCGTGGCCGCCAAAATCATCATGATTATCGAGGATGAGGATCCGGGCCTTGGACCCGAAAGACTTGCGGAAAAAGTAGGCGGCGGAAAGGCCACTCATACCGCCGCCTACCACAACGAGGTCGAAAGTCTCCTCTTCCTCCTGGGCTTCGGGCCATTGCTTGCCGTCGCGCAACGAATGAGCAACTTCGAACGATCCCGGATGGCTACCGCGCAAACCAGTCTTGGATGGTGGATAGTAGGTCGGGTCTTTTTCGGGCGCGAAGGCGGAGTCGGGCACGCCAAACACGTTGAGCAGGAACGGGTTGCTACCAAGCAAGGAGGAGCCCACAGTGATCCCAACGCCGTTCAGAAAATCCCGGCGAGTAATATTCGAGCTCATTCCCAAGTCACGCTCGCGTCTTTTCTTCCTCATGGACGGTCCCTCTTAAGCGCTCTTGGCAAGCCCCTCTCTGAGGGCGACAACTTCTTGTACGGCACGATAGGCCTGGTCAATGGCCGTGTTCGTGTACGCGTGACCATCGGAGTCCGAATTGGCGATGGTGATCCTGCCGAATGGTTTGCGGCCCAGGACACAGGGGCGTTCTGAAGCGGGTCGCTCTTGAGGCTCGAAAAGCGAGTTGTATTCGTAAGCGTAGCCGTGCGGCCAGCGGTTCACGGTAATGGCTTGGATGTCTCGGGCCGGATCAAATCCCCCAACGGCAAGCATGCGGCCTAGTTGGTCACGAATCTTCCGTTCGAATGTTTCAAACGGCGTCGTGAAAAGTTCGTACCGCCCGGCCTTGAACTGCTCCTTCGCAGGCAGACCTGGGCTGCAGGGAGTGCGGACCAAGTGCAGGATACAAGGCTCGTCGGGCGAACTTGGAAATTTATACTCTCCCAGAGAAACCGGAAAATCGAGAGTCGTCGAACAGAAATAGCTGCCAGGCGAGTAGACGTAGCTTACGCCGAGTTTTTGAAACGCCGTCCAATTCCGGACTTGAACATTGGCGTAAACCAAAGGCTGCTTGACAGCATAGGCCAGGGCTTCTTTCTGTTTCTGCGACATCTCCGGACACAAATAAGGGACCACGCAATTGTAGCAAGCCAAGAGGCAATTCGATGCTCGCGCCTTGCGCGATTTTCCCGCCGTCAGATACGTGACCTCAACTTCCTTGGCAGTCGATGGATCGCCAACATGCGTGGCCGCGACAGCCGTGCTGTTCAGACGGATACGCGTCGGATTTCCGGGATCGTCCAAACGGGCGTAGTCCATTTTCGCGGTCACGATGTCTTCCATCGTGTGTCCCGGCGCCGAACCTGGGATCAGAGAACGCACCAGCAACCGGGCAATGGATGCATTGCCGTCAGGAAAGTGGAAAATGTACGGCTCCTCCTCGCCACTCCCTTCCTCGCCGGCGGGATGTCGGCGGGGGCCGCGTTTTACACCCTTGAATCCGGGGTAGCCCATGCTTCGGCAGGCCGAGGCCGACACTGCGTCGATGCCTACGCAATAGAGATCGTGCGTCGAAGTCTGAAAAACCTTGACCACATCGGGATGAACCTTGGGGTACTGAAGGAGGAAGTCCTTGTAGCTGGTCTTGACCAGCTTGGCATTGGTCTCGGCGCCGTCGAGATCGGGGAAGTAGTCGACGGATTCAGTTTGAATGCGCAGAATGTCCTTGCGGGCTGCTTCCGCGATAGGCATCTGAGCGAGAACTTCAGGAGGCAAGGTCTTACCACCGGAATAGGTTTCGTCGTAGCCGACAATCACGTATGGCCACAGCAAATCCTGGCCAAATGTTTCCTTGTCGAAGAAAGTGGCCGACTTCAGGTTCATCGATGGGAATAATTTCTGATCGTAATATTTGTAGAAGCGCTGAGTATCGATTCCCAGCTCCTTCAGCAGGCCGATTGATTCCTTGCTGTAACGACCGGGAGCTTCGATGGATTGCGTTCCGCCGTAGCCGAGCAGCAAGCGGTCGCCGGATCGGAATTCATTTCGTTTCGCGTGACCGCCAAAATCGTCGTGATTGTCGAGGATGAGAATCTTGGCGGCGGGCCCAACCGATTTGCGGAAAAAGTATGCGGCCGCGAGACCGCTGATGCCGCCACCCACGACGATGAGGTCGTAGGATTCGTCGCTGGTGGGGGCGGAGGTGTGCTTTCCATCGCGCAAACCGTGAGCAGCTTCAAATGATCCGGGGTGGCTGCCGCGCATTCCGGTCAGAGCAGGCGGGTAGTAGCGAGGGTCCTGCGGTGTGATGCCTTTCGACAGGAAGTATTCTTGCGCAGAAGAATCCGGACCGGAGTCTTGTCCAAAAAGATCCTCGAACGGGAGCAACGAGGCGCCGACCGCCAAAGCCATGCCGTTTAAAAAGTCGCGGCGGTGGATGGGGCAGTGTGGTTCGCGTGCTTCGTCCGAGTCACTCATAGCGGCTCTCTTTCTTTTGGAGGCAGCAGAGCATTGTGAAATGGAAGAAAAACGGGCGAGCCTGGAGAGCGAGCTCGCCCATTTCGCAGCTAGGCGGCTAGAACGTCAACCGCAACGCCAGTTGCAAAATTCGTGGATCGTAGGTTCCCGTGATCTGGCCAAACGTTCCTGACGTAAAGGAGGTAGCCGAGGGCGGCCGGAACTCGGTGTGATTGAAGACGTTGAACGCCTCGACGCGGAAAATGAGTTTTGCTCGCTCGCCGACGAGGTTGGTTGATTTTTCGAGTGCCAAGTCCGCATTGACGCGCCGCGGTCCGCGGAAGGAGTTTCGCTGGAACGTTCCATAGAATCCTAATGGGCAGGTGCCCGCGGCAATGCACGGGTCCAGGGCGAAATCATTGGGATCGAACCAGTAGTTGCCGGTCACTCCGTTGAAAGTTTGCACCTGATGTGGATCAAACGTGTGGATGGAACTGGTGAGCTGGTTCGCTCGGACAATCTCCGCGTCGCCGGCGCCCGACGGGCCGGGGTCGCCCGGAGTCTGGTGCAGACCTGCGAGGGCATCCAGTGGAATGCCCGACTGTGCGAAAACGATAGGATAAAGACTCCACCCCGCCGTTAGGCGCTTTGGTCCACTTGTCCAGGCTCTGGCGAATGGCAGCTCCCACCCACCGCTAAAGGTCAATCGCTGAGGAACATTGAAGTCCGAATTGCCATACAGAGCATGGTCATTGTAGGAAGCAATCTGCGTATTGCGCGAGTTGAAACCCGAACCGTTGTCCAAAGTATGGGACCATGTGTATGCAAGCGTGAAGAACACGTTGCCAAGATAACGCACGTCAGTCTCTCGCTTGGTGAGGCTGGTCAACAGGCCGTTATAGTTCGCGTTGTTCTTTCCCGCGAATGTTGTGATGTATCCGTAATTGGGCGTAGCGAGCCCCTGATTGAGGATTCGCGTGTCAGTCCCAAGAATAAAGGGGTCTGTGTCCAGCCAAGTCAACAGTTTGTGCGAAGAACTTCCGGCGTAGCCCACCTCGGCCATAAGGCCGTTGGCCAACTGGCGCTGCACGCTTAGGTTGTATTGGTAGATGTAAGGTGTCTTCAGGTGTGGGTCAACGAAGTTGTTATTGCCATCCCCAAACGGAATTAACCCCGCTGCGGCAAAGTTCAGGCTCTGCGGTGGGGGTATCTTGGAAGGAAAAGGATCTGGGGAGCCAGCAGTTGTGTACGGATTTGACAGAATTGTGTTCGTTGCGTTGAGGCTGGGCGGAAAGAAGATGTCGGCACTGCCCGCGAAGGGGGGTTCATCTGTCGCCCAATCGGACATCCACCCGTTCAGCGTGTCGTAGAACATTCCGAACCCACCGCGCAAACTGGTCCTTCCGTTTCCAAATGGATCCCAGGCAAAACCGGTGCGCGGAGCAAAATCCTTGTAGTCCGGGAAGTACCAGCCTCGCGGGGCTCCGGGATCGCCCGGGAACACCAAGCCTGGCGGGGCGTTTGGGTACCTTTGCGACTGAAGTCCGGGAATGATGGTGAAGCTGAATCCTCGCGAGTCAGTTTCCGGTGAGGTGTACTCGTAGCGGAGCCCGAGAGTCAGGGTCAGTCGCGGGGTTACTTTCCATTCGTCTTGAGCAAAGGCTGCGTATTGCTTCTGGTGCTCGTTACTGGGCGCCTCAGACGACTGGTAGTATTCATCGGCCGCGCCGAACAAAAAATCGGCCAAATCATTTCCCGATCCCACGCCGGTGCTCGGTCCGTAGAAGTAAAAGCTCCCGTTGGTCTGATAAGCATAGACGGAGTTCTCCTGCATGATGGCAAAGCGCCCGCCAACCTTCCAGGTGTGACGGCCACGATTCCACACGAAAGTGTCCGTGAGGGCATAGGTGTTGTCGGCTTTCCAACTGACATTCGGGTTGAAGCCAACAGAGAGGCCGCTGTTGAAATATAGGTTGGGAGGGCCGAAGGCATCGTCCGATTGGATGCTGATGCCCAAAGCAGAAGGAATTGGCGGGTGCGAGGACGGAAGAGTCGTCGCATACCAACGCTGCCCAGTAATATGCAACTCGTTTAGCTTCGTTGGCGAAATCGTTTTCGTGTATCCGATATTTGCAAAATAATCCCACGTCGTTGAGGCGGAGCTGAAACCTGGGACGTTCGCTCCAAAAAAAGGATTGCTAATGGGTTCTTTGTTGCTGCCGATCGTCAACGAGATTCGGTCGTTCTGCGTGGCATAAAAGTCGAACTTACCAAGGTATTGATCAACGTTGTCTGTTTCGCGACCTTCGGGGAAGACTTGCCCGGTGGGAGATGTGGGAATCAATCCGGCGGCAATGTATTTCTGCGCGACCGGATCGATCTTCGTCGGATCGATGATTGCTTGGGCCGCCAAGGCCGGATTAGACTGGAAGTAAGGATGGCTCTCAAGGAAAGCAGCCACATTGGGGTCTGGACCCAGGCCGTTGAAGTTTGAAAAATTGCCATTCAACTCCGCCGGTGTATAGGTCGTGACGAATCCTTGATTCACCGTCGCTGTTTGCCGCTGCCCTTGATATCCAAAGAAAAAGAAGAAGCGGTCTTTCCCATCGATCAATCGCGGAACAGTAATCGGGCCGCCGACGGTGCCGCCGAACTGATTCCGTTTCAGGACCGGCCGAGGGTTGCCTTGTGCGTTGTCGAAGAAATCGCTGGCGTTGAAAGCGTCGTTCCGGAGGTAGTCATAAAGACTGCCATGCAAAGAATTCGTTCCCGACTTGATGACTTCGGAGATCGTGCCGCCGCCGTTGCGCCCATATTCGGCAGTGTAGTTATTTTCGAGGAGACGAAATTCCTCGACGGCTTCGGGATTAGGGTTGAAGACGACTTGGTTGCTGGTGACACGGTTGTTGATACCGCCATCGAGGAGGTAAGTGACGGCGTCGCCGCGCCCGCCCGCAACGCTGATACCGCCTAACCCGTTCGATCCGCCGTTGCTGGTGCCGTAAGTTCCTAGATCGTCGGCAATTGGTACTACGCCCGGCTGTGTCAGAGCTAAGTCTAGGGTATTCCGACCGTTGAGGGGCAAATTCTGGATAGGCGCACCGGTGACGGTTCCGCCGATGGTGGGGCTAACGGTTTCCACTTGCGCCGCCTGCGCTTCAACTTTTACAACCTCTGAGACCGAGCCAACCTTCATATGCACGTCTACTCTCAGCGATTGGTTGATGTCCAGGGACTGCCCGGCCGTCGCCACTTTGGAAAAGCCAGAGTGCTCTGCCGCGACTAGGTATGTGCCAACCGGGAGCTCCAGTACTTGGTAGAAACCGTCGCTGTTCGTGACCGTGTTCCAACTTACGTTCGTGCCAGTATTGGTTACGGTAATTTTGGCAGCTGCGATCACGGCACCTTGCGCATCGGTGACCGTTCCGATGATTCGGCCGGTGGCCGTTTGGGCGCTTGTCGACAGACAACCAATCAGGCATCCGGCCAACGCCAAAAGCAAGTACCGGCACGCGCGGCGCACAAGGAGCAAGTTACTCTCTGTGATTTTCATTGGTGTGTCCTCTCAAGTCCAAGGCAGAGACGCCCAAGAGTCTCAGTCCGCAGGTCAAGACCAAGTCCAGACACTAAATCGCTGAGGGTCAGGATTCTACGCGCAACGAGAGCTATTCGAAATGAATGATTCAGCGAACGAGAACGACTCAAACCGCCGTGTTTCATGGAAATCGCCTCACCCCTGAGCGATTCCGATATTGCTGCCTGCGCGATCAGGATAGCCGCAAACAACCTTACTATAATTGTGGAACCTTAGAGAGCCGAATCGCTCTTGTCAAGCGAAAAGTTCGAATGCGAGGAATTTGTCAGGCGAGCTCTCGAACGGCGCGATAGCCCTGGTCAATTGCCTGGTCTGTATATGCAGCGGCAGCTGCATCGGAGTTGGCGATGGCGATTCTCCCGAAGCGTTTCCTGGCAATGTCGCACGGTCGCTGTCCGTCAGGCCAATCGGGATCCCAAAGCGGGTTGTACTCGTAGGCATAACCGTGCGGCCATCGATTGATGGTGATGGCAGCGATGTCCCGCGCAGGGTCGAAACCACCGGACGAAAGAATCCTCAGCAACTGGTCGCGGATGTTGCGCTCAAAAGTCTCGAATGGAGTCGTGAGTAGTTCTCCGCGCCCGGCGCGATGCTGGTCCCGCTCCGAGAGCCCCGGCATACACGGCGTGCGCGTCATGCGCAGCAGAATGGGTTCCTCCGGTGTCTGGGAACATTTGTAATCGCCAATGCTAACGGCTTGGTCCAGCCCAACGCCCGTGTGATACATCCCAGGAGCGGAAACGCGTTGGATTCCCAGGGTGTGAAATGCCTTCCAGTTCTTGACGGCGACTACGCTATATACCAGGGGAACCTTTGCGCCAAAACGCAACGCTTCCTTCTGGGTGTTCGTCAGTTCCGGACAAAGATACGGGATCATCATGTTCCAGCAAGCCAACACAGTGCTCTTTGCGCGGACGTTGTAAACCCTCTTTTCGCGTGCATAACTAATTTCCACTTCCTTGGCCGAATCCGGTTCACCCACGTGACGCACGCGCACGGCTGTGCTGCTCAATCGAATCCGCACGGAATTGCTGTTCCTATCAAGCTTCGTGTAATCGAACGGCGCGGTGACGATATCTTCGGCCGAATGGCCGGTCGCCGATTCCGGGATGAGCGCTCGTACGATGGACCGCGCGATCGAGGCGTTCCCATCTGGAAAATGGAAGTGATAGGGCTCCTTTTCGGGTGTGGCCTCCCCCATCGCGGTGAATCCCATCCGACGGTAAGGGCCTGGCGCAATATCCATTCCCTGAAAACCGGGAAAACGAAGTCCCCAGCAGTCAAGAGCCGAAACTCCATCGATCCCGACTCCAAACAGTCCGTGAGTACGAGTTTGATAGAACGGAATCACGCCTGGATCAACCTTGACCAGCTTCAAGAGAAAATCCTTGTAGCTCATGCGAGACAACTTTTCCTTTTTTTCGTCGGAAGAAATTCCCGGCAGATAGTCCGCCTTCGCTTCCTGCAAGCGGACGATGTCTCGCCGGACGGCTTCACTTAGAGGTGTTTTTGCGAGGAAGTCGGGCCAAGAAACTCCGCCTTGCCTGCCGAAAGGGGCCGGCCCTCCGATCACAAGACGGTCTGTACCAAATGTTTCCTTGTCGAAGAAATATGCCGATTTCAAACCTTTGTAGACCTTGCTGTCGTCGTACTTCTCTTCGAACTTAGCGGGCTCTATTCCCAGCTCCGTAAGCAAGCCGCGCGCTTCGGCACTGTAGGGAAACGGCGATTCGATCGAAACTGTGCCACCGTTCGCGAGCAGCGTGTGGCCATTGACATGAAATTCGTTGCGCTTGGCATGACCGCCAAAGTCGTCGTGATTATCGAGAATCAGGATGCGCGCGGAAGGATTTTGTTTGCGGTGGAAATAAGCTGCGGCCAAGCCGCTGATGCCGCCGCCCACGATTACCAGGTCATAGGTCTCGCCGGTCTCGATTGGTGAGCCCGCAGTGCTCCAAAAACCTCCATCGCGGGCCGAGTGAGCGGCCTCGAATGATCCGTCATGGCTGCCACGCATGCCCGTTAGAGTCGGCGGGTAGTAGCCGGGCTTGTCCTGAGCGAATTGTTCCGAGCCTTCCGCCAGCCATTCAAGTCCTGGCAGGAAGGCTCCCGCAAGGCTCGAACCTGCGGCGATTGCAACGCCGTTGAGAAAGTCGCGCCGCCCGATGGGCCTGTCCATACCCAGTTCTTTGTCTTGATCCTTATCAGCCATGAGAAACCTCGTCCAATGCGTAGACTCAGCAAAAAAGATGTGTGAGAAAGCAGCCTGAGCGCCCTAACCCTACTATAGGAATGCAGGGTTTGTGCGCCGCGGTGAAACGTAAGAGAACTAGCTTCCCGCTGTCAAGACAAAATCGCATCCTCTATGAAGTATTGAGCGATGGAACTACGCAATCGAACCGGAATGAGATAACCTCGGCCACGCAAAATCTCCCTAAGCCAGTCACAGGAATGCTGTGGCGGCTCCAGTTGGTGAGAGGAAATCTTGACGGCGGTTTCCGCGAAATCGAGAAACGGTTCAAGAAGCGCTTTCCAGAAGGCGACCTTTTTCTACTTCGTCTTCGTGATGTATGCCTATACCACTGGCGGCCCCTTCGGCCTCGAGGATGAGGTGACCACGAGTGGCCCCGGGTTGACGTTGATCTTCCACCTCTTTATCCCGTTGTTCTGGTGCATTCCCGTCTCCCTGGTCGCAGCGGAACTCACAACAGCGATTCCTGTAGAAGGCGGCTTTTATCGTTGGACACGCGCGGGGTTCGGCGACTTCTGGGGATTTCTGGCGGGCTGGTGGAACTGGAGCGCTTCGTTTCTCCTTGGGAGCGCGTATGCCGTTCTCTTTACGGATTATCTGAGCTTCTTCTTTCCTGCTATCACGGGTTGGAAACACTACCTGGTCGCGGTAGCTGTCGTAGCGATGATTGCTTGGATCAATGTACGCGGAATTGAGATGGTAGGTGTTGTTTCCATCGTGCTCGAGATTTTCATCTCGTTGCCGATTGTCGCTTTGTGCGCCATCGCGGCCGCGAAGTGGCGCCATAACCCTTTCTCCCCCCTGATCCCACCGCACACGCCGTCCTTTCAAGTATTCGGAGTAGGGTTGGCTCTAGGACTCTGGCTCTACTCCGGATACGAGCAACTGTCCAGCGTCGCCGAGGAAGTGGACAACCCGCAACGAACCTATCCCCGCGCCCTTGCCATGGTGGTGCCACTTTCAATCGCCACCTACTTCCTTCCAACGCTCTTTTCTCTTGCGGCTCTAGGCAATTGGAGCGAATGGCATACGGGCTATTTTTCAGTCGCCGCTCAGGCAATTGGCGGCCGCTGGCTTGGATTCTGGATGACACTTGCCGCGATGGTCACCAACCTTGCGCTTCTGAACGCTACGGTGTTGACCAGCACACGAATGCCGTCGTCGATGGCCGAGGATGGTTACCTGCCCGCTATGTTCACCGAGAAGCATCCCCGCTACGGGACTCCGTGGATTGCTGTCATAGTGTCATCAGTGATTTACGGTTTGTTGGCGTTTCACACCTTGACGCAACTTCTGACGGTCTACGTATGGCTGCGAATTGGGGTTACCGTCTTGACGGTGTTGGCGGCATGGCGGCTGCGTCAAACGGTGCCAAACTTGGCCCGGCCATTCCGCATTCCGTGGGGCAAGGTCGGATTGAGGTATGTCGTCATCGCGCCCCTGGTCATGAGTGTTGTAGCTCTGGTCGGAAGCGATCCATTCGCCCGGCATTGGGGACCGCTGGCAGTAGGGCTAGGACCGCTCGCGTATCTCGCGTCGCGCAAAGGGATGGCCAAGCTCAAGTGAGCCAATCCAGGAGTTTGTAATAGGCGCCAGCAAGAGGCAGCGCCCAAGTGCTGCCGCTGCGCAGCCCAATTGGTGCGTTGGGGAACCTGATACCATCAAAAGGAATGTCACTGGGCTCGCCGCAAAGGAGGCCGGCGAGTTTCTTTCCAAACCAAGTCGCAGCAGCAACGCCGTGGCCAGCGTAACCCAGCGCAAAGTATAAATCTTCGATCTTTCCGGCATGTGGCATCACGTCAAAGGTAAAATCGAGTGTACCGCCCCAGACATATTCCACTTTTGCCTGACGCAATTGCGGATAGACCGCAATCATGCCGCGGCGCAGAATCTCTGCACTTTGTCGCACGGTGTTTTCGCTTGCCGGAAAGAAAGCGGCTCGCCCGCCAAATAACATGCGGTTGTCGTGGGTAAGCCGGTAGTAGTAAAGAAAATGCTTGGAATCGAAGATCATCCGATTGCGCGGACTCAATTCCCGCGCGAGGTCCTCGGGCAACGGTTCCGTCGCGATGATGTAGGACCCGATGGGAATAACTTTTCTGCGCAGTGAAGGGGTCGCGTCCGTGGTGTACGCGCCGCTGGCAAGAAGAACTTCACGCGCGGTGAGCGTTCCTCTTGTGGTATGCACTCGAAATCTCCGAGGGCCCGTATTGGCCTCTCGTTCGACACTCCTGACGCGAGTTTGTTCGAACAAGCCTGCTCCCGCGCGTTGGACTGCGTACGCAAGACCCACGACGTAGCGAGCGGGATGCAATCCCGCACTTTTCTCGTCCACTAGACCGCCATGATAAATGTCCGTACCGATTTCCTGGCGCAGTTCGCTTTTGGAAATGATGCGGAGTTCGTGGTTGAATTCTCGCCGAATGAGCGCGGCGGATTTCTCGAACACATCGAAATGTGTTTGCTTGACGGCGACTTCAAGGTGTCCACAACGCGAAAAGTTGCAGTCGATCCTTTCTTCGCGAATGATCTGCTCGACGCAGTCGATCGACTCCAGAGAGATTGCATACATCCGTTCGACGGCCTGCTTTCCATAGCGTCTTATCAACGTGGGTACGGGCAGTTTCAGGCCGGTCAGTACCATGCCCCCGTTTCGAGAGCTGGCGCCCCAGCCGACGGTTTCCGCTTCCAGCACGGCCACCTGCACCCCACGTTTGGCCAGAGCGCGTGCGGCCGACAAGCCCGTAAAACCTCCACCGATGACTGCAACTTCAACGCTTTCCGGCAAATCCATTCGAGACTGCAGCAGTGGCGGCGTTGCGGTCTCCCACCAGTAGTTCTTTTCTTTGGCCGGCATAAATCTACGGAAAACCTCTAATCAATATCATCATTGCTAGGCCCGCCAGAAATACATTCCAAAGGTCGCAAGGGATTACTCTCTACCAGACGACATGGCATGGTCGCCCAAAATCTATATGCCGCTCCGCCATACGGTTTTTCCGTCTACCATCGTCAGCAAGACCTTGGTTTTGCCAATCTGTACAGCGGGAATTTTGTAAAGGTCCTGAGACAACACGATTAGGTCGGCCAGTTTGCCTGTTTCCAGCGATCCGATCTGTTTTTCCATGAACTCCGTGTAGGCGTTATTTCGGGTATAGCCCGCAAGCATTTGGTCCAGAGTGAGTGCCTGGTTCGGAAAGAACGCGTTTTTGCCCGGGCCGGTTCTTCGCGTCGCGCCTGTCTGGATAATCGGAAAAGGATTCAGTGATTCCACCGGCCAATCACTGCCCATGCTGAGTATAGCTCCCGGCTCGATGACATCACGCCATGGAAGACCTGCACTAAGTCTTTCTTTGCCGACATGGTCACCCCACGGGTCTCCCAATTGTGGACAGCACCAGGGTTGAAACGCGGCGATGATTCCGAGTTTCGCAAACCGCGGACGGTCCACAGGGGCCACGACTTCCATATGCTCGATGCGCCAGCGTCGATCGCGCGGCCCATTTTCTTTTCCGACAAATTCATAGGCGTCGAGGACAGTACGGACCGCGCCATCGCCGACCGCGTGAGTCATTACCTGAAACCCCCGCCGATCTAGCTCAAGAAAGTCTTTTTTTAGTTCTTCGAGCGTGTAGAGCGTCTCACCCTTCTTGCCAGGCGTGTCGGCGTACGGCTCTAGCATTGCGGCCGAGTGTGTCTCGATTACGCCGTCCGCGAAAAATTTGATGATGCCGGCCCGCACCCAGTTTCCCTGGAACCGCTGTCGCGCCGCCTCGAAGTCTCGCAGCTCCTCCTCCGAGAGCGTATGGCGCACGCCAACGTCCTCGGCGAAAGCCGTCGTCATCCGCACCGTAAGATCGCCTCGCTCGAGGAGTTTCTCGTACGTTTCCATTTCCGGAATGTCGCCGGTGGCGTTCACCACGCTCGTGATTCCATGCTCATTTGCGAACTTTAGGCCGATGCGAAGCCTGCGGAATTTTTCCTCCTCTGAAAGGCTGGTTTCCATGACCCGCATGATCAGGCTCTTTGCACCCTCCTCCATTACTCCCGTGGGTTCTCCGCTTTTCGGGTCGCGGACTATAGTCCCTCGCACCGCCCCGTCGGGATTGGGCGTGTCCCGAGTAATCCCCGCCGCCGCCATGGCTCGTGAATTCACCCACAAGCTATGGCCGTCTTCGGACATGATCGTTGCGGGCCTGTCTGGAAATATCCTATCGAGCAGGTCCTTGGTGGGGAGACCGGAAGGCCAATAGGCGCCATATGGCCAGCCATCACCGTACACCCAAGACTCCGTCGGGTGAGCTTTGGCGTACTTGATCAGAATCGCTTCCATGTCGCTCAGGTTTCGGGCGGCATTGACCTTTACACCTGCTAGACCGAAGCTTGCCCAGAGAAAATGTGTGTGGTTGTCAATCATTCCAGGCAACATCATCCGTCCACCCAGGTCGACAACCTGTGTTTTCCTTCCGCGATATCGCTTCACTGCAGCGTTTGAGCCTACCTCTTGAATTCTGCCGTCGCGAACGGCTATCGCTTCCGCCCAAGGTTGTTTTGGATTTGATGTGTAAATATGTCCGTTGAGGAACAGGACGTTCGCAGATTCGTTTGGTTTTTTGGCCGCTACCTGATTTCCGGAACAAGACCAGATGCTAGCGCCCGCCAAGATCCAATTCACCGTCCGAAGCCGCATATCCTGTTCTCCAAGATTTTTAAGTTTCCACCCGGCCCGAATCCTTGTGAGTCCTTCTGGGCCTCGCGTGATCCGAATCGCCAATTGGCGTATGCCGTGAAGTTCACTCCGGCTATTCTCACCCCACAACAGCTTTGTCTGCGGCTTCCAACCCTCGATCAATAATCGCGAAGCCTTCGCGGAGTTCGTTCTCCGTGATACAAAGCGGCGGATTGGTGAAGAACGTGTTCCAGCGCACGAATGTGTAGAGGCCCTGCTCGCGGAAAAATCTCCCCAGGGCCGCCATTTCTTCCGAGCTGCCGTTGAAAGGCGCCATGGGCTCTCGCTTGTGGCGATTGCGCACCAACTCCACGATGCCGAAGAGGCCAATCGAACGCACTGCGCCCACGGATGGATGGCGGGACTCCAAGTCCAGGAGCAATTGCTTCATCACGCTACCCATCTTTCTAGCATTCTCAATGAGGTGATCCTCTTCGTAGACGCGGATCGTTGCCAGCGCCGCGGCGCACCCCATGGGGTGACTGTTGTAGGTGAGCCCGCCGTAGAAAACGTTGTCTTGAAAGTACTGCGCGATGTGGTGGCGCATTCCGACAGCACCGAGCGGGAGGTAACTGCTGGTGAGTCCCTTCGCCATACTGATCAGATCCGGCACAACCTTCCAGTGGTCCACGGCGAACCACTTACCAGTGCGTCCAAAGCCGGACATCACTTCGTCCGCAATCATGAGAATCCCATGCTTGCTGCAGATTTCGCGCACGCCTTCGAGATAACCGTCCGGCGGCACGAGGACTCCATTCGTGCCGGTAACAGGCTCCAGAATAAAGGCGGCGATGTTTTGCGGTCCTTCGAGTTGGATCACCTCTTCAATGTTCGCCAGAGCTTCGGCGACCGAGTCCCAACCCCGTTCAATGCCGTGATACGGATCGAAAACGCGGATGACGCCCGGAATGCCGGGTTCGGCTGCCCAACGTCTTGGATCGCCGGTGAGAGAGATACTTCCTGCCGTAGCACCATGATAGGAACGGTACCGCGCCAGAATCTTGTGGCGGCCGGTGAAAAAACGCGCGATCTTGATGGCATTCTCATTCGCTTCCGCCCCTCCATTGGTAAAGAAAAAGGTATCGATATCACCGGGCGCAATTTCCGCGAGTTTGGCACCCAATCGAGCGCGCGGTTCCGTCGCCATGAACGGGTTGGCATACGCCAAGGTGGAGGCTTGCTGGTGGATTGCTTCGATGACCCGCGGGTCGCCATGTCCGATGTTGACGCTCATCAATTGACTGTTGAAATCGATGAAGCGCTTGCCTTCGGGGGTCCAGAAATAGATGCCCTTGGCTTTCGCTACAGGTATGGGATCGACTTTCGATTGCGCAGACCATTCATACAGGGTGTGCTTTTTTGAGAGAGCAACAATTTGCTCGCCACTCATTGCCGCTGCAGCTACGTTTGTGGTCACGTGGGAACCTCGTTCGAAAATGTAATTTCCCTTGCGCAATCCATTATGCAGGCACAAGTTCCTGAACGGCGCGGTATGCCTGATCGATTGCCACGTCCGTATAAGCGGTGGCGCCGGAGTCAGTGTTGGCAATGGCGATTCGGCCGAACTTTTTTCTCCCGATAACATTGGGGCGCTCCGCCTCAGGCCAATCGGGATCAAAGAGCGGGTTGTACTCATATCCATACCCGTGCGGCCACCGGTTCACGGTAATGGCTTGAATAGCTTCTGCGGGATCAAAACCGCCCGGACCGAGAATGCGGGCGAGTTGGTCCCGCGTCTTACGTTCGAAGTCCTCGAACGACGTGACCAAGAGCTCCATGCGGCCAGCCTTGTGCTGTTCGCGGGCGGGGAGCCCAGGCTTGCAGGGGGTTCGGCTAAGGTGCAGTAGGATTGGGTCGTTAGGCGATTTCGGACTGTGGTAGTCACCGATATCAATGGGCGCATTCAAACTGATGGATTCCCAGTACGCGCCGGGTGCACTCACATTCTGTATGCCGAGCTTTTGAAATGCCGTCCAGTTCCGGATGCCCACGCTGCAGTACACCAGAGGCACTTTGACCAGGTAGTGTAGTGCTTCTTTCTGTTCCTCCGGCAGTTCGGGACAGAGATACGGGATCATCATGTTCCAACAGGCCAGCACACATCCTTTTGCGCGAACCTTAAATACCTCTTTCCCCTGCGCGTAGATAACTTCCACTTCGCTGGCAGCGGCCGGGCTGCCGAGGTTTCTTGCCGCAACCACAGTGCTATTCAAGCGAATTCGAATCGGAAAACTCGGGTTGTCCAGGCGGTTGTATTCGACTCTTGCGGTCACTACGTCCTCAGCCGTGTGGCCAGGGACGGCTCCCGGTAGCAGATCGCGAACGAGAAGACGCGCGATGGAAGCATTTCCGTCCGGGAAGTGGTATCGGTACGAACCACCGTTTGCGTATCCTGCCGCGGAATAGCTCATATTCGGGGCGGCCCCTCGATCGAGGTGCATGCCCTGAAATCCCGGCAGCCCGAGGGCCCAGCAGTCCAAAGCCGGCTCGGCGTCGATTCCGACTCCCCACTCACCGTGGGTGCGCGTCTGATAAAACGCGATTGCCCCTGGATCGGCTTTCACGACGTTTAGCAAAAAATCGCGATAACTGATCTTGGCGAGCCGGGCTTTCTTCTCCGCCGACAACCGACCCGGCATGTAGTCGACTTGAGACTCTTCAATCCGCGCGATGTCTCGCCGGGCGGCTTCAGATAGAGGCGCTTCCGCGAGGAAGTCATCCCAGGAGCGCGTCTTCTCTCCCTTATTGCCACGACGACCACCGGGTTCGCCGACCAAGAGTTTGTCCGAGCCGAATTTTTCTTGGTTAAAAAAAACCGCGGACTTCAATCCCAATGAGCGGTACAGCTTGTGATCGGTCGTTGCTTCATCGAGTTTCGGCGGATCGATACCGAGTTTTTTTAACAATCCGTCAGCCTGCGAGCTATAGGGCGTCGGGCTGTCGATCAGAAAGGTGCCGCCGTTCGACAGCTGCAGCTTTCCTCCGAGGTGGAACTCGTTGCGTCTGGCATGACCGCCGAAGTCGTCGTGATTTTCCAGGATCAAAATACGCGCTGATTCTCCGACGAGCTCCCGAAAGAAGTGCGCTGCCGCGAGACCGCTGATACCAGCTCCCACGATGACAAGGTCATAGAGTTCTTTCGTATCCGTCGGCGGGGCAGCCGTCGTCCAAAACGTTCCGTCACGGAGTGCGTGGGAGGTCTCGAAAGATCCAGGGTGGCTTCCTCGCAAGCCTGTCAGGTTCGGCGGATCATACCCGGCTTGGTTCTGTGGTTCGGTGGCAGAACTACCGGATACGTATCTACCCGCAAGCAAAGTACCACCCACCATCACTGCCGCGCCATCTATGAAATCGCGACGCGTGATGGCCCGGTCCATCCCCAGATAACGGTCTCGGTCATCACTCATGAATTCGATCCTTTGCGCATCAGAAATCTTTGTGGCCTCGCTGGAAACAAAAACAGCGGTCGCCGCTTGTGCAGTCTTGACCCTACTGTGCTTTCTTTTTGGGAGCTGGGGAATAGTGAAGGAAGACGATCTTCCAAACTCCTCCCCGCTTGAAAAAGACGTCTGATTCCTGGTTGTCTTCCTCCGATACCTCCCCCTTCGCGTTACGCGTGCGCACGCGAAGGATGTAGCTGGCGACGGCAGTATCACCGCTGGGACCGACCTGGATGTGCAGATCCGAATAGTTCGCGGATTCAACCCGTCCCCCGCCATGAATGAATCCTGTCCATTCCTTCTTGTAGGTAGCAAGATCGGTGCGTCCTTCGGGCAGCCACTGCGAAAAATCCGGCGCGTAGTAAGAGAAGTATGCCGTCAAATCGTTGGCGGCGTAGGCCCCGTTCACTTTATCCTCAAGCTCGCGGATCTGTTGTTCAGGATTGTCGGGTGGCGTTTTCGCCCGGAGAGCGATTAAACCACCAGCCAGCAGAAGCATCGCAGCCATCATGATTCTAATTTTCATGTAGCACCTCGCGCGTTCTGCGTCGTTGAACACTTGCTTTGTAGCCGCGGTCATCTTCGTCTTGTAAATTTGCATATTTCTAGTAAGGTTCTGGTCGCACGGATCGCCGGAGTGCATCGAGACCGTGATGTCACAGAAACCGTCCTTAACGGGAAGGGCTGCTAGCCGCAGGCCGTGATTCTGTCTTTTGCAAGCGCAGCGAAGCCAGCATCCTGGGAACGAACCCTCACATCAATTTGATCAAAAACTAGAACGCCGAGAATTTCGTTCCGAGAAGCGGTACGCTATTCCGCACCTTTGGGAAAGTCAAGTGAAAACAGGTTTTCGGCAATTCACGAGGATCTTTTGGTCTGACGAGTTAGGGATCTCGTAGCATCTATCGGAGGTATCCCGTGCAGCGACTCTGTGCGGTACTCATTTTGATCGTCTCGTTTTCGCCTTCCACCAGGGCCCAAGACCGCTCTTACGGTCGATCCATGGTCAGTCTTTGACTACTTTGCACGAATATTGTAGGGTGGCTCGGCTGCGGCGGGCTATTTTCGAACGGTGATTGCTTGGAGGTTTTCAACATAACAAATTCCGTGCGCTACGACGTGAGAACCAACGCTGCCGGCAGCGGTCCCCTGGACAACGGCTCTGCCGACGGCCCGAGCCTCGGACCATTTAGCAGCACCCTTACCGCGCCACGCGTACAGTAGTTCTCGCTGCGGCTCACGTTCTGAGAGTTACGGACCATTGCGGGAGGGGGGCCATGCCGGTAGAGAGTGGTCTCCTGCAGAAGAACCGCGAGAGCGATCCTCGATGGCAGCATCGAAAACGCATTGAGTCCAGCGGTCTGTCTTCAAAATGTTGGGGGCGTGTTGACCCAGATCATGACCACTTCTTTTTTCCCCGGATTGTACCAACGATGGCCTCGATTGCTTTCGAACCAAAAGCTCTCGTTCTCATGGAGGACATAACATTCCGCTTCATCGAGCCAGATTTCGAGTTCGCCATTCAGCATATAAATCCAGTCTTCCCCCTGGTGCGTATAGGCACCATCGCTGCCAGTGGCGGGTGGGACTCGCATCAGCATCGTCTCGAGCATTTTCGTCCCAGTGGAAAGAAGTTCCATGCGAACTCCCGATTGCGTCTGGATGGATTCCCGTTTGTCAGGGCGGACAATGCGGTCCGGCTGTTTCGGAACCTCGTACAGTTCCAAGACCGTCGTGCCGTAAGCGCCGGCCAATCGCGAAAGGGTCGAGACCGAAGGCTTGGCGTGTGACAGTTCGACCGAACTCAGGAACCCTGCCGAAACTCCTGCATGTTCTGCGGCTTGTGCCAAACTCAGACCCTGTCGTTTGCGCAATTTTCGCAGCTTAGGCCCGAAGTCGGGAACCTTGCGGCCATCAGCATTCACTTTGGCGGGCAAACTCTGCGCCATGGCCTCTTTGATTCCAGGCACGTTGAGTCTTTTCACGTCATGTAGGTACTTGATCCGCTTTAGCACTTCAAGAAGTTCTGGAGTATACAACCGGAAGCGCCCGGAACTGCGAGCAGGGGTCACCAGTCCAACGCTTTCCCAGAGCCGCAGCGTGGAAGGGCTGATACCCAGAATGCGTGCCGTTTGCCCTACAGTGAGGAAGCGGAGATGTTTCTTATCGTCGCGCCAGACGCTCTTCTCTTTCTTCATGGAATTGTCAACCGGATTTTGGCGACATCGCCTCGCCCCATTCACTCGGCCTGATTCGTGTGTCTTGATGTTAGCAATCTTCTGGATTTTTCACCAAGCGCCGGTGGTCTTTTAAAACGTGATCGATGCACAGGAATTCATATCCACGCGTAACGCGTGATACAGCGATGAGGGCTTCGGCTGTGACCCGTTCGGTGCTGTTGGCGATACGCGGATGGTCCGCTGCGATTGGGAGGCAGCTAACTGTGAGAACTATGAGAATCGTTTGGACCACGGCGGCAACCCTGCCCACTGCCCACGCCATCGTATGGAGATCAGCAAAATGGTTTCAGCGAAACTCTCGTCGCTAAGCTGATATCCCCTGCAGGAGGTGGTCCCGATGCGTCAATTCCTGGCCGCGATGCTCGCCGTGCTGGCTTGCGGCGTGGCATCTGCCCAGAGAGGCGGACCGGTGCATGTGGATTTATCGCTCGCAGGAGACAAGACTACATACCGCATCGGTGAGCCCATCCAACTCGTACTCGCATTTACGGCAACCGAACCGGGCTTTTCCTTGAACGGCACGACTACGCAGCCTGCATCGCCGATCGATACGCTGTTTTTGTCGCCGGTGACGGGAGTGTTTCCATGGTTGGACGATCAGGCCCGCGGGCACCCATACAGCCCTGATTATGCGTCGATGGGGTCACTGGAAGTCGATAAACCGGCGACCGTGGGTCTAACCTTGAATGCGGTGTACCGCTTCGACGCGCCGGGCCATTACAAAGCTCACGTTGTAACAAATCGCGTGTCGAGTGGAGACCTGCTCCATTCGCAGGCGCTAGGATCGCTGACGAGCAACGAGGTCGAGTTCGACGTACAGGCAATGACTGACGCCGACGAGACCGCCCGGGCCACCACGCTAGAGAAACAAATTCGCGAAGCAACCAGCATGCGGCAGGCGCAGTCATTTGCCGAGGAGCTTGATTGGCTGACAGGGGATGCATCGACGCGTGTAAAGCTCTCGCTCTATCTGCGGCCGAAGGAGTTCTACCCATTTGGAGTAGACGTTACCCGAGGTCTCTGGTTGGCACGAAACCGGGCGTTGGTGGTGGCAGAACTCGAGCGCGCGCTTGGCGATCCGGCACAGCCCCTATCAGCAGGCTCTTCGCTGCTGCAAACTACAGTCGCCCTCAAGGCGCGACTCGCGGTTCCTTTCGACGCTGATGCACCGGGCAAACATTTGCCGACAGAGCAAATAGAGAGCGAATACTTACACCAAATCACCATGACGCTGGCCCGGCGCAACGGAGAGCCCCTTGTGGCGGCGGCAGAGACAGTGTTCACTCAGCTTGCGCAACGAAAAGAAATCGGCGGGAACGATTTCGCCACAGCGCGCGAGGTCTTGATCGCTCATTTTGCTCAGGTCAACGAGTACAACGTGGACTGGCTGCTGAACAGCTACGGGACGTACTTGCAGGATCCACGAATGGTGCCCGCCCTCGAGTCAATCTTGCAAACGCAAAAAGATCCGGCCTTGAGCGGTGAGCGCGCGGCCGTTGTGGCCCAGATGATCAAACTTGCACCGCAGAACGTGAGGCCGTTTGTCATAGAGGAGGTATGCGCAAATCACCGGGTGATGTTGCAATCGATCCAGAACGCGCCATTCGATGTGCTGCCGGAGACGGACGAATGCCTGGAAGAGCAGATCCATGCCGCTTCGGCAAACGCCCAGCATGGGGGAGTGGACCTGCAGCTAAAGACGGCGCTCGCAGCGCGGTTTGCGACGCATGCGATTTATGACCATCTTTTGGCCTTGTATGAAAAGTCCAGCGCCACTTGGGACGGCCAGGCCCGCGGGGGGATGTTGGCGTATTTTATGCGCTGGGATGCTCTACGCGCGCTTCCTCTGCTTGAGACAGCTTTGCCACTCAGCGCGGAACAATTGGACTCCAACATCAGCTTCGCCTTGTTTAGCGCATATTATTCTACCGGTCTTGATACATTTCTGCGCGGGCGCCTGACAATCGGGCCGGCGGCGCAAGCGGGCATGGCGGCCTACGCAATGTCAGAATACGGCCCCGCCGAAGACCAGGACATTCTTCGCCAACGGCTAGATCGGTGGAGAACGAAGTGGTCGGGCAAAGACATTCCGGAGGTCGAGGGGAAGCTTGAGGGTGAACTCGTGCAGGCTGTCATACGAGGGAAAGAATGGCAAATACCTGAGACCCCAGCCGCGGTGCTTCGCGAAAGCTGTATTTCCTCTGCGTGCCGATCACGATTTCGGGCTGGCCAGTAGCGCGCTGATCCAGTTTGCAAGCTATCGGATCGGGAACGGGAATGAACCGCGTGCAATCATGAAAACGTGTCGAGTGGCCGTCGGGGTAGACGTATCGGAGCAGAAGTGGCCCTTCGATTACCGTTAATCAGGCGTCGAGCCGATTGAGTGGTGAAAAAGACTCTCCAACGCTCCTCCTTCTCTTTCTGCTGAATTCGTAGATTGCCTCAAACTGTGTCGCTTCTCCCTCGGTACCGAGCCAGATTCTTGTGAGATTGTTTCATCGATGGGCACGCGCGGCCGCCCCCCGTTGACGCACTTCTGCTACGTCTATATCATCCGCCCATCCCAAATTTAGTTTCATCGGAGAGGCTCACTATGTTTAAGCGTGCGAAACTATTGGTTGCGAAATACGTCGTATTGATCGTTCTTGCGGCGCTGCTGGCGGCTCCTTGTTTGTTGCACGCGCAGCAGCCGGCAATCAGTCCTGAGGTGTACGGCCAGCTCAAGTATCGGTACATCGGCCCGGAAGGCAACCGCGCCACGTCTGTCGCCGGAATTCCGGGAAAACCGAACATCTGGTATGTGGGCGCGGCCTCCGGAGGTATTTTCAAAAGCACGGACGGCGGGATTCACTGGGATCCCATTTTCGACTCGGAACCGGTGGCCTCCATTGGTTCGCTGGCCGTAGCGGCGAGTGATCCGAACATCGTCTGGGCAGGAACCGGCGAATCATTCATCCGCAGCCACATCTCCGTGGGACAAGGAATTTATAAATCCGTGGACGCCGGCAAGACTTGGTCGCTGATGGGATTGGAAAAGGCAGGCCGCATCGGCCGCGTGGAGATCGATCCGCGCAATCCAGACATCGTACTGGCGTGCGCGCTGGGCCACGCCTACGGGCCGCAGCCGGAGCGCGGCGTATTCCGCACTGCCGACGGCGGAAAGACCTGGGACAAGGTGCTGTTCGTGGACGAAAACACGGGCTGCTCCGACCTGGGAATGGATCCCAATAATCCGCGAATCCTATTTGCAGGCATGTGGCAAATCGAGATTCACACCTGGGGCCGCACCAGCGGCGGACCCGGCAGTGGTTTGTTCAAGTCGGCAGACGGTGGCTTCACCTGGAAGCGCCTGGAAGGTCACGGCCTTCCCCATTCTCCCGTGGGCAGAATCGCCGTTCGCGTGGCCCAAAAAGATTCCAACCGCGTGTATGCGGAGATTGAAACCGGCGACGGAGTTCCGCAGCCGAACAGCCCCGGGCAGCTCGGGCAACTTTGGCGCTCCGACGACGGCGGCGAGAACTGGCAGATGGTCAACTCCGACCGGCAGCTCCGCGGGCGCACGCACTACTACACACGCACGGAGATTGCTCCGGATAATGAGGACGAAGTGTTTTTCTTCTCCGCTTCTTTTTCTCGGACGCTCGATGGCGGCCACACGGTCACTAAGATGCCCGCCGATCCCGGCGGCGACAATCACGAAATGTGGATCGATCCCACGGACGGGGATCGCATGGCCGTGGTCAACGATGGCGGCGTGAATATTTCCGTGAATCGTGGGCACACCTGGAACCATGTCAACTTGCCAATTGCGCAGATTTATCACGTCACTGTGGACGACCAGATTCCCTACTTCGTTTACGGCAACCGGCAGGACGGCCCCTCATGGCGCGGCCCTAGCAACAGCCTGCAGTTCGGCGGCTTCGGGGGCAACAACATTCCGCGCGGCGCGTGGCACCCTGTGGCCGGAGGCGAGAGCGGTTTCGCAGTGCCGGATCCCGTGGACAACAACATCATTTGGTCAACGGGCACGGGATCAGGCAGCATCGGCGGCACGGTGACGCGCTTCGACGAGCGTACGCACCACGACCGAGAGGTGGAGGTGTGGCCCGACTATGTCGCTGGCGCACCGGCGGCGGAGGTGAAGTACCGCTTCAACTGGGAATTTCCCATCGCCATTTCTCCTCACGACCACAACAAGGTTTACGTTGGCAGCCAGTTTGTACATGTCACCACCGATGGCGGCAATAGCTGGCAGATCATCAGTCCGGACCTGACCCGCAACGACAAGAGCCGCCAGCAGATTTCCGGAGGGCTCACTCCCGACAACATCGGCGTGGAATATGCCGGCGTGATTTTCGCTCTGACAGAATCGCCAAAAGAGGCGGGGCTGATCTGGGTGGGCACCAACGACGGGCAAGTGCAGGTGTCGCGCGACGGTGGAAAAAACTGGAGCAACGTCACGAAAAATCTACCTGGCTTTCCCGAGTGGGGTACCGTGGACAACATCGAAGCCTCGCGCTTCGATGCGGGCACGGCCTACCTGACAGTTGACGGCCACCAGGTCAACTTTCGCGACTCCTATGTGTACAAAACTGCTGACTACGGCAAAACCTGGACGTTGATCACCGCCGGGATTCCCCACAACATGCTCAGCTATGCGCACTGCGTGCGCGAAGATCCTTTTCGCAAGGGACTCCTCTATCTGGGCACGGAAGGCGGGCTCTACGTTTCCTTCGACGACGGAAAGAACTGGCAGCCGCTCCAGTCCGGCCTGCCGCACGCGCCGGTCTACTGGCTGACTGTTCAGGAGAGATTCCATGATCTGGCGGTGGCCACCTACGGTCGCGGATTCTGGATCCTGGACGACATTACCGCTCTCGAACAGTTGACGCTGGAAGTCGCCACGGCCAAGGCCCATCTGTTTGCGCCGCGCGATGCTTATCGCTTTAAGGAAGTGGTGCAGGCGGCCGCAGTCCAGTACGACCCCACAACGGGAAAAAATCCACCATACGGCGCGCCCATTAATTTCTATCTCAAATCCAACTTGGGCGAGAAGGACGTAGCCAAGCTAACCATCACGGACGCCGAGGGCAAAAAAGTGCGCGAGTACGAATGCCACGCCCCCAAGGCTGGTGCCGCTGCGGCCAAACCACCCAGCGAGGATGATGATTCTGGCGACGCTGAACCGCCACCTTGCGAAGTCAAGGCCGGCATCAACCGCGTGTGGTGGGACCTGCGCTCCGAGCGCAGCACGCAAATTCGTTTGAGAACTACGCCGCTCTACGCGCCGGATGTTCCCTTTGGACCGGAGGGCTGGCGCAAGCCTCCCGCCGTGGGGCGACTGTCGGTGCCAGCCCTGCCGGGAGCTTACTCAGTCACGCTCACTGTGGGAGAAGAAAAATTCACGCAGAAGCTGACTGTGCTGAAGGATCCGCACACCGCCGCCTCGGAAAGCGACATTCAGGCACAGACGCGCATGCAAACTGCGCTGTATGAAGAGATGGCTGCAATGGCGAGTACGGTGAACCAGATCGAGTCGCTCCGCGCGCAACTTGTTGCTCTTGGAAAGGAACTAGGGACTGATGAGGAGTCGAAACAGGTTCGCAAAGCCGCGGACGATCTCGGGGAAAAGCTTGCTGGCATCGAGGGAACCCTCTTGCAGCTCAAGCTGACTGGCCGCGGCCAGGACGACTGCCGCTGGTCGCCGATGCTGCTGCAGAAGGTAGCTTACTTGTCCGGCCAACTCGACAGCACTGCCGATTTTCCGCCCACCACGCAGCAGATCGCCGTGCAGGAAGAGTTGAAGCAGCGCGGCGACAAAGCGGTGCAGGACTTTCAGCAGTCAGTGGGGAAAGACCTGGCGGCATTTAACGCCATACTGCGCGAGCACAGCATCAGCAACATTTATCTCAAGACGCCGTGACGCAGATTTCGCCTCCAGAAGCGTTCTGACCCTCGCGGGCAGAAACTTCTCCCGCATTCTGACCACGTCCGCATACTCATCAGCGCACAGGTCAAACTTGCGTTGAGCACAGTGAATATCGGCAAGTTTTTCGATTTCATTCGCAATTCGAGGTTCCTCCGCCCGTTGCTCACGTAAGAGCTGGCAACCCCTCCGTTGCAGCTCCTCGGCTGCCGGGTATTGTTTGTTCTTCAGGGCTTCGGCGGCTCGTTCAAGCAAGATGTCGGCGTCGTGGGTCATAACATTCGCTGTTACCTACCCTACATGATTGGCGTTGGATCTATCGCACTCTCCCTTTCATCTACCGTGGCGGTACCCTCTGTAAGACCCCAATCCATGATTACACCCCGAGGTTGCGTCGGCGTAGACGTACAAGGAAGACCCAGTTTTGCGCGCGAGCTTTGGACGCTAAATTGCGAAGACTTTGGATACGCATCTTTGGGTGCTGGTTTCGATTCTGCCTGCTTCTGGGAACGCCCATGCAGGAGGCGTGACAGCCCAAAGCTTACGAGAATCGCACAGACGATGATGGCGATATTCTTTATGGCGTCGTTCTGCCTGCTCGATTAATAACTCGATCAACTATTGGGCATACTAGCGCCGTATTTAACACCTAGCGGTCTTCAAGAACCCGGTGCTATGGCCTTCAGTTTGGCCACAAGCACGACAAACAGCGTGAGGAAACTGGCCGGAATTAAACCGGTCACTGCGAGCCCGATCCAAATTGCACACGGAACCGACCATATCCGCGTGATTAAACAGCCGAAAATCAAACACACCGCGCACGCGCTCCACCACCAAGGGTTCGAACTCGTTAGACTTGTGATGACATGGATCGACACGGCTGAATTTGATGGCGTGTGCCGGTAGACTGCCGCATACAGCTCAATGATGGTGGCGTAGCCGAACAACCAAACACCCAAAAACAAGCCCTTTGCGACCCACATAGTCCAACTCCTGTGCGCCAGACACAAAGCGCTATCGGGCAGGTCGCCCCATACAGCAACTCTCTTTCAAAAGCATCCGTGGAAAACCTGCTCTGGTCAAGGATATCGAACAGCGTGGAAGACGGCAAAGCGATTCCAAACTTCACTAAGTCCCGGCGGCATACTGAGCTTCCGCGTTGGAAACGGAAGAAAACGGCGACAGTACAGTAAAGCCCGGCTGCGTGCCGATGCCCGGAGGAAGCCCAGCCGAAGCCAGCGCGGTGGGCGCCTGAGCATTGGGATCGACGGCAGAATTCTTGACCCCACTCACAGCCGCTTCCAGCAGGTCGGCATTAGCCGTAAAGTCTTGCACTACCTGCAACGTTCCACTGAAATCGACGATGGTCATCAGCCCATCGGGTCCGGCATTGGAATCAATATGGAATCACTACGGCGCCATTGCGCGCCGCGAGTTGCGCCCCTTCGGAGTCACGCACCACCTGGCGTACCAGGTAAGACCCCGGCTTCACATCGAAGCTGGACTTGAGATTTAAACCAGATCGCGTCAGCTTGTCATAGGTGGTGTCCAACAGCTTCATTTCGACAATCTTCTCGCCGCCGGTAATGTAGTTGCCGTTTTCGTCGAAAATGGCCGTGGCGACGGTAATGTCATCCTTATTTCGTCCGTCCGCTTTGCGGAAGTGCATGCCCTTAATTTCCACGTGGGTAACGACGGCGAGCTTGGCTTGCGTGGAGGTGGTCTTAAAGAACTGCGTGTGTACATCGACGGGGAGGTCGTGAATCTCATCCTGCGAGAAGATGGCTTCTTGAATTTCTAGCTTGGCCTCTTCGGCGGGATCTGCTACATGCCGCGGCGCGAAGTAGGCGTGCCGCGCCTGAATCTGATAGTTAGTTTTGCGCGTGAAGGAAACCTTCAGGGTATGCATACTGCCATCGAGCTTTAGATTCTGCGGAGAAAATCCGAGCAAATAGGTTAGCGCTGGAGCGGCCGCCGCCCGACGCAAACCCTCGTCAATGTCGTTGCGATTGTGAAAAAATGTCCCGCCGGTGCCATCCGCGAACTGCTGCAGCACATCTTCTTGGGCGGTCTGCGCCATCGTTGCGTATAGAGACCTGATCCCCGAGGTTTGTACAGACGTATTGCTATACGGGTCGGCTATGTCTCCCAAATCCGGCGTGTACAAGCCGCGCGCATCGATGGTGTTGATCACAATGTTGGATTTGGTGGCCCGATCCACGACGCCGCTGAACTCCAGGTGCAACGTGGAGGTGAGGAATCCGGGGGAAACGAACACCATGATGCGCTGGCCAGGCATGCCCGCAAGCCGTCGCATGATGTCTTCCATGTGCCGCAAGGCATATTCGGTGGAGGAGTCCTCGCGGCCAACGACCATGGTTGCGGTGGCTTGGGCCACGGTGGTGGCCTGAGACATGAGTTGGGCGGCGGGAGCCGTCCCCTGGAGGCCAGAACATGCAATGTAATCCTGAGCGGCGACAGAGGCGGCCTGCGTGTCATGCTGATTTTCGATCAGGTCGGCTTCGTAATAGCTTATGTCTGGGCACTCCTGGAGGCCTTGCGTCGGCGAGCGCGGCAGCAGACCCAAGAGCGCCCTCTTCAGCAGTTCGTGATCGCTGGTAAATTCCTGATTTAATTGGCCCGATGTCGAGTAAATTCCCACGCGATCGGATGGCGCCAGCGAATCGAGGAACTTATTCGCGGCGTTGCGCACGAACATCAAGTCGGTCATGACTAGATGCTGGTCATCGACCACCACCGAAACGAAGCGCTGCGGCAAGGCGAGTACGGCTGCCTTGGCGGCGCCGGGATCAGCGTTGCCGGCGTCAATGCTCGAGGTCTCCTCGATGGCGTGGGAGGCCTGCGTTTCCACGCTAAATGTAGTGATGGTCTGTGGTTTGCGATTGTCGAATAACTGAAAGTCTTCTTTGTGCAGGTCGGGCACCACGTTCCCTTTGGGATCGCGCACGACGACTCGCACCAGCACCAGGTTGACGCGCACCTTGAAAGTAGGAGGGGTATCGCGGCTGGAGACTTCTCCGTTATTCGCGGAACTCTGTTCTTGCGGCTTGGCCGGCTGAGGCTGCGTTTGAGCGGCGGGAGCCGCTGCCTGGGGATCCTGCGAAGGAGGCGCCTGTCCGCAAAGAGGAACGCTAAGAACGCACGCCAGCAGAGCAAGAAAAGAAACCAATACGATGCGCTGCGCGAACGGATGATGCGGTAAGTAGGACATGCGTTTGCTTCTTGGATCCGCTTCCGCAGGCACCGCCGGCCGAGCAGGAAGCCGGCACCACGGGGAACCTCGAAACCACCATCGCGTCCTGAACTATACTCTGCACTCAATTTTTGTGTCAACGCGCCGGTTTTGCGGGCAGCGGGTCTCTTTCCAATTACCCGACTTCCGGGATTTAGTGGCGTGGTCTAGCGATATCAGGAATCAGGATTTCATTTCTGTTGATAAGAGTCCCTGGCTCTGCGTGTCGGGAGCAAGCAGTCTAATGCTTTCCTTCATACGGACCCCACCTCGGGTAGCGTCTTCAATCGCAGCAGAAGTCCTCCAGCTTGCCGAGCAAGGTGTTGACGAACCATTTGGGGCATCAACTCTACCGAGAGGCATGGCATCTACGCGAATCGAACCCTCGCGCTGCGTTGGTGATTGGGTAGCTGCCGCCGAGATAGGACTAAAGGAGGTTATCGGGACGCTTGTAGCGGAAGCCAAATGGTTGTTGGAAGAGCTTCAAAACCGTCCATTTTCAAAAATGCTGCAAAAATATATTCCAACACTAAAGGTTCGGTCACACCTTACCGGAAAGAGCATCTTGCCTCCCAACGAGATGTTGAACCTGCTGGACGACGCTGTAAAGGCTCGCAACAAAGTCATCCATGCGGGGGCATACGCGCCCAATCGAAAGGAATTCGAACAGATGTTCGACGCCATTTGCGATTTCCTTTAGGTATGCGGTATGTACGCAGGACAACTGAAAATTGCAGATTTCATTTCCAATCGAACCTTAGCGGCGTGGAAGAACGAATAACGGCGGTCGGTTGTATTTCTTCTGCTTCAACTCGCCAGGCTTGCAGTAGTTCGTCAGGACCAGGGTCTTCAGAGAACGGCGCGAAGTTCATACCAAGTTCAAATTGGTGCCGTCAAAATACCAGCGGGCGCTCCAACCGGGGCTGTTCAATCCGCCACTCTTGCCAAAACTTGACAATAGAAACGTCGGGGAGCCGCCTACCAAGCCGTGGTTCGACAACGATATTGAACATTTGCTGTTGCTAAAGTTCGCGATGACGTACCCAAACACGCCAGACTGCGGCAAAGAGACAATGGCAAGTTTTGTCGCGTCGAGAATAACCGCCGCCCCATTCTCAATTTTCAGAGAGTGGTAGCCGTCTAAATTCACGACGCTGTTAGAAGATACGGTCAATGTCGGGGTGAATCCGTCAAATATGCTCATAGATTTCCTTCTATGCTGCTTAGCAGAGTTCGCAGCCTGGTTTGATGATGCCACGGTGGACGTGCCAGCGGAGGATTACTTGTTCGATTTCAACTCGCCCGGCCCGAATTGTAGTTCTTCCATTTTGGGGCAGCTCATCGCAGCCTCCAAACAGTCGGCTACGGCATAGCATTCAACGATTACCACTTGTTGTGGACCTGCCCACGACTCGCATCTCGATGCCGGGCATCCCCTACATCGGTGTTTTCCGGACGAAGTCGTGCTTCGTTTTGAACTACCTTAACTGCCGCTGCTGACAGAGGGCGCACATCGCGTTCTACCTTATCAGCAATTTCGTCCTCGGCAACTTCCAGGTCATAGCGCGTTTGGAGATTCATCCAGAACGTCGGACTGTTGTTGAAGTAGCGCGCGAAACGCAGGGCTGTGTCAGCAGTAATTGCGCGCTTCTCGTTGACGACATCGGCGATCCGCGTCGCAGGGACGCGCAAGTCCATAGCAACTCTGTTCATACTCTGTCCTTTCCGGTCTGTCAGGCGCTCTAATCTGTTTCCTGGCGGCGTTGAGAGCGTCCGGATGTCTTGCGCCGCGTGTAGCATGTCCAGCTTCCTAAGAGCCTGGCGCTCGATAACTTTGAACCGGAGGACAGACTCTCGATGAAATAGGCGCCCGGTATCAACGCAACGGAAGGACTGAATCACAATCCGACACTATACTGCGTCGCGCCAAACGCCGAGCAGTATAGTATAGGGAGCAATAATTAGGGCGGTCGCGTTCTCGGCCATTTGACCGCCAGTTCTAAGTCTCGTCAGCGGAAGGCGTTACCGAACCGCTCCCCAGCCCAAGAGTTAGAACTGTTAGAAACGCGAATTGCACCGACACTCCAGGCCGTAGCCAAGCTAGACCATGCTTCGGGCGATTTGTTCGATCATCATGATGTGCGGATCGTCGAGCCATTAAGTCACTCGTCCCGCAATGCGACCATGGGGTCGACTTGTGTGGCGCGGCGCGCCGGCAGATAGCACGCAAGAAGTGCAGAGATGAGAAGCACGGCGGCAACGGCGCCAATTGCCGCCGGGTCCACGACCGTGACCTCATAGAGTGTCGATGCAAGTGCTCGGCTCACAAGGTACGTGCCTACCAAACCGACGCCCAGTCCAATGAAGGCCAGCGTCATCCCTTCGCCGAGGACGAGACGCAGCACCTGTTTTGCGCCTGCGCCCAATGCCATGCGCAAGCCAATTTCATGGGTGCGTTGTGCGACGGCGAAGGACATAACGCCGTAGATTCCGATGGCGGCAAGAAGCAGAGCGACTCCAGCGAAATTGGCAAAGAGCAATGTGGCGAAACGATCCCCGGCCAAGGACTCATCGACGAGTTGGTCCATGGTTTTGACTTGGTTCAGGGCAAGGTCCGGGTCCATCGTTTGAACAACTGCGGCAATGCTTTTGATCATGCTGACGGGGTCGCCGCTGGTGCGCGCCGCTATGCCCGCTTGCGGCCAAGGACTTTGCGCAAAGGGTACGTCGATTTCAGGGAAGCCATCTCCGCGGACTCCGCCGTTGTGGACGTTTTCGTAGACGCCGACAATTTGCCACTCGATGGCGGGGCCGAGTTTTGTCTGACCTGAAATGAGTTGCTCGACGGAAATGCGCTGGGTGAGCGGATCCATGTTGGACAGAAATTTTTTGACAAAGGCGCCGTTGACAATGGCAACGGGGACGGAGCCGGGACGGTCCTGCTCGGTGAAGGGGCGACCTTTTTCCATTTTGATTCCCAGCGTATGGAAAAACTCAGGAGTGACCTGGTTGAAGCCAGCACCGGGACGGGAAGAGACGTCTGTCACGGGCTGGCCGACGATACTAAAGGGCATGCCGAAATTTGTGCCGAGCATGGGGAGACCCGTGGAAGTACTGGCGGAAGTGACTCCAGGAAGAGTTTGGATTTTCTCGAGAAGTTGGCGGTAAAACAGCGTGACTTGTTCTGGTGTCGCAAAGCGATCATTACTCACCGGGAGGGCAAACGTAAGGAGGTGGTCTTGGCGGAAGCCGAGATTAACGCGAGTGAGCTTCCAGAAACTGTGAATGACGAGACCTGCGCCAGCGAGGAGCGTTAGAGCCAAAGCAAACTCAGCCACAACGAGCGTGCGGCGGAGACCATGACGTCCGGCGCTGCTGGCGGAGCGGCCACCTTCTTTCAGCGTGTCACTTAGATTGGTGCGCCAGGTTTGGAGGGCCGGAACGCAGCCGCAGAGAACACCGGAAAGCACCGAAGTAGCAAGCGTGAAGAGAAGAATTTGCAGATTGAGACCATAGACGGCTTCCGAGGGTAGTGCGTACGGCGGCAGCAGAAGAACGATGACCTTGACGAGAATCCAGGCGAGCGCGACTCCCAGTGCTCCGCCGGTGGAGGCGAGGGCAAGGCTTTCAATCAGAAATTGAAGGAACAGCTGACCGCGAGTTGCTCCGAGGGACGTACGGACAGCAATTTCTTTTTGGCGGGCGGTGCCGCGAGCGAGCAGAAGATTGGCCACGTTAACGCAAGCGATAAGCAGGACGAAGCCGACAGCGCCCATCATAAGCCACAAATTGCGGATGATATTGCGGTCAACGAAATCGTTCTGTAGATACTCGACGCTGGCGCCCCAATTCTTGTTGGAGACCGGATAGGCTTCCGCAATATGGCGAGTGACAGAGTCCATGTTGGCGTTGGCCTGCTGAAGGGTGACGCCGGGCTTCATGCGTGCCATGACCAGAAGCCAATGGAAATCGTGATTGATTTGGTCGGGCCTGAAGGCAAGGGGCACGAAAAGCTTGGATTCGAGGCGGTCGGGCTGTCCGGGGGTAAGCACTCCGACGACAGTATAAAACTGGCCACTCATGCGAATCGGTTTACCGATGATTTGCGGATCGCTGGCGAAATGCTCTTTCCAGAATTGGTTCGTCAGGATGACGACATGATCTTTGCCGAGTTGGCCTTCTTCGGGGAGGAAGTCACGGCCGAGACTGAACGTGCATCCCACCATGGTTTCAGAGCCGGCGCTGATGGCGCGAGCCTGGACGAGTTCTGGAGTGCCTGAAGTGGAGAGGCTGAAATTGGTGCCGTTCCAGGCGACGATGTCCTGAAAAACAGTGTTTTGCTGTTTCCAATCGAGAAAATCGCCAGCGGAGACGCCGTTATTCTGACCATTGATATGCGACCAGACCATGACAAGCTGATTCGGATTGGGATAGGGCATGGGAGCGAGCAAGGCGGCATAAATCACGCTGAAAATAGCCGTGTTGGCTCCGATACCGAGTGTCAGCGCCAGGAGAGCGACCGCAGTGAAGCCAGGATCTTTGGTGAGGAGTCGAAAGCCAAATCGAACATAACGCCAGAAATTGGGCATGCGAGTAGGTCCCCCAGTTTTACGACCAACCCGCTTGGTGTTATAGACGATAGAAGAGACAGAAAGTTCCTTGTGAGCTGTTTTTTGATGATTTGGCTCCACTTAGCTCCAATTGAGCAATTCTTACCTTCTTCACTGACACGGGCTGGATTCTCGTTGCTCACCGCCCGACAGCATGCCTCCTTTTGCTGTCTGCTTCCCTTTGTCGGGCTGGAGGGGGCCGCCGCGGTTTCCGTGGCAACGAAGCGGGATCACTCCCCCCGAATTAGCGCAAGAAACGGCTTAACCACGCCTATGGGAAATAGCAACTTGAATTGTCAGCGATCATCTGAGTCTGTATTTTTTTGAACGCTCGCCGGATGTTGTCCTGGTCCGCCGATATCCCCGCCAAGGAAATGGCTCCACGAACCGGCCTTGGCGCTGGCAACAGATACAGAAAAGCTGGCCAGGAGGCCAGCCCGGAGCCCCAACGCGAACCCCACCAGGCAATCCTTGTGCCGGTCTCGTGGTCGGGGGGTAACCATGATCCGTCACGCGAGCCCGGCGCAACCTATAGACGCGTTGGCGCAAACGATGATTGAACCGCCCTCGCTAAGTCTTTTGGTACCGGCCGTTGGCGGCTTGTCGTTGCTCGCCGCGCGCTCGTTGTCGGCAAGCGGCGCTGCAGTAGCACTGTCCTCGGTCACACTGGCAGCAAACCCAAAAGAGACAGCCGCAACCAGCTGCGCGACAAAATCGCATTCGAAAAACGGCTTCGGACGTCACGTATCTCTGAGAATGGCTCACGATGTGACAGTACACGAATCGATGATGAGATGCGCGCCTGCGGCGCAGATGCTGATATTATTTTCTACATTTTCCGGCGAAAAGTTCAGAAAAATACAGATTCAGATGATCGATGACATGAATTCTCCCTCCATATACTCAGAGGCCTGCCAGTGAGGAAAACCTAAACGAAAATCTCTTGTGGCTTGCAATTTTTCCAGTGCGGACCAGCCCACTCGGAGACTCCCTCCAACAGGTCCATGGCGTCCAACCTTCGCATGGGCCGATCACCTTCCCGCACTGCAAATAGCGATCGACGCTCTTTGAAATAATCGAACCCCATACCATTAAGAGGCCTCGAAAAGGAAAAACCTCAATCAGAAAGTTTGTTTTTTTCGGAGAGTTTGCGAAGGCACGAAGGAGTCACGGTCAGGGAAAACTAGGATCATCACTGGCTACACGTGATGTCCGGTAACGGCAGCATTTATCAGATGGCCAGCTCGCTGGTAATAGGCTCCAGTATCAGCAGGTATCTTAAACCTCCCGCCTTGGTCCCGAACTACTTCCTTAGTCGTCGACGCGTTTTGTTTGACCGCGCGAACGGGAGCATGTCTTTCAATGCATCAAATCTTGCGAATTTATAGACAAACCAGATACCGACTGCCCCGTAGATCACGAGTCTCGGCGAGAGATGAGAAACCCGGCTCGGGATCCAACCCTTCTCGTCGAGATACTGCCACAGAGTGATCGCCACAAGGATGCAAACGAAAAGCGCGCTCGACCACTTCGCCACCGTCCAGAAATCGCTGGGAGGCTGTTGAGATTGGTCGACCATGACGAGCAGGTAGTGATCCTCCTTGCGCAGGTCCGCGACAGCGTGCTTCCATTGGCGTTCGCCCTCGACTGATTCTTTGCCATTGCGCCGAAAGGCGTTCCGGAGCAAGCCAGCGATCTTCTTCTCATACCTGGCGCCATCGTACTCGCGGTCGAATTGTGCGTTGACCTCGTAGATATCGGGTAACGTCTCTTCTGTCTCCGTAAAATAAAGCATCTTCCTCTCGACTTCGGAGAGCGGCACGTTTTCTCTCTGCGCTTCTTCGACTACCTGAGAGATAAGAAATTCCTTCGCCCGCTGTGCACGGACTCGCCTCTCGGCCGCTTTGGCAGCATCTACCATGTACAAGTGGCACAAGCTTACGGCCGCCGGGCTAGACCCTGCAATGAAGTGATCTATTCATTGTGCTCACTCTATCCCGACTACGTCTAAGCGTAGCAGCCCGTTTCCTCTGCTTTTACCTTAACTCCCGATAACTCGATGAAATCTACGCTAATTTCCTAGCGTCCAATTGCAAGGCTGGCGTCCAACTACCGTCCAAAACCGACCATTTCCAGGGGGATTTTCAGCGACTCAGCCGCATAAAGGCAATTGAATCATCGAGACTTATGGAGCGGGCGATGGGAATCGAACCCACGTCCGAAGCTTGGGAAGCTCGCAGTAACTCAAAAAAAACGTTGGATTGGCGGCAGTTTCACAGTTTTCGGAACGCCCTAATTGGGAAATAATAGAAAATGGAAACTGACTTTCCTCGTTCATGAATCCCGAGCACTGAGTCGTCCGCGATCCAGTGCTCGGGACATTCTCCTGAAGTCTTCAGGCCACCACTTCGCAGCGTAAGGAATCCTCACGCCGCTTATAAGGCTTCCTCTGCTTCGGAACGGCTTCACCGCTCACGAAGCATCTGGCCGAATGCCTCACCCGCGTAAGCATGGGGTTAAATTCGAGTTCCGCGACCCCCAGCCAATAAGCTGCCTCGCGCCCTTGTCAAGATGGCTTGTGTTCTAGCGAAGCGACTGCGGGTGGAATCGCCGCCGAAAGCTCTTTCCAGTCTTTCGGAGGCATAGACACACCGGACACCCGTTGGACATCGAGATGCTCGCGTTCGATCACGTCTCGGATTTCCGCCAATTGTTCGGTCCAATATGGGCCGGCCCATGCTTGCGGCAGGTAGATGTCGCTGCAATAGAGGAGCTTGAGTTCCGGAAAATAGACGCCCATCGTTCTCGCGCTGAATTCACCTCGAAACGGAACCAAAACCATCCGATTTGTCCCTTTGCCAATCTCGATTGTGTCTCGAACCTCTCGCATTTGCGGCGCTGAGGTACCAGCCTGGTCTTTCGTTTGGGAAGCAATGATGCGCCGAACAAGGTCCGCATTGCTATCCAACGCGTATATCGGCACGTGTGCATTTGCATAAGCAGCCAAGCCGGCCACGTGGAACCACAGTTGGTTCGTGGTTATCAGCGCCTCGATGGGTATGCTTGGAAAAATTTTGCGAGCGTACTCGATGACATATTGCGAGTTGGCATTCGAGTATGGCCCTTCGACAATGACAATGCCCTTCTCCTGCTTGACGATGAGCGAATTGTAGGCAGACTCCTTGCCCGGCAGCATCACAACACCGGCGGCGACGTCGAGAGTCTGGCCTTCCCCATGATTGGCTTTCGCCAAGTCATCAGGAGAGGTGTTCAGCACGGCAGCATAAGTGCCCTTGAACTCTGACGGGATGTCGAAGACCGAATCCGAGGATGACGGATTCAGCTTGACGTTGACCATGGATTGCTGACTCTCGTCGAGTCCATTGGTAACCGTCTTCCACTTCTTTGGCAGATGAACCCCGCTTGGATCGATGTACCATCCGGACAGGACATGGCGCTTTGCGACGGTACCCCAAGAGGAGTTGAAAAGTGAGTGCGCATATGAATGCTCCGTCTCGATCCATTCGAGCGATGCGGTCCTGCCGATACCCAGAGTGGTCTTCACCGGCTGTCCGTAAATCGTCTGGTGGAAGGAGATTTCGTCAATACCATCTGCATCTCGGCGCAGGCTAAGCTCAGGCGAATCCACCGCAGCGAGCAGAGCCGAGATTGGCTCAGAGGCCAGGTTGTCCACTACGGCGTAGAAGGTATCTCCGTCGAGCGGTCTCTTTTTGTCGGCCTGCTCAAGGTATCCTCCCTCCGAAGTCGCCTTCACGAGCGCGGTGCTCTGGTCCAGGCTTTCTGTGCTCCAGGATTCGATTTTTTCACTGATGGCGTGGCGTTGCGGCTGCAAAGTTACGTCATAACGCAGGTAAGCGACCATGCCGGGGAGGGACGGGGAGACGTCTATCGAGCGAACAAAGACGTGCGCAAAGCTCTGGTAGGAAATCGTTTGAATGCCGCGCAGACGGTCGATGCCGCCGATCGCTGTTATGCAATGGCCGAGCACTTCTCTGGCTTGTTGTTGCGAATTCCCAACTGGAGAACTAGATGCCCTCATTGCAATACACAGAAGCAGCAAGCAGGCAGTCGTGGCAGCGCGTTTCATGCTTCCCCCTGAATGTTCGAGTAGCAAGGCACACCCGAATCCGTGTGTTTTGACGCACCCTCTACGATTTGGGTTAGCAAAGGACCACGCGAAAACGGAAAACCAACTGCAGAGAAAAAAACTGTGGCACCTCCGCGTCCGCGATGCGGGGATTCTAGCATCAAGTCCGAGAGACCGCATTCACGGGGGTCGGCGCTTCTACCCTCCGGGACAGGCTTCGTACAAGAGTCGCTTTCCGTTCTTTGGACCAGTAGCCTTCGAGGCCAGGAAAATCAAGAATTCCAACACCGCAGTTAGAAGGGACGCCCGTGAGTTCGGTCGGGTCCTGGAGAATGAGCGCGCCAGGAAGCGGAAATAGCGGGGCTGCGATGCTCGAGAACGTGTACTGAATTTGGTGCCTTAGGGTCCGGGGGTTCCCATGGGTCATGTTTTGGATGGAGCTGAATTTCAGTCGATACTGGAAAGATTTGGGTGGAAACCAGTAATAAGCGCCAGTCAGTTTAAGCACCCCGATTTCGATAGTCATTACATTGTCATCTATCCGCGTTCCGCGATTCACTACTACACCGATCACCCATGGGGCAGCTACGGCCACAGCGAGTGGCTAGACACGCCCTCTGAACTGGAGAATCATTTGCTTCAGTTCCATGAGCCTCCGAACGGTCGGAAGACGCAGCCCGAAAATCATCTACAAAAAGCAAAAGGAGTAGGCCTCTAGCTCTCGGCCAGGTGCAGCAGAAAAACGGCGGCTGCTGTTTTGTTTCATAAAATGAACCTTGCTTAGCACACGCATTCCTATGATTGCGCAGTTGGGCCGCGAACGCAGCGCGGCAGCGTAGCGTATCAATCCCAAATTTTCGGATTCCCAAAATCCAATCGTTGTAACCGCATCACGCCATCAACGCCGCGACGCACGCGGAGCAGGCGTACACGAACTCCGTGCTTGCTGTCTTTTTCCTTTGGGTTATAGAATTGCAGCGCAAATCGACCGGGAATTCGTTTTCCGTTGCACACGAGAAACCTTCCCACCAATTCGAGGGGGCCTACCACCGACTCCCCACCAAAACAGGCCATCTGCAGGGGGTTCTTCAGCGCTTTAGCCGGGTAAGGTCAACTGAATCATCGTGAGTTATGGAGCGGGCGATGGGAATCGAACCCACGTCCGACGCTTGGGAAGCTTTGAATAAAACTCTGGAAGCGATTGATCTGGCGGCACTCAGCTTTCCGAGCGAAGGCCTTAATTGGAGACTAGATGGAAACGGAAAGCAGTTACGGATTGCCATCGCATTGTCGTGCCCATTTACGCCGCGGATTGACGGTCAACTCGGGGACGCTTCCAGATAGCGCGCCTGCCCTGGGCGCACGGGGCTCGATTCAAGCAACTCTCTCCACCACTTCTGACTGCTAACAATCCCAACAAATCGGGGTATCTGCTTTTCGCTCCAAAGCTAACTCCAACCCCTCGAAAACGATGCATTCCTGCACAGTTTCGTGCATAGTCAAGGGGTTCAATCCACAGCACCCGCGCATGTATCATTTGCCTGAAATGCAGCTCCTGTCTCACCGCGTCCAAATACCGGCCACGGCTGATGTACAATCGTTTCCGGGAATACGCACATGAGAACTCTGGCGGCCGCCGGCACACTCTTCGTTCTCACCTTTTGTACCCGACCACCGACCTTCTCCGATCATCTCCAAATCAGGCTCGCGGAATGCGAAGCCGATCTTTGCGGCGGTCTTTGGACCCTCGATGGAACCGCCGGGAAAGCCAAGTGGCCTAACGATATCGTTGCCGAACTCTCCGTCGAGCGCTTCGATCAGGACAAGGTCCTCATCCACCGAAAGGACGTTGCCGGGCCCTCCCTCGGCCTCACCGCGGTCTACACTGGCGTGCTCCACGATCTGCGCGTCGAGGGCGATGTCACCTATTCCTGGTCCGGCCACTGGAGCGAATCGAAAACCTCCAAGTGGGCCGCTGCTCTCGATCCGGCCCACGCATTTTCCGGCGCCACGAATGCTCCGAGCGCGAAGGCTCATCCCCGCGGTCCGCTTCCCAATCTGAATGGTGTCTGGCTTTACACCAATCGTGATGCAAATGGAAAGCAACTGTCGATCGCCTTCGCTCTCGTTCAGCGCGCCGAAGACGTCACGCTTGTCCAGATGCAGACCGGCCTGCTACAAATAGTCACGTTTCGCGGGCACTTCGACAGCCCTACTTCGATATCCGGTCAGTCCTGTGCGGAGACATTCTCACCGCTACATCCCAACTGCATCCCGGACTCGGCGGTGACCAGCACCCTAGTCGATCCCTCGCATCTCAAAGACAACTTCGGTGCTGTTCTGGAAAGAGTTGCTGGACCTGACGATCCCCGCTACACGCAGGCTTTGGCCTTGCTCCCTCCCATCGGAGCCAAGCCCTTTCTCCCCGAGCCGCCCTTCGACCTCAACGGAATATGGCAGTCCGCAACGCAACAGGGGCCTGGCGGTCGCTACAAAATCGTTCAGAAAGACAATCTCGTCTCGAGTTCACCTTCCGTTGGCGGTTATCCCATCTTTACCGGCTGGTACTTCCGCAACCCCATGGTTTCCGGCACCGCTCGCGCGAAAGGCTCCACCGCTCAAGACCCGCGGTGGGCTTGGATGGGCTTTTTTATCGAAAATCCCGATGAAATCAGCGTCAATTTCGAAAACACTACGTCTCTGTTCTTCCGCGTCTCTCCACCTCCCGCCAACGACCTGCCGTGCAATTCGCAGAACCAGTTCCACGTCACGCGCTACTTTGCCTGGATGCGCGGCCGCGTTGCCGGCGCCGAAAACGACATGACCTCCGCGCGCTGCTGGCTCACCATCAGCGCTGATCTCGGCTTCGCGCAGGGACAGAGCCTTCTCGCCGCATTGCTGATGAGCAACTCCCCCCCGGATTACCCGTTGGCATTTCGCTTGGCTTCCCAAGCCGCGGCACAGGGCGACATTCTTGGCGAACTCCAGCTTGCCGGCATGTATCGCGATGGCAAAGGCATCGCGCCAGACGCCGCCAAAGCCCAGTTCTGGGTCGCTCAAGCCCAGCGCTCCCAGGACCTTGCGTCATGGCAACGCTGGAACACCAAAAATGGTATTGGAATGAGTATGATGGACATCATGGGCGCCATCGGCGACATGTGGGAGGAGGCCGTTAGCCGGCAAATGAGCGACGAAGACCTCGCCCGCATGCATCTTAACGACATGCAGAGACGGGCAACCATCAACCGCATGAATCATTAAACGTCCGCTTGCTGGTAACTGTGGCCCTGGCACCCGCGTTTTCCCTCCTCCGCCGCAGCTCGCGCCGACCTGTTCATAAATCACCTGCGACCAGCATCCCAATTGAATGAGAGGCACGCAAAGAAATTCTTATTATCTAAATCGCCGTTTTAAACCACGTGGCCTTGTCTGAGTTGTTGCGTACATCCCTGTAATAATTCCCATAAGCCAACAATTTGACACGCTTCACATTCTTTGTGTGCAGTACGAAGTCTGTCTTCCTTTCTCCGAGGCAAACGATGACTCACGCTCAAGCACCGCAACGTTTCTCTCGATTTCCCCGCGCCGCGCTTCTTAGCGCCATCCTGTTCCTATCCTTCTCTCCTTCGGCTTTCCCGCAAAAGCAAATTTCCCCCGCCTCCCGCGCCGCTGCCGTTCTCGATTCCATGCCCCACTTCGAGCGAATCAGTGAAGTCGCGCTGTCGCCCGATGGCGCCCGCCTCGCCTACATCGCCAATCAAAAGCTCATCGTTGCTCCCGTCGGCGGTGGCCCTGTTCAGGAACTCGTCCTCAACAGCAATCTGCTTCCTCGCGATGTCACTTGGTTTCCCGACAGCAAGCTTCTCGCCTTCTCAGGGCGTCGGCGCGGTTAATTCATTTCGATTGCTTCTGATTCTCATCGACGGTTCCGAACACACGGGCGCCGCCGCGCTCATGAGCTCTAACGACTAATCCCGCAAAAGCATCTCTGTATTCAGGGTAGGCGCTGGCGAACGCCGCTATGAAGTCGCGATTCTTATTGTCTGCTTCTTTGTCCGCTGCCCAGGGTTCGATTTCATGGTCGACTTGCACATAGATGTTACCGCTCATACCAATGGGACCTACGTTCAACACTTTGAAGGTAGATTTCCCAAACTTCCAGATGGATGGTGGCTGCCCTTGGAGGATATCGGGCCTCTTGACTTTCCCGATTCCATTCTCAATCTCAGATTGAATTCCAAGCTGGAAAAAGGGGCCGCGGTCAGCTAGTTGTCGTGCTGCCACGTACAAAATGAAGGCATTAAAATCGTGTTGTTTCTGGCTTTCCATTTCGGCCAACTTTTGTAAATCCCCAGCAGACTTGCCCACCATCTCAGAGGTCGCGTGATAGACGTACCGGACGTGCCAATTTCCTTGCTCCGGTATCAACCAGACGACAAAGACGGCCGTGTTGTTCACAGTCTGGCCTTCTACAATGACATGCGCCTCGGCAGGGCCGGGCTTGACGTTTACCGCAACCCATCCTTCCGGTCTCGAGGGGTTCCCGCAGACAACTCGCTCCTGACCGCCGCCTGTCACCTTTGCAATGTAGGTGTGTGCCACCCGCAAGTCTTTGAAAGGCCCCATCGGCTTAATTTCATTTTGAAACGCGGCGACAAACTTTTCGGAAGGGACATTTTCCTTGGCTTCAGCGGTGAATGACACGTAGGCCGTAGAAGGGTCAGGACCGATGGCGTTTTGCACGAATTGAAGAGCCGATTGATTGACATCTCCGCGCTCCTTTGTGGCGGATTCGTCATCCGCTGTACAAGTCGACGCGAATGGTTGGATTGCTTGGGATGATGACTTACACCCAAAAACTAGAAGAGAAACGATTGCCGTGAGACAGAAGCAGCACCAGACTAGCTTGATTTTGCCGGGCAGCCCCATACATCACTCCTAAACGAGCAGTTGACCTACTATAACCGGGGGCCGGACAAACAGCTAGGCCTGAAGAGTTACTAGTTCGGTTTCAACTCGCCCGGCATGAACGCAAACGGATTTTTCGCGCCCTTGTTTGAACATCGATCTCCCCGGCGAATCGCGTGGATTCAAATGAAAAGGCACGCCGTTTGGCAGCGTGCCCCGCTCGCATAAAAGTCTCCTCGTGACCAGGTGCGGAAACCCTCTCTAGAACAATCGAAGCGACAGCTTAGAAGTCGCCCTAGGCAATCATCGCCTGCAACTGCGTTAAAGTCGTTTGCCAATTTACCTGACCCTCGAACATAAGAAATCGAGCGCCCGCAGGAAGATCAGATTGCTGAAACAAGACTCGAACCCGTATAATTTCGCTTGTTGGCCAGCCGTTGTGTAAATCGAGCTTCCGAAAACTTGATAACCCGTGATCCACTGAATGACGGCCTGCGCCGCCGCCTGATTAGCAGCATTAAACGCTAGCTCCGCAGAATTGGGCGCGAGTGTGGCCCTGCAGGACTCTCACGGTCTGCCCGTTGAGCAGGCCGGCGCCGCAGCCGGCGACCAGCATGGCGACCAGGAACAGGCTGTAGGGCAGATGGGAATCGGCCACGAGCCAGAGCGCGACATTCCCGGCGACGGTGATCGCCAAGCCGGCGGCAAGAAGCGTACGCCCCGAGTAACGGGTCGCGAGCCGACGCGTCTCCCGCGGGGCACGCACCATCGGCAGAGCAAAGGGGATCATCGCAATGCCAGCCTCCAGAGGCTCAAACCCGCAGGCGTTCTGCAGGTATAGCGGAAGGAAGAAGATCATGACCTGCGCGCTCCGCGCCGTAGGCGATCATCGCGAGAGGCTAGCGGAGCCACCATGAACGGCGAACTGCACGTTGCGCTAGACAGGACCGATTTTCTCGTGGTCTTTCCGTTGAAGGGCGAGGGGCGCGCGCGGCTCATCGGCACAGTGCGCGAGGAAGCCGAACACCAGCAAGAAAACCTGTCGTGGAACGACGTGAACAAGCGCGTGATGGAATGGATGCGCATCGACGTCGAGCGGGTGAACTGGTTTTCGACCTACCGCGTACACCATCGGGTCGCTGATCATTTCCGCAAGGGTTGTGCGTTCCTCCTTGGCGACGCCGCGCACATCCACAGTCCCGTGGGTGGACAGGGTATGAACACCGGCATCGGTGACGCAGTGAACCTCGCCTGGAAACTCGCGGCCGTGGTGCAAGGGCGCGCGGATGCGTCGCTCCTTGACAGCTATGAGCCCGAACGAATCGCCTTCGCCCGACGCTTGGTCGCGACGACCGATCAGGCCTTCACGGGCGTTACGAGTTCCCGGGCGATGGCGCGGCTAATGCGACTGCATATCGTGCCGCTCTTGATCCCGGCCTTTTTCGCGCTTAAGACGGTGCGGCGCTTCCTATTTCGCACAGCCTCACAGACAGCGGTGAACTATCGGGGAAGCAGCTTGAGCGAGGGCGAGCGGGAACGGTTCACGGCGGTGACCGTTTGCCATGGGTGAAGACGGACTTGAACGGTGTGGATACCGACAACTTCGCGCCGCTGACTTCGGTGGACTGGCAGGTCCACGTGTATGGCGACGTCGCACCCGAGGTCCGGGCAGTGTGTGATGGGCGAAAATTGCCGCTGCGCATCTTTCCATGGCGTCCCGAGGTGAGTCGAACGGGCCTGCTGCGCAATGCCGTTTATCTGGAACGGCCTGACGGCTATGTGGCCCTCGCGGAGCCTGCTGGCAGCGCCATCGCGATAATCTCCTATCTCGACGCACGCGAGCTCACACAGATGAGGTAGGAGCTCAGTCGCCCGCGTCGTCACCAACACAGTTGCTTGCTCAGACCGCCACCAATACACAGCAGATAGGACGCTCTACTTTGGTTGGCCAGAAGTTCATTGCGCCGCTGGAGATCAACGCCGCGCGGCTGCACGCACAGGTTCGTCCGACGGAAGCGGATCGCCGCATACAATGGGGCAGGGGCTGAACTATCTATCGCGTCGCCCTGGAGGGCTCCAAAACTTGGGAAAAGGAACAAAATATCTGCCTCTGGTGTCAGTAACTGAAGGGGAGAGCTCCATGAGAATCATTTGTGCCCTGACATTTTCGATGATTATTCCGCTCGGCGCTATAACAGCACAGATTCGCTCCGAGGATCCCGTTCGCGCGATAACCAAGGCGTTCGATGACCATCAGATCGTCATGGTCGGCGACCTGCATGGCAACAAGCAGGAATACGAGCTACTACGCAAGCTGATCGCCAGCGCCGACCTCGCAGAGAAAGCAAATGATATTGTGATGGAAGTTGGAAATGCATCGTTCCAGGGTGCAGTAGACAAATATGTAGCAGGCGAGGATGTTCCCTTTGACCAAGTTCAGAGCGCCTGGCGGAACTCCCTGCTGATTGGCGCTGCTTCACCCGTCTACGAATGGCTCTACGCTGCTGTCCGAGATGCAAATAGTGAACGGCCCGCAAATCGTCGTATGCGCATCTTGCTATGTGATCCCCCAATCGATTGGAGCAAGGTTAACGGATTCCTCGACGTCGAGCCGTTCCTAAGCAAGCAGGTCGCGTTTTGCGCCGATGCTGTTACGCACGAGGTGATCAGGAAACATCGTCGGGCCTTAATCTTGATGGGCATGGCCCATCTGCTCCGAACGCCAAGGGGCCCTGCATCTCTCGAACGTCGACTCCGTGCAGCAGGTGCTTCGACCTACTTGATTGTCACTGGGACTAATTCGGTAGGTCAGACATCCGAGGAGTTCGATCGAGTGGACGAACGCTTCCAATCGTTGCCCAGCCCTATCGTCCTGTCCCTTAAGGGAAACTGGATCGGACGCTTACCTGCATTGCCGGTCGTCACGGGCGGCACGGCGCTGAGTCCAGACCCAACGACGCTCGCGCAAGGCGGTGACGCATTGCTATATCTGGGGCCGAGAGATTCGCTGATTGCAATCAATACGACGGAATCCGATCTGGCCGGCTCCGCATATGGGAGGGAAGTTACCCGCCGGCTCTCTGCTCTGTTCGGTTCGGGCGCTGAGCCTTTTGCTACCAAGCGGGAGACTCCTGAATTCGCTAGTCCAACGTCTTCTCACTGAGCCCAGCCGCACAAAGTCCCGACTAACGACGCGCTTACCGGAATCTACGATAATTTTCTGGCGTCCAAGGACTGGCGTCCAACTAGCGTCCACAATCGATCACTCTTGGGGCTGTTTTCAGCGACGCGGCCGCATAAAGGCAATTGAATCATCGAGACTTATGGAGCGGGCGATGGGAATCGAACCCAACGCCCTTCGCCG
>Ga0210395_10000152_pt1 | contig 54479 bp, 57 predicted proteins | sample IncBWH4OmetaG_FD_150861 | JGI IMG/M metagenome (GOLD analysis project Ga0210395, IMG submission 150861) | Forest soil microbial communities from Barre Woods Harvard Forest LTER site, Petersham, Massachusetts, United States - Inc-BW-H-4-O ...
GCAGGCGCGGCGCGAGATCAGGCTGGTCAGCGCCGGCTGGGTCAGCCCGAGCCCGATCGCCAGCACCGCGAAAGCGCCGCCCAGCAGCGCCAGATCGCGGGAGAACGGCACGACCACCAGCCCGATCGCGAGCAGCACCAGGCCGCACAACAACAGCCGCTCCTCGCCGTAGCGCTTGGTCAGGCGGCGGGTCAGCCCGCCCTGCATGATCGCCGATAACAGGCCGAGATAGGCAAAGACATAGCCGACCTTCTCCGGCCCCCAGTCCAATTGGCGCAACGCCCACAGCGCAAAGATGCTCTCCATCGCGGCGAAGGCGAGAATGACGAGGAAAAAGATCATGATCAGCCGCGCCAATACCGGCCGGCGCAGCGCGCCTCGGATCAGGCCAACGCGGCTTTGCGGCCGGGCCTGGCCGCGCCGTTCGCGCGGGTGGCTCTCGCGCAGCACAAACAGCACGCCGCACAGGGCGACAAACGACAGCCCGGCGGCGGCCCAGGCCGGGGTCTGGAGATTGGCGGTCGCCGGGTTGTTGCCGGCGAGAAAGCCGCCGAGCGCGGGGCCGAAAATAAACCCGAGGCCAAAGGCGGCGCCGATCATGCCCATGCCGTGGGCGCGCTCTTCCGGTTTGGTGATGTCGGCGATGTAGGCCTGGGCGGCGGCGATGTTGCCGGCGCAGGCACCGGCGAGCGCGCGCGCCGCAAACAGCATCCACAGCGCGTCGGCGGCGCCGAGCCATATATACGCCAGCGCCGAGGCCGCCATGCTCGCCATCAGCACCGGGCGCCGGCCGATCCGGTCGCTGAGCCGGCCCCACAACGGGGCGGCCAAGAGCTGCATCAGCGAATAGGTGGCGAGCAGCCAGGTCACTTCGGGTGCGGCGGCGCCGAACCGAACCCCATAAAACGGCAACAGCGGGATGACGAGGCCGAACCCGATCAGGTCGATCAAAACAATGAGAAACAGGGTCGGCATGTTCGCCGCCTGGTATCGCGCACCTATCATCCAAGGGCAAGTGCCTCGTCGCCGCGGACCCGCAGGCCGCCGGCGTGCGGGTGTCCCTAAGTGCTTGACAGGGATGGCAGCTTTTAAAGCTTGCGCCGAGCTGCGGGCTAGTTCCGGCCGGAGATCAGGCCGCGGGCGACGATCTGGGCCTGGATCTCGGCCGCACCCTCGAAGATGTTGAGGATGCGCGCGTCGCACAGCACGCGGCTGATCGGGTATTCGAGCGCATAGCCGTTGCCGCCGTGGATCTGCACCGCGTTGTCGGCGTTCGACCAGGCGACGCGCGCAGCCAGCAGCTTGGCCATGCCGGCCTCGATGTCGCAGCGCCGGCCGCCATCCTTTTCGCGCGCGGCGAAATAGGTGAGCTGGCGGGCGACCATCGTTTCCGCCGCCATCGATGCAAGCTTTGCGGCGACCCGCGGGAAATGGGCGAGCGGCTTGCCGAATTGCCGGCGCTCGAGCGCGTAAGCGAGGCCCAATTCGAGCGCGTTCTGCGCGACCCCGACGGCGCGCGACGCGGTCTGGATGCGGGCGCTTTCAAAGGTCGCCATCAGCTGCTTGAAACCTTGGCCTTCGACCGCACCGAGCAGACCGTCGGCGGGCACGGCAAAACCGTCAAAGGCGATTTCGTATTCCTTCATGCCGCGATAGCCGAGCACCGGGATTTCGGTACCGTTCATTCCCTCCGCCGGGAACGGGTCGGCCTCGCTGCCCCGCGGCTTGGGCGCCAAAAACATGCTGAGGCCGCGGTAACCGCGCTCGCCGCCGGCGGTGCGCGCCAATAGCGTCATCAGGTCGGAGCGCGAACCGTGGGTGATCCAGGTCTTGGCGCCATAGATGCGATAAGTGTCGCCGTCGCGCACCGCACGGGTCGCGACCCCGGCGAGGTCCGAGCCGGCGCCGGGCTCGGTAAAGACTGCTGTCGGCAGCACCTTCCCAGAGGCGATCGCCGGCAACCAGCGCGCCTGTTGTGCCTTGGTGCCGTTGAGCCGGATCAGCTCGCCGGCGATCTCGGACCGCGTGCCGAGCGAACCGACGCCGAGATAGCCCCGCGACAACTCTTCGGAGACGACGCACATCGCGGTCTTGCCGAGCCCGAGCCCGCCATATTCCTCGGGGATAGTCAGACCGAAGACGCCCATCCCGGCCAATTCCTCGATCAGCGGCAACGGGATCAGCTGGTCCCGGCGGTGCCAATCCTGGGCGAAGGGCGTGACCGCGCGCTCGGCGAGACGGCGCACCTGGTCGCGGATCATGTCGAGGGTGGCATCGTCGAGACCGGCCCGCCCGAGTGCCGCTGCACCGCTTTCGGCGAGAAGCGCGCCGAGCCGCGCGCGGGCCGGGCTCAACCCCGCCGCCAACGCCCCGGCCGCGCTCGCGCGCAACGGTGCCGACTCGGCCTCGGTCATGCCCAAATCGTCGGGGCGGGCGAACTCGCCCTGGGCCATCGGGATGCCGCCGTTGAGCTGGGCCAGGTATTCGCCATAGGCGATTTCGAGGATCAGTGCTTCGGCGTCGCCAAGCGCTCCGGCGGCGTCGAGCCGCAGCGCCCAATTGCGGATCTGGTGCAGCGCCTCGACCGTGGCCGCCGCCCAGGCGAGCGCGTGCCCGGCGATCTGGTCAGTTTCAAGCCGTTCCGCGTCGACGCCGCCGTCCGTGCCGATCCGCGCGACAACCTTGACCTTTGCCGCCGCAAGGAAGGCGTCGGCCGCGCCCAGCGCCTGCCCGGTCAGGGCCAGCGAGCTGCGATTATCAACACCCGCCACCTGGCGAAGGCCCCACGACAAACACCAACCGCATTTAATCCTGAGGCAATTGATAGGTATGCGGAAGGGTGGTCGGCAGGTTTGGATCGGGAATCTTCAGCGAGTCCGATTCCGTCATTTTGACTGCCGAAATATCATCCGATATTCCGTGCAAATTCTGGATGTCGCTGGCGCGCTCGGGGGCACCGACGCTGCATCCTGCGGCGGCGAGCGTGAACACGACGACAAAGCCGAAGCGCATCGAGATCATCACTCGCTCCATTTAATGGAAAAAGACATATGCTAGCGCAAATAGAATCACGACCAGCACCAGCGACACCAGCAATATGTAGCGCACCACCCCCTCTTTGGTAGCCTGGCGCGCCTCGGTTTCGGTCACGACGATCGGTTTTTTCACCACAGCCCATCCCTTGCCGCTGTAACCTGCTGCTGTGAAAACAGAAAGACGCGCCCTTCGATCCGAAAGGATTAAAAGAAGATGATTGGGGGCATGGACGCACGTTGACGGCATCGCTCGCTGGGACTAAATGTGTCGCTGTGGCTTTAACGACGGCTCATGACCGGCGCTGCCGGCGAATTACAGTCCCGAACCCAAACCGGGTTCGGGCTCTGCTGACTCGCCCAGTTCTCGCCGAGGATCATGACCATGTCGTCAGTTGCTGCGACCGTCGCTGAAACCAATCTTCCCGAAACTGCTTTCTTTTCCGTTCACGCCCGGTCGGAACCGGGGGTGATGCCGCGCGTTCTCGAACTTTTCGCCAAGCGTGGGTTGGTGCCCTCTCTTTGGCACAGCGCGGTGTCCGGCGCCGATCAGACGCGATTGACCATCGAAATCCGAATGAGCGGGCTCGGCCGCGAAATCACCGAATACATTGCCGCCTGTCTGCGTCAAATCGCCTCTGTCGAGGCGGTGCTGACACTATCCCAGGATCGCGGCAGCTGACCGGAAAGCTTTAGGCTGTGTCATTTGTCGACCATATTCGGCGGTGCAACAATTTCGCTGCGGCGCGCGTCGTCCCGCTGTTCGCCGGGGTCGATCGGATCGGGCTCGTGCGCCGCGACAACGCCGAAACGCTGCGGCGCTTTCCCGGGGTGTTCCGGGTTGCCGATGACAGAATCGACCTTGTAGCCGAGGGCGACGCGGCGGCGGTCAGCCAAGCGGTCGACGATGTCGTCGATGCGCTCGTCGCCGAAAAGCAGATCCCGAAGACTCGCACTGAGACCTTCGACGTAGCGGTGCGCTGGGGAGCGCCGCCGATCTTCCGTCTCGATCGTGGAGCGGTCCCGTTTTTCGGAACCCGTGCCTATGGGGTCCACCTCAACGGCTATCGCTATGACCCGGACGCGATGCTGCTGTGGGTCGGGCGCCGAGCCGCAAACAAACGCGTGGCGCCGAACAAGCTCGACAACCTCGTCGCCGGCGGGATCGGCAACGGCCACGGTCTCGTCGAGACCCTCGTCAAGGAGGCCGACGAGGAAGCCATGATACCGCCGGAATTGATCGCGCGGGCGGTCGCGGCGGGTGCGGTCTCCTATCGCATGGAGACCGCGCTCGGCATCCGCGACGACGTGCTGTTCGTCTACGACCTCGAAGTGCCGGCCGAATTTGTGCCGCAAAACCGCGACGGCGAATTCGTCGATTTCGCGCTGATGCCGGCGGCGGCGGTGCTCGGCCGGATCCGCCAAGGCACTGATTTCAAGTTCAACGTCAATCTTGTGATCCTCGATTTCGCGGTGCGGCGCGGTATCTTGAGCCCGGATGACCCGGAATATCTCGAGGTGGCGTCCGGCCTGCACCGCCCGCTCGACTAGCGCGCGCGGCCTCAACCCGAACCGAGGAGGTTGCGGATCAGCGTCAGATGGTTTCGGCCGCCGGTGCGGCGGTAGCTCGCTTCGTCGACGAGCGAGCGTAGGATATGCAGACCAAGCCCGCCTTCCGGCCGGTCGGCCGGGGCTTGGTCGAGTTGCGGCGAGCTTTGCGCCAGCGGGTCGAACGGCCGGCCGTCATCGCTGAAATCGATCTCGATCCGGCCGGGCTGCGCGGTGAGCGCCACCTTGATCTGGGCCTGCGCCGCCCCGTGCGGATAGCCGTAATGCAGGGCGTTGGTGAACAGCTCTTCGAGGATGATCAAAAGCCGCGCTCGTTCCGAACCGGGCAACCCGCAGCGACCGGCGAACTTCTCGGCAAATTCCATCAGGCGGGGGAGTTCGGCCTCGACCCCGCACAGCCGCAAAGCCGCGTTCATCAATTCAGACGGTGAGGTCGAGCCCGTCAAAGGCGGCGATCACCTCGACCTTGTGGCCGTCGCGGCTGATCTCCTCGAACCGCAGGGTCTCGCCGTAGACCGCTTCGATCATCCGGTCGTCATAGGCGGGCTCGTGATGAAACAGCACCAGCCGCTTGACCTGCGCCGCCTGCGCCAGTTCAACCGCGACGATATTGCTCGAATGCCCCCAATCTTCCTTAACCGATACCGTGTCCGCCAAAGAATACATCGCATCAAAGATCAACAGGTCGGCGTTTCGGTAGAAATGCACAAACGGATAGGATTCGTCCAGCACGGAATATTTGTGCTCGCAGTCGGTCGAATAGACGATCGACTTGTCGCCGCGCGAAAACCGGTAACCGTAGGAGTCGCCGCCGTGAAACTGCTGGATTGGCAACACCGACAGCCCTGCAACCTGGTGGGTGCGGCCGGGAACCAGTTCGACAAACTCGATGGTCGCGCCGAGCGTGTCAAAATCGACCGGAAAGCCCGGTTCCTGATGCTGCCGGCGCAGCGCGTCGCGCAAGGATCTGTGACAGCCATGGATGCGGATCAGGTTGCCCTGAATATAAGCAGGCGGGAAAAACGGAAAGCCCATCACGTGGTCCCAGTGCAGATGCGACAGGAACACGTTGAAGCAATGCTTGCGGTCGGAGCCGTATTCGGCGACCAGTTTGCGCCCGAACTCGCGCACGCCGGTGCCGAGGTCGCACAGCACGTACTCGTCGCCGCCGGCCGCAATCTCGACGCAGGCGGTGTTGCCGCCAAAAGTGCCGCGCAACGTAAACGGCAATTCGCGGTCGATAAAGGCGTCGATCGCCTCGGCCGTCGCGAGCTCGCGTTTGCGCGCGGCAAGCAGCGCGTCGCGTACTTTGCCGCGCACCGCGGCGGCGCCGAGCGGGGCCGGCAGCGAGCCGCGGCTGCCCCAAAAATGGACGCGCATCGGCGCTGCTTCGGCCAGCTGGTGCGCTGCGCTCGCACCCGCCGCGACCGCCGCAGCGACGCTCTCGAAGACCGGGATCACCTCTGAAAAGCGGCTGATCGCGAAAATCTCGGCGACGATGCTGTTGAGCGCGGCGACGCCGATGCGGCGCTCTTTCGGTTTTAGCTTCGAGGCGGCCATCAGGGCGCGCAACCCGGCGCTCGAAATGTACTCGACAGCGGTGAAATCGACGACGACATCGGCGGCGCCGGCGCGCGCCGCGACGAGCAGCCGATCCTGAAACGCAGCACTCGTCAGATTGTCGATACGGCCGACCGGCCGCAGCACCAGCATGCCGTCTTGACGCGCTTCGCCGATTTCCACGGTCAGCCTCCCGCGGCCAGCAATCCGCGCAGTATTCGCGTAACGATGGAGCGGGCGCAAGCGCGCAAGCGCCATCCGATCGGTTGAGGGAAACTCTACGTCGCCGTTGAAATCCGGCATGGAACCGGGCGTCGGACGGGGAAGCGGCGGCAAGCCTCGATCCGGCGCCAGCTTACAGCGAATTCATCCGCCTGAAACCTTGCCGTCATCAGCACTCACCATCCTCGATAGAGCCGAATAATCACCTATTAAGAGAGGCTTAAGATGGTAGCGCCGGATGAGTTGAATGCGGGTGTCGACTTGCCGCCGAGCGGCATGGTTCGCTGGTCGCCGCATCGCAAAGCCTTGGTGGTGAACGCGGTGCGCAACGGCTCCATCAGTCTCGACGAAGCCTGCCGGCGCTATCAGCTTTCAGCGGGAGAGTTTCTCGCTTGGCAAGAGGCCCTCGAAACCTACGGCATCGGGGCGTTGCGCGTTACCTGTGTACAGCTTTATCGCGATGCGCCAGCGACGCTCGCCAACGCCGTGACGGCCCGTGTTTGAGGCGGGCCCGCGACTGACCGCGGTGAGCGCCGTCGTTTGGTTCGGCTTCGCTGTCGTCGCCGCGGCACTGGTCGTCGCTTTCTTGTGAGCGGTCGAAGCGGAAGAGTTGCTGTTCGGTTATTCGTCGGTTGTTCGATCACCCCCGCCTTGCGCCGCTCGATTGGCCTGTGCTACGTCCTTGCCTTGCATACGCCGTGGCAAAACCCGCTCATCGGTGGAGGGGTGGCCGAGTGGCTGAAGGCGGCGGTTTGCTAAACCGTTACAGGACTTCAAATCCTGTCGGGGGTTCGAATCCCCCTCCCTCCGCCACCCCCTCTTTCGCGCCGTCGCACGCGTTCGCCTGAAGGCCAGCAGAGACTTCCGAGCGCGGCCGGCGGCGGGCGCGAAGAAAAAACGGCGCGCGCCCGGCGGCGCGGGCTTTTTCCTCATAACGAGTGGGTGGTTGGTCCGCCGGACGCTGCCGCCAATCGGCGGGGCGGCGGGCAAGCCATTGCCACGCCGGATGGGTTGTGACCCGCCCCAGCATCCACGAAAAATAACCAACGTCGTCGGTGGCGAGACGAAGCTCGGCCTCGTCGGTCGTAATCTGGGCGAGCTGGCCGAGGGTTTCGGTTGAGACGATGCGCCGCTTCTTATGGCGCGCCTTGGGCCAGGGGTCGGGAAACAGGATAAAGACGCGATCGATCGACGCCGGCGGCAACGCCGCGATCAACAGGCGCGCGTCGTCGGCAAAAAGTCGGATGTTGTCGAGCTCCCGGCGCTCGATTTCGCCGAGGATCTTCGCGACCCCGTTTGCGAACGCCTCGCAGCCGATAAAGCCGGTTTCGCGCCGCGCTTCGGCCGAAGCCGCCAAATGCTCGCCGGCGCCAAAGCCGATTTCGAGCCAGACCGAGCGCCGCGGCCGCGCGAACAGCGTCGCGAAATCGACTTGGCCGGCTGCCGGCAGATCGACTACGAGCCGGGGAAGCAATTCGTCGACCAGGCGCTGCCGGCCGACGCGCAGCGGCCGGCCGCGTTTTCGCCCGTACAGCCGCGCCTGTTGTCGTAGCGCCTCGCTCACCAAGGGGTCAGAAAGCGCGGCGCAGTTCGTCGACGAGGTCAAGCCTCTCCCAGGAGAAGCCGCCATCGGGTTCGGGGGTTCTGCCGAAATGCCCATAAGCGGAGGTGCGGGTGTAAATCGGCCGGTTGAGGGCGAGATGGGTGCGGATGCCGCGCGGCGACAGATCCATCAGCTCCTGCAGCACGCGGCCGAGTTTCCGCTCGTCGATCGCACCTTCGGTATCGACATAAAAGGACAACGGCTTGGCCACCCCGATCGCATAGGCGATCTGGATCGTGCAGCGCTCGGCGAGCCCCGCGCCGACGACATTCTTGGCGAGATAGCGCGCGGCATAGGCCGCCGAACGGTCGACCTTGGTCGGGTCCTTGCCGGAAAACGCGCCGCCGCCATGGGGTGCTGCCCCGCCATAGGTGTCGACGATGATCTTGCGCCCGGTGACGCCGGCGTCGCCGTCGGGCCCGCCAATCACAAAGAGCCCAGTCGGGTTGACGAGAAAATTGGCTTCGTCGCACATCCACCCCGGCGGCAGGGTGGAGACGACATAGGGGCGGATGGTCTCCCGCACCTCGTCTTGATCGATCCGGTCGGAATGCTGGACAGAGACCACGACCTTGGTCGCGCGCACCGGCTTGTTGTCTTCGTATTGCAGCGTCACCTGGCTTTTCGCATCGGGGCCGAGCAGCGGCGTCATACCGGCGTGGCGCGCCTCCGAGAGGGCGCGCAGCATGGCGTGAGCATAAAATATCGGCGCCGGCATCAATGCCGGCGTCTCGTTGCAGGCAAATCCGAACATCATGCCCTGGTCGCCGGCCCCTTCGTCCTTGTTGCCGGAGGCGTCGACCCCCTGCGCAATGTTGGCCGATTGACCGTGGATGTGGCACTTGATCGCCGCCCGCTCCCAATGAAAATTCTCTTGCTCGTAGCCGATGTCGCGGATCGCCTGGCGCGCCACTTCGATCAGTTGCTCGCCGGTGATTTCGGCGGGCCCGCGAACCTCGCCGGCGAGAACCACGCGATTGGTCGTGACCAGCGTCTCCACACCGCAGCGCGCTTCGGGTTCGGCGGCGAGATAGGTGTCGACGATCGCGTCGGAAATACGATCGCAGATCTTGTCGGGATGACCTTCCGACACGGACTCGCTGGTAAAAACAAAATCACGTTTGGCCAAGGGTTTACCCCTCCTGAGATAACGCGGCTGACGACGCGGTCGTCGCGGTTGATGCAGCCTTGCCGGACGAGCGTCAAGCCTCGATTCTGGCCGGGCGGTGGTAGAGGCGGCGGCGCTGCCGCAGCCGCATCGGAAAAACGCTACTTTTCGGGCGGACGTTCGCTGCCGGTGGCGAGCGCCTTGGCAAGTTCGAACAAGCGGCGCCGCACGCTCGGGTCCTCGATGCGATAGTAGGCGCTGACCAACTCGATGGTTTCGCGTTTGCGCAAGGGATCGGAATCAAAAGCTTCGGCCGGCGGTTCGGCGAAGCCCGCTGGAATCGCCGGAGCCCGCACCGGATCCATGTCGTCGAAAAAGAACGACACCGGGACGTCGAGCACCCGGCTCAAATCGTGCAGCCGGCTGGCGCCGATCCGGTTGGCGCCGCGCTCGTATTTCTGGACTTGTTGAAACGTCAAGCCGATCGCCTCGCCCAACTTCTCCTGGCTGAGGCCGAGCATGTTGCGCCGCAACCGCACCCGCGAGCCGACATGAATGTCGATCGGGTTCGGCTTGTCGCCCTTTTGGCGTCCCGGCCGGCGGGTCTGTTGGTGCATCGCCATCGGGGATCAATCGCTTTCTCGATAACAATTCATTAGATATTTAGAATACCATCGCGTCGCTGGTCAAGCCGAAGCTTCAACTTTTGATAACCCGATGCAACCGCAAGCGGTATCGCCGGCTCAATGTAACTTGAACACCACCGGCAGCGCACCGAGAATCAGCAACCCCACCAGCATCCAGTCGCCGGCGCTGGCATAAGGCGTGCGGGCGACTGAGGCCGGCAGCGCGGCATCGACATAGCCGATCGCGTCGAGATCGGTGCGCGCGAGAACCCGTCCCAACGGATCGACGACCGCGCTGATGCCGTTGTTGGCGACGCGGACCAGCGGCAGGCCCTCCTCGACGGCGCGGGTGCGGGCGATCGCGAAATGCTGGTAAGGCCCAGAACTGCGCCCATACCAGGCGTCATTGGTGACGTTCAGCATCCACGCCGGCCGGTCGCCCTCATCGACGACGGCGCCGGGGAAAATAGCCTCGTAGCAGACCAGCGGGGCAAACGCCGGAAGGCCCGGCAGCGCGAGGGTGCGAGGACCCGAACCCGCGCTCAAATCCATGGTCCCGGCGGTGATTTTGGTAAGCGGCAGCAGGCTGCGAAACGGCACATATTCGCCGAACGGAACGAGATGCGCCTTGTCGTAATGGGCGACGATGTCGCCACGGTCGTCAAGCGCCTCGATGCTGTTCCAGATTTTGTCGACCGGCGCCGGCGGCGGGTTCGCGCGCAGTGCGCCGGTGATCAGATAGCCGCCTTTCGGAACGATCGCCGCAATCGCCTGGCGGGCCGGCTCGTCGCGGCCGAGTAGGAACGGAACTGCCGCCTCGGGCCACAAGATCGCAGCCAACGGTTCGCGGGCGGGCGCGCGGCTGAGATCGAGCAGGCGCCGGAAATTGTCGCGGGCGGCCGCGGGATCCCATTTCAGGTCTTGCGCGATCGACGGCTGGACAAGACGCAGCCTCGTCGCGGTCAAGACGGTGGCGGTGGTCGCGAGCCGGATCGCCCCGCCGCCCGCGGGCACCAGGATCAAGACTCCGGCGGCGATTGCCGGCGCCCAGCGCCGGACCGCCGGCATCGGCCCGGGCCGCGGGCTGCCGAGCAGGGCCAAGAGCGCTGCCGCGAGCACGGTCACAAAACTGAGCCCGTAAATGCCGACCACGGCAACGCTCTGCAACATCGCGATGGCACCCGGAAACCCGCCCGACCAGGCGTAGCCGATCAGGTTCCACGGCAACCCGGTCAAAGCATGGCCGCGCGCCCACTCGGCCATGCTCCAGGCGACGGCAAAGCCAAATACCCGCGCCGCCGCCGGCAGCCGTAAGATTCGCGAGACGAGACTGGTCGCAAACAGCGCCAGCCCGACATAGATCGCAAATCCCGCCGGCAGCCCGGCGGCGGCGAACGGCACCAGCCACCAAAACCGGTCGATGTCGACAAACAGCGCCGCGGCGATCCAATAAAGCCCGGCCAGAAAAAACCCGAAACCGAAGACCCAGCCGAGCCGAAACGACGCACCGGGGCCGGCGCTGCCGTCGTCAAGCCACAACAGGCCGGGGAACGCCACCGCCAACAGCGGCATCAGATCCAAGGGCGGCATCGCCGCGGCGGCGGCGAGGCCAAGCAGAAAGGCGAGCCCGTAGCGCCGCCAGCCCGACAGTGCCGCGACATCCTGGGCGAGGCGGCAGAGCGGCGTGTCGATCCGGGAGCCGGGCTGGACGCGGTAGACGATGGTCTCAGGCACTGCTGTCGCCTGTCGTTTCATGGGCGGCCGGCGGGCGGCGCACGCGCAGGCGTTTGATGCGCCGCGGATCGGCTTCCAGCACCTCGAATTCGATGCCGGAGGGGTGGGCGATGACCTCGCCGCGCTTCGGCACGCGGCCAGCGAGGGTCGAGACGAGGCCGCCCAACGTATCGACTTCTTCCTGATCGCCGGCCGGGCGCAGGCGAATGCCTTGTCGTTCTTCGAGTATTTCAATCGGGGTGCGGGCATCGGCGAGCAAGCTGCCGTCGCCGCGCTCGACGAGGCTCGGCGCATCGGCCTCGTCGTGCTCGTCCTCGATGTCGCCGACGATTTCCTCGATCAGGTCTTCGATCGTCACCAGCCCGTCTATGCCGCCAAATTCGTCGACGACCATCGCAATGTGAGTGCGCGCCTGGCGCATTTGCACCAGCAAGTCGAGGATCGGCAATGACGGCGCCACAAACAGGAGCTTGCGCAGCAACGGCGCCAGCTTTGTTTCGCGCCGCTCGGCAACCGGCGGCAGGATGTCTTTGACGTGGATAAAGCCGATAACGTTGTCGAGCGTCTCGCGGTAGACGGGCACGCGCGAATGACCCTGCTCGATCACCGATTTGACGACCTCGGAGAACGGTGTTTCGACATCGAGGGCGACAATGTCGACGCGCGGAACCATGACATCGGCGGCGGTGTAGTCGTGGCCCTTCAAAATGTTGCCGATCAGAACCCGCTCGTGCGCGCCGAGCGGGTCGGGGCCGTCGGGAGGCGGCTCCTCGATCATCTCGTCGATCGTTTCACGCAGGCTTTCGCCGTTGCGCTGCCGGCGGATCAGCCGCATCAGGCTGCGCAAGGGTGCAAAAGCCCGCTCCCGGTCGGGCTGGCCGCTGCTATCGCGCGGCTCGGAATCGGTCATTGAGCGATCGGCTAGGCCTTTGATGATCACATGGTGCCGCGATAGGGATCTGCCACCCCCAGGCTCGCCAAGATGAAAGTTTCCTCGGTTTCCATCGCCGCCGCGGCCGCGTCCGTCTGGTGATCATAACCGAGCAGGTGGAGCACGCCGTGCACAATCAGATGGGCGAGATGGTCGGCGAGCGTTATCTGCTGCTCCTCCGCTTCGCGCACCACCGTCTCGAAAGCGAGCACCACATCGCCGAGCAGCATTGGCGCGTCGGGCGGCCCGGGTGCGTCGGGGTTCCAGGCGGGAAAGGCGAGCACGTTGGTCGAACGATCGATCCCGCGCCAGTCGCGATTGAGCCGGCGTTGCTCGGCGTCGCCGGTGAGGACGACCGAGAGCTCGAACCTCGTCCGCGGCGCGATCCCGACCGCTCTCATCCCGCACCCGAGTGCCAGTCGCGCGGCGGCGCGAGCCAGCCTTTCGGCATCCGGGCACTGGGCGACCCAGGCCGGGTCCCGGGCATCGACCTCGACTGCGGCGACGGGTCCGGTCACGGCTCGGCGTCGCGCGCCGCGCGCTCGTGCGCCTCGTAAGCGCGGACGATGCGGGCGACGAATTCATGCCGGACGACATCGCGGTCGGTAAAGCGCACGACCGCGATGCCCTCGACGCCAGCCAGGATGTCGAGCGCTTCGGCGAGGCCGGAGCGCGTCCCCGACGGCAAATCGACCTGGCTCGGATCGCCGGTCACGACCATCCGCGAACCTTCGCCGAGCCGCGTCAGAAACATCTTCATCTGCATCGGGGTCGTGTTTTGCGCTTCGTCGAGGATGACAAAGGCGCGCGACAGGGTGCGGCCGCGCATGAACGCGATCGGCGCGACCTCGATCTCGCCGGTGCCAAGGCGGCGCGCCAGCTGATCGGCCGGCAGCATGTCGTTGAGGGCGTCGAACAGCGGGCGCAGATAGGGGTCGACCTTGTCGCGCAAATCTCCCGGCAAAAAGCCCAGGCGTTCGCCGGCCTCGACTGCCGGCCGCGACAGGATGATGCGTTCGACCTGGCCGGTCATCAGCAAATCGACCGCGGCCGCCACCGCGAGATAGGTCTTACCCGTGCCCGCGGGGCCGAGCCCAAAGACCAGTTCGCTTTCGCGCAAGGCTTTGATATAGGCGCCTTGCCCCGGAGTGCGCGCGGCGATGCGCCGCTTGCGCGTGCGAAAACCGGCGTCCTCCTGCCACAGGCTGAGGCTGCGGTCGGCGATCTCGGCCTCGGCGAGACGGATCGCCGCCTCGACGACCGGCAGGTCGATGTCCTGCCCGCGCTTCAGCCGGTCGTAAAGCCGCGACAATGCCAGACGCGCCGCCTCGGTCGCCGAGGGCGGACCCGAGATCGCCAGCCGGTTGCCGCGGGTGACGAGCGAAACGCCGAGCTGGCGCTCGACCCGGTCGAGATGCTGATCGCGCTCGCCGTACAGCATCGGCAGCAGCAGATTGTCGTCGAATTCGAGCTGGGCCTGCCCTTCTCCGCGCCCAGGGATGACGGTCTCGGAGCCGAGCGCCGTCATGAGGCGACCGTCCCCGACAGACTGTTTTGACCGGCGCCCGCGATCAATACCGGGACGACGTCGCCGACTTGCTCGCGATTTGCGGTCAGGTGAACGCTCTGCAGATAGGGGCTGCGGCCGACGAGCTGGCCCGCATGTCGCCCAGGTTTTTCAAGCAATACCGGCAGCACGCGACCGACGCAGGCCCGGTTGAACTCCTGCTGCTGACGCGCCAGCAACGCCTGCAGCACGGCGAGCCGCTCGCTCTTGACCGGATCGGGCACCTGGCCGGCGGCAGCCGCGGCCGGGGTCCCGGGCCGCGGCGAATATTTGAACGAAAACGCCTGGGCAAAGCCGATCTCGCCGACGAGATCGAGGGTAGCGCCGAAGTCTTCGTCGCTTTCGCCGGGGAAACCGACGATCAGATCGGTCGATAACGCCAGATCGGGCCGCGATGCGCGCAAGCGGCCGACAATGCGGCGATAGTCGTCGGCGGTGTGACGCCGGTTCATCGCCGCGAGGACGCGGTCGGCGCCACTTTGCACCGGCAGATGCAGAAACGGCATCAATTGCGGCACGTCGCGATGGGCCGCAAGCAACCCGTCGTCGACGTCGCGGGGGTGCGAGGTCGTGTAGCGGATGCGATCGAGCCCGGGCAGCTCGGCAAGCGCGCGGATCAGCTCTCCCAATCCCCATTCTCCGTCCGGGCCGTCGCCGTGATAGGCGTTGACGTTTTGTCCGAGGAGAGTGACCTCGCGGGCGCCGCCGGCGACGAGTTGGCGCGCTTCGTCCAGAATTGCCGCCGCCGGCCGCGAATATTCAGCACCGCGCGTATAGGGGACGACGCAGAAGGTGCAGAACTTGTCGCAGCCTTCCTGCACGGTCAGGAACGCAGCCGCCCCCTGGCCCGGCCGTGATTTTGGCAAATGGTCGAATTTGGCTTCCTCGGGAAAGCTGGTGTCGACGATCCCGGCGCCGTCGGCGCGCAGCGCTTGCGCCACCATCTCCGGCAACCGGTGATAGGTCTGCGGGCCAAAGACGAGATCGACAAAGGGCGCGCGCCGGCGGATCTCGGCGCCCTCGGCCTGGGCGACGCAGCCGGCAACGGCGATCAGCATGCCCGCGCCGCGCCGCGCCCGGCGCGCCTTCAGCGCGCGGATCTTGCCGAGTTCCGAGAACACCTTTTCGGCCGCCTTTTCGCGGATATGGCAGGTGTTGAGAATGACGAGGTCGGCATCTTCGGCCGCTTCGGCGCGGTCAAAGCCGAGGGGTGCGAGCAGCTCGACCATGCGCGCCGAATCATAAACGTTCATCTGACAACCATAGGTCGCGATAAATACCCGCTTCGTCACATCCTCGGTCCTTCTGGCGTCGACTTGGCTTTGCTCAACGCGGCAGCGCTTCGGCCAGCGCGGCTGCCGCGGGCGAGGGCGGGTCCGGCACCGGCTGCGGACGCCCGGCCAGCGCCGCGGCCACGCCGCCGGCAATCCGCGCATGGCAATAGCGGGCGAGGGCCTTGCGCGAGCCGCAATCGGCGAAAAACGTCGGCGGGTGAAATTCTACGACCACTTCGATCGTGCCGAGCCCGATCATGCTCCACAGATGAGGCGCCAGTTCGGCGGTTCCGCACCAGGCAAAATAAGGCCGCAGCAGCCGCCCGATCGGGATGCCGTCGAGCCGGGTATAGGCGATCGAAACCGGCTGCACCGCTATTGGCGCCATTTCCGGCGTCTGTTCCGCCGCGCTGAACAATGCGCTTTTGAACGGCAACACGTGGTTGCCGTCGCCGCTCGTCCCCTCGGGAAACAGGATCAGCGCGTCGCCCTCGGCGAGCCGCGCGGTCAACGCGTCGCGCTGGAATGCCGTACTGCGCGCGCGGCGGTCGACAAAGACGGTGCGCTGCAATTTCGCGAGCCAGCCGAACAACGGCCAGCCCGCGACCTCGGCCTTGGCGACGAACGAGCCGGCGATCAGCGATCCGAGCACGGTGATGTCGGTGTAGGAGACGTGGTTCGAGGCGAACAACGCCGGCCGCAGGCGAGTCGGCAGGCCGATGGCGCGCACTCGAAATCCGAGGATCCGACAGCACCAGCGATGGTAAAAAGTAGGAAGGCGGCGCGACCACGACCGCTGCAAGGCCAGCCCCAAGCCCTGCACCGGCATCAGGCTCAGGGTCCAGACGAGATAGAGCGCGAGCCGCGCGATCCTCAGCGTCGGCGAACCCATGCTGTCGTCATGCTCATGCGTTTCCCGCCCAGTTGTCCCTGATGTCCTTCGCTTGGCGCACGTAATGCCGGGAGTATTTCTCGGCCACGAGATCGGTCTTGACCACGACGCAGACGTCGACTGTGTTGAAATCGGCATCGACAACCGCGCCGTCGCCGACAAACCCGCCAAGCCGCAAATACCCCTTGATCAGCGGCGGCAAATCCGCAAGCGCGCGCACTGGGTCGATCGCGGTCACCGGGAGCCGGTTCATCTCGACGTAGCGGCGGGCGAGCGCCCGCGCCCGCAAGCCGGGGGGAGCCAGATGATGGTGATGCAGATACGACAACGGCACCGCCAGCGCGTCGGGATCGGTGCCGCGCAGGCTCGCGCAGCCAAACATCACCGCAATGTCGTAGTAGAAAACATAGGAGGCGATGCCGCCCCACAGCAATTGCATCGTCGGCCGCTGGCGGTAGGCGCTGTCGACGCAGGATCGGCCGAGCTCCAAGATCTCGCCAGGATAGGCGGTGAGCCGGGCAATGTCGAATTCGCCGGCCGAATAGAACCCGCCGAGGCGGTCCGCCGCCGCGCGGCGAATGAGGCGGTAGGTGCCGACGATAATCTGCGGCCCGGTCCCGCGGTTGTGGTCGAGGACGAGCAGGTGATCGCAGCGCTCGTCAAAGCGGTCGAAATCCCGGCGCCGGCGGGCGGCCTCGAACGCGGCGCGCGCGCCGAGCGACTCATAAAAGATGCGGTAGCGCAGTGCTTGCGCCGCGTCGATGTCGGCTTCGCTCTCGGCCAGCCGGACCTGCAGCGGACCCGAGGAAATATCGACGATGCGGTTGGGACGCGACCCCGCAGCGGGGCCGACCGGCAGGCTGGGCGAACCGACGGCGGTGCTGCCGATCACGTCGCGGAGCCGGTGAGCGGTGCGCCGCACACATGGTCCGGCCCCAACGAGCCGAGCGTCGGGCCGTCGGCGGACCGGTGACGGCGCATCATTCGATGCCGCGCTCGGGCTTGGCGCTGCGCGGGATCGCGTAAAGTTCGAGGCGATGACCGACGAGCTCGTAACCGAGCTTATCGGCGACGGCCTCCTGCAGCTTTTCGATCTCGTCGTTGTGAAATTCGATTACCCGGCCCGACTGCAGATCGATCAGGTGGTCGTGGTGGGCGCTCGGCATTTCCTCGTAGCGCGAACGGCCATCGCCAAAATCGTGCCGCGCCAGGATATTGGCCTCCTCGAACAGCCGCACGGTGCGATAGACGGTGGCGATGCTGATGTGCGGGTCGATCGCGGTGGCTCGCCGATAGACCTGCTCGACATCCGGGTGGTCGATCGATTCGGACAGGACGCGCGCGATGACCCGGCGTTGCTCGGTCATCTTGAGGCCCTTGTCGAGGCAGAGCTGCTCCAACCGCGAGATCATTCGCTCTCCGTCATGAGCGTCGCAGCGCAGTATAGCGCGAAGCTCGCGGCGAGCCTACCACCCGAGCAGCAATCCGAGGCGGATCTTTCCACCGGCGGCACTCATGCACGCGGACGCCGCGCCCTCGTTCCCAGGCCGATTTCTTTGGCGAGCCGGCTGCGCTGGCGCGCATAGTTCGGCGCCACCATCGGATAATCGGCGGCCAATCCCCACCGCTCGCGATATCCTTCGGGCGTCATGTTGTACGCGGTTTTCAAATGCCGCTTCAACATTTTCAACTTCTTGCCGTCTTCCAGGCAGACAATGAAGTCGGCATGGACCGACTTTTTGACCGGCACCGCCGGTTGCGGCCTTTCCGCTGGTGTTGCCGGCATGCTGCCGATATTGGCCAATGAATGGTAGACCTGGTTGATCAGCTGCGGCAAATCACCGACGGCTACTGTATTGTTGGAAACGTGTGCGGCGACGATTTCCGTGGTCAGTGCCAGCAAATCGCCGTTTTGATCTGAGTTGGTCATTTCACGGGTCCTACGGTGCGTCTGATCTCTGAATATAAGTAACAATCAGGCGCCGGGCAATCGGTTCGTCCGCTGATTTCTTGCAATCTCGGGTATGGGGCAGCGGACAATTGGTTGTGGCGGGCAAGGCGGGAAGCGGGCAATTGCGAACTCAAGTCGAAAGCAAGAGGCGCAGGACGCGCGCATCGACGAGACCCGACCCGCGGCGATAGTAATTGGTGCGCCGGCCGATTTGTACAAAACCACGGGCTTCGTAGAGCGCGCGCGCCGCGATGTTGTCGTCGGCTACTTCGAGAAACAGCGTTCGAACCTCGCGCCGCCGCGCTTCGTCGACAACGGAGGCGAGCAAGGCCGATCCGATACCGCTTCGCCGCCGCTCGGGGACGATGCCGAGCGTCAGAATCTCGCATTCAGGCCCCAACCCTTGCGCCAACGCCAAGCCCACCGCCGCCTCGCCCTCCCAGGCGATGCGGCCAAAAAATCCACGAATGGCCGTGATCTCCGCGATCGCGGGCGGCGGCCACGGGTCATTCGGAAAGCACGCCCGATGGAGGCACGACAGCGGCGCGGCGAGTGCCGCGGCTGCTTCGCCCGACACGGGTTCGAGGCGGAGGCTCATCGCTGGTGCGGCGCGCGCGGTTCTGCCGGCGTAGCGTCCGGCGGCCGTAGATAGAGCGGTTTTACTCGCTCGCTGCGCTCCCCGGTTCGCCATTGCCGTAGCGCCGCCCGGACCACGCCTAGCGCTGGCGGCCCTAGGTCTTCGACGACGATCGTGCGATCGCGGCCGGCGAGCACAAGGGCCGCGCGGATCGCCGCGTCGCCGGCGATCGCGAGCGCTCCGGTTGCGGCGTCAACCACGGCGTCAACCACGGCGGCCAACGCATCGGGCAGCACGGCCATCGGTTCGCAGAGCGGACGGCTCTCGCGGTCGAAGAGCTGGACGTACAGATCCGCGCGGCGGCTCTCGAGAGCGACAAGAAGACAGCGATCGTCGAGCACGGCCTTTGGCACCGTCGCGGCGGCGGCTTCAAAGCTGCTGACCCCGATCAATGGGAGGCGGGCTGCGAGCGCAATCCCGCGCGCCGCGGCGAGCCCGACGCGGATGCCGGTAAAACTGCCGGGGCCAATCGTGACCGCGATCAGATCAAGCGCCGAGACCGCCCGCTCGGCCGCGCGCATCGCCTCGTTGACCATCGGCAGCAACGCTTCAGCCTGGCCATGGGCCATGTCCGCATGTCGCAGCGCCAGCACCTCGTCGCCGGCGGCGACCGCCGCCGAGCAGCCGCTCCCTGCCGAATCGACAGCAAGAATCAGCGGATCGGCGGCAACCGGCAGGTGGGTTCCTTCTGCCGCCTTCAGGCGGCGCCCGCGGCCTTCAGACGGCGCGGACCTCGACCACTTCGGGGATGTAGTGCCGCAGCATGTTTTCGATGCCCGCCTTTAGCGTCGCCGTCGAACTCGGGCAGCCCGAACACGACCCCTGCATGTGCAAATAGACGACACCGTCCTCGAAATCCTGAAAGATGATGTCGCCGCCGTCTTGCGCCACCGCCGGGCGCACGCGGGTTTCAAGCAATTCCTTGATCTGGCTGACGATTTCGTCCTCTTCCTCGTCGGTCTCGGCTTCCCCGGCATCGCCGTCGTCGCGCGCCGCGAACACCGGCAGGCCAGCCGTGAAGTGCTCCATGATCACCGCGAGGATCGCCGGCTTCAGCCGGTACCAGTCGCCCTCGTCCTGTTTGGTGACGGTGATGAAATCGGCGCCGAAGAACACCCCACCGACATCAGGCAGCAAGAACAGCCGCTCGGCCAATGGCGACGCACCCGCCGCCTGCGGATCGGTGAAGTTGGCGGTGCCCCGCGCCATCACGGCACGCCCCGGGAGAAACTTCAAGGTCGCCGGGTTCGGGGTCTGCTCGGTCTGGATGAACATTCGGGCGCTCCACGACACAGGTCAATCGAACTCGCGTTCTAAGCATGGGAGGCTGGCCGCGGCTATTCAACCCCGCTGCACGTTCCGCGACGAGGGTCAAGGGCGCAACAGCCCGCTGATCTGCTGCGCCTCGCGCAAGACCGGGTTGGCGATTGCGCCGGCACGCTCGGCGCCGTGGCGCAATACCTGGTCGATATAGCCGGGATCGGCCAGGAGGCGGCGCATTTCGCCGCCGATCCGCCCCAGCACCTCGACCGCAAGCCCGGAGAGCGCCTCCTTCAATTCCGAGAAATTGCGGCCGGCGAAACGGCAGAGCGCCGCCTCGCGCGACTGGGCGGCGAGGGCCGCATAGATCCCGACAAGATTGTCGGCCTCGGGCCGGCGCTCGAGATCGGCGATTGTCGCCGGCAACGGTTCGGGGTCGGTCTTGGCGCGGCGTATCTTCAACGCGATCGCATCGGCGTCGTCGGTCATGTTGATGCGCGAATAATCCGAGCTGTCCGATTTCGACATCTTCTTGGTGCCGTCGCGCAGGCTCATGACCCGCGTCGCCTCGCCAAAGATCTGCGGCTCGGGCAATGGAAAGAAATCGCGCTCATAGCGGCGGTTGAAGGCGCCGGCGATGTCGCGGCAAAGTTCCAGATGCTGCTTCTGGTCCTCGCCGACCGGAACATGGGTCGCTTTGTAGACCAGGATGTCGGCGGCCATCAGCACCGGATAGGCGTACAGGCCAAGCCCCGCCATCTCGCGCTGCTTGCCGGCTTTTTCCTTGAATTGGGTCATCCGGTTGAGCCAGCCGAGCGGGGTCAGGCAGGCGAGCAGCCAGGCCAGCTCGGCGTGGGCCGGCACCATGCTCTGGTTGAAGATGATGCAGCGTTCGGGGTCGATGCCGGCGGCGATATAGGCAGCTGTCACTTCCCGGGTGCTGGCGCGAAGCTCGGCCGGGTCTTGCGGCAGGGTCAGCGCGTGCAGATCGACGATGCAAAAGATGCAGTCATAATTCGTCTGCAATGCCACCCAGTTGCGGATGGCGCCGAGGTAATTGCCGAGATGCAGGTTGCCGGTCGGCTGGACGCCGGAAAAAATACGGTTCATGGCGCCTGTTATCGCCGACATCGGGCGCCGGTCAAGCCGGTTGCCGGCGCAATCGTCCCCATAAGCCGCGCCAATCGGCGACCCCGAGCGCAAATGCCAGCACCGCAAAGGCGGCGAGCCCGGCGGCGCAGAGCCCGGCCAGCGCCGCGACGCGAACCGGTGCCGCACCGGCGAGGGCCGGGGCGAGTGCTACGCGCAGCAGCGCCAGCATGACCCCCATACCGAGTGCGGCGGCGGCAACCCGCGGCAGGTTACGGCGGGCTCGCGCGTCGAGCCGGAAATGCCCGCGCCGGACGAGCAATAGCAGCAGGGTCAGCGCGTTGAGCCACCCGGCGCAGCTCGTCGCCAGCGCGATCCCGACATGCGCCAGAAACTGCATCAAGGTCAACGTCAGGGCCAGGTTGACCGCCATCGCGACGACCGCGACCTTGACCGGCGTCGCCGTGTCGTGGCGCGCGAAAAAAGCCGGCGCCAACACTTTGACCAATACGAAGGCCGGCAATCCCGCGGCATAAGCGGCAAGTGCCGCGGCCGTCGCGGCGGTGTCGGCCGCACTAAAGGCGCCGCGTTGGAACAGTGCGGCAAGGATCGGCTGCGCCAGCACCGCCAGCGCCATCGCCGCCGGCAGGGTCAGCAGCAACGCCAATTCGAGCCCACGGTTTTGCGTCGTCACCGCGGCGCCGTGCTCGCCGAGACGCAACTGCCGCGACAATGGCGGCAGGATCGCAGTGCCGACGGCGATGCCGACGACCCCGAGCGGCAACTGGTTCAGCCGGTCGGCGTAATAGAGATACGAAACCGATCCGCTTGGCAGAAACGAGGCGAGGGCAGTCGAGATCAACAGATTGACCTGGGTGACCCCGGCACCGAACGCGGCCGGCCCCATGATCCCGAGGGTATGGCGCACCTCCGGCGTTAGGCGCGGCCAAGGGAGGCGCGGCGCCAACCCGGCGCGGGCGCAGGAAGACAGCAGCCAGAGGAACTGCGCGAGCCCGGCGGCGGTGATCGCCCAGGCCAATGCCCGGCCGTCATGCCAGCCGAACCGCCGCATCATCAGCAATGCCGCGATCAGGAACAGGTTCAACAGGGTTGGCGTCGCCGCGGCGGCGGCAAACCGGTCGACCGAGTTCAACACCCCGCCCTGGAGCGCCACCAGCGCGATAAACAGCAGATAGGGAAAGGTGATGCGCCCGAGCGCCACGGCGAGCGCGAATTTATCCGGGTCGTCGCCAAAGCCGGGTGCTATCACCCGCATCAGCCAGGGCATCAAGATCTCGCCGAGCAGGACGAAGATCAGCAGCGCGGCGAGCAGAACCGCCAGCGCATCCTCGGCAAAGACGCGCGCCGCCCCCTTGCCGCGCACCGCCATCGTGCCGGCGAACAACGGGACAAAGGCGGCGCTGAACGCGCCCTCGGCGAACAGGCTGCGGAACAAATTCGGCAGCCGTTGCGCGACGAAAAATGCGTCCGCCACCGGCCCCGCGCCCAACAAGGCCGCGGTCAGGATGTCGCGGACAAATCCCATCACGCGGCTCAACAGCGTGTAGGAGCCGACCGTGGCAACGGAACGCAGCAGCGACATGGGCAGGATGTAGACGAAAACGATGCCCGGGAAAATGCAGCCCGCGGCAATGGCGGCGCGCGATCGGCATTATTTGACGAAGCCTGCCGCGCACCAACTCGCCAGCGGCGATTCCCGAAGCCTGGGTTGCGGCAAAAGCTTGTCGAGCCGCGCCAACAGGCTCATCTTTGCCGAAAGACGGCAAGGAGGCGCCTGATGACGATCCATCTCGACCACACGATCGTGCCCGCCCGCGACAAGGAGGGTTCCGCCCGGTTTTTCGCCCGCATCTTCGGGCTCGAATACAGCGGCCCGGTGTCGCATTTCGCGCCGGTCAAGATCAACGACCAGTTGACCATCGATTTCGACAACTGGGACCAGTTCGAACGCCACCATTATGCCTTCAAGGTCAGCGAACCCGAATTCGACGGCATCTTCGACCGGGTCAAGGCCGAGGGTCTCGCCTACGGCAGCGGCCCCCGTTCGGCGGAGGACATGGCGATCAACCGTCGCCATGGCGGGCGCGGGTTTTATTTCCGCGACCCGAATGGTCACCTGCTCGAAGTGCTGACCGCCTGACTGAAAGCACGAAGCCGGCGTCATTCGTTGGCTGCGCGATGGCACCGCTTGACCGTTGACGGCTGTCGGGGGCGGTATTTCCAGGCTGCCCTCCTCAGCCCCCCCACAGGCATGATCGAAGCCCGCATCGCCAAGCTGGTCATGGTCGGCTGCCTCGCGCTCTTTGCGTTGCTGGTGGCCTTTGACAATCTGACCGATTACGACACGAATTACGCCTTCGTGCGCCATGTGCTGAGCATGGACACAACCTTTCCCGGAAACGCGCTGCTCTACCGCCGCATCACCTCGCCCGCGGCGTGGCAAGCCGGGTACGCGTTGATCATCGCCGGCGAAGGGGTGACCGGCATCGTCTTCGCCATCGCAGCGATTTCGCTCGCCCGGCAGCTGCGCGCGAACCGCACCCGCTTCAACCACGCAAAGCGTTTCGCGATCGCCGGCGCGGCACTCGGATTTATGGTGTGGTTTTTCGGTTTTATGGTCGTCGGCGGCGAATGGTTTGCGATGTGGCAGTCGCCGCTGTGGAATGGTCAAGAGGCGGCGTTTCGCTTTTACATGACGATCCTTGCGGTGCTGATTTTCGTCAACCAACCGGACGGCGACCTGGCGCCTGGCATCGGACCGTCGCCGTCCAGCAACGCATCAGAGAATTAGGCCATGTGGTCGCGAAGGGTGTTCGGATCGACGGTCGCGGCGATCGCCTACGGCGCCGGCTTGCCCGCGCGGGCGACATCGGCGCCGCCTGCCGCGCTGGCGGCGATCCCACTCCCGGTTCACGAACAATCGATGCGGCTGGCGATAACCGAAGGCCGCAAAAATCCCTTCTTTCCGTTCGGCGCGGTGATCGTGAGGGCGGCGGATAGCCAAGTGATGGCGAGCGGCGTCAACACCGGCACCGTCAACCCGACCTTTCACGGAGAGATCGTCGCCATCAACGACTATGTCGCCCGCCACGGCAATGCCGGCTGGGACAAGGCGATCCTTTATACAACCGGCGAGCCCTGTCCGATGTGCATGAGCGCGATGGTGTGGGCGAGGATCGGCGGCGTGGTGTGGGGCACGTCGATCGGCAAGTTGCGCCAATTCGGCATCGATCAGATCCTGGTCCCGGCGACCACCGTGATCGGCGCCGCGCCATTCTACCATGGCGCGATCCGTGGCGATGTCTTGCAGGCCGAGACCGACGCGCTGTTCCGAAACCGCAAGCGCCCCTGATCGGCCTCCACGCCGCGGCTAAGGTACGCTGCGCCGGGCCAGCGCCGCCAATACCGGCACTGTGACGCGCTGGGCCTGCGGACCGAGGGCGAGCGGTTTCAGCAGCATGCGCACGCTCATCTCGATCGGGAAATGCGGACGCATCAGCGCCCGGCACTGTTTTTGAACATGGCGGTAAACACGCGCATCGAACCGTGCGCCGGGCTGCCGCGCGGCGTGAACGTGCTTCAGCACGACGAGACGATCCTCGCCGGCCGACATGCGCAGCCGCCGCCACAAGGCCGGCGCCACCGCGGCGCGGCCGGGGCGCTCGATTTCGCGATACTTGCGGAAGAACCGGTAGAAATGCTTGTAGTGGCGGACCTCGTCTTCGGCGATCCGCCGCGTCACCAGGGCCAGCACCGGATCGGGGCTGGCGCGCGACAGACCGGTGTAAAAGCTCGCGGTTCCGGTTTCGACGACGCAGCGCGAAGCCATCTCCAGCCCCCGCGCCTCTTCCAGAGCCTCGTCGCAGAACGGCCGGAATTCCTCGATGAAATCGGCGCGCACCCGGTCCCAGGGAAAATCCGGCCAGGCGGTCTCGACATAGCGGCGCAGGGCCCGGCCATGCTGCAACTCCTCCGGCAGCCAGTTGTCTTTCAGCCACGAGGTGATCTCGTCGTCGCCGGCGAAGTATTCGATCAGGTTCGCGGTATAGAGATCAGTGGCGCTTTCCATCAGCGACGCCGCCGCGATCATGTAGAACAGCGCCTCGCTGCGCCCGACCGCATCGCGGCGGATCGCGTGCCAAGGGATGTCGTCGAGCGACCAATGTCGCCGCGCCGCCGGCTGGTCGGCAACGGCGCCAGCCTCGTCGGCGGTTGCGGCGGCGGAAGTAAGTAGCTCCATAACGCTTGGCGCCGGTCACGCCCGCTGGAAAATCAACAACATGCTTTCAGGGCGGAGCCCCCTCGGGACTCGCGCCACGACCTCGCAAACGCCGGCGCGGCTGGGTTGACACCAGATGTCGTCGCACAACAGCGGCAGCACAAAGCCGCGCGCCTCGATTTCGCCGCCCTCGATCTCCGGAACCGTTATCCGCATCCTCGCTCCCGCCACGCCGCCGACCGTCGCGCGACCGATTAATATTAGCGCATCCCGGCATGCGCCAGCATTTCCCTTTGACCGGCGCGGCGCGGCGCACCCTGCGCTACGCCGGAGCGGCCGAATCGGCAGCACCCTTCGCATGCCATATCGGGCGAATCCAAATTGCGCCAACCCCGCGCCGGTGGGAGACTGGCCGCCGACAACAGCCGGCTCGGTTGAGGGAAATGCTGACAGCGGAACACCGGCGGGCGACGCATCGTCACCGTGTCGCGCGCGGCGTCGGCCTGCCCAAAGCCGGTGTCGCCGTTTTCCAAATCAGAGCCTAGAGGAGTTTGAGGATGGCCGAGGAAGCGATCGCGAACACGGCGCAGCGCGAATATTGGAATACGGTGGCTGGCCCGCGCTGGGTCGGGCTCGAAGGCTTTGTCGAACGCCGGGTGCGCGCGGTCAACGATCTGCTGTTGGCGCGTTCCGGCGCCAAGGCCGGCGAGCGGGTGCTGGAAATCGGCTGCGGCACCGGCGCCTTTACCGTGCCGCTCGCCGAGACGGTCGGCGAGCACGGCACGGTGATGGGCGCCGACATTTCCAGCGCGATGCTGGCGGGTGCGAAGAAGCGCCTCGCGGCGGCCGGATTGCGCAACGTCGAGGTGGTCGAGGCCGATGCCCAGACGCACAAATTCGAGCCCGGCCGTTTCGACCTGATCGCCTCGCGTTTTGGCGTCATGTTCTTTGCCGATCCGGCGGCTGCGTTCACCAACCTCTGCGCCGCGGCGCGGCCCGGCGGAAGGCTGTGCTTTGCCTGCTGGGGCACGCTCGACGACAACGAGCATTGGCTGATCCCGTATCGGGTGGCGTTGCGCCATCTCGGCCCGCCCGAGCCCAAGCCGGTGCGCGCGCCCGGCCCGATGGCGTTCGCCGACCCGGATTATGTTCTCGAGTTTCTGGGCAAAGCCGGGTTTGCCGACGTCGCGATCCATCGCGAGCATCCGGAGATCTGGGCTTCGACCCCGCGGGAGGAGGCCGGGCACGCCTGCATCATGGGTCCCTCCGGCCGGCTGATCGACGAGAAAAAGCCCGACGACGCAACCCGCCACGCCATCGAGCGCGAAATCGAGGAAGCCTTTGCCGCCCATGCCACGGGCGGCCGGACGACCCTGCCGTCGACGGTGCTGCTGGTGACGGGGCGCCGCCCGCAATAACGACGCCGGTGACGAACGCCGCCCGCAGCCTCGTTGCCGCGGCCCTGCTCCTGATTTGGTGCGCCGCGGCCGCGGCGCAGCAGTACGTGCGTTTCCCGTCGCTTGACGACAACGGGCCCGGGCAGCCGCCGACGATGCTCAACGGCTATCTCGTTCGGCCGCCGGGCGAGGGTCGGCGCCCCGCAATCGTCTTTTTGCATGGCTGCGGCGGTCTGGCCAGCCACGCGAGCGGGGGCATCGAGCCACGCGAACGCGACTGGGCCGCGGAGCTGAAGCGGCGCGGCTATGTCGTGCTGATGGTCGACAGTTTCGGCCCGCGGGGTCACGGCCCGATGTGCGCGCAGCAGGATTTCGACCGCGACCTCTATTTAAAGCGGCCGCGCGACGCTTACGGCGCACTGTTGTTTCTGCAGGCGCAGCCGTTTGTCCGGCCCGACCAGATTGGCGTCATCGGCTGGTCGCAAGGCGGCGGGGTTGTGCTCTTTTCGATCCGCGAGCAGAGCCTCGGCCGCCCCCCGGCCCTGCCGCACGGGGATTTCCGGGCTGCCGTCGCCTTTTATCCGGGGTCGTGCGACGAGAAAAAACAAAAGGTGCCATGGAAAAGCGCGATCCCGCTGCTGGTGCTGGTCGGCGCCGGCGACGTTTGGACCCCAGCAGCACCGTGCAAAGAGCTTGTCGATGGCGCCATCACGCGCGGCTCGCCGGTCGAGATGCAAATATATCCCGGTGCATATCACGATTTCGACTGGCCCGATATGTTCGTGCACGAATCGCCGAGATATCGCACCACCGCCGGAGTGGTCCCGATCCAAGGCACCAACCCCGCCGCGCGCCAGGATGCTCTGACCCGCGTCCCCGCCTTCCTTGCCCAATACCTGATGCGGTAATCAGTCCAAAGGAGGCGGCGCTCGGCGCACGGTGAATGTCGGGCGGGCGCCGCTATCGGGCTCGCCAAACTCTGTGGGCCGGGCTACAAGGCGCTGTCCAACGCAGTCGAGCCGCCATGCCCGAGGATTTTTACCGCATCAAGCGCCTTCCCCCCTACGTCTTCAGCGAAGTCAACGCGCTGAAGGCCAAGGCGCGCGCCGCCGGGCGCGACGTGATCGACCTCGGCATGGGCAATCCCGACGGCCCGACCCCCGCGCACATCGTCGCCAAGCTGATCGAGGCGGTGCGGAACCCGAAAACCCACGGCTATTCGGTGTCGCGCGGCATCGCCGGGCTGCGCCGCGCCTGCGCCGGTTATTACGCCCGCCGCTTTGACGTGGAGCTCGATCCCGAACGTGAAGTCATCGTCACGTTGGGTTCGAAGGAGGGGCTCGCCAATTTGGCCCAAGCGATCACCGGGCCGGGCGACATCGTGCTGGTGCCGAACCCGTGCTATCCGATCCACGCCTTCGGCTTCATCATGGCCGGGGCCTCGGTGCGGCACGTGCCGGTCGGCCCCGAATTCGACTTTCTCGCCGAATTAAAAAAAGCGGTGCGGCACAGCATCCCCGCGCCGCTGGCGATCGTGCTGAACTTCCCGGCCAATCCGACAGCACAGACCGTCGACCTCGATTTCTATGGCGAGATCATCGCGTTCTGCCGGCGTCACGACATCGTCGTCTTGTCTGACCTCGCCTATGCCGAAATCTATTTCGACGGCAAGCCGCCGCCCTCGATCCTCGAAGTGCCGGGGGCGCGCGACATTGCGGTCGAGTTCACCTCGCTCAGCAAGACCTATTCGATGGCCGGGTGGCGCATCGGCTTTGCCGTCGGCAACGAGCGGCTGATCGCAGCTTTGTCGCGGGTCAAGTCCTACCTCGATTACGGCGCCTTCACCCCGATCCAGGTGGCGGCGACCGCGGCATTGAACGGACCGCAGGACTGCATCGCCGAAACCCGCGCGCGCTATCAGGCGCGCCGCGACGTGATGGTCGACGGGTTGCGCCAGGCCGGCTGGGAGGTGCCGCAGCCGGAGGCGACGATGTTCGCCTGGGCGCCGATCCCGCCGCAGTTCCGCTCGATCGGCAGCCTCGCTTTTTCAAAGCTGCTGCTCGAGCGCGCTAACGTCGCGGTGTCGCCGGGGATCGGGTTTGGCGAATATGGCGAGGGCTTTGTCCGCATCGCGCTCGTCGAGAACCGCCAGCGCCTGCGCCAGGCGGCGCGCAACATCAAGGCCTTCCTGTCCGGCCGCAACGACACCCCCGACCTCCGCCGCGACACGCAAGACCTCGCCGCGGCGTCGTAAAGTCCGGCTCGGTCCTTTTTGCCGGCGGTAGGCGCTGGGACAGCTCGCCTTCGACTGCAATTCGCTTCGTCGCTCCCGCGAAAGCGGGGGTCCAGGGGCATCCACATACCGGTTGCCTCACTGTTTATGGCGCGGGCAACGCTCTGGATTCCCGCTTTCGCGGGAACGACGGTTCAATGAGATCGAGCCGGCTCTAAGCCCGGTCGCCGGGCTGATTCTGCGGCGGGGCTCTTCTCCGGCCGCGCCGAGGCGGCGAAGGCGAAACCTGGGGCTCGATTGGCAGCGGCACGCCGGCGGCTTCGAGGGCGGCGCGCTGGCGGGCGGCGAGGGCGGCCTCGTCAAAATCCTCAATCAATTCGTGGAACAGGCGGTGCCAGTTGATCTCGGCCTTCAGGTGCATGAACACCGAACCGAGCCCGATCGCGGCGCGGTCCATGAACACGAATTCGCGCGGCGGGCGCACCCCGCCGAGGCGGCGGATGTCGCGGTGCACGCTTTCGACGACCGCGGCGCCGTCGTCGCCGTTCCCCTTTTCCTGAATTCGCCGGGCGCGGTCGTCGAGCAACGGCCCGTAGACATAGAGCGCCCAGCGGTTCAGCACGTCGATCATCTCGCGCGACAGATCGCCAAAGCCCCAGCGCTGGTAGGCGCTGACGGCGAGGTCGCGGTCGCCGCGCTCGAGCGCATGGTAGAGGTCGATGACGCCGCGCACGAATGAGGCGCGAAACACCCGAACGCAGCCAAAATCGAGCAGGTTGACGACGCCGTCCGGCGCCACCGTGTAATTGCCGAGATGCGGGTCGCCGTGGATGACCCCGTAATGGTAGAACGGCGCGTACCAGATCCGGAACATGCGCAGCGCCACCTCGTTGCGCCGGGCGACCGCGGCGGCGGCGGTATCGAGGATCGGCGCGCCGTCGAGCCAGGTCATCGTCAAGAGCCGCTTGGTTGACAATTCGGGGAGCGGCTTCGGCACGGCGACACCAGGCTCGGCGCCGAGGATCGCGCGGTAAAGCCGCATATGCGCGGCCTCGCGTTCGTAATCGAGCTCCTCGCGCAGACGCTCGGCGATCTCGGCATGGATCTCGGCGGTGGTGACCGCACGGTCGTAGCGCTCGTACAAACCCATCGCGAGCTTCAGCTGGCGCAGATCGGCTTCGACCGCCGAGGCCATGTCGGGATACTGCAATTTGCAGGCGAGCGCGATGCCGTCGAGCGCGGTCGCCCGGTGCACCTGGCCAAGCGAGGCGGCGCGCGCCGCGGTTCTCTCGAAATCGCGAAACCGGGTCCGCCAATCGGGCCCGAGTTCGCCCGCCATGCGACGTCGGACAAACGGCCAGCCCATCGCCGGCGCATTTGCCTGCAACTGGATCAGCTCGTTGACGTATTCCTTGGGCAGCGCGTCGGGGATCGTGGCGAGCAATTGCGCCACTTTCATCAGCGGCCCTTTGATCCCGCCGAGGGCCGCCTTCAGATCGGCCGCGTGGCGCTCGCGGTCGACCGAAATGCCGAGATAGCGCTCGCCCGCCAGCCGTGCCGCGAGCCCGCCCATCGCGCTCGACACCTGCGCATAGCGCCGCACCCGCCCGGAAAACGAATCGTCGTCGGTCAAGGGTCCAACCTAAAGCTTCCCATCATCATCGACGATTTCAGGTCTTAGAATGAGCTCTGGTACTTCGCGCGAATCCTGTGATCGGGTTGCCGATCCGATCGCCCTCAAAAGTTTTCATGTCATCGCGTCATGGCGCCGTCAGGCGCAGGATGCCGGACGCTATCACTGAAAATCGGGCGGTTCGCGTAACGGTCCGCGTCGGGGCAAGTCCAATTCGACGCCTCCGAGGGGTGCTACGCGCTGGCGTATGCTGTCCGCCAGATTGTGGCTTGGTGCGCGGTCGAGCGCTTCGAGTTCGTCGATAAAGCCGGAGACGACCGACAGGCCTTTCGACCAGAAGGACGGGTCGGAGGCGTCGAGGCCGAACGGCGTCAGCAATTCCTTGTGCCGCAACGTGCCGCCGGCGCGCAGCATGTCGAGATAGCGCTCGGCAAAACCCTGATGGGCGTCCTGATAGACGGCGTAGAGCGAGTTCACCAGGCAGTCGCCGAACGCATAGGCGTAAACATAAAACGGCGTATGGATGAAATGCGGGATATAGGACCAGTAGTGGCGATAAACGCCATCGAGGCGGACCGCGGGGCCGAGGCTCTCGCGCTGCACGTCGAGCCAAATTTCGGCGATATGGTCGGGGGTCAGCTCGGCATTGCGGCGCTCGTCATGCACCCTGATCTCGAAGGTGGCAAAGGCGATCTGCCGAACCACCGTGTTCAGCATGTCCTCGACCTTGCCTGATAGCATGATCTTGCGGCGCCCAGGGTCGGTCTCGCGCGCCAACAGGGCGCGGAAGGTCAGCATCTCGCCAAAGACCGAAGCGGTCTCAGCCAGGGTTAAGGGCGTATCGGCCATCAGATAGCCCTGATGCCCGGCCAATACCTGATGGACGCCGTGGCCCAGCTCGTGCGCCAGGGTCATCACGTCGCGCACCCGGCCCTGATAGTTCAGCAAGAGATAAGGATGGGCGCCCGGCACCGTCGGGTGGGCGAAAGCGCCCGAGGCCTTGCCTGGCCGCGCCGGGGCGTCGATCCAGGGTGCGGCGAAAAACCGGCCGCCAACCGCCGCCAACTCAGGCGAAAACGCGTTGTAGGCCGACAGCACGGTCTCCTCGGCCTCATGCCACGGGATCAGCCGGTCGCCGTCCTCCGGCAACGGCGCGTTACGATCCCAGAATGGCAAGGCCTCGACCCCGAACCAGCGCGCCTTCAGCCGATAATAACGGTGCGAAAGCCGCGGGTAGCTGTCGCGGACGGCCGAGATCAGCGCGTCGACGACGTCGTCCTCGACAAAATTCGACAGGTTGCGCGACGAGATCGGCCGCGCAAAACGCCGCCAGCGGTCCTCGATTTCCTTGTCCTTGGCGAGCGTGTTGGTGATCAACGCAAAAGTGCGGGCGTTTTTGCCGAGCACCTCGCCGATGTTGTTGGCGGCGTCCCGCCGCACCTCCGGGTCGCGGTCGGACAACAGGTCGAGCGCCTCGGCCTCGGTCAATTCCTGGCCGCGGAACGGGAAGCGCAGATCGGCGAGGGTTTCGTCGAACAGCCGGGTCCAGGCGGCGCGGCCGGCGACGTATTTTTCGTGCAACAGCTTCTCGACCTCATCGGAGAGCTGATACGGGCGAAAGGCGCGGGTGTCGCGCAGCCACGGGCGATAATGGGCGAGCGCCGGGTCGGCCTCCTTGGCCGCGAGCACTGCGTCGTCGAGACGATTCAATTCGAGGGTAAAGAACAACAGTGTCGTCGAGATCGCACTAATCCGCTCCTGCATCGTCTGGCAAAAGCGGCCGATCTCCGGATCGCCTAGATCGCCGGCATGCACCAGCGAGGCATAGCTGATGATCCGACCGCTCAGTTCTTGCAGCCGCTCAAAGGTCGCGACCGCAGCCCCCACTTCCGCCCCCGGCAAAGCCGCGAGCTTGCCCTCACAGCGCGTTCGGAAGGCCTCGGCGTCGGCGGCGAGCGTCGCCAGATCGCGGGTCAATTCGGGGCTGTCGCGACCGGGATAGAGATCGCCGAGATCCCATTCCGGCAACGCCCCGAGCGCTGTTTTTTTATCGGTCGCCGCCGCTGCCGCTTCTGCCGTCGCCTCGACCTGCACCGCACCCTCCCGAGCAGACCTAGAGCCGAAGATATGGGCCCGCGGCGCCAAGAGCCAAGCCAAGCGAATGCGGCCTACGCCCGACCTCGGCGCTGAGCACGCCGTTTTCCCGGGCGCACAAGATCGTCAGCGCAGAAAATGCGGCGGAGCCGGGCTGGCCAACGGGCCGGGCAAAAACGGCCAACGTCAGCCGCACCCCCCTCGCCGCTGCCTACTCCGCCGTCATTCCTTTCACATCATCCAAACCGGACGAACCTCGACCGTGCCGGAACCCGCCGCGGGGCAGCGCGCGGCCCAAGACAGAGCGGCGTCGAGATCGGGCACGTCGATTAGGTAATAGCCGCCGAGCTGCTCCTTGGTCTCGGCGAACGGCCCGTCGAGCAGCTGGGTATGGCCGTTGCTGACCCGCACGGCGGTCGCGGCCGAGGTCGGCTTCAGCCGGTTGGACGCGACCCACACCCTGGCGTCGCGCAACGCCTGGCTATAGTCCCTGTAGGCGTTGATGATCTCGGTCATCTGCTCGCGCGGCACGCTCTCGGCCGCCCGCTCTTCGCCATAAATCAACAGCATGTATTGCATCGGTACCGCTCCTCCGTAGTCGGGCAACCGACTGCCGGCGCCCACCGAGACGACGTTTAGGGCAGGCTGATTTCGACAGCTCGAACCGCGTGTCCCGGTTTAACTTCGCGCCGGGCCGCATGCCGCCTATTCCGCCAGTTGCATTAAGCCCATAAAAGCGCGGTGGAAAGGGATGCTCGAAGGATGGATTACGACAGCTGCCGCAGTCTGCCGGCGATGTTTTTCGAACAAGCAGCGCGGCTTGGCGACAAGCCGTTTTTGTGGGCCAAGCGCGGCGGCCGTTACCAATCGCTCAGCTGGGCCGAAGCGGCGCGCGAGGTGCGGCGGCTGGCGCGAGGGCTGGCGGCGCTCGGTATCGGCCGCGGCGAGCGGGTGGCGCTGGTCGCCGAAAACCGGCCGGAATGGGTCATCGCCGATTTCGCCATCATGAGCGCCGGCGCGATCACCGTGCCGGCCTATGTCACCAATACCGTCGAAGACCATCGCCACGTCTTCGCCACCAGCGGCGCTTCCGCGGTGATCGTGTCGAAGCCTCCCTTGTCGGCGCGGGTGTTGGCGGCGGCCAACCAAGTCGCGACCATGCATTCGGTGATCGCGATCCAACCCGCCGCGGGGCAGGCGAGTGCTGTCGATGTGCTGTCGTGGAACGATGTCCTGACCAAGGGCGGCGAGGCCCCCGATGACGTCGCGGCGCGTGTCGCCGAACTCGCTCCCGATGGCATCGCGTGTTTGATATTCACTTCGGGCACGGGCGGCGCCCCGAAAGGGGTCATGACCACCCACCGCAACATCCTCGCCAATTGCCGCGGCGCCTTTCGCCTGCTCGAAACCCTCGGCCTCGGCGACGAAGTGTTTTTGAGCTTTCTGCCGCTGTCGCATTCCTACGAGCACACCGCCGGGATGATGTTCCCGGTCTCGATCGGCGCCCAGATCTATTTTGCCGAAGGGGCGGAAACGCTCGCCGCCAATCTCATCGAAGCGCGCCCGACGATCATGACCGCGGTGCCGCGGCTTTATGAGACGCTGCACCGGCGCATCACGCTGGGCGTCGAGCGCAAGGGCAGGATGGCGCGCGGGATGTTCGACAAGGCGGTGGCGATCGGCCGCAAACGCGCGGCACTGGCGCGCCCCAGCCTCGGCGAGCGTCTGGTCGATCCGCTGCTCGACCGGTCGGTCCGCGCCGGTTTGCGCCGCCGTTTTGGCGGGCGGCTCAAGGCGATGGTTTCGGGCGGGGCCGCGCTGAACCCCGAAATCGGCAGCTTTTTTCTGGCCCTCGGCGTCCGCTTATTGCAGGGCTACGGCCAGACCGAAGCAGCCCCGGTCATCGCCTGCAACGTGCCGTCGCGGATCAAGATCGACACGGTCGGGCCGCCGCTCGACGGGGTGCGCGTGCGCATCGCCGAGGACGGCGAGATCCTGGTCGCTGGCGACAATGTCATGAAGGGCTATTGGAACGACCCGCAGGCGACGGCGCAGGCATTGGTCGATGGCTGGCTGCACACCGGCGATGTCGGATGGGTCGACGACGACGGCTGCATCCACATCACCGACCGCAAGCGCGACTTTATCAAGAAATCGGGCGGCGAAATGATCTCGCCGGCGCGGGTCGAGGGCTACCTGACACTGGAGCCGGAAATCGCCCAGACGATGGTGTTTGGCGACCGCCGGCCTTATCTCGTCGCGGTCGTGGTGCCCGACGCCGACTTCGCCCGAGGCTTCGCCCGCGAGAACAGCGTCCCGGCGGAGATCGCGGCACTCGCCGCCGACCCCAAATTTACCAAAGCGGTCGGCGCCGCGGTGGCGCGGGTCAACCGCGATCTGGCGCCGATCGAGCGGGTCCGCCGCTTTGTGATCGCGACCGAACCGTTTACAATCGCCAACGGCCAGATGACTCCAACCCTAAAGGTCAAGCGCCACGCGATCCGCGAGGCCTACGGCCCCGCTGTCGATTCGCTCTACGACGGCAAGGGCATCGCGGCGTGAGCTGCTGGGCTGCCTTGCTTCCGGTCCGCAAACCTGAACGGCTTGACCTACGAATAAATCGGGAACAATTCGCTTGAACGCAACGCACGAGTATCATACCATTTTCAAGAGCAGTGAGTAGGGACCAACAACCAGGAGACGTATGAATGGCGAGTGTAAGGGCTGATCTCCTCACCTTTGCTGGCGGCCGGCAGTTTGGCACGATACTCGCGGATCCGCCGTGGCGCTTTCAGAACAAGACCGGCAAGGTTGCGCCAGAGCATCGTCGCCTGAGCCGGTACGGAACTCTTAGTTTCGACGAGATAGAGGCCTTGCCGGTCGCGGAATTGGCAGCGCCGGTATCGCATCTCTATCTATGGTGCCCGAACGCCCTATTGCCGCAGGGGTTGTCAGTACTCGCTGCTTGGGGATTTACCTACAAGTCCAATATTGTCTGGCATAAAATCCGGAAGGATGGTGGCAGCGACGGACGCGGAGTGGGTTTTTATTTTCGCAACGTCACCGAGCTGGTGCTGTTTGGAGTGCGGGGTAAGAACGCACGGACGCGCAGCGCTGGGCGCAGTCAAGTGAACTATCTCGCAACGCGGAAACGGGAGCACAGCCGCAAGCCGGACGAGATATACCCCATAATCGAAGCATGTTCGTTTGGCCCATATTTGGAGTTATTTGCTCGCGGAACCCGTCCCAACTGGGCCGTTTGGGGAAATCAAGCCGATAGTCTCTACAGGTCGACTTGGAAGACGTATGGATATAATTCGCAAATTTCTCCGTCGCTTTGACCGCTTCCGAGCCATCTGTTATTGAACGTAGGCGGTATTCAACGACTGGCGCTATGTCGACCGAATACCTTATTCCGGAGGACCTCCGTGCTCTCTACCACGTAAAAAAATGGCGCAACGCTACCGGGGTGCTCGCGACCGCCTGTTCAGAGGAGTGGGAGGAGGTGCAGGAGGTAGTTCGCAGATTTCGATTGATGAAATCTGAAGTTTTGGTTGGCGGTGGCAATCGCTCGCTCATTAGTCGTCGCATAGATGAAGCGCTTTATGCGAGAGGCTGGCAGGAAAAATCCTTTCAAACCTCGATTCTCGTGGATGCAGCGCGCATAGATACCCCGACGCACGCGGTTGACTGCCTGAGGGGTGGCGTTGCGTTGGAGATGGAATGGAACAATAAAGACCCATTTTTTGATCGTGACCTAAATAACTTCCGTCTACTTTTTGAACTGAGAACCATACAGGTGGGGATTATCGTCACACGTTCCTGGGAACTTCAAGCAATATTTAGGCGACTTGGAAAGGGGGCGTCCTACGGTAAGGCGACAACACACCATGAAAAGCTGTGGCCCAAAGTGGAGGGTGGTGGCGCGGGCGGGTGTCCCGTCTTAACATTTGCGATCAAGCCGGCCCTTTTTTTCGATGATGGTCCGGAGGCCCTGGCGGCTTTACAAGCTCGCGTAGCCGCCGAGAGGGCGGCAAGGTCCGCCAAGAGGCGGCCAGCGGTCGCCGCTTCAGACGAGGACGAGGACGAAGCAGATTAGCTGGAGCAGGTGCCATGCGGCTCGAAGGCAAGATCGGGATTGTGACGGCGTCGGCGTCGGGGATGGGCCGGGCCGGCGCCTTGCGCTTTGCCCGCGAGGGGGCGGCTGTCGGTGTCGTCGACATCGACCAGGCCGGGGTCGATGCCGTCGTCGGCGAGATCACCGCTGCCGGCGGCCGGGCGCAGGGCCTCGTCGGCGATCTCTCCAACGACGATTTCGCGCGCGCGATCGTGCGGCGCACCGCCACGGCCTTTGGCGGGCTCGATTTCGTGTGGAACCATGTCGGCCACCCCGGCCCGGCCTCGATCGAAGGCATCGACATGGCCGATTTCGACATCGCGATCGGACTCAATTTGCGTACCATATTGCTGACGACCGAGGCCGCGATCCCCGAAATGCGGGCGCGCGGCGGTGGTGCCTTGCTCTACACCGCCTCGACCTCTGGGCTTGTCGGCTCGGCCTTCAGCCCGGTCTATTCGATGGCCAAATTCGGCGTCGTCGGCTTTGTCCGCTCGCTCGCCAAGCGCTTGGCGCCGGACAAGATCCGGGTCAACGCGATCTGCCCCGGCCCGATCGACACGCCGATGCTGCGCGTCTTTGTCGCCCGCCCCGACCAGCAGCGTACCGCGGGTCAAGACAAAGAGGCTCTCGTCGTCCAGCGCGGCCGCCAGAACCCGATGGGCCGCACCGGCCGGCCCGAGGAAATCGCCAACGCCGCGCTGTTCTTGATCTCCGACGAAGCCTCCTTTGTCTCCGGTGCTGCCCTCCCGGTCGACGGCGCCGCAACGGCATAGCCGCTTCGCGGCGCGGGGTGGACGAACGTCCGAATGACCGCTGGCTCGCGGCGCGCAACCGGCCCATATTTGTGCGATGACGACCTTCGTCACGATCCTGCTCGTGCTGGCATTGGCCGGCGTGCTGGTCGTCCTCGGCCTCGGCATGGTCCAGATGTTTCGCGGCGGCAACCCGCGCCGGTCGAACAAGCTGATGCAGGCGCGCGTCATCATGCAAGGCTTGGCGTTGCTGCTGCTGGCGATCCTGATGCTGCTCGGCCGCCGCTAGCCCGGGGACCGGCTATGGTGCGGCTGACCCGGATCTACACTCGCGGCGGCGATACGGGCGAGACCTCGCTCGGCGACGGTTCGCGGGTACCAAAGCACGCGCTGCGGGTGGCCGCCTACGGCACGGTCGACGAGGCCAATGCCGCGATCGGCGTCGCCCGCCTCCATATCGAGGCCGAAGCCGAAGCCGATGCGATGCTCGGCCCTATCCAGAACGATCTGTTTGACCTCGGCGCTGATCTGTGTACGCCCGAAGCCGGCCGGCGAAGCGTCGGCGCATTGCGCATTTCAGCGGCGCAAGTCGAGCGCCTCGAACACGAGATCGACATAATGAACGCGAGCCTGCGGCCGCTCGACTCGTTCATCCTGCCGGGCGGCAGCGCCGCGGCGGCCTATCTGCATCTCGCCCGCACCACCACCCGCCGCGCCGAGCGCCTGGTCAGCGAGCTGGCACAGAAGGAGCCGGTCAACCCCGAGGCGCTCAAATACCTGAACCGCCTCTCCGACCACCTCTTCGTCCTCGGCCGCCGGTTGAACGACAACGGCGCGCGCGACGTGCTCTGGGTCCCCGGCGCCAACCGCTGAGCCGCGCTCGGTCTCCGCCCCGACCAGGCTCGCCTGTCAAGAGGAAAAGGGCGACGCCGAGGCCGCCGCCCGGAACCCGCCCTCCTTATGCGCACTCAGGCCGTGGTGGAAATCCGCCGCCGCCGGCGCGCCAGCCCGAGACCGGTCAGCGCCACCCCGAGCAATGTCAGGCTCGCCGGCTCGGGAACCGAAGCCTGCGACACCGCGACGATCAGCGTGTCCGAGGTGCCGCTGCCGCCCGCATTCGGTTCGCCCAGCACCCCGATCTCGTCGGTTGAAAAGCCGGAAACCAGGCACGTCGCAGCGTCTCCCATGTATTCGGTGCAGGAGCCGCCGGTGACCGTCGCGAACAGCTGCAGGCCGCTGCCATTATTGACAAAGACCTCGGCGGTCTCGCCGCTCTGCGCCGAGCCGATGACGACGTCGTCCATCGGGCTGGTGCTGGTGACGGTGACGGCGGTTCCGGGACCGATCTCGCAATCGTGGGGGGTCGAGGTGTCGGTGCACGCCGATGGCGGGCCGGAGGCGTTTTCGCCGAGGCCGCTCTCGTCAAAGCCGTTGGTCGGCGGCCCGGGCGGGCTGGTCTGCGGCTTGAACGTCAGCGCCGACAGGGTGGTGAACGCGTTGCTGTAGCCGTCGGCGGTGAAGGTGCTGCCGTTGGCGGCAAAGGACAGCCCATTGGCGCACACCAACCCTGCGTCGCCGGAGACGTGGCTGCACCCGCCCAACCCGGTCGGCGACAATGTGCCGAAGGTGATTTCGGTCGCCTTGGCCGAACCCGCGGCGGCGGCCAGCGCGATCGTCGCCACCATTGCCGCCGGCGCAAACCGGCGCATTATCGTATTGACCATGTCATTCCTCTTCCAATGCCGCATCCGGCATCTCTGCCCGGTTCGCCCGGTCTGCCGAAGGCGGTGCTAGCATTGTTCAGGCAAGGCGCGTGCCATCTTGCCTAATTGATTGACTAGCTACAGTATTAATGGTAAATGATTTTGATTATAGGATGCTATTGTCAGAGATTCCGACACGGTGCTACGATGATCTCGGGCAATCTGATCACGACGACGCTGGCTGGACCTCAATATTCGGCGCAATATCAGCAATATTTTGGATAATATTTTATTAACCGCGGCAATCGACTAACGTCGTCCAGTGTAAAAGACGCCGACATGCCGGCGCCTCCGCAACGGCTCTTCGGCAAAATAAAGGCGGAAGTATCTGCGTCAGGCTCAACGTCGAAGTCTTCACCACGGACTGGGCTGCCACGGCAGGCCCGGCCTCGGACGGCTTGACGAATCGCCCGGCGCCGCCGAGACTCCTGCGGCAGGATGAGGAGAAATCGCGATGCTGCCACGCGAGGAAAACGAGCTTTTGACCCGGGTCGGCCAAGGGACGGCGATGGGCGCCACGATGCGGCGCTATTGGATCCCGGCATTGCTCGCCCGCGAGCTTATGGAGCCCGACGGCCCGCCGGTGCGGGTGCGGCTTTTGGGCGAAGACCTCGTGGCCTTCCGCGACAGCCAAGGCCATATCGGTCTCGTCGACGAATATTGCCCGCATCGCCGCGCTTCCTTGTGGTTCGGGCGCAACGAAGAGGGCGGGCTGCGCTGCGTCTATCACGGCTGGAAATTCGCCGTTGACGGCAGCTGCGTCGAGCAGATGAACGAGCCCGAGCCGTTCTGCCACAAGGTCCACCTGACCGCCTATCCGACCGCCGAATTGGGCGGCGTCGTCTGGGCCTATATGGGGCCGCCGGAGCGCACCCCGGCCCTGCCCAAATTCGCCTGGACCCAGGCGCCCGAGAGCCATCGCCACGTCTCGAAGGTCATCCAGGAATGCAACTGGCTGCAGGCGCTCGAAGGCGGGCTCGACACCTCGCATGCGCCGATCATGCATCGCCTCCTCAAGGACAACGCCGGGCGCGGCGGGATCAACCCGTCGAGCGCCTATGTCCGCGCCAAGGCGCCGTCGATCGTCGTCGACCTGACCGATTACGGCTATCAGTACGCCGGCATCAGGGCGCTCGGCGATGACGAGCAGCACATCCGCACCTACCACTACATTCTGCCGTTCCATCAGATCCGCGCCTCGCGCTCGGAGACCGGCGGCCGGGTCGATGCCGGGCATATTTGGGTCCCGATCGACGACGAGACGACGATGGTCTACAACTGGCAGTACAGCGTCACCGACGCGCCGCTCAGCGACGCGGACCGGCTCGAACGCGGCATCGGCAACGGGCCGTTGCATGTCGACCAGGCGACGTTTCGCTCCAAGGCCAACCGCGAAAACAATTACCTGATCGACCGCGCGGTGCAAAAAGACCTCAGCTTCACCGGCATCGACGGCGTCAACGTCCAGGACCGCGCGATCCAAGAGACGATGGGCGCCATCGTCGACCGTTCCAAGGAGCATCTGGGGCCGGCCGACAAGGCGATCATCCAATTGCGCCGGCTGTTGCGGCAGGCGGTGAACACCGCGACGGAAGGCGGCGCGCCCGCCGGTATCAGGCCGAGCTATTACGAATTGCGGGCGGCCGAAACCGTGGTGCCGCGCGCCGCCGACTGGCGCGGACTGGTCAGCGAGGGGTTGGCGCAGGAAAAAATCCTGCAGACGGTGTGATCATGGCCGACCAACACGAGGCGGCGGTCCCGCGCCGCCGCCAGATCCGCCTGGCGCCGGAGGAGCAAGCGGCATTCCTGCGCGACAACCCCAAATGCGCGCTTGCCACGCTCGACCAGGACGGTTTCCCGCATGTCGTGGCCATGGGGTTTTATGTTGAAGACGGCATCTTTTACATGACCTCCTATGCAAAGGCGCAAAAGGTCTTGAATATCCGCCGCAACCCCAAGGTCGGGCTGATGGTCGAAACCGGCGCCAGCTATGCCGAATTGAAGGGCGTCATGGTGCGCGGCGCCTGCGAAATCATCGACGATGTCGAGACCGTACGCCACGTCATGAACCACCGCCGCGGCTCGCCCGAAAGCGGCCGCCGCGGCTCGCCCGAAAGCGGCCGCCGCGGCTCGCCCGACAGCGCCGCCAAACGCGTCGTCCTCAAGGTGACCCCGCACAAAACCGCCAGCTGGGACCACAAGAAGCTCGGCGGCAGATATTGACCGGAAATGGATTGATTGGATCATCCCTGCCGGGCGGGCTCGACCTAGCGGGGGGAAGCACCAACCGGCGGTTCCGTGTTACACACCACAAGGATTGACTCGCCGCGGAAGCGGTTCGAGCGGCGATCGTGGCGGCAGGGCATAGGGTGAGGTGACTTTTCGCCGAGGCTTCGCGCGGCTTGGAATAGGCCTGGCGGTGCTGTGGTTCGTATTTTGGACGTGCGCCTACATAATCAGACTGCAGCCGTCGGAAAACGCACCCTCTCTACCCCCGGCGCTCTCATTGACAACGGATATCGCCCTTGTAGCCGCCGCCATTCTTGGTGTGCCGTGGGTGGTTTCGGGCTTCCGCCCAAATTAGGCGCGAGGACACTGCCCGAGAACCCGCCGCCCATTACGCGGCCGGGCCGATGCTGAGGATTTTCCTGCCAGGGTACACTTCTGACGCTTGGCACCCACAAACTCCTACCTCCTTCGTCATGCCCGCGAAAGCGGGTATCCAGGGCCGTCAGCGCGAGTTACTTGCCCCTGGACCCCCGCTTTCGCGGGGGCGACGGATTGAGAGGCGGCGGGGATCATTCGCCGCCTCGCGGCATATAATGTCCAGCTTGGTAGAGTATTCGGCTAGGCCAACTGCGATGGCGGCGGATCCGGACAAAGCGGCTCTGGCACTGCATCGGTTCGGGTTCGGCCCGCGCGCCGGATCGATCGCGGCGATTGCTTCCGACCCGCAGGGGGCGCTTGCCGCCGAACTCGACCGGCCGAACGCCGGGCAGATCGTCGATCCCGCGCTGCTGAGCAGTGCCGCCGCGTTTCGCGCGGTTTTCGAATTCAACGCCGCGCGCGCGGCGCAGGCAAAGCTCGTGCGGCCTGGCTCCGAAGCGGTTGAGCCGGGTGTCGGACCGGCAACGCAGACGGCTGATAAGCCGGCCGCCGGCGAGCCCCGCCCGGAAACGGTCCCGCAACGGAATTTCCTTGCCGAGGCCAAGGCGCGGATCGGCGCCGCGCGCGACGCCGAGATCGGCTTTGTCGAGCGGCTGGTGTGGTTCTGGTCGAACCATTTCTGCGTCAGCCTCGACACCTCGGCGATGGCCGGCGGATACGAACGCGAGGCGATCCGCTCGCATGTGCTGGGCCGCTTCGTCGACCTGCTGCTCGCCGCCGAGAGCCATCCGGCGATGCTGATCTATTTGAACGATGCCCAGTCGATCGGGCCCGACTCGGTCGCCGGCATCAATCGCGGCAAGGGGCTCAACGAGAATTTTGCGCGCGAGATCCTGGAACTGCACACGCTCGGCGTGCGCACCGGCTACACCCAGGCCGACGTGGTCAGCTTCGCAAAGGCGCTGACCGGTTGGACTTTCCGGCCGCCGGTCACCGACCCTGACATCGGCGGCGAGTTCGTGTTCATCGCGCGGGCGCACGAGCCGGGCGCCGAAACCGTGCTTGGCAAGACCTATCGCGACACCGGCCTCGCGCAAGGCCGCGCGGTGCTCACCGACCTCGCCCGCCATCCCGCGACCGCCAAACACATCGCGACAAAGCTCGCGATCCATTTTATCGCCGACGACCCTCCAGCAGCGCTCGTCGATCGCTTGGCGCGCCGCTTTCGCGACACCGACGGCGATCTCAAGGAAGTCGCGAAGGCGCTGATCGCCGCACCCGAGGCGTGGCAGCCGCAGCAGGCCAAGTTGAAGCGTCCGGGCGAATGGCTCATCGCGGCGTTGCGCGCGACCGCGCAAGAAGGCGACGTCCGCCGCGTCGTCCAGGCCGGGGCGCTGCTCGGCGAGCCGCTGTGGCGGCCGCCGGCGCCGAAAGGTTTCTCCGATGAAAATGCCGCCTGGCTCGACGGCGTGGCCGAGCGTCTCGAGATCGCCAATGCCTTCGCCCAGCGCCAAGGGCCGTCCCTCGATCCGGCAGCGGTCGCGGACGCGGCACTCGGTCTGCTCGCCTCGGCCGAGACGCGCCAGGCGATCGCCCGCGCCGAAAGCCGGCCGCAGGCATTGACCTTGGCGCTGATGGCTCCTGAATTCCTTCGCAGGTGATCGACGATGCCGGCGACCCCCGATGCTCCGACCCGCCGCGCGCTGCTTCTCGGCTCCGGTGCGCTGTTCGCCTGGGCGCAGTTTCCGCGGCTCGCGCGCGCCGAAGGCCGCGACCCGCGCTTTCTTGCGATCGTGCTGCGCGGCGCCCTCGATGGGCTCGCCGTTGTCGCACCGGTCGGCGATCCGCAATGGCGCGACTTGCGCGGCGAGGATGCCCTCACCCTCGACGGTGCGGCGCCCGGTTTGCGGCTCGACAATATGTTCGCGCTCAATCCGGCGATGCCGAGCCTGCACGAGTTTTATCGCCACGGGCACGCGACAATCGTGCATGCGGCGGCGACACCCTATCGCGACCGCTCGCATTTCGACGGACAGGATGTGTTGCAGACCGGCGCCACCACGCCTGGGGCGCTGGATGACGGCTGGCTCAACCGGGCCGTGGCATCGCTGGCGCAGGAGGGATCGGGATCGGCGAACTCACACGCAAAAGAGGCCCTGGCCATCGGGCCGGTGACGCCGCTGATCATGCGCGGGCCCGCACCGGTGCTGTCGTGGGGGGTGCGGCAGCTCCCCCCGGTCAGCGACGAGACGACGCTGCGGCTGCTCGATCTCTATCGCCATACCGACCCGGTCTTGGCGCGGGTGCTCGAGGAGCGCATGGGGATCGCCGCGATTGCCCAGGCCGGCGGCATCGACCAGGGAGCGCCAAATGGCGGCCCGGTGATCCAGGCGGGTGGCATCGCGCAGGTACGCGCCTATTTCGCCGAGGCCGCGGGCACGGCGGCGAAGTTTCTTGCTCGGGCGGACGGACCGCGCGTCGGCGCGCTCGCCTTCGACGGCTGGGACACCCATGTCAATGAAGGGCCGGTCAGGGGGCGGCTCACGGCTCTCTTGGCTGCGCTCGACGACGCGATGGCCGCGATCGCGGCCAATATGGGCGATGCCTGGCGCGAGACTGTCGTCGTCGCGATCACCGAGTTCGGCCGCACCGCGCACATCAATGGCAACGGCGGCACCGACCACGGGACCGCGACCGTCGCTTTGCTCGCCGGCGGCGCGTTGAAGGGCGGGCACGTCATCGCCGATTGGCCGGGCCTCGGCGACTCCGATCTCTACCAGAGCCGCGACCTGAGGCCGACGACGGATTTGCGCTCGATCATGAAGGGGCTGCTCAGGGACCACCTGCGCATCGCCGAGACCGCTCTTGCCACGACGGTGTTCCCCGACAGCGCCGCGGCGCCATCGACGCCGGATCTCGTCATCTAACCCTTTCCCGCGGCCAACGCCTTTCGTGGACGTGAGTGGCCGCGGGCCCTCACGCCGCTTTGGCAGGCTGTCCTTGGAGCGCCTCGCGGATCGCGGCGACGATCCGCTTGCGGTCCGGGAAGACATGGCTTTCGAGGATGGGGCTGTAGGGGATCGGCACCTGCAGGGCGCAGACCCGCTTCACCGGAGCCTTGAGCCGCGCGAAGGTCGCCGCGTCCTCGGTGGCAATGGCGGCGACTTCGGCCGAGAAGCCGGCGGTTGGCCCGGCCTCGTCGGCGATGACGAGCCGCCCGGTTTTCTGCACCGAGCGGCGGATCGTGCCGGTATCCAGCGGCACCAGCGTGCGCGGATCGACGATTTCGACCGATATCCCCTCGCGGGCCAGCTCTTCGGCGGCGGCCAGCGCCTCGTGCACCAGCCAGGCGAGGGCGACGACCGTCACATCGGTGCCCTCGCGCTTGACGTCGGCCTGGCCGAAGGGGATCGTATAGTCGTCCTCCGGCACCGGCCCCTTGCGCGTCATCAGCCGGCTCGACTCGAAAGAGACGACCGGGTTGTTGTCGCGGATCGCGGTCTTTAGGAGCCCTTTGACGTCGTAGGGTGTCGAGGGGAGAAACATCTTCAAGCCGGCGACATTCATAAACATCGCATAGGGCGACTGCGAATGCTGCGCCGCGACCTGGCCGCCGCCCCCGACCGCCGCGCGAAAAAGGATCGGGAAGGTCTGCTGGCCGCCGAACATGTAGTGGATCTTCGCCGCCTGATTGACGATCTGGTCCATCGCGACAAAGCAGAACGTCACTTGCCGCCAGTCGACAATCGGGCGGAAGCCGCAGCCGGCGGCACCAATCGCCATGCCGGTCAGCGCCGCTTCGGTGATCGGTGTCGCCCTGACCCGCTCGCCGCCAAACTCCTTCAGCAGCGGCGGCAATGCGTCGGTCGACATGTAGAAGATCTTGGGGTCGCGCCGCATCTCCTCGGCGATCGCTTCGAGCGCGGCCTCGTTGTACGTCAGCTCTCGCATTGTACGCTCCTCGCGTCAGGCTGCGAACACGTCGTCGGTCGCTTGCTCGGGCAGCGGGAAGGGGCTGGCCTCGGCAAAGGCAACGGCCGCATCGAGCGCACCCACGATGTCGCGCTCCATCGTTGCCAGCTCGCTGTCGTCGAGATAGCCCTGCTCCCTCAGCCGCCGCTCGAGCTGGGCGATCGGATCGTTCCCTTTCCACGATTCAACCTCCGCCGGGTCGCGCACATCGGCCTGCCCCCGGCGCTCGGTATGGCCGCGCCAGCGGTAGGTCTTGCACTCGATCAGGCTCGGGCCGCCGCCCGAGCGCGCCCGCTCGACGGCGCGGTTCGCCGCCTGGTAGACCGCGAAGATGTCGTTGCCGTCGACGACGACGCCCGGGATGCCATAGCCGGCCGCCCGCGCCGCCACGTCGCCGAGCGCGTGGGTCGCGGCGGCCGCGGTGTTCGCGGCGTACATGTTGTTTTCGCACACATAGAGCATCGGCAGCTTCCAGGTCGCCGCGATGTTGAGGCATTCGTGGAACGGCCCGGCATTGGACGCGCCGTCGCCGAAAAACGACACCGCAACCCCGCCCTTGCCCTCCATCTGCGCCGCGAGGCCGGCGCCGGTGACGATCGCGATCCCGCCCGCGACGATGCCGTTGGCGCCGAGCATGCCGATGCCGAAATCGGCGATGTGCATCGAGCCGCCCTTGCCCTTGCAATAGCCGGTCTGCCGGCCGTAGAGCTCGGCCATCATGCGGTTGAGGTCGGCCCCCTTGGCGATGCAATGGCCGTGGCCGCGATGGGTCGAGATGATCCGGTCGCCCTGGCCGAGTGCGGTACAGACGCCGACCGCGACCGCCTCCTCGCCGATATAGCAATGCACGACGCCATAGATCTTGCCGGCGAGGTAATCGGCCGAGGCGCGCTCCTCGAAACGGCGGATCGTCAGCATCCGCCGCAGCATCTGGCGCTGCGTATCAGGCGGCAGGTTCGGCGAGACGCCTTGCGTCGAAAGGCTCATGGGGGCGCGCTCCCTCCGTTCCGGTCGGTTTTGCGATGATGCGCCCACCCCGCCCCGCCCGCAACCGCAACCTCGCCCGGGCCGACGCTGCTGCGGCCGCGCTCGCCACCGGCCAATTCCCGTCGAATCGGGAAATAGCCGGGAATTTTTCGGCCTAATGCCCTCCGAATATCAATAATATACAATTATATCAATTGCTTGTGCGGAATAGGCTAGCTCATTTAACCGGAATTGTTTTGCGACAATCGGGAATTCTTTTCGACTAACCGGGAACTCACGGGAATTTCGCCCCGCGCCACTACAGTGCTCCCGCAATGCGCGAACATCGCACACAAATTCGGCAACATTGCGGACGGCGTCAGAATGGGCAGCAGCAGCGACCGCCTCCTCGCCGATCGAGTAGTACCCGCCGCCGCAGATGTCGCCGGCGCGAGAGCCGTTCCGGGCGCCATACTGGAAATGGCCGATCGTCAGGCTGCTCCATGGCAATGGCGGTCATGCCCCCGAGGCTGCCATTCATTCAATATCGCATTTAGCGAATGCCAAAGCCGGTCTGGCTGATATTTTCGTTACTCGGTTTCTGCCAAAAACCGCCGCTCCATGAACATCGTAAAGGCTCGCGCTTTGGCGCTGGCTTGCCGCCCGGTCGGAAACACCGCCCAAAGTTCGCCCGGAGGCAATGACCAGTCCGCCAGCACGATGTTGACCGCTCCCGACTTCAATTCAGGCGTGAACATCCATTCCGATCCCCCGATGGAAAGCCCGAGACCGGCAAATACCGCCTCCCGGGCACCCTCGGCCGCGTTTACGCGAAGCCTGCCGTTCACCGTTATGGAAACCTCGGCCGATCCTTGACGAAACGTCCAGCTCTGGCCGCCCTGACGCTGGTCATAGATGACGGCCTGATGCCCAAGAAGGTCGGTTGGCTTCCGGGGAACCCCCATTGAATCGAAATATGCCGGTGTGCCGACGACGACTCGTCGGCACACCGCGATCTTGCGCGCGATCAACGGAGAGTCGGCGAAAGGGCCGATCCAGAGCGCCACGTCGATACCTTCGGCTATTGAATCGACGTCTCGATCTCCAAGAACCAAATCGACCTCGAGAGCCGGATTTTCGGCGAAGAACGCGGGCAGCCTCGGTACTATTTGGAGCCGCGCGAACGTCACCGGCGCAGAAATCCGCAGCCGGCCCGTGAGCGCCGCTGCGGCGCCGCGCGCGGCGAGTTCTGCTTCCTCGGCTTCTTCGATCGACCGTTTGGCGCGTTCGTAGAAATTTCGACCGGCCTCGGTTGGTGTCAGGCCGTGCGTCGACCGCAGCAGCAGCCGCACGCCAAGCCGGTCCTCAAGCTGCGCAATCGCTTTGGAGACGGCGGGCTGGCCGACACGCAGTTGCTTTGCCGCGCCGGAGAACGAGGCGGCGTCGACGACCCGAACAAATGCTTCCATCGCGCTAAGACGATCCATGCTTATTCGCTCAAGGAATAATGGATATGACCACGATAGGACTGCCGCGGGCAGGTGGGAATGAGAGATGCATAACGTGTCCGTATTGCTTCGCCCTTGTCGCCTATGTCGTTGAAGGAGCGCCTTGATGCCTGCCGGCGCGAATACGAGGCGACGCGCGCACCACCGTTGGTTGCCGCCGTCCGGCGCTCGATCCGGGGGTTCGCTCAAACGGGCCGGGTGACCAAGGCGGTCAAGGCCGGTGAGGCGGCGCCCGGGTTCAGGCTGCGCGGGCGCGGTGGACTCGTCGAACTCTCAGATCTTCTTGAACGAGGTCCGGTTGTCCTAAGCTTTTTCTGGGGGGACTGGTGCCCCTTTTGTGTTCTCGAATTGGAGGCGCTGGCGGAGATCTGTCAGGAAATCGAACGTCTCGGCGCGACGCTGATCGCCCTCACGACACAGGCTCCAGATAACACATTCCCTCCTGGCGATGGCGCGCCGCCGTTTGCCATCCTTCACGATTCTGGCGGCAAGGTCGCATTGCGCTATCGCATTGCTTTCACTGTGCCGCGGCAATTCCGGGCCGCGTACTTGGCGCTCGGCTATCCCAATTCGGCGAAATATGGACAAAAGGGGTGGATGCTTCCAATACCCGCCACCTATGTGGTCGACAGAACCGGTCTGGTCGTCCTCTCCTATTTCGACGCCGATCACACGACGCGCCTGGAGCCGACCGAAATCATTGTCGCGCTGAGCATCCTGCGAGCCGCACATTCCGTGTAGGAATAGTCTATAGTCTTTAATGGCGGCTACCCAAGACCATCCCAAACCATAAATTTCGTTACGCCAAATCCCAGAGAACAGGGCATTTCGCCATGGGGGATTTAATGCTTCATCCATTCGGTGGCGCGAACCGCGCGGCAGCCCGGGAGCTCGACCCCGTCGAGGGCAAATTGACATCTTCCGCGACCGCTGCGCCACTGCCAGCCGGCTCTCATTACCGGTAAGCCGCGGGACCGTGGGAGGGTTTTATTGTGATTACCAAGACGTGTCTGGTGTTCGCTGCGTCAGCGCTTGTGGTTGGGGTCGCAGCGGCGCAAACCCTGTCAGGGCTGACTGGCAATGACCGTGAACCGCCGAGCGTAAGCGAACCTCAAATGCAGTTGACTCGTCCGCAAATCGACCGTCAGGAAAATAATGGGGCCAGTCAGCGGGAAGCCCGCTGTGCAGTTAGAGATCGACAGCCTCTACCGGGAGATCAGGCACGCGGTAAAACGAGCGCTACGCTGACGAGCAACATACGACGATTAACCAAATTTTGCCACGCTTCACTTGGGGTTCCGTGGCCACACGCGCAATTTCGTCGGGCATAACGGCAGTGGAGGCGGAAACGATGAGCGACTGGAACAACTTGGCAAACGGCGTGATCCAGACCCGCTTTGGGCCGCCGAACGAGATCACGGTGCTGTTCGAGGACAGGACGCGGACCTTCCCGATGGCGGCGGCGGCAACCCTGGCGGACCTCGCCCAGCGTCTGGCCGAGGAAGGCGGCCCGCAGCACCGGCAGATGCTCTCGGTTACGGTAAAGCTGACCGGCGCGCCGGGCTTTTCGGCACCGCTGTTGGCGGCGAACCAAGCCGTGAACGGCTGCGGGATCCGCCCACATCTCGCCGCATACCGCATTGCCAAGCGCCGAGGAGCGCAACGCGTTCTTGTCCTGGTGGTCGGTGTACTCCTGCCGTGGCTCGCTGTCGCCCTAATGGTGCCGTATTTATTGTAACGGCGCGCGGCGCCCCTATTCAAGGCACTGGCGGGCTCGTGCCGTCAAGGCTTACACCCCGGCGCGCGGTCTCAGTCCGAATGGATTGGATGGTGCTCGCGCAAGCCGCTAAGAGAGACCTGAAAATGGACGGCTGTTCACTGCGCCATCTGATCGCCGACGGGGCTGTTCGGGAACCGGGCGCGCTGAGGTTCCTGGCGGCCTGGTACCGCGACTACGCCGAGCGCACCGATAATCCCGCCGTCTGGCACGCTCGCCTAGCAACCGCCGAGACATTGGAACAAGAGGCCGCTCGGTTACAGGATCGAGCCAACTGCAACCGGCATCCGAATGGACCAGCCGCGAAGCAAAAAGCCCCACGCCAGACGAGCGATGCCATCAGGGAGCCTTGAAACCCTGGAATAGCTTGGAGGGACCAGATGGACCGGTTTGTCGGCAAGACGCTTATCGCACGCGACGGCAGCGGCATCGGCCGCGAGGCGGGCGCAGGGTTGCTCAGCCCGCTCGTAAATATATTGATCAAATGCGGTCTCCTCACTGAGGATCTCGATTATCATATCGTCCGCTCTGCGATGGTCATAATATTCTTTTCTTTTGGATATCAAAAATGGTGGGCCTATGAAGCGCAGCGACTGATTCCGTATATCAGCCATGGCCCATTGATTTTCTGGCTATATCCGGTTTTTGGCGTCCGCGGAGCCAGTTGGTTTTTGGGTTCTTGCGAATGGTCGTTCGGCACGCTGCTGTTGCTGGGCTTTTGGAACAAAAAGCTGGGTATTTTGGGCGCGCTCGGCTCATGCCTTACGTTTGTTGGCACCGTCACGATCATCCCATTTATGCCGGACGGGTGGGATGCCTCGGCTGGCGGCTTTCCGGCCATGACCGGCAACGTCCCGTTCCTGATGAAGGATGTCGTGCTCTTGGCGGTATCGGTCTATCTGCTGAAGCAGGACGTTCAGCGCGTGGTCCTTGGCAGCGTCATCCGAGAATAAGGGAACAGCTAGTAATCAGACCCATTCGGAAGATTCACCTGCCCTCGGCGGCCAATGTTCAGATCAAATCCTGCCACACCGGTGAAGGCCGGTGCTTATGGCAGACACGGGTCCAGGCTTTTGTCGGGAAGACGGGGGAGGGGCATCACGCTCAATCATCCGAATGCGTTAAGAGCTAGAGCCGGCCGCCAAAATTCTTGTCCGGAGGTAACGCGACGTGGGCCGGGCTGCGATACCAGAGACCCCGGGATGCCGTTGTTGCACATCTGACGATGGCCGAAAGCCTTGGTCCGCCCGGCGAACCTGCCTCCGCGCTGGGCAAACCCGCAAGCACATTGGTGAGCGCGCGATCGGCGTCGCGCAATCCGCAGGAGACTTCACGATGACCAGCAAGCTGTCAGGCAAAGTCGCGCTCGTGACCGGCGGCAGCGCCGGGATCGGCCTCGGTATCGCCAAGCGCTTCGCCGAAGAGGGCGCGCGTGTGTTTATCACCGGGCGCCGCCAATCCGAATTGGAAAAGGCCGTCACCGCGATCGGCGGCAAAGCCACCGCGGTTCAGGGCGACACCTCCGACCTTGCCGACCTCGACCATATCTATGCGACGATCAAGGACAAGGCGGGACATCTCGACGTGCTGGCGGTCAACGCCGGAGTTTACGAATTCGCCACGCTCGGGGAGATCACCGAGGAGCATTTCGACAAGACCTTCAACACGAACGTGCGCGGCCTGTTATTTACAGTGCAAAAGGCGCTCCCGCTGCTGGCCAAGGGCTCCTCGGTTATGCTTACCGGTTCGATGGTGTCGATCAAGGGCTTCGCCGCCTGCTCGGTGTACAACGCGTCAAAGGCCGCGATACGCTCCTTCGCCCGCACCTGGATCGTCGACCTCAAGGGACGCGACATCCGCATCAACGTGGTGAGCCCGGGATACACCGATACGCCCGGCCTCTCCCAGTTCGTGACGGATCAGGAAAAAGCCGCGATGGCTGCTTCGGTTCCGCTCGGCCGGCTCGGCGTCCCGGATGACCTGGGCAAGGCGGCGGTGTTCCTCGCTTGCGATGACAGCGCCTATGTCACCGGTATCGAGCTGTTCGTCGATGGCGGCGCGGGGCAGATCTGAACGACGGCTCCAGCCGATGCCCATTGGGCATCGCTAATCTATCACGAGAGGCCAGTCATGAGTAACGGTCGTCGAAAGATACGCTTTGGTCTTTGGTACGACTTCCGCAACCCGGCACAGTGGCGCCAGCCCCCAGACCGGCTCTACCGCGAAATCCTCGATCAGATCGCGTGGGGCGAAAACAACGGGTTTGATGACGTCTGGCTGTCCGAGCACCACTTCATCGAAGACGGCTACCTCCCTTCGATCCTGCCCGCCGCCGCGGCGATCGCCGCCCGCACCAACCGGATCCGCATCGCCTCCGGCGTGCTGCTGATGCCGTTTCACAATCCGATCCGCCTTGCCGAGGACATCGCGACGGTTGACGTCATCTCGGGCGGCCGTTTCGAACTCGGCGTCGGCATTGGCTTCAAGCAGGAAGAATTTACAGGCTTCGGCGTGTCTTCGAAGGAGCGCGGCGCGCGCACCGACCAATCGCTCGACATCATCCGGCGTGCCCTTGCCGGCGAGACCGTCACCGTCAAGAGCGACTTCTTCGACTTCCAAAACGTCAGGGTGACGCCCGAGCCGATCCAGCAACCTCATCCGCCGATTTGGCTCGGCGGTTTCACGCCGGCGGCGCTGCGCCGGGCGGTCCGCTTCGGCGATGGTTTCACCGTGCCGGGTGCGAACCGGGATGTGTATGACCGCTATGTCGCCGAGCTGAAGAAGGAGAACCGGCCGACAGATGACCTTCGCTTCGCCAGCGGCTTTTGGTTTCTGATCGTATCCGAGGACCCCGAGAAAACTTTTGCCGAGGCCGCCGACCACGTCATCTATCAGGTCAACGATTACTCAGTGTGGCTTCAGGCTGGCGGCCTTCAGCCTCTCGCCCCGCGCCTCGACGATCGAGAAGCACTAAAGCAAAGCGGATTGCTGCAGGTGGTCGACCCCGATACCGCAATACGGATGATCCGCAACTTGGCAGACACCGTGCCGATCACCCACTTCTACTCCTGGACCTTGCCACCGGGGCTGCCGCCACGCTGGGCGCAGACGCACCTGGAGCTGTTCGCCTCGAAGGTGATCCCTGCGTTTCGCTGACCTTTGACGCAAGCCTAGGAATAACCGGTGCGAGCGGTTGTGGCGTAATCCGTCTCGACGAGGTGGCCGATTGGCAGCGGCCGCGGAACATCGTGTGCGGCAATGGCTTCGTAGCCTGAGGCGCTGACCCAGGAGGCGTCTGGCGGGCCGGGGACCCCCAGCTGCGCGCTGCTACACACCTCGCGGCTAGCCGACGATGTGATTTGCGTTTGGCTTGTCGGCGGCTATCGTGGCGGGCCGTTCCACCAGGGAGACTGCCATGCGTGTCCGCCGAATCGCGGTTTCGGGCGTGTTCGCCGCCGGGCTCGCCGCTCTGCCGGTCGCGAATGCCGAGGCGCAATACTATCCTCCCTATTATCCGCCGTGCTCGCCGTTTCCGCTGTTCTGGCCGTTTTGCGTGGTGGGCGCCGTAATCGGCACCGTCGCCTCGGTCGTCGCCGCGCCGTTCGTGGCGCTGACGGCGCCGCCCTACTATTACGGCTATTACGGTCGGCCCTATTACCCGCCGCCGCCCTATTTGGCACCGGGATACCCGGCGCCGCCGAATTATTACGGGCAGCGTTGAGGTCGCCCCCGCGGGGTCGCGGGTGGGGATCACGTCGAGGATGGTCGGGCGGGTGCGCTCGGCCATGCCGGCGGGGCCATTGGCGAACACGCGAGGGATGGGCGTGACGGCGGAGCGTAGCTATAACCGGGGCCGGGTATGCCGGGGCGGCTGAGAGGCGGTCATAAATATGACGCTCGACGTGGCGTCGTTGCTCGGATGTGGATGGCGCCGCCATGCCATGGCGGAGACGAATGCCGGCGATTCTCGGGAATGGGATTGCGTCGCGCGTCTTTGTCCTGTTGCCGGTTGTCGTGACCGGCCGGTCCCACCTGGAGAAACGCATGCGTATCCGCCAAATCGCGGTTTCGGCCATATTCGCCGCCGGGCTCGCTGCTGTGCCGCTCGCAACCGCCGAGGCGCAATACTACTATCCGCCCTGCTCGCCCTTTCCGCTGGCTTGGCCGTTCTGCATCGCGGGTGCGGCCGTCAACACCGCCGCGGCGATCGTCACCGCACCATTCGCGGCGCTTTCGGGACCCTACTACTACCCCTACTACGGCTATTACGGGCGGCCGCGGCGCCATTACGCGCGGCGGCATTACTCGCATTATTATTACGGAGCGCGCTGAGCGCGCGCCTGCCGCCCGCGACTTCGCAAG
>Ga0210395_10000154_pt1 | contig 54164 bp, 49 predicted proteins | sample IncBWH4OmetaG_FD_150861 | JGI IMG/M metagenome (GOLD analysis project Ga0210395, IMG submission 150861) | Forest soil microbial communities from Barre Woods Harvard Forest LTER site, Petersham, Massachusetts, United States - Inc-BW-H-4-O ...
TTTAGGCGGTTACGCGCTCGAATCGCAAGCCCGTGAGGTGCTCCACGGTCTGGGATTCAAGGACGATCAGATTGACGGCGACGTGGGCGCTCTCTCCGGCGGATGGAAGATGCGGGTTGCGCTGGCACGGGTCCTGCTCGGAATGCCGGATGTATTGCTGATGGACGAACCGACGAACCATCTCGACATCGAATCCATCATCTGGCTCGAACAGTTCCTGAAGTCATTCCCCGGCGCGCTTCTCATGACCTCGCACGACCGCGAGTTCATGAATCGTCTCGTCTCAAAGATTGCAGAGATTGATGGCGGCGAAATCATCACCTACTCGGGTGACTACGACTTCTACGAGCGCGAAAGGGCCGTGCGAGAGAGCAATCAGCAGGCAGCATTTGCCCGGCAGCAGTCCATGCTTGCCAAAGAGCAGCGCTTCATTGATCGTTTCAGGACGCACGCGGCCAAAGCGGCCCAGGTGCAGAGCCGGATTAAGGCCTTGGACAAGATCGAGAAGATCGAACTGCCGAAGAAACGCCAGGTGGTGAAGTTTGAGTTTCGTGTCCCTCCGCGATCCGGCGAGCAGGTGGCCGTCCTGGAGAATCTGCACAAGAGTTACGGTCCACGTGTGATTTATGAAGGATTCAATCTCACCATCCGCCGCGGAGAACGCTGGGCCGTCATGGGGAGAAACGGCGCTGGTAAGACTACGCTTCTTAAAATGATTGCCGGGGCCAGTGCTCCAGATGCCGGAAGCGTGCGGCTCGGCGCCAGCCTGTATATGGGTTACTTCGCGCAACAATCGCTGGACGTGCTCAGTTCCGATCTCACCGTCATCGAACAGTTGCAACAAGATTTTCCCCAGGACGGTCTCGGGGCGCTGCGGAATCTTGCGGGGGCATTCCAGTTCTCCGGCGAAGACGTAGACAAAAAGATTCGCGCACTCTCCGGCGGCGAAAAATCGCGGCTGGCAATAGCACGCATGCTCTACAATCCGCCGAACTTCCTGGTGCTCGACGAACCGACGAATCACCTGGATCTTGCGACCAAGGAGATGCTGGTGGATGCCCTGAAGGATTTTGAAGGCACCATGATCTTCGTATCGCATGACCGCATGTTCCTTCGCGGTCTCGGCTCACGTGTGCTGGAACTGGGCGGTGAGAGCGGCACCGACCGCAATCCCACTGTTTATCCTGGCTCCTATGTTGAATATGTCCAGAAGCTTGGACACGAGGCGCCCGGGATCTATTCGTAGGCCTTGCCGGGGTTTTGCGCTCGGTGAGTTTCTGAAACTCGGCGGGAGTTAACGCTTCTTTACGAATAGGACGAGATCTGACACCACCCTGCCCGCACTGTTTAAACGCGATAATGCAGAGCATTTTTAGCTTAGCGGCACGGCGACAGTAGGTGTAGCCGGAACTGCGATGTGATCCGAGCCGTGCCGGTGAGCTAAAAATGTATTGGGCTAAACCGGTGCAAGGTGTGTGGGCTATGGGTTTTGATTGGTGAGTGGGAGGCGAAGTGGAGAGAACAAACCGTTAGTAATGACAGAGACGGGCATGGGGTGCTGTGATTCGGAGTCTTACGCACGCCCGCCTTCGCAAGGTGCGGAGGTGCTCGGCCGGCTGCATATGGCTGTGACGGGCATAAGGCAACACCACTTCTTTGGTTGTTCACAGAAATTTCGTTGGTGAGCACGTTCATGTAGACGTGCCTCCACCGAACTAGTTACACACATCGCGATCTGTTTTTGCAGTTTTTTTGTTTTTGTCCTTTTTTTTGCGACGATTTTATTCGCAGCTTTCTATCGCTCGCTGGTAGCGCGGCACACGCTTCAGTTTCGAAACATCAATCCCATCCAAAATCATCGCCAACTCACTGGCGCGCAATTCCACCGATCGCGCGCCCTGTTCCACTCGCGGTATTTTGAAAACTCCAATTTCAAGGCGCTTGTACCAAAGTACGAAGCCGTCCCGGTCCCACAGCAAAATCTTCAAACGATCTCCACGACGCGAACGAAACACAAACAGGTGGCCGCTTTGCGGGTTCTCCCCAATGACCGCTCGCACACGTTCCGCCAGGCGATCGAATCCGCAGCGCATGTCCGTTGCTTCGCTGGCCATCCAGATCCGCGCTCCCTGCGCATGATCCATCGCCTGTAGGCTCGGCAGTCCAATCACTCCACCGCCTCCACCACCGCCAACAATGCCCGCACATGTTCGGCATCGAATCCTGGCCTCACCATCAGGCTTCGGCCATTCCGCAGCCGGACTTCGATCCACGAGTCCCCCGGTAAGTTGGCCGGGAACTCCGCCACTTGCACTTCCACGAATCTCGCCGATGTGTTTTCCCGCAGCCGTTTTTTCCATCAGTAGAAATGCGGCGCGCACAACTTCTGCTCTCGGCAGAACTTCGCCACACTCTTCCCGCTCCGCATCTGTTCGGAAATCAGTCTGCGCCACTTCGTCCATGCATTTCTGTTTCGTTTTCGTTGCGTCATCGCGCAACTTTGCTATGCGACGACCATCTTCCGCAAGATGCGGTTCACGTAGCGCTCACGAAATAACCATCTCATCGCGAGTCACCACCCTCTTCGAGATACACTGATATCTCAAACCGGAGTGACGGAATTCTCACGGCAGCAGTTCCTACAGCAGCAGTATTCAGGGGCCAAATCGTTACTTGTCCATGAGTGGGCCCCGGTTGAGGAATTGGAGGCGATATTTTGAGTGGCACCATCTCCTATGACGACCGAGATGCCGAGCAGTTCTTTAGGGATACCGTAGAGGTAGAGATGTCGGCTCTATATGCACCATTTTTGGCGCACATCCCTAAGTCCGGGAGAATTCTCGATGCGGGATGTGGCTCAGGCCGCGACAGCCGCTACTTCCTCCAACAAGGATATAAAATAGAAGCGTTCGACGCCTCCGCTGAGATGTGCCGCTTGGCGTCGATCCTCATCGGGCAGACTGTACCGCAGAAGACCTTTGGGGAGGTGGATTCTCTTTCAGCTTTCGATGGAGTTTGGGCGTGTGCGTCACTGCTGCACATAGGCCGCGACCGCATCGATCCGGTGCTCCAGAGGCTCTCTCGGGCACTAAAGCCCACAGGCGTAATGTTTCTTTCGTTCAAGCTGCGCGATGGCGAGTGGGAGCAGGGTGGCCGGTTCTTCAACGGTTACGATGAAAATTCATTCCGAGAGTTAATCAAGAAGCATGCTTCTTTTGCGCTTTGCTCAATCTGGACTTCGGATGATGTTAGGCCGGACCGCAAACATGAGAAATGGTTGAATGCACTGATCCGACGAATTGACGACTAGTTTTCGCCTGCCGTTATTATCTGCTTCTTTCCCCTCCAGTCCCGTGAGAATAGGCACTGTTAATTCTGTCCCCTTTGGGGTAGAATAATGGAATGGACACTACAGAATATACTCCGGCACAGGCTTCGGCAGTTGCGAATCTGCCGCTTCCCGCCGTTCATAAGCTTATCGAACGTCGCCTCATTCGGCCGAGACGGCTTCGCACCGGCCGTTCCGTCCAACGAATGCTCAGCCGCGGGCAAGTACTGTATCTACGCCTCGAAGCGGAAGGTGTGCGACTCTTGCCGCTGGCCTCTCGCCGAGCGATCGCCAAGCAGATTGAATCGTCTCCCGAAATTGACGCCGTGGTTCTTACGGAGGGTTCAGCCGTGGTGATTCAAGTGAAGTCAGTGCGGCTGGAACTCGACCTGGATCTGCGGAAACTCGAGCGTGCAGAGGACATGATCGTTTCTGACCCCGAGATAATGCGTGGTACGCCTGTCTATCGCGGGACTCGTATTCCAGTCGACCTCATTGCCGATATGTTAAGCCAAGGAGCGACACCAGAGGAGATTCTCGCCGGCTACCCAGCTCTGGATCGCGAGAAGGTCGAGCTCGCTCCGCTTTACGTGCAAGCCTTCCCGCGCCGAGGCCGTCCGGCTTTTCGCCCCTGGGCGAAACGAAAACCGATTCGTGCAACCCGGCCTGGCCGCGCCCTTGTGGGGTGACAGTGAAGCTTTTGATCGATGAATGCCTACACACATCCTTGGTCGAAGTAGCACACGCGGCGGGTCACCTGGCAGATCATGTCAATTATCTCGGGCTCGGCAGTTCGAAAGACTGGCAACTCATGGCCGCCATCCGCGCACAGGACTACACATTTGTCACCAACAAACCGTTCCGATTTTCTTGCTCTTCACGGACAGGAACCGTTGCATGCCGGAGTGATCATCATTGTTCCCAGCGTTACGCCTGCTCGTCAGCGAGAACTCTTCAGCGCGGCGCTCGAACATGTCGGCGCACGGGATCTGACCAATACTGTCGTTTAAGTCGAGTATGCAGGAAATCGTATCGTGTGTTCTGAGTACGCCCTGCCAGGAGCAGCCGAATGACCCCAATTGCTCAGCGAAAATGTGCACCATCAAGGGTTGCCGTCCCTGGGCGTAATACCGGATTTGTTAGCCCTTCATCATCGGCGAAAACATCATTGCCCGAGACAGCAGAGTCGGGATGCGCGAATAAAGTACCCCTCGCCGGGCTGTTCGCAGCCGGCCCAAAAACATATGAATCGCGGGCGCCTGCTTCGCCGGCTTGAATTGCCTCATTCCGCGGCAGTTATCTGATCCCCAGCTGGTTTATGGGCAGGGTGATTGACCTCCGACCTAGAGCCCACAACCGCACCGATTACTCAGCGGCGGCGAGGGCGCTGTTACATCGTCAGGACGGCGCGGAGCGCCATCCACAACGCGCTGATATGTCTTCGAAGCTTCGGCCAGCGGATACGTTTCGTCGGAGACAGGGGAGTGCGTTACGCCAGCGACGAGGATGCCTCGAATTCGACAATGTTGCGGGTGGCTTCCGGCCATCCGTAGCGACTACCTCCCACGCGTGCAGCTGAATTTTGAGGGACGGATCTGCCTCGGCAACCTTCCTTCAGTGCTGGAATCATACACCCTGCACCGTACTCGCCAAATTGTACAGAATTGTACAGACACTCTTGTGAGCGTGCGACGAAACTGGTGTTGTGATGTGGCTCACCGACAAAACTTCGCCCTTCGTGGAGATGTGTAGCCGCTTTTGGAAGTGGGGCATGGGAGTGCTCACGGGCTTGCTTGATTTTCTGCGTCGATTCCAAGATAGGTTCCGGCGTCCCATCCAGGTTTCTTATGTCTTTGCAAATGCGCGGCATGCCCTTGCCGACTATCTTTCCACAGCGACGCGGACTGCTTTCAAGTCGTGGAAGAAACTTTCCCGCAGGCTCGTACGGTCCAGCGCAGTTTCTAAAGAGGGCCATCTTTTTTTCCTTGTTCCTCGCCATCGTCAAGTTTGCTTAGAAACCGCAGCGAAGGACCAAGTTATCCATCTTGAAGTCATCACTCTTGCCAAAGAACAGGAGGCTCCGCGTGAAGACGCAGTGGGCCAAATCCTGGTGTTCGGCGGGAGATCACGGAAAAGAGAAAGAAAAAGAATAGGAAGCAGGTTTCTAAATCCCGCAGCACTCCCGATATATCGCTAAAGCAGAGATTAATCCAAACAGCCAATGACGTTGAAGAAGTGCTCAAGGCTTACGAGCATCTAGCGGTTCGTGTCTTTATAGTTTCAATGGCTGTTTACGGACTTATTCGTGCCGCATTGCGCTGAGTTGCTAGAACTTGTCTAAGCCTGTTTTCCTGTCACGGGTTTCGGGCCGGCCTACTTTCAAAATCTTCGCGCCGGTCTTCTTTTTCACCTTCACCCTTTTCTCGAGCCGAGGTAGTTGTCGTGCCCGTATTATTGCCGATTGTGATCGACTCGGTGGTCTGGCTCTTCAGGGCCGTCAGATCGACACCCGAACCCTCAACTGCAATCGTGAACCTGTTGTCGTCATGCGGTTCCAGGAGTGCGCCCACCAGCGCAAGCGCGGCACTGACGATGAACACTGTGGTGAAGAAGATTTTCTTTTACTGTGCATCGAACCTGTATTGCTTGAAGAGGCGTTCTATTGCTTTCAAGGCGGCAAAATAACTCTCGTTCATAGCTGCTCTAAGACCAAATTCTTGCATGGATTCCTTGGCGTGAAGCCGAAGGGGCTGCCGATGGGTTCCGGAGCCACGTAAGATTTGCTAATCGTCGAGACGGATTTGTCACCCAAGTACGCGAGTATTATTCTGAGCATGTCATTTCGACGCACCGAAACATTGGTTTTGCATTCTGCCTCGCTTCAATAATTCGTAAAATTCTGTCGTAAAATTCGAAAAATGGTGTTGACAAGGGAGAATTATTGACTATCATCGCCGGCTGTGGGCCCCAGTACAGCAAATATGAAACAAATGATTCGTTCGATTTCATCAGTCTGTTTCGTTCAATTTCTAGCTTCAAAGTTTTGTCGGCGATATAAGGGTGTAGCGAGACAATATTCTTCGGGTCCGTAGGCTATGCATCGAGTGAACGGCAGTTCGCGATTTGACTGCCGCTGTCATTCGGAGGTGCGAGTCATGAGAAGAATATTATTTTTGTTAATGCAGGTAATTGTGCTTTGCCTAATTGTTCCTTCCTCGTTCCCACAATCAGCTGATTCAAATAATAACAAGGCGTACCAAGATGCGATCCAGCACTTGAATTTTCGCTCCATAGGTCCAGCCACTATGGATGGGCGTATCGATGCATTTGCTGTGCCTCGGAACCAGCTGGACACAATCTATGTAGCCACAGCAACTGGCGGTGTTTGGAAGACTACCAATCAAGGAACAACCTGGACGCCGATCTTTGATGAAGAACCGGTCTCCAGCATCGGAGCGATCGAGGTGTCATATTCCGATCCTTCTATCATCTGGGTTGGAACTGGAGAAGCCAACAATCGGCAAACATCCTCTTGGGGTAATGGTGTCTATAAGTCGACGGACGCCGGCGCTACTTGGACCAATATGGGTCTCCCCAACAGTTTTCAGATCAGCCGAATTGTCATCGATCCTGCTAACCCACAAATTGTGTACGTTGCTGCGCTCGGAAACCTGTGGGGATCTGGCGGCGAGCGCGGTTTATACAAGACGGAAGACGGCGGCAAGACTTGGCAGCGAGTTCTCTACGTCGATGAAGACACTGGAATTGCTGACGTAGAAATGGACCCGCAGAGTTCCGGAACACTCTTTGCATCTGCGTACGAGCGACGCCGGACAGTGTTTGGTTTAAATGGTGGTGGCCCCAGCAGTGCACTCTACAAGACAACGAACGGCGGTGTGACTTGGAAAAAACTGTCCAAGGGTCTGCCGTACGAGCACGGAGGAAACACGGGACGAATCGGTGTTTCGATATATCGACGGGATCCGAGAATCGTTTATGCCAGAGTGGAACATGTCGACGGCAGTGGTGTGTACCGAAGTACAGATGGTGGAGAAACTTGGGAAAAGCGAAGCAACATCAACCCTCGACCATCCTATTTTGCTCAAATTTTGGTGGACCCGAACAACTATCTTCGGGTTTGGATTCCCGGCTCGGCGCTTTCCCATTCGGATGATGGAGGAAAGACATTTTCCCCCGAACAGGTCCAGGGGCTTCAGACGATTCATGCAGATTTCCACGCGGTCTGGATTGATCAGGAAGACTCAAGCTACATGATCTCTGGATCAGATGGAGGCGTTTACATAAGCCACGATAGTGGCGAAAAGTGGGACTACGTAAACACGATTCCGGTGGGGCAGGCCTATGAGGTCGCCACCGATACAGATAATCCGTATCACATCTGCGGCGGATTTCAGGACAACGGATCGTGGTGCGGTCCAGTTCGAACGCGAAACCCGAAGGGGATTGTGAATGGCGACTGGTATCGCGTCATGGATGGTGATGGGTTCCATGTGATTCCCGATCCAAAAGATTCCAATATCGTTTTTGTTGAAGGGCAGAACGCCAATTTGATTCGCCTGAATCGGCGAACTAACGAGTGGGCGCTGATCGTTCCGCTGCCTGAAAAGCTCGCTGGACCTCCGTATCGATGGCAGTGGAACGCCCCGTTGTTGGCAACCCCCCAGGGGCATCTCTATGTCGCAGCTAACTATCTTTTCATGTCAGCGGATCAGGGGAATTCCTGGACTCGAATCAGTCCTGATTTAACGACCAACGCTGATCCGACGAAGTTGTCGATTCTCGGTGAGGCACCGAGCGACAAAACTCTCGAGCGCGACTATGGAGAGGGAACCTATCCGTGCATTTCTGCATTGAGTGTCTCGCCGCTGAACGAAAAGGTGATCTGGGTGGGCACAGAAGATGGGAATTTGCAGGTCACCCGAGATGGAGGTCAAGGGTGGACCAACGTCATCGGATCGGCGGTTCTTCCGAGTGGGACTTACGTCAGTTCCATAACCGCCTCGGCCTCCGCACCAGAAGTGGCATATGTCACTTTCGACGGACACCGCAATGGCGATTTCGCAACTTATGTCTTTCGCACGAGCGACTATGGGAAAACTTGGAAGAAAATTACCAAGGGTCTTCCGAATGATCGAGGAACAGCGAAGGTAATACGCCAGGATCCAAACAACCAAAACCTTCTCTTCGTCGGCACCGAGTTTGGTCTGTTTGTTACGTTTGACGGCGGCGAGAGCTGGTCCGGGCTAAAGCTGAATTTTCCCTCCGTCATCGTAGATGACATTACTGTACAGCCGCAGTCACACGATTTGATTCTCGCCACCCACGGTCGTGCGTTCTGGGTGCTCGACGATATTCGGCCATTGGAGGCACTTAGTCCCGCCGTACTTTCTTCGCAACTTTATCTCTTCGATCTTCAACAGGCCACAGAATGGAAACTATTTGACCACAGCAACGGATACACCGGCGACCAGCTATTTAAAGCACCGAATCCGCCTAACGGCGCCACCATCGATTATTATCTGGCGAGCAAGCCTTCGAAAGGACAGCAGGTTCAAATCAGAGTTACGAACAAGACCGGTGAGCTGATTCAGGAAGTTCCGGGCACTGATGAAGTTGGCGTGAACCGTGTAACCTGGGATTTGCGATACTCGACGCCTCTGAAACCCACTCAGGATCATCTGGACCCTCAATATGAGGGATTTTTTTACAATGGCATATTGGGCCCGTTTGTCGTCCCAGGAACTTACTCGGTTCAAGTTTCAGTCGGCGACGAAAAGGTCTCGAAGTCAGTGGAAGTTCTGGACGACCCAACCATTGAAATGAGTTCTCAGGATCGGCAGGCACGCCATGAGTTGACCATGCAGGTCTACGACATTTACAAACACGCGGTCGAGGCGGGCAAGACGGTCGTGTCGCTGAAGAAATCCTTGGATGAAATTCAGAAATCATATCCCGACTTGCCAAAGGAGCTGAAGGCTCAGATTGTGGATCTTGCGAAGCGCGTCGATCAACTTCACAAGGAAATTGTGGGTCCTTCAGAGGAGATATTTACTCCGCTGGCCTACATCCCACCACCTTTGCGAGACGAAACGGGGCGTTTGCTCTTCAGTCTCAATAATGTTAGCCAAGCACCGACCTCTGCACAGCGAACGGAACTTGTGGAGCTTTCTACGGATGTCGAGGGCAAGGTTTCCCAAGTCAAAGCGCTCATTGACACCGACCTTGCCGAACTAAATGCGGCAATGGCGAGAGCGAAAATCCCTTATATCCCCACGCCATCGACCAAGTGACGGCACGCAGAACGAGAGAGACTCACATGCAAGTTCGTGAACGCTCCGCCAAATATCTCGATGAGAACCATAAGCACTGATTTACCTATCAGCATGAGGTCCCGGCCTGGGGTCTCGAGGAGGAAGAAATGGTGATCGTGAACAAGTCGAGGAGGGTCGTGGGGAGTACGTTGGTAGTCGCTTGTTGCTTGCTAGGCTTCGCACTATTACTGACGGTCGACGGGTCAGTCTACGCGCAGGGCCAGGTGCAGGCGAACATCACCGGTCAGGTGACGGATCCATCAGGATCCTCCGTGACGGGAGTCGCGATCGTCGCACTCGATGTCGAGACGGGCCAGACTTGGAAGGGTACGACGGACGCGGCCGGGCACTACTTCATCGCCCAGTTGCCGGTGGGAACGTATCGCATTACTGCGGAGCACGAAGGCTTTCAGAAGAGCGTGATCGACAACCTCGTGCTAAGTGTGGGCGCGACGGTTGCGGTAAACATTGGTCTCAAAATTGGTGCTGTTTCGCAGCAAGTGGAAGTCACGGTCGACTCCCAGGTTTTTGAGACAACCACAGCAACAACGGGCTCGACCATGGGAAACGCGCAGGTGTCGACGTTGCCCATCAATGGTCGCGACTATGGGCGGTTCAGCTTGCTTACGCCGGGGGCTACGGTTCGCGAGGGGTACATCGCTGATCTGTCTTTCAACGGTTTGTCCGACGTGGGCAACACGTTTTCCATAGACGGCATCGATGCCACGCGTATTGATGATCCCTACATGTCAAACGGTTCGGAGCGCGGCGCACGGCTTCTCACCGGCAGCTTGGACTCCATTGGCGAGTTTTCGATTCAGACCGGAAACTATGGAGCACAATTCGGACGCTCGGGAGGCGCATACATCAACATCGTCTCGAAGTCGGGTACGAACAACATCCACGGCGAAGTCTGGGACTTTCTTCGCAATACTGCGTTGGATGCACGGAATTACTTTGCAACCACCAATCAGCCCCTTCACTATGAGGATTTCGGGGCCAATTTGGGTGGTCCCATCAAGAAGAACCACTTATTTTATCATCTGAATTACGAGGGATCCCGACAAGGAATCGGGGTCATAGCCAACGGCACCGTGCCCAGCAATGCGATGCGTGCAGCCGTTCAGGCAACCTCGCCCGTGTTGATGCAGTTCATCAATGAAATGCCGACCAGCACAAACGTGTTGCCCAACGATCCCAATGCGGCGTTATTCACTGGCGCAGGTACGTCGAGAATTCGAGAGGATACTGGCAGCTTCCGCATCGACGCCGCCTTTTCCAACAACGACTCTGCCTTCATCCGCCTGAACATCAACGATTCCGACGTCACCGGAGCGGTTTTCCAGATCTTTCCGGGATCGTTCGGTCTGTCCGATGGACAAGCCATTCCGACGAGGACCACCAACGGGGCGATAAGCGAAACTCACATCTTTTCACCCCATTTGACCAACAATTTCCTCGCTGGCGTGCAACGATACGCCAGCACGATCGATGAAAGCCTAGGGAATCTACCGCAGCTGATAATAAGGGGCTTGGGAATCACCCCGGGGAATTTCGGCCATTACACGCGCACACCCACCAGTTGGCAAATTGGGGACACCCTTACATGGATCAAGGCCAAGCATACTCTTACATTGGGAGGGACGGTGTGGCTGATTGATATGCCGTACACTGCCGACGCCGTCGATACGTTAACGTATCTCTCCGAGCAGGACTTCATCAACAATAATCTCCACCAGGTCGCGCAAACTGCCGGAAATCCAGGCACGGTGACTTATCAGCGCGAACTCGGACTGTTTGTTCAAGACGCTTGGCAGGTTCGTCCTGGACTCACGGTGAATGCCGGCTTGCGCTGGGACTATGACACGGTACCGTACGACGAATTCAAACGGACACAAAGCTTCAATCCGGTTACAGGCATGTTGAACCCTGCGGGGGCCCCGTACTTCAACTCAAATAAGAAGAATTTTGGTCCCCGCCTGTCTATTGCCTGGGCGCCTACGAATTCCAAGTGGGTTGTCCGGACGGGTTACGGAATTTACTACAATGCCTATCCCCTTGGCGATGCCGGCTTTGGCAGTCCCGCAGGCAATACGCTTCCCGGCAACTTCGACTTGTTTGGCTCAGCGACGCAACCCCTGTCATATCCCTACGCACCCTTTCTCTCGCAGATTACCGTGCCACCGCCGGCGCTGTATGGGTTTCAGGCGAACGCTCCGAACACTTATGTTGAGCAGTGGAATTTGGGTCTGGGCTGGCAGATAAACGGCACCACCGGCATCCTCGTCAACTATGTTGGCAATCACGCACTCGATTTGGAGCGAGATCTGATAAACAACTGGCCCAACCCTGTGACCGGTATCGCACCCATTCCCGCGGACGGGACGAATACCATCGTCGAGTGGAACGGCCAATCGAATTACAATGCCCTCCAGGTTTCGTTCAAGCGGCGGATGGCTCAAGGGCTCTTGTACGACATTTCCTACACGTGGAGCCATAGCATCTCTAATGAACCAATGGCTGACCAATTTGGTTCGTATCCGCAAGACAATACTAATTTCAATGCGGAGAAGGGCAACAGCTCGAACGACGCTCGCCATCAGCTTTCCTACAACATTCTGTGGAACGTGCCAATGGGTGACGGCCACAGAATACTGGGCGGTAGCACTGGACCAGTCAACAAAATCGTCAGTGGATGGGAAATTGCCGCGCTCGGTTTCTTCCGGACAGGCTTGGCAGTTTCGGTATACACGTTTGATAACGGACCCGACGGCAACTTTGTCAGCCAACGCCCGGACTGTAATACCGGCTTACCGCTGTACGGCAACCGCTCACCTGGGGATTTTTGGAATCCCGCCGCGTTTGTTAACCCGCCGGCTAACACGTTCGGCACTTGCCCGAATAGCCCCGTTGTCGGCCCGAGGTTTGCTCAGACCGACTTTTCGCTCATCAAGCACACTACCTTCAGAGAGGGTAAGGAAGTCGAATTTCGAGCGGAAATCTTCAACCTGTTCAATCATCCAAACTTCGATTTGCCTGACAACTTTGTAGGAGACGCCACATTCGGTCAGTTGTTGAGCACCGTAGGCAAGGAGATCGGCTTCGGAACTTCGCGCGAGATACAGCTTGCTCTGAAAATTCACTTCTAGCCGATTGGGAGCAGCATCGGCGTGAGCTAGTAGCCCGCTGCGGACAGCCGGGCTTGAGTTGTCGGTCAAGTGCGAGCTGCGGACCGCTCGGCTTGGGCTTCATTGAACGGCGAGGACGACATGTTGGTTTCAGAAGCGAAGGGGAACCTAATCGCGCGGATTGTTCCACCATTCCTACTCATCGCATTGTGCGGTCCGCATTTACTTCTGAGCGCTCAGGAACCCAAGGCTGATGTCTACCAATCATTGCACTACCGCTACATCGGACCACAGGGTAACCGTGTCGATTCCGTAGCCGGTGTTACCAATAATCTAAATCTCATCTACGCGGGTACCGCCTCAGGAGGAATTTTCAAGACTTCCGACGGCGGCGTGCACTGGGAGCCCGTGTTTGATGATCAGACTGTGGCGTCCATCGGTGCTTTGGCGGTCTCGCGTTCCGACCCGAATGTTGTTTGGGCGGGAACGGGCGAATCGTTTATTCGAGGGAATGTCTCCATCGGGAATGGGATCTACAAGTCTACGGACAGCGGTAAGACATGGGACCACATGGGTCTCGATCAGACAGGCCGAATTTCTCAAATCGTTGTACATCCCACTGATCCGAATATTGTCTACGCAGCTGCAATGGGACATTGTTATGGTCCCCAACAGGAACGCGGTGTGTTTCGCACTATGGATGGTGGTAAGACTTGGGAGCGCACACTGTTTGTCGATGAAAACACCGGCGCTGCAGACCTCGTGATGGATCCACACAATCCACGCGTGCTTTTTGCTGGGATGTGGCAGGTTGAGTTGCGTCCTTGGGATCTCAAAAGCGGTGGCCCAAGCAGCGGGCTTTACGTCTCGAGCGACGCCGGCGCTACGTGGAAGCACCTTACCGGTCACGGACTGCCCGAGTCACCCCTGGGGCGCATTGGTCTCGCGATTGCCCCAAGCGATTCGAACCGAGTTTATGCTTTGATCGAAACGGATGATAAAGGGGTTTTATGGCGGTCGAACGACGGCGGTACCAATTGGACGATGATTAACCGCGATCGAACTCTGAACAGACGTCCGCATTACTATTCACGACTGGCAGTAATGCCTGACAATCCGAATGAGATTTATTTTCTTACGCAGCTAGAGCTCCATATATCCACTGATGGTGGCGTCACGTCCACTGAAGTCCGCGCTGTTTATCCGGATAATCACGTCATGTGGATCGACCCATTGAACGCGGACCGCCTTATCGTAGCGAACGATCGCTATGTAAGCATTTCGACGAATCGAGGTCAGTCGTGGATGCGGGCGGGCCTTCCAAATGCGCAGATGTATCACGTGGCGACCGATGATCGGATCCCGTATTACGTCTATGGAAACCGGCAGGACGGCCCCGCACATCGCGGACCAAGCAACAGCCTCGCCACTGCCCAGATTCTACCGGGGGACTGGCTCTGGGTCGGCGGATCAGAGAGTGGGTTCACATATCCTGACCCGACAGATCCCAATTACGTCTGGACGAGTGGACAAGCGGGGTATTTGGAGCATTTGGATACTCGCACTGGCCAATCTCGGTCAGTAAATCCTTCTCCTGGCGGCGGGTGGCCCATTGCGGACTTGAAGTATCGCCTTCAGTGGACATTCCCCGTAGCGCTCTCACCACACGACCCGCACAAGCTGTATGTGGGTAGTCAGTACGTCCATGTATCTACCGATGGCGGACAGACCTGGACCGTCATTAGTCCAGATCTCACCATGAACGACAAGACCAAGCAACAGTCGTCCGGTGGCCTCTCACCCGATAACAGCAGCGTCGAGTTCTATTGCGTGTTGTTTGCGATCGCTGAATCGCCTGCCGATCAGGATGTGATTTGGGCCGGGTCGAACGACGGCTTGGTGCACGTAACCCGTGATGGCGGAAAGAATTGGATCAACGTTACCAAGAACTTTCCAAATCTACCACCGTGGGGCACGGTCAGTAACATCGAACCCTCTCGCTACGCTAGCGGCGCAGCATACGTCACGATCGATTTGCACCAGATGAATGATCGAAATCCATACGTTTTCAAGACGGTGGACTACGGATCTACCTGGATCCCTATTACGAAAGGCATTCCTCGGGACTTGTTCGGTTACGCGCATTGCATCCGGGAGGACCCTGTGCGCAAGGGCCTGCTCTACCTAGGCACGGAAAATGCTATGTACGTCTCCTTTGACAATGGGAACGACTGGATTCCGTTGCAGACCAATCTTCCGCATTCTCCGGTCACATGGATGACAGTTCAGGAGAGGTTTCACGACTTAGTCGTCGCGACCTACGGTCGTGGCTTTTGGATTCTTGACGATATTTCGCCGCTCGAACAACTTACCCAACAAGTTCAAGCCTCAAACGCATACCTTTTCGAACCTCGTGCCGCGTATCGTTTTCTTATCCTCGAGAATCCACGCCTTCCGATGTATATGGGTGAGGGACACGACCCGCCTTCAACGGTCGGACACAACCCGCCGTATGGAGCCTCGGTTAACTACTATCTAAGTTCCAGCGCTTCTGAGGACGTTCAAATACAAATCTTTGACTCAGATGAACATCTGATCAGGACCCTGAAAGGGAGCAAACAAGCCGGAATCAATCGCGTCTGGTGGGACCTGAAGTATGAACCCACGAAGTCCCCGCAGCTTAAGACCAGCCCAATCGGACACCCGGAAATTGGCCTGAGTGCAGAAGGTTGGCGTCCGTTTCCAATCGAAGGCGGTGTCGCGACTGGTGCTGCGGCTGGCCTAAATCCTTTGGTTCAGCCAGGCACGTATAAAATCACGCTAAAGACTGGACAAACTGAGCTGACGCGAAATCTCACCGTCATCAAGGATCCAAATTCGACTGGAAACGAAGACGGTGTCCGAAGGCAAACAAAGTTAATACTGCGATTGCGTGATGAAGTGAATGAAATGACCGAAATGATCGATCAGGCCGAGACCATCAGGAAGCAAATCGCCGATGTTAAGCCCTCACTTCAGAGCGACAAAGATTTGAAGTCACTAGTGGACGAAGGAGAACAACTTGATCGCAAATTGCTCGGGGTTGAGGAGACATTTTTCGATCCGCATATCACCGGCTCCGGAGACGCATTCTACTATGCTCCAAGGCTTTATACCAAGCTTCTGAATGTGGCGCGCGACATAATGGAATCTGATTACCAGCCCACGGCTGCGCAGCTTGATGTTTCGGAGACGCTCATCCAACAAATTACGTCGCAAAAAGCGATCCTCGACAAACTTATTGGCACCGATGTCCCCGCGTACAACGACCGTCTGAAAGGTTCAGGCTTGATCTATGTTGGCTTGAAACCTCGTTAGCGAGGCGCTGGGATCTGTAACGCGGATTGGGCTCAGACGCAAATGTTATCCAGAGACGATTTCCGCAACGTTCAATTCAACATCGTCATTGGCACACCGAGCGAGAGCAAATCAGCCTTCCGGCAAACTTGAAATCGATCATCCACGACGATACTCGGTTGCTCGGATTCCTGGAGCTTTCGCACGGCGGCATTCGATGCTGTTAGCGTTCCGGGTGGAAGGCAAGCAGTACGCGCGTCTCCGATGAGAGTTTAAGTCGGATAGAGCCCTGCGTGTCACGCAGGAGGTCGCGGGTTCGAGTCCCGTCGCTCCCCGCCACTGTCACTCGGTCCAGTCCGGAGACATGGGTTAGAAGCTGTGAAGAAACCCCACTGAATTCCCGTCCGGCAAAATAAAAAGTCTGCCGTAAGCTCGCGGCATGAGCAAAATATCAAAATATCACCAACAAGCAGTCCTTGATCCGGTACGTGAACCGACCCCAGATGAGTTGGCGAGCCGTGGATGGATAAGGAGCCAACTTCCCAACTTCTGAGAAGCTGGGGGCCATCTCGGTTCAACTTCGGTGCAATTCGAGGGCGTGATTGCACCGTGCGCTTCCGCGTAAGCGACACCAGCAGCGGCACTTAGTTAATTTGGATCGCCTTGCTAGAAGTTAAACGCTCATGCCTGAATTCAATTTATTTAAGTTTTTTCGTATGAGACAGATAGCGCACCCTGCGATTTCACACAAGTGCTCAGAATGAGCTAAAACTCGAGGTTGAAATCGAAGAAGAACTTGCCGTAAACTGTTGACAGTGAAGTGTTTCGCTGCGCGCCCGTAGCTCAGCTGGATAGAGCATCTGGCTACGAACCAGCGACTCTCAAAAACTAAGTCGTTTCCTTTGCGTCATTTAAGCGTGATATTGGCGCATCCGGTGCCGTTTCAATCATCCCAACCATCATTCCAAGTTCGTACCAACAATCGGGCGATTATCTGCGAAATCGGCTCCCATGCCGAAAGTCGATTTCCGCGAAGAAGTCGTCAACGTCGCTCTTGCCGAACTTCTTGAGCAGCGCGGCCTGAGCGAGGGTCGCTAGGTGGCGAACGTGGTCGATGGGAAAGGGATGTTCTACTGAGAGTTGAACTCGCGACCTCTTCTCCAGGCTTCGACCTGCTGATGTAGCCGCGGTCGAGGTCCACCTCGTCGATGAGGACGATCGAGACGACGTGTTCGAGGCCGGCGGCGCCTTTGTAGGTCACGGTTGCGCCGAAGAAGACGCCCGTACCGGCTGACTCTGGCCGCAAAGCGGCGGGATCGACGACCACGGCCGGGTCAATGCGTTTCGTGAGAAAGCGAGTCGTTGGGCCCTCAATCTAGAACCTGGAGACGTAAGCTGATGACTTTCTTTACAGCATCGGAGGATAGCGTCCAACGGTTACAGCTTTTCTGTATGCTTACCCGCGCCTGGCAGGCGGACGACACCGAAGACGTAGTAGCATCTGCTTTGGAAGATTTCGATCCCCCTTGAATTGTTCGCAATGATCTTACTCTGGGCGTACGCGTGCTACGCCACTAGCGCCCTGGGGCAAGGAGTTCCATCACCGAGGCAAAGGTCAACGCCGGATTGCTCGATAAGCGCCTGGCGGGTTGGTTCTTCGGGCCGGAATTAGCGGCAAACCGCTCGACTTGCAAAGCTAAGGGGCAATGGAAAATGAACGATCTCAAAGATTGTGATGCGGAGAAGTTGGCTAAGAAATGCGAGACAAGGCTGCGTGGGTTAAGAATAACGCGGAGGCTGCTACCGTCGATGGCGGGAGATGGGGTGCTGAAAGAGGACTTCATATGACTAACCCGGGGATTGATGTTGGGCCCGAGGTAATACGCTTCGTCATTGAGCAGTTTCAAGTTGAGGACATTTGGAGTGTCAAGGAATCGCGGAAGTTGATTTGGTGGCCCTTTCGTTTGGCCGTGACGGTCTGGGCAGATCCAATGCAGCTTGATGTAGGACATGCTGTTTGCAAGATCCATGCCAGGACCGATGTTCTCAAGAATGTCCCGCCGGCAGAAAAGACATACGCCATTCTGGCAATGCTCAATGCATGCGCTATTTTGAGCCGGTACGTATATGATCCCACGAGTATGAAAGTGAGTTTGGAGTGCAGCGCCTATATACATAACGGCACTGAGAGCTGGCTGAAGCCACATTTTGCAACAGCTGTTTCGATTCAGGTTGCTCAGGCTCATGCCGAACTCGACCATCTGGTTGAGATGTCGGGCGCACAAGCAGACGAAAGTCTTGCGCCGGTCGGAGTGCGCACAATTCCCGACGCTATGCTCCACATTCTGCATTTATTTAAGGAGAAGGGCGATGCTCCATCACACTTCTTGGGAGCCGAGTGCGAAAACGTGAGAAAAATGCGTCCAGAGTTGTGCGATATCGTGATGGCCAACTCCGACAAAAAGGGAGCTACGGTGGAGTTTCCGTTTCCCGGTTGTGTGCCCTCGTCAACGATGCTTAGGATCCATGCCGACGAGTCACATCCAAAGATTGGAAACGGCGCACTGCTTGTATTGAAAATTCCAGCAATCCCTGGCGTCAAACAAGATTACCAGTTGGCTAATCATCTAAATTTATTAGAGATGCAACAGTGGAGCCGAACCCGCTCCTTCGGAGCATGGTGTCCTGACGCACAAGCCGCAAACTCTGAGGAAGCAATTGCGTATGTCTCGTTCATTCCGTCAGCCGCAAGAAGGAATGGGTTACTACAAAACGAGGTCATGATGATGGCCGCGAGAAGCAGATGGCTTCACGATTTCTTGAAGGTGTCCTCAAAAGGGCACATGAAAGGCCTGCGTTTCTAAACTCTTGACAATGTCTGCAAAACCCGCCGTTCCCGTGCCCAACCGTTGTCCCAACTCCGGTTCCGACAATTGGGCGGTTATCTGCGAAATCGGCTCCCATGCCGAAAGTCGATTTCCGCGAAGAAGTTGCAAACGTCGCTCTTGCCGAACTTCTTGAGCAGCGCGGCCTGAGCGAGGGACGCTATGTGGCGAACGTGTCCCTGCCGAAAATGCTATCCGTCGCGAGTGCCTTTAAAATCAGCGACCAGCCCGGCGCTAACCCGGCGACAGGACAATGTTACATGCCCCAGGACTGGAGAAATAACAATTCGCCAGCCACAGCATGGAATTCATCCTCCTAAGCCAAGCGCATTGAGCGCCCTCGGGCAGATAAGAACCCGCGGATCAGGGTTCCGCCGGTGTTGAACTCGACTGCCGTGACAAATCGAACCCTGCGAAATCCGGCACTACTTCATCGGCGAAAAATCCGTCGGACGCATGTACGTCTCGTCTATTTTTTCCACCGTTTTGTTGGCCTGCTCGGCTTTGAGCACCTCTTGAAATTCTGGGTCGGCCCGCATCCCATCCCAGTTCTTTTTCGCTTCCTCCCGGCTGGAATGAGCCACCATAAAGATGAACGTGTTGTCCCAAGCGGGAGCACCCTCGGGTACCCAGTAACCCACAACCTTCAGATCGTGTTTGGCGAGCAGCTTTGAAAGCGTGTCGCGAAACCGTGACTCCAGCTCCGGCACTGTGCCCGGAACAGTATGATAAACGCGAAGCTCGAAGACGCGATTGCTATCGGCCTTCACTTGGTTAATCTGCACCAGCCGGGCAGTAATGAGTGATCCGGCGGCGAAGGAAACCAGAGCGATGGCGCAGACAGTCCACCTCTTGAATCTCCAGCCGTTGAGCACTGCCAGTTTGTGGTTCGTCTGCATGGGTTCATTCTCCTTTGTGTGTTTTTGCGAGCAAGCACTAACCCGTACAAGGTAATTGTGGGGTTCAATCAGAATTCGTCCGCGCACGCAGTCACTCGTGCCGCAGCGCGACCAGCGGATCGACGCGCACCGCGCGCCGCGCCGGAATATAACAAGCAAGCAGAGCGACAGCGATGAGAAGAAGGGCGACACCTGCAAGCGTCAGAGGATCTGTCGGCCTGACGCCGTGAAGCAGTCGCGCATTAAGTGCGACACGATTAGCGCACCAACGAGTCCAACCGCAGCACCAGCAATGGCGCGCCTCAATCCTTGACGCAAGACCATCTGCGGGATGCTCCGGTTTTGCGCTCCAAGCGCTATGCGAATCCCGATCTCGTGTGTGCGCGCGCTTACGATGTAGGAAATCGCTCCGTAAATTTATCACCAAGCGGTAAAAACTTACGAGGGAAGTCATTTCAAGATAACTGGCACCAACGACGACCTGTCTCTCGCCAAAACTCAATACGGCCGCAGATAATTCCGAAGAGAACGCGATGATCGCGGCCGGTTCGGATTTTACACCCAGTCCTCGCGATTCTTCGACGCGCAATCTGGGCGTTCTTTTCATCTACTTCAACGCCCTCGTCCGATTGCGCCCCGCGAGTCGAGCTTCTGGTAGCCCGCCAGAAGCTCATGCATGAAGTCAATTTATTTAAGTTGTTTCATATGAAATAGATAACGCACCCTGCGATTTCTCACAAGTGCTCAGAACGGGCTAAAACTCGAGGTTGAAATCGAAGAAGAATTTACCGTAAACTGTTGACAGTGAAGTGTTTCGCTGCGCGCCCGTAGCTCAGTTGGATAGAGCGTCTGGCTACGAACCAGCGACTCTCAAAAACTAAGTCGTTTCCTTTGCGTCATTTAAGCGTGATATTGGCGCATCCGGTGCCGTTTCAATCATCCCAACCATCGTCCCAACTTCGTACCAACAATCGGGCGACTATCTGCAAAATCGGCCCATGCCGAAAGTCGATTTCCGCGTTCTTTTGACAAACCGCACGTTGGTGACGAAGCGCGAGGACCTCCGCCTGTATGGCAGCACGGGTTCGAAAACTGGAGGCTAGCAAAGCGAAAGGGCGACGAAAAGAGAGCTCATCGTGGTAGCCACCATGATCTCACCAATGGTCGGAACCTCTGTGTTTTCAGATCGGACGAGGTTTTCGGTATCCACAGGACAAAAAAGTGGCTCGCTTGTGTCGGCGGCACACTTCGCAAGTGCGGCCAGATTCCAGTTGCCCCGTATCAATTCGCCAGGGACACGTCCTCCATCCTTAATATACGCAGGTATACCGCTCGGAGCTCTTCGGGGCGAGATTTCATGGTCCGATGGAAGCTATACGTTTTAAGGATGATTGTTTGAACGATTGCTAGGTGCCGCCCTTGCGAAATCTGGGCGGGCTCTATAATATCGGGATAGGTGTTTATCTGCTTGTGTGTATAGGTGGCTTATGGAAGAAGCCGTTCGCTGGAACATCAAGGTCTCCAAGGAAATCGACCTTACCCTGCGCACCTATCTCGGCGCCCGGGGCATGAAAAAAGGTGACCTCTCGAAATTCATCGAGGATGCCGTCCGCTGGCGCATCTTCAACCGCACCGTGCAGGAGATCAAATCGCGCAACGCCGCTGCCGACCCGGACGAGCTCCAGGCCATCATCGATGGGGCTGTCCGCGAGGCCCGCGCCGAACGGCACACTAAAAGAAAGGTTAACAAGACCTGATGCGCGTGGTGCTCGATACCAACATCCTGGTGTCGGCCCTCATAGCTCCGGCTGGCAACCCTGCAGCAATCTATAACGCCTGGGAACAGGGCAAATTCACCCTCCTGACCTGCACGGAGCACCTCGACGAATTGCGCGCCACGCTGCAAAGGCCGCGAGTCGCCAATCTCATCAAACCTTATAAGGCAGGTCGGCTGGTCAATCAAATCAAAAAGCTCGCCGAGGACATCGGCCAGCTGCCGCGTCTGAAACGCTCACCGGACCCTGGCGACGACTTCCTGCTGGCCTTGGCGGAGGCCGGCAGGGCAGATTATCTTGTGACCGGCGACAAGAGCGGCTTGCTGGTGTTCGCCAGTCACAAGTCCACGCGGATCATAACCGCGCGCGACTTCGCCGCCTTGTTTGCCGCAGACACCGCACTATGATCGTCGCTTCCTTGCTGGGAACATCGGAAACGCGCGGTGAATTGGTCGGGATGTGATTCGTGATCGCACCTCATTAGTTTTTCAGCGGCCGCTTCCGCGTATGGTCAAAAATCTCAAGCGCATTGAAAAGGCTTGGTTTCCGGTCTCGCAATTTTCTCGCACGGCTGGTTCTGAAACGTCAAGAGCGTGTACAATCCTGGTTCGACGGATCTAGTTTAGCGAGGCTCTGGAATGCTTTGGGCGCGCCTGCTCGCCTATGTCAGCGGAACAGTCGATCAAGAACTCCTTTGCGAAACGAATATCTGGCAACGGAGAACCGGATCCTGAGAGGGCAGATCAAGGATCGGCTGGTGCTTTCGGAAGGAGAAGAAGCAACACTGGCGGAGATTGCTCACCGCCTGCCTCGAAAGGCGCAGGAGAACGTGGCGACAACGGCCACGCCGGATACGATTCTGGGATGGTATCGGAAGCTCATCGCGAACAAATTTGATGGCGGTTGAGTAGGCCGGCGGTGAAATCGCGCCGGCCTACTCAACCGACGTGAGCGTGGTTTGAAACCGGAACAGCAACTGCAGTTTCATCAAGAGCGTAGCGGCCCAGTCATGGAGCGACTCCAGCGGTGGCTGGAAGCACAGATTGCCGAGCGCAAGACGGAGCCGAACTCGGGGTTGGGCAAGGCGATCACTTACTTACTGCGACGCTGGCGACCGTTGACGCTGTTTCTCCGACAAGCCGGAGCCCCGTTAGATAACAACATCGTCGAAGGGGCATTGAAGAGAGTCGTCCTTCACAGAAGAATGCGTTGTTTTGTCGGACGCTGAACGGGGCGCAGGTGGACGACCTGTTCATGAGCTTGATTCACACTTGTTAGTTGTGCGGCGCCAACTCCTTCGATTATCTAACCGAGCTGCAGCGGCACGCCCAGAAACTGGCGACCAAGCCCGCCGAGTGGATGCCTTGGAACCATCGGGAGACGCTGGAGCGAATCGTGTCCCTCGCAGATTCCGCGTAGAGCTCTCCGCTTGCACACTCCGAATGGACTTTCATACCAACACATCCACAGACGACCAGCGGGCCCTGATAGAAAGGCTTCCATCATGAGGAAAGCACGCAAGAATTACTCACCGCAAGAAAAGATGGCTATTCTCCGTCGTCACTTGCTCGATAAGGATTCGATCTTGCATCTCTGCGTTGAATTCCAACTCCAGCCCACCGTCTTTTATCGTTGGTTGAAACAGTTCTTCGATAACGGCGCTGCCGCGTTGCGACGCAAGCCAACCGCTGGCAAACAGCCCGATAGTCGTCAACGCGGCATCACCGTCACCCAGGGCCAGTTGGCGGCTCGGGAATCCAGAGAAGCCGAGCAGCAATGGATGATTTCATTGACACAGGGACGGTTCGGCAGCGAACAGGTCAGGCGAGCCATAGGTGACTCAGTCAGCCAAGAGGATATTGATAAGTTGCTGGGCTGCGTTCGTAACGAACCGCTAAAGTATCGAAAGCGAGCGGTGGCGGTTCTTTCATACCACCGCCTCATTCGAGTCGGTCATGTTGCGGGCTTTCTCGGCGTAAGCCATTCGTCTGTTGACGACTGGGTCCGTAGGTTCGCCCAACACGGCTGCCGATTGCTTCTTCCGTTCAAAAGTGAATATTGTAAGGCTAAGGACACGACCTACCGGGACTCGGTTTTTGAAATACTACACGCCCCGCCATCGGCACATAGAATCAACCGTACAACATGGAGACTACGGGATATTCAGTCGGTTATGGCAAGGCGGGGATTATCGATAGCGCGAAGCAACATTCGGAAGATCATCAAGAACGCTGGTTATTGTTATCGCAAGGCTAAGAAAGTTCTGACTAGCACTGACCCGAATTACAAAGATAAACTCAAGAAGATTACGAGCATTCTCCAAAACCTTGGTCCAAAAGAAAAGTTCTTTTCAATCGACGAATATGGACCATTCGCGATAAAAATCCAGGGCGGCAGGTCATTGGTACCCAGAGGTCATGCCCGGACTGTGCCGCAACGTCAACGCAGCAAGGGTACCCTAATCGTTACAGCGGCCCTGGAACTCTCCACCAATCGGATTACGCACTTCTACTCTCCAGCGAAGAATACGTCGGAAATGGTGAAACTGCTCAACCGACTCCTAGACGAATACGCTGACCAGGAATGCATTTACTTTTCGTGGGATGCGGCATCATGGCATGCATCAAAGGCATTGTACGCGAGAGTTCAGGAGATCAATATGGAAAGCAACAGATATCCACTCGTGGAGCTCGTTCCACTACCATCTTCGGCGCAATTCTTGAATGTGATCGAGTCAGTCTTCAGTGGTATGGCAAGAGCAATCATTCACAACAGCGATTTTCCTTCCGTGGACGCGGCGCAGGCCGCCATCGACAAATACTTCGCCGAAAGAAATGAGCAGTTTTCTAAGCACCCGAAACGAGCGGGCCAGAAAATCTGGGGAGACGAGCGCGTACCTAGCGAGTTTTCGGTCAGCCACAATTGCAAAGACCCGAAGTACCGCTGACGTCTGGTGCCGCGCGGCGACAGCCGATACTTCACTGACACCGATCGCGCTGTCAGGCTCTTAGACAACTTTCGCGACTACGCAGCCGGACACAACCGTGCAGCTTCTCCCCATTATCGCTATCGCAGTCGCGCTAAAGCTAGATCATCTGAATCTTGGCAAAAGAGAAAGATCCCCCCGCCGTCAAGCTGGGACGGAAGAGTGGGAAGGTGTCTCTGGCGAATTGCTATTTCGCATTCCTGAGGATTTCCGTCCTGCTACGCATTCTGCGGAGCGCAATCGGTCGTTCTTTTCATCCACTTTAACGCCCTCGTCCGGTCTCGTCCGGTTGCTCTCCCCAAGCCGAGCGTCTGGTAGGCGGCCAGACGCTCACGCATGAAGTCAATTTATTTAAGTTTTTTCGTATGAGATAGATAGCGCACCGTGCGATTTCTCACAAGTACTCAGAATGAGCCAAAACTCGAGGTTGAAATCGAAGAAGAATTTACCGTAAACTGTTGACAGTGAAGTGTTTCGCTGCGCGCCCGTAGCTCAGTTGGATAGAGCGTCTGGCTACGAACCATGGCAGTGCCAAATCTAAGCTGTTGAATTGGCTCAAGTTCCCCTGTGCAACCCTCTCACTAAGTGCGCTACGAGTTGCGATACAAAATGTCCCATGTCCATCCGTGTTTTTTGTGTGTGCTCAGAGGGTGGATGTTTAAGAACTCACGATTCCATCCGGCTTTCCACAATTCCACAGGATACGTAATTCAAGAAGGATCGAGACGCATCCTGCACGAGTGGAGTAAGCATTGCGAACCACAATCTTCGGATTTATCCGAGAGACAATAGCGATCCTGACCCAACTTCGAGTCCTGGCAGGCGAACTTATATTTACAGCGGCCGCGTGCTATGGCGTCTACCATGCGTGTGTTTTGTTGGCTCGATAGTCGCTGATGCTCATGGACCCTTTCTGCGGCTCAGGTAGGGTGATGTACGGTCTTCGCCTTTTGTTCTCTCCCGTGCTATTCTTCCTTCTTGGAGAGTGATTCCATGAAGCCCATTCTGAGTCTCAAACCTGTCGCCCAATCCCGCAAAGGCGTCGAAAGCGGGCCAGTCATGCTGTACGAAGTCCAAGGATTGCCGGAGGGCCGGGCGATCTCAATCCGAAATGTCCGTGCTCAGTCGCAGGAGTCCGTTTGGCAGTTCGGCGCTCACTTCAAGGGATATCCAACGAGATGGACTGGCGCGTTCAAGACGGCGGAGGCAGCACTGGCTCAGCTCCAAGAAAACCTTGATGAAGCCGACGTAGAGGTGGGAGAAGTAGCCCAATGAAGATCGGAGTGATTCTAGAGGCGCCATAAGTCGCCCATCCGGCCCAATGCAACCCTGGGAGCATTTTTGTACTATCCCCTCCACAAACGGGATCATAATCGGAGATTCCTAGATAGCCATCAACCAAGGGCTAAATTCTATTCATAGCGCAAGGCGACGATCGGATCGACGCGCATAGCGCGGCGGGCGGGGACGTAGCAGGCGGCTGCGGCGACGACGGTGAGAAGTGCGGCGACAGCGGCGAAGATGACTGGCTCGGTAGGCCTGACGTCGAAGAGCATGCTCGTGAGGAATCGCGTGAGAGCAAAGGCGCCAGCTAGTCCGACGATCACGCCAAACAATATCCACACGAATCCTTGGCCGATGACGACCTTGAGAATGTCCTGGCGGGCTGCGCCGAGGGCAACACGAATGCCGATTTCGTGCGTCCTCTGACTGACGGAATAGGAGATGACGCCGTAGAGCCCGACGATGGAGAGGAGTAAAGCGACCGCCGCGAGGATAAAGAGCAGAGTTACCGAGAAATGTTGGCGCCAGATGGATTCGTCCATGACCCTCTGCATCGTACGAATTTGGATGAGTGGCTGATCGCTGTCTACGCTCCATACGGCGCTGCGCACTGCAGGGATGAGACTCAGCGCGTCATTGTTTGCCCGGATGACAAAGGTAGCCAGAAAAGAGGCGAACGCTTGCTGGCCGTAAGGCACATAGACTTGCGGCCCAGGATCTTCCCGAATCGAATCACGCCGCGTGTTCGCCACGATGCCGACGACCATCGCTTCAGGGAGCACGGATTTGCCGATCAGATCTTGCCCGGGCCAATAGCGCCGGGCCGCGGCTTCGTCGACGATCATCACCTTTGCTGCATGTTCTTGTTCGTCGTCGATCGTGAAATCGCGACCCCGGAGCAGCGGAATTCCCATCGTGAGGAAGTAGCCAGGGCTTACGCCCTGCATTCCAACCGAAACGCCCTCTCCCGTTTTTGCTCCCGGCGGTTCAAAGTACCCCTCTGTGTGGAAGCCTGAAAGAGGCAAGTTGTTGACCAAGGCGACGGATTGCGCGCCAGGAATCGCGCGGATTCGGTTTAGGATATCGCGGTAATACAGGGCAGATTTCGGACCCTGAACATATTTGTTCGCGATAAGCGGTACACGAACCGTGAGAAGTCGGCTGGGATCGAAGCCGACGTGTACATTGGCGAGGCGATACGAGCTTTCCATCATGAGGCCGGCGCCGACAAGAAGAATTAGGGTGAGCGCGACCTCTGCCGCGACGAAGAGCCCTTGCAGGCGCACCTTGCGCTTGCCGGAGCTTGCAGCGGGGGCGCCATCCTTGAGTGCCTCGTTAAGGTCGAGCCGAGACCCGCGAAGAGAGGGAATGATGCCGACGGCAAGTCCGGTGACCAGAGATAGTACCGAAGCAAACGAGAGGACCGGGAGATTGAGACGGACCTCCTCCAGACCGCTGATACTGTCGGGAGTGAAAGCCGGGACGAGATGAACAAGGAATCGCATGGCGGCCATAGCTAGAGCGAGTCCCAGGAAGCCGCTGAAGGCGGAAACGAGTACAGTCTCTGTGAGTAACTGGCGTACAAGGCGGCCGCCGCCTGCGCCAAGCGCGGCCCGAACAGCCAATTCGCGCTGCCGCATGGCCCCGCGCGCGAGAAACATGTTGGCGACGTTGATGGAGGCAATCAGCAGCGTGAACAATACGGCGCCTAGAATAGTGACGACGATATTTCGAAACTCACCCAGGCCGGGATCGTGCAGACGCTCAAGATAGACTGTCCGACCCGCATCATCTTCCTGATTGAGGCTCGCTAGACGAGATTGAATGCTATGCATTTCGGCACGAGCCTGCTGCAGGGTGAAGTTAGCCTTGAGACGGGCGATGACCATGAGTGAATGCTTATCGTGTGAAGCGGAGTCTTGGGGAGATAACGTAAGCGGTAACCACAGATCGACGATTGGAATGCTAAGGTAAAAATTGGTGGGCATAATGCCCACCACGGTGAACGGCTTTCCATCGAGGGCCACGATTTGCCCAAGAATATGGGGATTCGCGGAAAAATGGGTGCGCCAATAGCGATCGCTAAGAATGACAGACTGCCTGTCGTCTGAGGCAAATGTGCGGCCGAGAGCGCCGTGAACGCCCAGCACTCGAAACAGATCGCGCGAGACGGGTACGCCGCAAACTTCGTCGGGCTCGCCAATGCCCGTCAGCGTGTAGTACGTCGCTGCGCCCGCGAAAGATATTTCCTCGAAGGATTGAGCACTGTCGCGCCACTCGACGAAATCACCTGGGGAAATGGAATCGTCTTCACCCTGCGAGTTTTTCTGTCTGAGTTCAATAAGGTGCGAAGGATCGCGGTAGGGAAGCCCTTTGAGTAGAACAGCATCGATGAAACTAAAAATGGCAGTGTTTGCGCCGATACCGACAGCGAGAGTCAAGATGGCGACGGCGGTGAAGCCGGGGCTCTTGCGCAGCATGCGGGCGGCGAAGCGAGTGTCCTGTTTTAGGTGATCCCACCACAGCCACCGACTCGAATCGTAAAATCTTTCCTCCGCTTGCATTACGTTCCCGAACGCCCGCCGTGCCGCGGCGAGGGCCTCGTCCTCGCTCATCCCTTGTTCTTGCAATCGTTCCGTCTCGTGCTGGATATGCGCCTCAATCTCTGCGCTGAAGTCGCTTTCCTTCCGCTTGCCTCGGAACATGGCCTCAGCCCCCTTCCGCCCGAGATCCCAGAATCCGCCCAATGGCTGCCGTCAGCCGCTTCCACTTCGTCGTTTCTCTTACGAGTTGTTTGCGGCCCGCCGAGGTCAGTGAATAGAATCGCGCCTTGCGGTTATTTATCGAAGTTCCCCATTTGGCAGAGATCCAGCCCTGCGCTTCCAATCGTTGCAATGCAGGATACAGCGCGCCGTGTTCGACAAGAAGCTCCTCTTCGGACGTTTGTTGAATTGCACGGGCAATCCCTTGGCCGTGCTGAGACCTAAAAAATCAAGGTGCGCAGAATTAAGAGGTCGAGAGTGCCCTGAAGTAATTCCAGACGATCTTTGGCTTCTTGGGTAGACATATAACCTCAGGATGCCCGTGCTCGGGTAAGATGTCAACCCCAAAGAGGAGCACGGCAATTCTACGGTGGTTCTTGACCGTGTGATATTTCCTCTATATTGTATATTTAATGTCGAATCGAGATTATCTTGGTGAATTCGAGCACATTGTCGTCCTGGCGCTTCTGTGCCTTGGCGATCGGGCCTATGGGGTCACTGTTAGACAGGAAATTGAAGCGCGGATTAGCCGTGAGGTATCCATCGGCGCTATCTATGCCACTCTCGACCGTTTGGAAGCGAAGGGTTACGTCAAATCCCACCTGGGTGACCCTACGCCCGAGCGCGGCGGACGCTCCAAACGTTTCTTTCGTGTCTCAGCCAAGGGAATAGCGGCCGTAAATCGCACACACCTCGCACTCCAGAGCATGACCGTGGGACTCGATCTCGTCAGGAGCTACTAATGGTGACGAAATCATTTCTCAGTCAGGCTCCGCGCCTTGCCGTTTGGCTAGTGAGTCTGTTCACTCCATACGAACAGTCAGATTCGATCCTAGGGGACCTGCTAGAGGAATTCTCAGACCTTGCATCGAAGTCGGGAATGGCCTTCGCGCGCCGCTGGTATTGGCGGCAAAGCGTGAGAACTGTCGCACATCTGATCGGCTCTGGATTCCGCGGCGGACCTTGGCAGATAGCCGGGGTCGTGGTGGTGGGCTTTTTGCTGTGCTTCTTTTGCGGCGGAAGACTTGAGGAAGCCGTCATCGCCGTTCTTAATTTCGGAAGACACCCACATGACAACCCTTATTATACTTGGTCGCAAGCGCAGGCCCGAATCCGCTTGATCGAGTACGGCGACTTGGTGGGACATTTTCTTTTGTCACTGTTCATCGGCTGTATCGTTGCGCTGGCGGTCAAGGGCAGAGAGATGCTAGCTGCCATTACGTTAGCCTTCGTTCTTTGGGTCCCGGCAATGGCGTTGTTCTTAGTTTGGTCGGCGAGGCACGGGCCTTTCCTGCCGCTACAACTGATCACCCCTCTCAGCGATTCAATCATGATTGTCATTGGCGGAGGAATCGTCCGAAAGATTAGATCGGCCGCCGCGTCTCGGACAACTTCTGTGTCGGATTACCGGTAACTTGGGTGCCGGGACCGACTTTATCAGTACCGCGTTTATCGGGAACGAGGTGTCACTCTTGCTCGTCTAGTAATTCGACCGTCCGTAGAATGGTACGGCCAACGACCTCAAGGCTGTGTTGTGACACCTTGTCGATCGTGTCGGCGTTAGTGTGGTGAAATTCACCCATTGAGTCAAAACCTGGGCCCATTCGACCGTATTCGGCGTCGACAACATCAACAGCCTGGACACCGACTCTTATAAACGAAACGTGATCGTCAATGATGTTGGCGTTGTACTTGAAGAAGTACCCGGCGTAGCCCAGTTGATCGGCGGCTTGAGCGATGAAGACTTGTAGCGAGCTGCTGGAGCCCGTCTCGCGCGCCACGTTCAGTTCTTTATCGCCTATCATGTCGAGTAGAAACAATCCACGAATACGAGAAACGCTTCCGTTTGCCGCCAGCTTTTGTGCTAGATGTCTACTCCCGTAGAGACCGTCGTTGCCTTTGAAATCGTGGATCGCCTCTTCCAAGTCCGTCCAGACCAACCAGATTTGCATCCCGGTCTTCTGATGGGCCAGTGCGTCGGCAAACGCGAGAAGAATCGCAGTGCTAGACGCACCGTCATTAGCGCCAATAAATCCAGGTCTAAAGAGAGTGTCATAATGACCAGCGAGGATAAAAATGCGCTGCTTAGGGCTAGTGGAAACGTTGAACTTGCCAATGATGTTGTGCACGGGGATTGGTCCGCGCGGCGTGGTGGCCACGAAATCGTCGGATTCAATCTGCGCATCGTCCTTTTGCAGAACCTGACGGATAATATTCTCAGTTTTCCTATGGCCCGGTGACCCTGGCCAACGCTCTCCAAAACCTGCAATCTGAGCGGTATAGGCGTATGCCTGCTGAGAATTGAAAGCGTCGTGCAAGGAGATTGAAGGGACGGGCGTCGCCACCAATCCCATGCCAACCGTCAGAGCAAGTTGAACGTATTTGTCGACTCTTCGCATCACCACGTAAAGTACTGCAATCCAGGAGCGATTCTCCACTAGTACCGAACGACAGACGAGTTTTTATCACACTGTTCGATGTAAGTCCCGGTAATGTCGCGTTACCGTAAGTGGAGTGCTGGAACCATTCCGTTCAAAATCACCGCTATACTCTTTATAAGGCAATCGTCAGCCAACGGCCATTGTTCTAATGACGCCGTGCATCGTCAATCTTATAGCTTGGGTCACTTTCCTCTAGCCTATGTCTGGTGTAGCGCCTCCGGTTGAGATAGATTTCAACGGGAGGCTTCGATGGACATTCTGGCAGCAATCAAGCGCGAAGAGAGAAAACTCGAAAAGCAGTTAGGCAGGTTACAGCATCAGTTGAACGGAGTACAAGCGGCAGCTAAAGCCTTGGGCAGTTCAACGGGCAAAGAACTCAAAGCCGTAAAGAAGCGTGTCCTATCCGCTGCTGCCAGAGCGAGGATCGGTAAGGCTACCAAGAAGCGATGGGCGAAATTTCGAGCGCTGAAGAAGAAAGTGGCGGGATAGTAAGGAACAGAAGTCTTCGCTGTTTCCAATGTTGGATAAAGTGCATGGCAGCCAGGAGTGGTCCTCGAAAACGTGAGATCCATATGACGTATACCGCGTTTATCGTTTATCGGGGACTTGGCTCGGATTGTCGGCGGTCAATCCTGCTTATTCCAACTCTTACAGTCGGCATTCAGTCACCCGTGCACAGTTTTCCCGAATTAATCCTCTTCAGGATGCTTGCTGCCAACCGTCGATTGCTTTCAGTCGAATCTTCAAGTGCATGCGTTAGAACTTCCGTGGAGTTACAGTCATCCAATTCATCGAGACCATGAAGCGCCGCCCAACGAACTTCTGCATTCGGGTCAGCAGTTGCGAGCCTCTCGAAGTCGGGCAGCGCCTTTTTGGCGCGCAGCATTCCCAAGTCCCATGCCGCAGTAACTCGCATCCAAGGGTCTAGATTCACGTCGTTCACAACAAGGAGTAAAGGGTCCACGGCGGATTCGTCAGTCATTTGTGCGAGCTTATCCGCAGCGAAGTAGCGCAGCCGGGTGTCGGCTGAATCGAGAAGGCCTTGGACAAAAGGCATCGTATCCATTCCAAGAAGCTCGTAGATATAAGAGAAATAGTCGTAGGCGTCCGCGGCGTTGCCATGCGAATCCAGTACGAAACTAGCGGCCCTCACGAATTCCGCCAAAATCTCGCGCTTTTGTTCCTCTGGATTAATCTTTGAGGCATCCAGACGTAAATGTGTATCCCGATTTGGGGGCGAGAGGAATGGAAAAGTCGAGTTTGTACGTCGAGACCACCTGGTTATGCCGGTCCGCGGAATTGCTCGAAAGGAACAGCATGTAACGAGTTCCAGGTCTTAAATCGCGCGTCAACGTGATGGAGTTCGCGTCGACGCCGTGTCCATTACTTAAATTGTCCGGGAGTATCCACCTGCTGTCTTGGAAAGTAATCTTGGTTCGGCTTAGCTTCCCCTTAAAGACTCTGTCGACCTCTGCGCGACCATTCTCAGATGCCTCAGAAGAACTAGAGTTAACGCTGTCGCCTGTCCGCCAAGTGCCCAAGATAATGGCGGTGCAGACCAGGTCGGTATCGCCAAGTCGTAGGCTAATTGTAAAATTCGCTATCTGTGAAGCGTCACCGGTTGCGCCAGACGCAGCCAGCATCAGAAGAAGCGCAAAGCCAAGCGACTTGCCGACAAAATCGCACATCCCAACATAACCTCTTAGAACACAATCCTAGCAGAAAATAATTCTCAACTCCCGATTAGTGGTGCCGGAGATGCAAAATCTTATGTGGCAGACCACATCTCTATTAATCAAAGGCTTCGCAGAAACTGCATCAGCGCAAGGTCGTCCTTCCAATTTGTTGTCGAAAGCATCCCAGCCGTTTTTCTTCATAACTAGCGGCTCAACTTACAAGTTTCATCGAGGAGCGCTTTTTAAAGCATCGAAATAGTGGTTCTCGCCCTCATCCTCGTACTCACGAATCACCGACAGCCCAACTGCCGTGAGTTGACTTCGATATTCCACCGCTCCGAGCGATCGTGACTCCAATCCCGTCATCGCATCGTTCCATACCAATGGTTCAGCACACGACGTAAATAGCAGTCGGCCGCCAGGCGCCAGTATGTCAGCGACTCTTTGAATGAGCCGCTGCTGCTCTTCGGCGGGAAGCAAGAATATCAGCCCACATGCGATGACGGCATCGAACGTCCGATCAAAGAATGTGGAGTCCTCTACCGCTTCGCAGGCCACTGGTATCCCTGGCAGGTTACGTCGAAATGCCTCAACGAAGGATGGCGATGCGTCGACCGCATAGACGTTCATACCTGCCGAAACCAGGACCTCCGTTATGGGGAATCCCGGCCCGCAGCCTAAATCGATGACAGCGGCCCCACTCGGAAGCGTCCGCGCCCACTCCCGTACGGCCTTCACACCGATGCCTTTCGAACGCGTCCGCGCACTGCCTCGCCCTGCCAGAAACTCAGCAGCAACACGTTCGTATCCATTGGATCGATCCGTCATTTGAATAGAATGGTTTTTGGTCCTGTACGGGTTCGCGTACAGCGGTTGAACGCCTCAGTATACGTTGCAATGTATCTCTGCACACTTGATAGACGTAAAACCCCGAAACCGGAGAGAACTCAAGTGGGGAAGTTTGCCGATCAGGCCATCCCGGACGTCCGAGGGAATTATGTGGCAGCGCAGGCAGTTCCGTGCGTCTCTTCTGGCTGGCCCCCATTCCCAGCGCTACATAACACCGAACGCCACAGAAGAAGTGAAACTCTACTTCTCCGATTGCCTGTGCTCTGACTAGACTCTGAGTAGTCAAGTAATCTACAGCCGCTCTAACCCTCAAATCGGCAAACGATTCGAATTTTGAGAAGGGGACTGCTCAGGCGGGCTTCGCCACAGTACGCCGCATCCGATAAAAGCCACGCACCAACACAAACAAGAGCAACGCACTCAGGGCTATCGTAACGACAGTCCAAGCAGAAACCGCAAAGTTCACGCCCGTCAAATACCGTGGAATTTCGAAGAGACCCCACATCGGGTCTATAAGCCCCTCCTCATTGAGCAGCGAGTAATTCGCAGCGCGGTACTCTTCGAAAGCGCGCTGAAACGGCAAGAAACTCACGAGAAACGCGCCACACGCAACGAGCAGAACCGCGGGAGCATAGTCCGCCGCTAGGCAAGCCCCTCTTCGCCAGATCGTTTTTTTATCCCGAATCTTGTGCGGCCACAGCTCCAGCATCAAGACTCCCGCAAGAGCAGCGAGAGCGGCGAACAGTGACAAAGTGCCGAAGCCCTGCAACAGCATGCCCTCTCGCCGGAAAGTCTGTGCACGCGCACGGTCGGCCGAATCTGGCCGCAATGCTCGGAAACTCGCATCGATCTCCTCGATACGCAGCGTCACTCTCCGCTCCTCTTCCGTTTTGCCCCAACTCGTATAAAGACCGGCGAGGTTTTTGTCAGCCCTGTAGGAAAGCCTCCAGGCAACCAGCTTCTCGATTTTCGCACCGCCGCCGTCTGCCATCCGTATGCCAAATGCGTCTACTTCGCTCAGCAAACTCTCCGCTCGTTTCACGTCCCCTGCCGCTCGCGCCTTTTGCGCCTCGTGTATTTTGATGTCCGCAAAAAGTTCCAAGTTCCCCAAACTAGGGATCGTGTGGGACCGCAGTCCTGAGAAGACAATAGCTGGGGACAAATTCTTCTCGCGATTCCACACCGTCCGCGTCAGCTTGTAGTGCCTCTGGTAGTAGCTGTCATACCGCGGTGCGCCGTACGCGCGCTCCATGAGCGCCATCCACTTCGAATCGCTTTCAGCAACTTCGAACTCGGCATCTTTCGGTATTCCGCGCCGGTAGAACGGGCGAGTGCGCGACGGGTCCAGCGCATCGGCCGCAAGCAGATAGGCCACTGCGTTGTCAGGATCAGCCGCTTGCAATTGAGCGAGCCATTCTGCTCTCGGCGAATCAAAGTTGGGCCAAGAATGGTTTTTTGACCCATAAATCCAGACGAGCTGCGGATTTAGTGCAACCGATTGCTCCGTCAACGCTTCCGCCCGTTTCGGGTCCCCTGTACTAAGCGCCACAAAGGCGAGCGTGCTTGCATCCTTCTCCTTCTCTGCTCGAGCTGCAAGTTCTTCAAGCTTCCGCGCGTCCGAATCCGAGTGCGGGTATTCCTGCCAGCTCGCTCGCACCGTCCGAATCGCCTCGCGCCCCTCAGGCAAAGCCAACAACAACGCCGCCGCTCCCAGAACAGCGGTTGTAAACACTCGCGACCGCTTTGGTAGCAACGACGGCTCCTTCGGCCGGTTCACGCCGCCGGAAAGGGAACTGCCCGCCGGAAGTTTCATCCACTTCCAAGCGCCCGACAGTACGGAACGCGTGAACAAGATGATTCCTCCCAGCGACCAGCGAACCGTTTCGAACGCACTCGCTGTCTCATCAATTTCCGCAGCCAGCGCCAGCCCCCAAGCTCGATTCTCCTCCGGCCAATGCCGCACAGCGCAGCCGAGGAGCCATCGCGCCAACCGCGCCGCGGTAGAATTAGCTTGGCTGGACACGCTCATACCTCGTTTCCCGCAGGTTTCCAAAAGTGCCGCTCCTGAGCCGCGCGAATTTCCTCTCGAGCCCACTCCCGTGCATTTCCGGAGAGCCGGTAGAGATGCCGCGGCGGCCTCCCGGGTGTCTTCACTTCTTCCCACCGCGTTTCCAACCAGTGCAATTTCTCAAGCCGCATAAGAATTGGATAAAGTGTTCCTGAGGGGATGCCCGTGCTTTGGCTCAGCGAATACCCGTGCTGCCATTGCCCCGCACGGCCCAGCAGAGCATCCAGTACCGCCAGCGTTTGCTTCGAAAGTCGAATCCGTAGCCCCATGGTATAACTCTACATAGATAGATATAATCAGTCAAGCTCCACTGATATTCCGACCTGCCCAGACTTGTGCAATGAAACTTTCCTTCGAGCAGGCACACATCGAAGTCTGGCGGAAAGGGCACAGTGGGCTTTCGCCGCCACTGAATGAATGACTCGACCAAACTTCGGCTGGGCCGCACGTAGATTAGCGGTTAGACCAGCGGACTCATAATGGGCTGGGCCTAGACCACATTTGCTGATTCCAAAAGGGTAAGATAGGTGTTATCGATCATCCATTGCGGACCGTCCACTGGACGGCTTGGTGCGTCGTCACGACTTCCTGCTTCTCTTCTTTTGCTTTCGCGATGGCTTGGCAGCACGAGATTCTTGAAAAACCTGTTCAGGCCTTTTCGAGCCCACAAGATTGATGGCTGTACGTGTTGTGACCCCAAAGAGTGCACCAGCGAGTGCACGGGACAAAAACCAAAGCTGCTTTAGCCGACTTGATGGCCGCTGAGTTGACTTCGGGAACCGGCGGTCCTTTTTTGCAGCGATGAACGCAAGAGCATATTGCGACAAATTAAAAGGAAGTACGCTACCTGTGGGAATCGGCCAATTCGGCATTGTGATCTGCCTTGTGATTCCCGGGTTTATCTGGATCGTTCTCGGTACAAACGCATCCTCACAAATGGCGCGCACGCGCTCCGGTCTTCTAGCGTGCAGCAATGCCTTGAGCACGTCTGGCTCACCGGGAACCCTGAGTTGCTTTCGAGCCTTCTCTGCGGCTCGCCTGTGTAGCCAATCGCGCGTGACCGATAGTTGGCTAGCCTCTAAATCCCGAAGACGTGTCTCCTTATCGGCTTCCTTCAAGCGGCCTGCTCGAATTTCCTCTTCAACGCACCGTGCGAGATGGGGTATTTGCTCTTGGCTGAGTTGCACGGCCTTGCTCTCCAGATTGTTAACCAATCCCTTGTACTCTTTTTCGTCCGTCCGCCAACGGTAATGGCCTTCCGCCAGTCGCCGAAAATCCCAATAGAACTGGTGTGCGAACGCATAGAGCGATCCAGCATCAGCTTTTCTCGGTCTGCCAGCAGACATAATTATGAGGCAAAAAGTTAGCACCCTACTGTCTAGGGCTGCTCCAAATGCGCATAGCCATTGTACAATGCAAAGGCAAGAAAGTGTCAGGAGGCATCGAAAGTGGTTATGCTATTCGCCAAAGACGTGGTTGCCGTCGAAGATGACTTTGTCAACCTTTTGGATCACATTCCTGGCACGAAGGCCGAGAAGCAGGCATATTTTCAGTCTCGTGGCATCCGTGTGCCACGAACCACCTACGACCTGATGTGGGAAATCCTAACTCAACGACTTCACCATAGCGGAGCAGCGCAGATCGTCTTTGAGTGCCTTCAGTCCAGCATGCCGCCGCGGTTAAGGGAATTGCTGCGCATCGCCGCTAGGGGCAAAGCTGTTGACCTACGCGTGAACGAGCCTGCGATTGTGTGGGATCTCTTCTTCCAGAATGGACATCTGCGGCGCGTCGGCGAATTGTTCTTGGAACACCGTCCTGCGGGTAGGGGACGGGCTGTCCGACCCGTCGTTGCTGCGGCAGCAATCCAGACGGGCAAACCGTACGAGATCGCATTGTCCTTTGCAGGCGAGGATCGAGCGTTCGTCGAAGCGGTAGCAAACGACCTTCGCGCACGTGGCGTGAAGGTCTTCTATGACGCCTTTGAGCAAGTTGATCTCCTCGGCAAGGATCTTGCCGCCCACTTCGCAGCGATATACAAGGAGCGAGCCCACTACTGCGCGATGTTCATCTCGATTCACTATGTCCGAAAGGCATGGCCGCAGTTCGAGAGGCAGCATGCGCAATCGCGTGCGCTTGCCGAAAAGCGCGAATACATTTTGCCGATTCGTTTAGATAACTCCGAGGTTCCAGGTTTGCCGACCACCATTGGGTATTTAGATGCACGCACCAAGAGTCCCAAAGAAGTTGCCGCGATTCTATTTGACAAGGCGCGACGTTTGACCTAACCGTACTAACCGGGACAGGGAAGCAGTGGGTTACGCCGGCACTTCATACCGTTTCAAGATGGGTGCTGGACTTGCCTCGCTCGGTCTAGCGAGCTACAAGAATGGTGTCTACCATGAAATCGCGGCGGGCAATCAGTCCGCGCTCGCTCTGGCAACATTGATTTGGATCACGGTTATATGTGTACAGAATAGCCTTAGTTACTGCCTATCAATTTGAAATGAACCAAGGATCCGTTCTCGAAGCCAAGACTTATTGAGAAAACTTTCGGACGCCCCATCAAACCCCGAGCCTGACATTGCACTGGACAAATTGAGGCAGGATGTTGCAGCCACCCTGAAATCCGCGATGAGAGCACGGTTGGGCCTATACGTCTCTGCGCTGGTCGCGACCGTCCTTCTCGTCAATTGGTTCGTACCGCTGGCGAGAGGAATTTACGTCAATTTGGCCGACGCACACTACTCTCTGCAAACAACAACAAAAGTGCCGACCACGTACCCCGTTTTGCCGTCTCGCGCTTGGCCAGATACTCGCGCGATTCGTTAGTCAAATTGGTCTGCCGAAAAGTTCTGTCAACGGTTGTGTGTACCATGGCTCGTTGCCTCCAGCGGTCAGTTTCGCACCGGCCACAAGCAGGCAACCGGCGTTTGGCGCCGGCCTCAGCTCTAACGTTTTTTGGGGACACGCATTTTTCGCGGTGGCCGGAGCGGACGCGGGCCGGGAAGTCAAAAAATCGCGCTGCGGGAGCGGCTCGCGGATTGCAAGTGGGAATAAGGCACATGTTAGAAGTTGGAGGCTGGAAGTTAGAACAGAGTCAAAGCCCGCACCCCGAAAACCGCAGGGATGCGGCACCCCATCAAACGTCTGCGGCACCTGGCACCCTGCAAAGCGCGACTCGAAGGGGCGAACTTGTTGTACAAATGATAGTATTGTAAATAATGGGTAGTTACGCGGAAATATGGCTTGGGTCCCTGTACGTGGGGTCAACGAAGAACGACTTTGACCCTGCATTAATGCAGCTCTTCAGAGCCACCGACAAACGGAAACATCAAGCCTCCGCAAAGGATTTGCCCTTCCAGATGCGCCGGTGGGCTGAATCCCTCGACGACGGGGAGGAAAACGCAGAAGCTGTCTACTACGTTGCTCCGATTGAAATCATTCGAGACCGCCTTGAGCTTAGTGGATACACGTTAGAAACGTCCAAAGCAGCTTTCACGAAGTGCATGCGAGCCAAGCTCGAACAATATTTGGAATATGCCGCTAACGGAGATGAAGATATTTATAAGCCAATAATTGCCGTTTTGAAAAATCTAGAAGTGGATGAATGGCTTCTGACGCTTCGGCATATCCGAGACGCAGGATTGTCTGAGCCACAATCTAGAGACGGCCAAACAGAGGGTACCCTCGTTGATTACATGCTAAGGAATGATTGGTATGGCTATTCGAGTGTTGACCTGAATGTTCCTCTTCGTCTCGCGATTGAAACCTTCACCGAAGACCAAAGCATGGTGTACGACCTAACCGACCTAACGCTCGGCGGCTACTATTCAGTTGACGACGATTTCGTGTCAATTGCTTCTGGCTGGGCTGCAGCAGAACACTCTTCAACCTCAAAAACCATCGTCCTCACAGAAGGGCGTTCTGATGGCTGGATGATCTCCGAATCAATGAAAGTGCTGTATCCACATCTTTCAGACTACTTCACCTTTATGGATTTTGAGTTGGCCCGAGTCGAAGGTGGAGCTGGCGCTTTGGCCGGGCTTGTTAAGTCGTTTGCAGGGGCTGGTATCGTGAACAAAGTGCTCGCAATTTTCGACAACGACACGGCCGGTGAGTCAGCGATGAAAACGCTCAGCAAAGTTCCTCTCCCTGCAAACATAAGGATTATGCGTTTGCCGGATTTGGACGCACTCCGAGAGTACCCGACTATCGGACCCTCGGGTACCACAAAAATGAACGTAAACGGCATGGCAGCAAGCATCGAATTGTATTTGGGAGCCGATGTATTAACCGAAGATGGCGGCTTACACCCGGTTCAATGGACTGGGTACGACGCGGGATGTAGGAAATATCAGGGAGAGGTTTCGGCAAAGAACAAGATTCATGAACAATTTAGACAAAAACTACAATCTTGCAGAGACACATTGGCCTCTTCAGGCAATCCGGACAGCTGGGACGGCATGCGAGAAGTATTGAAAAGCATATTTTCTGCGTTTCACGCGCATGACCGCGACATTATTTTCTCTGAGCTCAAAGAGCAGTACGACCGTTACTAGCGAACGGAGAGACCTGTGCTGACATCAGACGAAATCTCAAAACTAGCATTTCTTCTTTATCCCAAAATTGTTCGCGAAAAACCTGATGAAATATCAACAGAATCATTGGCGGCCCGCGTCAAGAGTTTAGAAGCAGGTCTTCTGCCAGAGGACGAATTCATAGCGACAGTCTGCTGGCTCGGAAACTGCGCTGGAGTTCACAGGATAGACCAAACCCCACTCCCTCTCCCAAGTACACCAAACGAGATGCAAGCACCTGACCTTCTAGCTTTTCCGATAGTTGACGGCAAACCCTTTCCGGTCCTGATCGAAGTGAAATCACGCCACGACAAGCGTTTAAAATGGAGTGAGAAGTACCTGAACTCGCTGAGACGCTTTGCAGAGTGTTTGAGAATTCCGCTGCTCATAGCTTGGAGGTGCGGCGCTCTGTGGTGCGTCGTCGACCACAGACACTTCGAAAGGAACGTCAGCGCCTATCAATTGCCACTCACCAGGGCGTTGACTGAAGATTTGTACTGCGTGTTATTCCGCAACTTGCGTATACAGATGAATCCGGAGCTCGAGTTTACTTTGGGAATGGAGATACTTGATGAAGTGCCTGGAGCTCCGGACGCGCTCCTCCCGGAAGCTTCATACCACACAAAAATTACAAGCGCAGGATTCCACTTGGGTGGAAACGAGGTGAAAGGATACGCTCCGGCGCACATGGCCCTGTTTATGAGTGCACCCGATGACACGGAGCTTCGTCGGACTGGCAAGCAGACCCTCCAGCAGGTCTTTAAGCCTCAGCCAGATTCTTCGTTTACACTCTCAAATGTTTTTTTCACGGAATTATCCATGTCGTCCGCAGATGAATTAATTGATTGGCACGCGGTCTTGTCCGTTGAGAGCTTCAGGTCTTCTGGCCCCGAGTTTGTGAAAACACTGGATGCGGGGATTAAGAATGGATTCATTCGCTACGTCATGGATATTATTCCCAACACTTGGCCTGACTTCCTGCCTGCGCGAAAAACGGGCGTGGGGTAACCAGAGTACAGGCGGGTCGTTTTCTCCTAGTTCCCCCATGAATTCCACGATTTTCTTGTACATTAGCAGGCGGGTGGATCAGGGTCAGCGGTTTCCAGTGAGTCCCCGATAGGGTAGACTCGGTCCCACCTAGACAAGCTGGAGGCGACCGTGCCGCGGCCCATGAACAGCGGCTCATTTAGAGCCCACGTAGATGCCAAGGAGTTTCTAGAGGCGTTCATCGAAGCGTTCTGGAAGTGCGTGCCCGACAAACCCTTGGACCAAATCCAGTGCTGGAAAAGCCTGACAGCGTTCATCACAGGTAAGCAAAGTAAAAACGGCGGATATTGGGAGCCCATCGAGAAATGCGTCCTGCCACAAGTGGCCGACAAACTGGGATTAAGGCACCAGCATGAGTATCTGCATTCGGATCTGGTTCTCTTCTCGAAAGGCGATCCATGGGGCAATCTCGTTTTCGTCGAACATGAAAATCAAATTGGAGGTTTCGGAGAAGAGATTGAAAAGCTGATGTCCGTGCTGGCACCCCTGAAGGTTGGCATCACATACGGGAGTGCCGAGCAGGGATCGAGGCTGCAAGACACGCTACAGAAGTATTTTGCGGACCGCCATCCATCTATCCACGAGGCGCCCGAGACCGAATACTTGTTCCTTCTTGGAGCTCCAGTGGACGGCGAACTCTGGGGATGGAAATACCTCTCGTTCAACATCCTCACCGGGCCGAACGGCACGCAATTCCGAGACGTCGGGCAGGAATTGCACATTGAAGGATGGCGCGGGTGTCCCAGGTAGGGCTTTCCTACCTGAGCGTCGGCCTTATGGCCGCGGAATTTCCAGTTGTTTGCAGATGGCCCGAACCGTCCCTTCTTTGATTTCGCGATGGCGCGGGACGCTGCCGGGTGCTACTGGCTATCGGCGGTTTGAATCGTAGATCGCTGCACGGTCCATCACGGGCTTGAGTGTCAGCGCGGTTGCTCCTATTCCAATCCCGACGAATGCGATTAGCGCGGCCAGGATCGTCTGCCCTTTGGCCATTCATACCGCCATGCTGCGTGCGGCCATCCCGGTCCTTGCGCAGGCAGCGTAGCGAAAAATAGAAAACGGGCGGCCTATTGGCCGCACGCTGCGGGAGTTCCCGCTTTCAGAATGGAAGTCGCAGCCGCGAAGATGCGGGCCGCGGTATGGTTGGGGATTTCCTTTTCGGCTTTCAGCCAGTGCTGAATGTAACCACGGCAGAAGTCCGTACCTTCGAGGCCAAGTGTTTCGCAGCAAATCAAGGCGACAGATTCCGCTTCGACCTCGCGGAGGTGCCTTGCAGTCTGTTCACTATCCACGAGCTTTTCGGACGTGGTATGCCCGAGGACAATATGAGCAATCTCGTGGAATGTGGTTTTATTACATTGTCTTGCGTATCGGCAACTCCGAGAGAGGACATCGTCATTTTGTCCAGGACGCCTTCGAATAGCCGTATTCGTTATGAGCGGTGAACGAACCACATCTTGCAGGGTGGGTGCGAGTGTATCAATGTTACGCCATGACACGGCGTAGCAGGAAAACGCGGACATACGGAGTGCGATCTTTACGGAGCCAGAGAGGCTGCGCGATTCAAAGCATCGCTTCGCACCGCTTGGTGGAGCTTCCACAGGTCAGGCAGCCAAGCATGCAGTTCGTTCAGCTTCGTCTGCGGCAGGTTCATCGACAGTTGGGTGAGATACAGTTGCGGATCAATCCGGTGCCGGCGGCAGGTGCTGGTCAGGCTGGCCAGAATTGCGGCCGTGCGACCGCCACGCGGGTTGCCGACGAACAAAGAATTCTTTCTGTTATGAAAATCCTTTCATAACAGAAATTATCGTCGGCTCGCGATTATGCAAGGTTCCCATCTAGCAGGTGGGCAGCGGGCCGCGCAGGCAACTGCCCACCTAACATTACAGGCCTTGCAAGAACTCCAGAAGGCGATCCGGGGGGCGATAGCGGACCGATTTGCTTCGGGGTTCCTGAAGATTCTTCAGAGCCTTCTCTTTCATCGCCAAGTCTGCCTCAATGTACGTATGAGTGGTCGCCGGATTCTCGTGTCCGAGCCAAAGGGCGATCACAGTTATATCCACGCCAGCCTGCAATAGGTGCATGGCGATGGAATGCCGAAATACAGAATGATTTTAAAAAACTGATGGATTCACTGCTAAAGGCCGCGGGGATACCTCAACCCTCCGCTGCACCGCGAAGCTCGTAAGCCGAAAGCGGATGATAACACCTCGGCAAAACCATTTCCTTTTTCCTGGTCTAATTCCGCCAACAAGGCGGCTTGTATTCTTAGCGACTTGCAGAGACGCCCGCGCACACCCTTTTGCCCGAGCTGAGTAGTTGACAGCACCCCGAGCGCAGCAGGTTTTCCTGGAAAGATTCAGGAGATCTTCTTGCTCTCTTCACTGAGCCAGTCTTGTTCCCATTGTCTTAGTGTCGCATGGACGAAAACAAGGCGCACCGGATCGATCTCGGTATCCTCCGGACCAATTTCCATCGTGCTACTGAAATCGATATTCAACTGCATGTGGTGAAGCTTGTAGTCTGGGAAACTTGCCCAATGCATTTTGGAATGCATGTACGGCGGTCCCTCAGACCAGGAATCCACGATCCAGCCTTTAACCCTTCCAGTAGTGCGGCTGGAATGAAGCGTTCCCCACATCGAGAGACTTCCCACGGTAGTCTTCTGGGAGTAGACTCGCTCGATTAGATCTTTCTGTTCGGCTTCCGGAAGAGCTCCCGGGCCGGCCTCCGGTGCTCGTTCGGAAAGGTTGATCTCGGTCTTCAGAACTGCCAACACCTCAATTCGTTCCGGTGACGCGGTAACTCTCTGCATGATCATGCTTGGTTCTCTAACTACTCGCCAGTACACCAAAAAACCGGGGCTGAATCCGTAGCCGAAGCGTCCTTCTGCGTCCCTTTGTGCGCCCGCTATTATTTCAGGACTGTCTGGTGTCTTCTGCAAGGTCATTAAGAAATTGGCGAGCGCGTCCTGAGCATGCAGGGGGAGATCAGGCCAGTCCCGTTTCATGAACTCCTTATAAAACCTGATAGGGATGAGACTGTCTTTCATTGCTCTGTGTGTTCCTTTAGCTGGACCTTCAAATCACTGGATGCCGAGAGTTCCTCGTACAGCCCGGCTTCCATCTCCCCTGTTCGCCTCCGCATCAATTCGGTCATTTTGTAATCAAAGGACTCTGATCGTAGAGAGTGCGGCCGCTTCAGCATGAAGTAGAGAAAGGCGCTCAGGAAGACCGCAGCGTCGAGCCCGAAGACGATTGCAAGGAAAACACTCAGCCAGGTTGGTGCGTGGGCGAACTGAAACGCCACTATTCCAGCGATCAGGATCGCCATTGTCCATTGAAGCTGGTTTAGGATTGAAGAGCGAGAACGTCCGATGTCCGCCGCACGAATAAAATCTCGTATTGAGGACGTTACGTCAGAAGCCTTCATTGCGAAGAGAGTATACCTAATGCGAACCGAAAAGGTGCAAGCTGAGCGGCGCAGCCGGATAGAACAAGCAGTCGGTGGGGGATGCGGATGTGGCTACTCTTCCACCGTGTCTCTGGCGAATTGCTATTTCGCATTCCTGAGGATCTCCGTCCAGCTACGATTCTCGGAACCGCAATCTGGTCGTTCTTTTCATCCACTTCAACGCCCTCGTCCGGTTGCTCCCCGCGAGTCGAGCGTCTGGCGCGAAGCCAGACGCTCATGCATGAAGTCAATTTATTTAAATTGTTTCGTATGAGATAGATAACGCACCCTGCGATTTCTCACAAGTTGCTCAGAATGAGCTAAAACTCGAGGTTGAAATCGAAGAAGAACTTGCCGTAAACTGTTGACAGTGAAGTGTTTCGCTGCGCGCCCGTAGCTCAGCTGGATAGAGCATCTGGCTACGAACCAAATGAGCAAAAACTATAAGCCTTTTCTCTGGTGTCGCTTACGGAAACCGCCTCTTGTTTCTGCACTCCTGAATAGTACCGAAGTTGTACCGAAAGTTTTCCCAAAATGTCGCGCATTCAGATCGCTTTCAATTCCGGCGATCTCGCATTTCAGGAAATCATCCTGTCAAGATCCCGCCGTGACACTGGAACAAGATTGGTTTCCCAGAAACGCCGATTTCGCTTGGCATCGATGACTGGTCAATCGGTGCAAATGGCACAAGACTCGTCGCCTGTGATTTCCTGGTCGTGGTGACCGCTCGGTTTCGAACTCTCTATGTGTTCCTCCTGATGGAGGTCGGGACACGGCGCATCGTGCATTGCAACGTCACCGCGCATCCAACGGGAGCCTGGACCTTGCAGCAGCTTCGCGAAGCGATCCCCAGCGATCATTCCTATAGTTTCCTGATCCATGACCGTGATTCGATCTTCTCGGCAGAGGTGGACCAGCAGCTCAAAGCTTTTGGATTGCGGGTGCTGCACACGCCCGCGCGAGCGCCAAAGGCAAACGTCTATTGTGAAAGATTAGTGGGAACTATGCGCCGGGAATGTTTGGATTTCATGATTCCGCTGGGCGAGAAACACCTGCGCAGGTGTTTCTCGCCCAGCGGAGTGGGTTACGCATTACAATCAAGGGCGCCCCCATTTGAGTCTCGGACCGGGGATTCCTGAGCCTGCTGCAGTGTTCCTACCGCTGCAAGGTCACGACAGACATGCCTTCGCCCAAGACTGCAAAGTCGCGGCGGCGGTTCTCGGTTTGGCCTCCATCACGAAATACCGGTGGGAAAGGATCGCTGCGTGAAGGGCCGATTGCTCCGATGACTGCAGCGCCGGCGCTACACTGAGCAATTCCCGTCCACTTGGACCATGGTGGCACACAACTCCAATCGTACCAAGTTCATCTCTACCGCTGTCTCGAGTCCCACGATTGCGGGCGGCTCCTTCTCAGGCAACAATGTATATATAGAGGATAAACGGTTGTTTGCCGGTTGACCATTGTATCGATCAACTTCGAAGCTAAACGGACTTTTTGCGCAGCACAGGCCCAAGAGTTAAGGCGCTGCCACCCGCCAGGTACGAATTAATCTTAGTATTGTTATCTACTTATATACGGACCGACGAGATACAGGAATATTGAACATATCACCGCGATGAGCAAGCTCTTACGCCATCTGTTCCGGCGCATCGCTGGCGGAGAGACTAATAACAAGCATAGCCAAATCACGAACGGACCCAAGAGAAAAACGGCGGGACGAGGGACGGCACGCGTCTCAACCGCCACAATGAGCAGCAGGGTGCCCACAAACTGCCCGATGGTCAACCTGTCAAAGCTGCCCTCATTGTTTGCTTTCAATTGTCCTCGTTGGGGTTCGGCGGCTGGCTGAAATTAGGAATCAGGTTGGTTGGATCCATTGATTCTCCGCAAGCCACTCTTTCGTTTAGATAGGCACGTGCGGCGTTAAGGTTCGCAATTGTCTGAACAACAACGCCTTTCCCAAAGTAGTAAGCCGCTTTAGCTCCTGCGCCGTAGGTTGCACTAGTGAGTACTGCCCGACCAGTAACAGCTCCCTCGATGGATTGTTTCAATAGCTGTCCCATGGACGAATAAGCCGCCCAGTCGGCGCCGGGTACGCCTTGTTTGGCAGTGGCGGAGCCCACACCGTTGCCCTGGTTCAGTAATGTATTGGTCACGCGGCTAGCTCGAGCACAGGGGTCCGGCTTCGTCCCTTGGGGTGAAAGGGAGGGCAAGAAGGGCGCGCGAGGAGCACAGCTTGCTGCAACGAAGCCGACGCAGCTCAGGGCAGGTGCGCCAGGGTTCCCGCCGCCTCCCCCGTCAGCCAATCCACCCGTTGGGCTTCCCAGCGTATTCTGATCGTCCGGATAGTACGTGCAACTTTGAACCCCAGCCACTGTTGTGCAAGCCAAAACTAACCCCTGCGGATCAACGAAAAGCAAAGGACTATTTAGAACGTAGGCGTAGCGGTTCCAGGATTGGGGGTTGGTTGGATCGACGGCGGCGAGGCCTGCGGGGTCGGGGGAGACCCAGCGGCCTTGGGTGCTCATGATACGAGCGGGGAATTGGTAGTCGTCCAAGCCTCCCACATTGGTCTGTCCCGTGAACGAGCCCTGCACCGAACTGGATAGCGCGTACATCTCTCCGAACGGTGCATACGCCAGCGAGTAATCAAACGCCCGTGTTGGGGTGCTGGCCAGCCGCGCGCTTCCCAAATGATCGGCGTGCTGGTAAAAGAACAGCCCGCTGTTTTCGGCGTCATACACCGCGCTGCCCGCGCCAGGAAGACTGAGTGTTCCGCGCCGGGGCGTCTGCCCTTGAAAACCGATTTTTGCCAGCCCGTCCACTCCATAGAAAAACTGGAAGGGATAGGCTTCGTCAACCACGCGGCCCAGCGCGTCGTAGGTTATGCCGTAGCTGTCGATGCTGGCGTAATGGCCCTCGGCGTCCCAAGTGTAGGTGTGTGCGCCGTCGCCGAGCACGTCGCCGTCGGCGTCGTACGAGGGAGTCGCCCCCGGCACAGTGGCGTACTGGTTTTTCGCATTGTACGTCGGCTGGAACGCGGTTCCCGCGCTGCCGCTGGGTACGGTCTTGTCGAGGTTACCGAAGGCATCATAGCTGAAGTTTTGCTGCCAGATGGACGCGCCGCAGTTAACGCTGGCGATGCGCGTAAGGTCGTCATGGGCGTAGGCGCAGTTCTGCGTGTCGTTAGTGTTGAACGGATCGGTGATATTCAGGCTGCCCAGAGTGCTGTTGGCATTCCAGCCCAGCTTGCCGATGAACGATTCCCCGTTTACGCTGAACTGATACTGGGTCAGGCGGAGCGTGTTGGGGTCGTATGTGAAAGCGTCGGAGTCGCCCGAGCCCAGCGTGACGGTGGTGGGCTGGCTCGCGGAGTTGTAGATCGTGGCCGTGAGGGGATTCTGGTTCACCTGGCCGGTGACGGCTGACGCGGACAGGGCGTTCACACGACCCTCGCCGTCGAGGCCGTAAGTAAAGGTCGGCAGGCCGGGCAGGCCGCCGAACTGCTTGGTCGCACCGTTCTCAAAATAGGCGTAGGTGGCATGGTAATAGCCCCCGGAATTGGGCGACATCTGAAGCGCATCGGAAACCTGGCCTCGAACAGTATAGCTGAAACCGAGGTCGGTAATTTTTGCGGCTGTCGAGGCCGAGCCAGGAGCGGTGGTATAAGCCTCAGCCAAGTTACCCTTGGCGTTGGCCATGGTTACGGTGTTGACTGTAGCGGAATCGTAGACGAAATACCTGTTGGGCGTGCTAGCAATGTTGGGACCGCTGCCGGTATAGGTCTGGCTGGTGAGACGGTGCAGGCTGTCGTAGGCGTAGCAGGTGGTGTTGCCGGCATTGTCGATGCGCTTCACTTGATCGCCCGCATATGAGCCGCAGGTCGAGTTAGAGTCGTAGGTATAACTGGTTGTCCCGGTTTCCGGGTTGGTCTGGGAGGTGAGCCGGCTCAGGGCGTCGTAGGTGTACGCCCGCGTCTGCTGGCTGCCCGATGCAGCCTGGGCGTTTTGCGTGACGGTCAACAGGTCACCCAAAGCATCGTAAGTGTACTTGGTCCAGTAACCGGTTTGCGGGGAGTTTTGGCCACAAGTTCCAGCGGGGGCGGCGGTAGTGCCAGCGGTGATCTCGCAGACGGAGGTGAGGCGGCCGAGGGCGTCGTATTCGAGTTGGCGGCGCTTGGTGTTTTCACCGGACGGGGCGGGACCGATGATTACGAGGAGATCGTTTTGGGAATATGTATTCGTTGCAGTTCCTCCGCCTCCATCGGTGGTCTGTAGGGGACGGTTGAGGGCATCATACGTTTGCGTGGTCTTTGGCGTCGAGCAAGGTACCGTAAAACCCACGGCGCACGGCATTGACACGGAATACGCTCTGCCGTTGGTATCAAAAGTGTAGGACACCGTATCGAGCATGGATGAACCAGTTGCACCGGGACTCTGCAGATGTTGGTCTACATAGGTTCGGCCAAGACTATCTTTGTATTGAAGATCGGATGCGATGGAGTTTCCGTTGTTGAATGTCAGAGACCATTCAACCATTGGCGGACAGCAATATGTGGGATTAGGCTGATAGTTCGCATATGTTTGGTTGCCAAGCTGGTCTGTCAGCGCATTCGGTCGCCAGAAGTACGCATCGTTGTAAGTGGCGGAGGTGACTTGGTTGTTCTCGTCGGTTGCGGTTAGCTGAACGCCACCCGTGCAATTCCAAGTGTAGGACTGGGTGAGCGTGTTTATAGCCTCGGTGATGCCGGTCGGAAATGCGTTACCGCAGGAAGTTCCCGAGTAGCTGTATGTTGTCTGGCCACCGTTGACATCTGTCGCGATGTACAGATTTCCTGTGTCGTAGTAGGAGTTCGTCTGGTTCAGGTAGGTGCTACCCGTAACAAGGGTTTGTATTGTGGTGGGGTTTCCTCGCGAGCCCGATATCGAGGTCCATTGAGGCGAGACGGGATTCGACGTCGTTGGAGTCGTTTGGTCGTAGGAAAAAGTGGTTTGCGCGACGACCGTCCCGGTGGAGGAGCCGGAAGGGCCAGTGCAGGCCGAAGTGGTGCCTGTTCCGTTGCAGGTTGTTACAGAACTGGGCATGCTTACAATGCCGTTTGTGAGGGCGGTGTTGTAGACGGTGACGATTTTGCGCAAGGCTGGTGTGGCTGGAGCGCCGGTTCCGTAGTCGTAGTCATCTTGTTCGGTTTGCAGGCCGTAGGCGTTGAAATATTGGTCGTGCTCACAGACCTTGCCAGTATTGTTTGGCAGTGCGACGAGCTGGGTTCGGCGCGTTATGGGAAGGGTGACCGCAGCGGTTGTGCACGGTGAAGTCGCACCGTTGTAACAGGTGTTCACGGTTTGCAATAGCGTGCCGGAGGTAGAGCCCTGGTAGGCCTGACGCGCCGTTTCGTAGATACCTTGGAACTGGACCGTGGTTTGGTTGCTCTGCGGGTCCGTGAAGGTGGTGGTGGAAGCCGCGCCGGTGTTCTTCACTTGAACGTAGGTCCATGTGCCATCGGGGGTAGTGCGAGTAAGGGTGGCGGCGGACCCGTCGGAATAAATTCCATTGTTACCATTCGTGTAGGCGTATGTAATAGTGCCGCCGGTGGGGAGTTGGATGGATTTCAACCTGGCTGTCACACAATTCGTCGAATACGTGCCACTGAGCGGTGTGCAAGCACCTGTGGACGGCGTCGAGGGAGTGGCTTCGTACCCGAACGTGTATTGCGAGCCGTCCGGCAGGACGATGCTGCTTACCAGCGGTTCGGCGGTTGCGCCGAATTCATGGATTGTGGAAACGCCGAAATTGGTAGCGACGGTGTAGGTGGTGTAGTTGACCTGATAGTTGACGGAGCTGGGGAAGGGAGAAGTGTAGGCAACCTTCATCGGACTAGAGGCAGTCCCCAAGCCAGAGACTGTGAGAGCAGTTGTACCGAGGGTGTCTGTAAATACGCCGCTGGAGTTGACGCTAATCTGGTTGCCATTCCTGTCGGTGTAGGTAGCCAATCCGCTTGCTGAGTTGATGGGCGGATACGTAACGGTGCCGTTTCTCATGGTGATCCACGCTTCGTCGCTCTGAAGCGTGCCAATCATTTTCGTGCTTAGGGCGTATCCCGACCCGTCTGGGGCGACGGCGTTCGTGACATCCTGCTCAGTTACGGCCACTCCGCCGCAAATTCCCCATCCGCCAGAACTGCTTGCGTTAAGAGGGTGTTGGGCACCCCACGCATCTATGTACGTCCAGCCGGAGTACGAGAATAAGTAACCGGTCTGGACCCATGTGTTATTGAGAGAAATATAGGTCATACAGGCGTTCCCTTGGAAAGACGCACTGAGTTCGCCCGTCGCTACTTCCGTTTGGGCGAGTAGTCCCCAGTTCTGGACGGGTGTCCATGTCGTCGTGCCGCTTACGGAAGCTGGGACCCAAACGGAAGTGTCGTAGGCTAGGGCATAGGTGAAAGGCGTTCCTCGGCCCGCCCTTTGGAAAACTGGGATGGTAACGTGAACGTTTAAATTTGCGAGGTTGACGACGTCAGGGCCTCCGCCGAAACTACCGAACGGAGGCGTACCGGTGGCAACTTGGGCGGAGGAAATCCGCACGGTGAGGAGAATCAGACTGAACAGGAGCAGGAAGCGGAGCGTGCGCAGCATTGATGTTCTCCTTCGGGCTCGATTTGCTATTGAACGTTGAACGTCGAGACTGGGATACCCGTGTTAGGGCTAACAGCGGTTATCTGTAGGTCCAGCGCGAGTGAGTTGTTCAAGTATTTCTGAATTCTGAGTGGCACAGGCGCGCCGTTCGTTTGCTGATAGTTGGAGAATCGAATTTCGATGGGGATATTGATTGTTTGATTTAGGTCGGGATGGGCGTTGAACAGCAGCGCGGCGGGGAGATAAGTGGTCGAGTCGAGGTAGATGTCCATTCCGCTGAGATTTTGGAGTGATGCTGGCGACCAACCGGTTGGTGCCCCAGTGGCCTGGAATGTGCGAATGATATTCAAGTGCTGGACGGCTTGGCCGTTTCTGGTTTCCTGGCCGACGTACGAGATGGTGTAGCTTGGATCGTTGAGCAATCTGGCAAACGTGAAAGCCTGGAAAAACCAGGAGTCCGTCCACAGATTATGCTGAGAGATCGGGTGCGATGTGCCGTCAGGTCCAGACCAAGAGCCCACCGGACCAGTGGCGGAGTTTGCACGGATTTCCGTTCCGGGGCCAGACGGGAAGGTAAGGTCCACGCGCGACTCGCCTGTTGCCAAGGCCTTGAGCACTACGGTGCCCGACTCGTCGTCGGAACCAGCAATGCGCTGAGCGGCGCCGGAAAGGGTTACGTCGGTGAGCGGATGGCCGCCACTGAGCGTGGCCAGGGCTTGCTGAAGTAGAGCAGTTGCTTGAGGGGCCGATGGGGTAGCTTGTTGGGCCGTCGCCGCTTTTGCAAAAGCGATTAGGACGAGAAGAAGGACAAAGCGAAAGCTTCGCATGGACCTGGACCTCCACAGAACGAGTGCGAGACTTGTATGCTAGCTGTCCATAACTGTCAAGAGAATTCTATACTTGAGTAATTCACATAAAATACAAGTAAAAAGTGACTAATGAGGCCTGTGCCGCGCAAGAATTCCATTCGGCACCCATCTGACAGAGATGTTGGCACTTGTTTGTTCGACTTACGGAACTTGGAAAACCCGGGAAGCCAGCTCGGCTGGGAGAAAATACCCCTCAGCCTGACTGACCCTGTGCCATCCTGAAAGCCCATGCTTCGATTCTTTCCGAGTGCAAAGCGCTCACTAGATTCTCTGCTTAACTTGATCACCGATCTGGTCGCGGACGGACTTCCTTTCTTCCGTCTCCTGTTCCGCTCGCGCACAGCCCTCAGCGCGGAAGTCCTGTTTCTGCGCCCGGAATCCACCGATGTCGCGACGGAGACCACTGCAAATCTAACGATGAGGTGAGGTAAGCGTCTGGTACATCGCTAGACGCTCATGCATGAAGTCAATTTATTTAAGTTTTTTCGTATGAGATAGATAACGCACCCTGCGATTTCTCACAAGTGCTCAGAAGGAGCTAAAACTCGAGGTTGAAATCGAAGAAGAACTTGCCGTAAACTGTTGACAGTGAAGTGTTTCGCTGCGCGCCCGTAGCTCAGTTGGATAGAGCGTCTGGCTACGAACCAGAAGGTCGGGAGTTCGAGTCCCCCCGGGCGCGCCACTTTCTCCTTTTTTTTCATTTACTTACAAGCCTCCATTTTCTTCGCGCACTCTTCCGCAGAGGCACTGTCACGCAAATGTAACGCTTCGCGCCCCTGGTAGGCCTTGTCGTTGGCTCGCTCCATGTGCTCTCGCACCTGGTGAACCAACCCCAATTGATAAACGCGTTTCGTCTCCGGGCTACTATGGCGCATAGCGCGCTGGATAACTGCATCGGGAGCAACCCAACTCAGTCGTGTGCAGAATACATGGCGCAGATTGTAGATCGGGAAATACGAAACACCGGCCCTCTTGAGTGTGGTCCGCCAAGCCTTCTTTGCACTGGCAATTGGCTTGTTGGAATCGCACGGACTGGGAAAGAGAAATGGGCTTTGCTGTCCCTGTTCGTTTTTCCATTCGCGAAGAAGCTCGCAAGCTTGCCGAGTCAACGGCACGGGTTGTGCCGAGTCACTGGTCTTAAGTTCCCCGGCAAGGTTAATAACCAGGTTTTCGAGATCGACCTGATCCCATCGTAGTGAAAGTCCTTCGCTGTACGTTCTTCCGCCCGTCTGCACGAGCAAAATGATCGCAACGCGGAGGTAGGGTGGTGCTGCTTCGAAGATTCGCTGTTCTTCTTCCACGCTCAGCATGCGCTTTGCTGGGCGCTCGCGCCGTTCATCGAAATGCCTGACACCAGCAGCGGGGCTCTCGGCGATGTACTTCCGAGTGACCGCGAACTGGAACATGCACTGAAGGCATTCAAGCTCCCGGTTGACGGTTGCTCCTTTGACAGTGATCTTTGGGTCGCGCTGCGACGGCTGGCGGCGTCGATACTCCCGGTACTCCTCGACCATCCGCCGGTGGATGTCGATCAGATTGCGATCCCCAAAGAACTGCTGAAGGTTTTTCGAGAACATCCGGTGGTTACAAACTCTTGCAATATGGCGGGACGATCCCCAGGAAGATGAGAGGCATTCTTGACTCGCCGCAACGCCCCTTCAGGTATAAGGGCGTTTTTCTTTCATGGTTTTTTCATACGATTATACGTCTCGGGGTATTGACTCTCACTGACAATTACTGTAGAAGATATCTACTGCGTGGGAATCCATTCTTCCTCTTCAGTCATTTTCTGGCAACTCTAGTCCGACAAGTTATCAGTCGTTTCATAGAA
>Ga0210395_10000155_pt1 | contig 54081 bp, 45 predicted proteins | sample IncBWH4OmetaG_FD_150861 | JGI IMG/M metagenome (GOLD analysis project Ga0210395, IMG submission 150861) | Forest soil microbial communities from Barre Woods Harvard Forest LTER site, Petersham, Massachusetts, United States - Inc-BW-H-4-O ...
CCGAGATCCGCGCCCTCGCCTGGACGCCGAACTGAGAACGGTGCCCCGCGGGTCCAACTGCGTTTCGTCCTCTCCCCGCGCCGTCGAGGGGAGAGGATAGGGGTGAGGGGGGCGGCTGGCACGTTGGTTGCGGTGCTGTTAATCGCCACTCTTGCGTGCCATGCCGCTGCTCAGGAAACCGTGACCACCGCGGCAGTTTGGCGTCCCGATGCCGGATTTTTGGCGCGCTTTCACGCGCGCTGCGACGCGCGCCGCGGTGAGGCGTTCGACGCCTGCTTTGCCGCCGCGATGGCGAAGGCCGGTGCGTCGGAGGCGGCGCTCGATTTTACCCGCCGCCTCGGCAACCAGGCTTATCTGCAAGCACTCGACCCGACCGGTGGGCCCATCGCGGTCGCCCGCGTGGTTTACCCGTTCCGGGCCAACGAGAACGATGGCTGGCTTCTGGTCAATGGCACGCCGCCGCTGATCGATGTCGACGACCGGCGAAACTTGCCGTTTTCGCAGATGCGCTCGTCGGCGGCCTACACGGAAATTTATCGCCGCTATCGCAACGTCACGTTCTGGTCCGGCGATCGCGGCATCGCCGGTCCGCAGGTGTCGCAAAACGGGCGGGAAATCATCGTCGATTATCTTTTGCGCAACCTATGTCATGCCTGCGCAATCGTCGGCCGGGTCCGCTATGCCTTCGATTTCGATCCGGGCGGAAAATTCGTCGGCACAAGGCTGGTGTCGGTAACGCCCGCCGAGAATTAGGGAAGACTGCGCCAAACTCGGAACAGACCAGCAGTTGCGATTGTCGCCGGCGGCGCTCGTACACCGCGGTATGAGGAGGCGCGGCTTCGCCGGTCTAGGCGGCGGCCATCGGTGATGGCGGCTGGGTTGCGGCGGCAAATTCCGCCTCGGCCGCACCGTGCGCCGGACGGGCGTAGGCTGACTCCAAGCGCTCGATTGCGGCATCGACCGCTAGTCGCAGCCCGGTTTCGTTAAAGAACGAGCCAGGGATCATGCAACGCGCGGCGAGAACCCGGCGAAAAGCGTCAAACAGCCCGGCGTCGGGAGGTGTGGCGTCGGTCCAGAAATGGTCGAGGTCGCCCTGATAGGTCAGCCCCGGCATATCGAACACCGCCTTGCCCAAGGCGATCACCGGCAGCCCATTTGACAAGGCCTGGCCGCCGACGGTGCTGTTGACCGTGACCACGGCATGACTCAGCGCCAGCACTTTGGGCAGTTCGCCGCCGTCGAGCATCGTCACCCGTTGGGCGACCATGTGTTCGGCCGCGGCATGGCCGACGATGCCCGACCAGTCGACCAAGCCGCTGTCCATCGGATGCAGCTTGACGACGAGCCGGGACGCGGGCGGCGCATGACGGGCAAAAGATCCGATGACGTAGTCGATCGCAAGATGCGTCACCCGAAATGGCGAATGCACGCGCATCTGATAGTCGCAATCGAGCTGCAGCGGGAAAAGGTAGATCGGCTCGCCCGTCAACGACTCGATGGCCTCGGCAGCACGGCGTTCGGAACGGCGCATCAGTGCCAGCCGCCTCAGCCATCCCGCATATTCGATGATCTGGTGATACGGCCGGTGGGTCTTGTAGTGAGGAAACCACCACACCGCGGCCATCGACGTGAAATTGTAGAGCACATCCTCGAACGCGCGGCGCCGAAAGGTGCCGGGAGCAACCGGCGACCGCTCCCACTCCGGCAGCTCGGACACCCGTTCGCGATACCACGCGGCGTCCTTCGGAAGTGACGAATACCCGTTCACCCCGCCTTGCTCGAAGGTAATCCACCCCGGGCGCATGTAGCCTTCCTCGACGACATGGACCAGCAACGAGCGCTGTTCGGCGAGGCGGATGGCGGCACGGTGCATCGGGCGGCAGTCGCCAAACAGGATGATGTCGCTGATCGCCCTCTCCACCAGCAACCGGTCGAGAAACTCCGGCCACTCGTACTCGCAACCACGGAAGTCGACGCTGTTCGGGAGCCGCCAGAACATCCGGTCCCCGCCGTTGAAATTCACCCGGTGGACGGCGTGGCCGCGCGCCGTCAGCGCGGATCCGAGGCGCTCAAAAAATCGCGTCGGCATCCCCTGAAGGAACAAGAAGCCGCGATTGGTGAGTTGCGTCCGGCGGTGCGCGAACATCATCTCCCCGCCCGACCAATCAGACAGCAATCCAACACCATCCCCCGATGCCACTCATAGCGTTGCCGAGGAACGCCGCGGTGGTTCTGTTCGACACCGGTAATTTCAATCGCGTTTCCGGCCGATGTCCATGAAATTTTGCTACTGCACATGTCGTCACCGGCAAAATGCGGCAACGGCAGTTCCGATACGTCGGATAGAAGAGAATTCGACACCGGCCGCGTATAGAACCAATCGACGACGAGCAGAATGCATCGTCTTGGCCCGCGGCGCACGCCGACACCCTTTCACAGATTTAGCGCGGTATAATTTTATACAAATTTGGCGCAGCGCAGAGGCGAGCTTCACACTTTCTTAGAATTTACGTGGTGTGATCAACGCCGGGTCCGGCCTTCACTCAGATCGGATCGAGGGCGACCGATGGCACGCATACTTCTGGCCGAGTCAGATCAGCACATCCGCCGGTTTGTTGCCGGTATCCTCTCCGATTGCGGGCACGCAGTGGAGGTCTGCGCCGATGCGGTCGAAGCTTCATTGTCGGTCGCGACACGAGCGATCGACGTCGTTGTGACCGATCTGGTGCTCGGGTTCGGTGACAAAACATCGCTGGGACGCGATTGCGCGGCGCTCGGAATCCCGACCGTCACCTTGAGCGGCAGCAAATTCCGGCCTGGCCAGCCCGTCGCGGACCAGCCGGCGGCGCTGCTCGAAAAACCATTTCGTTTTGGCGACCTGCAGAGTGTTCTGGACGCCGTAACTCGGCAGTCGCCACCGCCGCCGCCGAGTGCTTCCACGCCCGCTGGCCCTGTCTATCTTTCGGCGTAGCTGCGGCGGGCATAGAGCAGGAATTCCCGATTGCCCTCGGGTCCGAGGATCGGGCTTTCGGCGACGCCAATCACCATCCAGCCGGGTTGAGCCGCGACCCACGCGGCGGTGCGCTCGCAAACCTCGCGATGAACCGCCGGATCGCGGACGACACCACCCTTGCCGACGAGCGCGCGGCCGGCTTCGAATTGCGGCTTGACCAGCGCGACAAGCGCAGACCGCTCGCCGGCGAGCGCAAGCGGCGCCGGCAACACCGTCGCCAGCCCGATAAAGCTCGCGTCGCAGACGACGAGATCAACCGATTCGGCGATGCGCTCGCGGCTCAGAGCGCGTGCGTTTTCCCGCTCGCAAACGACGACACGCGGATCCTGGCGCAATTTCCAGGCCAGCTGGCCATGCCCGACATCGACTGCATAAACGCGCCGGGCACCGCGCGTCAGCAAGACGTCGGTAAAGCCGCCGGTCGATGCCCCGATATCGAGCGCGACCCAGCCGTTCGGATCGATCTCGAAATGATCGAGCGCATGGGCGAGCTTGACCCCGCCGCGGGATACCCAGGGGTGGTCGCGCCCACGCACCTCGACCGCGGCATCATCCGCCAGCGGTTCGCCGGCCTTGTCGATCCGCCGCTCGCCGGCAAACACCAGACCCGCGAGGATCAGCGCCTGCGCTCGAGACCGGCTTTCGGCCAGGCCCCGCTCCACCAGCAACTGATCGGCGCGATGCTTGGTTCTCAACTCTGCCCGGTGCGGCGGTCGGCCGTAAGATAGACCGGGCGCTACGCCCGCGCCGGCTGCGCCGCAATCTCGCGGCCGAGAGCCGACAGCGCCATCGCCACGATGTGCCGCGCATTGAGCCCGGCCTGATCGTATTGCGCCTGCGGGCTGTCATGGTCGAGAAACAAATCGGGCAGGACCATCGAGCGGATCTTCAAGCCATGGTCGAGCAAGCCGTTCATCGCCAAATGATGCAGCACGTGGCTGCCAAAGCCGCCGATCGCACCCTCCTCGACCGTGATCACAACCTCGTGTTCGCGCACTAGCCGATTGATCAGGTCGGTATCGAGCGGTTTGGCAAAGCGTGCGTCCGCGACCGTGGTCGATAACCCGTATGAAGCCAGTTCCTGCGCCGCTTTGATGCACTCGGCGAGCCGGCCGCCGAGGCTGAGCAATGCGATCGTCATGCCTTCGCGAAGAATGCGGCCGCGGCCGATTTCGAGCGGAATACCCTTTTCCGGAAGCGGTACGCCTAGTCCGTCGCCGCGCGGATAGCGCACTGCCGACGGCCCGTCGTCCAAGGCGACGCAAGTCGCGACCATGTGAACGAGTTCGGCCTCATCCCCTGCCGCCATGATCACAAAACCGGGCAGGCAGCCAAGATAAGTCACGTCGAACGAGCCGGCATGGGTCTGGCCGTCGGCGCCGACTAGCCCGGCGCGATCGATGGCAAAACGAACCGGCAATTTCTGGATCGCGACGTCGTGCACGACCTGGTCGTAGGCGCGCTGCAAAAAGGTCGAATAGATCGCGGCAAAGGGCTTCATGCCCTCGGTCGCGAGACCTGCGGCGAAAGTCACCGCATGCTGCTCGGCGATGCCTACGTCAAAGCAGCGATTGGGGAACTTCTCACCGAACAGATTGAGCCCGGTGCCCGACGGCATCGCCGCGGTGATCGCCACGACACGGTCGTCGGCCTCCGCCTCCTTGATCAATGCCTTGGCAAAAACGGTCGTGTATTGCGGCGCCTTCGCGGCCGATTTCGCCTGCGTTCCGGTAATCACATCGAATTTGGCAACGCTGTGCCATTTGTCGTCGGCCTGTTCAGCCGACAGATAGCCGTGTCCTTTCTCGGTCACCGCGTGGACCAGGATCGGGCCGGTCTCCTTAGTGTCGCGGACGTTCTTCAGCACCGGCAGCAGATGATCGAGGTTGTGTCCGTCGATCGGGCCGACGTAGTAAAAGCCCATCTCCTCGAACAATGTGCCGCCGGTTACAAAGCCGCGGGCCAACTCCTCGGCGCGGCGCGCGGCGTCTTCGAGCGGTTTTGGGAAATGGCGCGCCACTTCCTTGGCGATGTGGCGCAGCGACATAAAGGATTTTGACGACAACAGACGCGACAGATAGGCGCTCATCGCACCAACCGGCGGGGCGATCGACATGTCGTTGTCGTTGAGGATCACGATTAGCCGCGAATCCATCGCTCCGGCATTGTTCATCGCCTCGTAAGCCATGCCGGCGCTCATCGCGCCGTCGCCGATCACTGCGATGACGTTGCGGCGCTCGCCGCGCAGGTCGCGGGCGACCGCCATCCCGAGACCCGACGAAATCGACGTCGAGCTGTGCGCCGCGCCAAACGGGTCGTATTCGCTCTCCGCCCGCTTGGTAAAACCGGAAAGCCCACCGCCCTGCCGTATCGTGCGGATGCGGTCGCGTCGACCGGTCAGGATCTTGTGCGGATAGGCCTGATGCCCGACATCCCAGATCAACCGGTCGTTGGGCGTGTTGAAGACGTAGTGAAGCGCCACGGTCAGCTCGACGACGCCGAGCCCGGCGCCAAAATGGCCGCCGGTGATCGAAACCGCGTCGATCAGTTCGGCGCGCAACTCGTCCGCGAGCTGACGCAGATCCGATTCGGGCAGCCGACGCAGATCGACTGGAATGTCGATCCGGTCGAGCAATGGCGTCCGATTGGAGATCGGGCGAGGCGGGCTTGGATCCAATGCTGGGCTCCTCACGTGCGGCGGCTGATTGCAAATCGCGCCGCCTCTCTCAAAAGTTCCGCTCTTCCCCCGAACAAATCAAGATGTGCGACGGCTTGACCGATCAGCAGCTCGGCCTGGGCGCGCGCACGCTTGGCGCCGAGGATCGAAACGAACGTGGCCTTGCCGGCGGCAGCGTCGGCGCCGACCGGTTTTCCGGTTTCCGCCGCCGAGCCTTCGACATCGAGAAGATCGTCGGCGATTTGAAAGGCGAGCCCGAGATCGTGAGCATAGCCGTGCAGCGCGGCGCGCGGCTCCGCCCCCGCCTTGGCGAGAAGCGCCCCGGCGCCGCAAGCGAAAGCAATCAGCGCCCCGGTCTTCATGCGCTGCAGCCGGATAATGGCACCAATATCGAGCGCCTGGTGCTCGGCGATCAGGTCGATCATCTGGCCGCCGACCATGCCCGCAGCACCGGCTGCTTGCGCCAGTGCCGCGACCAACTCGCACCGCACCGCCGGATCGGCATGTGTGTCGGGATGCGCGAGCACGCCAAAGGCGGCAGTCAGCAGGCCGTCGCCGGCCAGCACGGCGGTCGCCTCGTCGAACTCTCTGTGGCAGGTCGGGCGCCCGCGCCGCAAATCGCTGTCGTCCATCGCCGGCAGGTCGTCATGCACCAGCGAATAGGCATGGACCATTTCGATCGCTGCCGCCACCTGCAGCGCGCATTGCCGCGTGACGCCGAACAGACGCCCGCCGGCCAGCACCAAAAACGGACGCAACCGCTTACCCGGGCCAAGCGCCGCATAGCGCATCGCCTGATAGACGCGCGCTTCGAGGTCGGGTGAGACCGCCAGCAGCCGCTCCAGCAGCGAATCGGTCAAGCTTGCCGCGTCTGCCAGCGCCTCTTCAAGGGTGACTGGAGGGGACCACAGCGTATCAGTCAAGCTTCGCCGGCTCCGCCGAAATCGCGCCGTCGGCGCCAATGACGATGCGCTCGACGCGCTGCTGCGCCTCGTTCAGCTTGCGTTCGCAATGCTGCTTCAGTTGTGCCCCACGTTCGTAAGAAAGAATGGCCCCGTCGAGCTTGACCTGCCCGGCTTCGAGCCGCCGCACGATCTGCTCCAGCTCGGCCAGAGCGTCCTCGAAACTCATCTCCGCGATTTCGGGGGGCGGGTTCGTCTCGGTCATCGATATTCTATCTAGCAAATAACGCGAGGTTGGAAGGGCGCTTTAGCCGTTTGCGTACATATTATATCTCGATTGCGTCGCAAAACTGCAACAGCGCGGCGCCTGCACCGGTCACGCCGCCATCATCACCCGCAGATGAGCTGCGGCGCTGGCCCCAAGCGCCGCCAGATCGTAACCCCCTTCGAGGGTCGAGACCAGCCGATCCCGGGCATGGCGCCGGGCCAGCTCGACGAGCTTTTCGGTGATCCATACATAATCGCTTTCGTCGAGCATCAGCTGCGCCAGCGGATCGCTGCGGTGTGCGTCGAAGCCAGCCGAGATGATCAGCAGTTGGGGGGAAAAGTCATCGAGCGCCGGCAGCACGCGCTCGGTGAACGCGCGACGAAACGGCCCCGATCCCGACATCGGCCGCAGCGGCGCGTTAACGATATTGCCAACTCCGGTCTCGCTCGCCGCGCCGGTGCCGGGATAAAGCGGAGATTGATGGGTAGAAGCGTAGAACAAGCCGGCATCGTTCTCGAACGCGGCCTGCGTGCCATTGCCGTGATGGACGTCGAAGTCTACGACCGCCACGCGTTCGAGACCGTGCACATCGCGGGCCCGCAACGCGCCGATCGCGGCGTTGTTGAAAAGACAGAAACCCATCGCACGATCGGGTTCGGCATGGTGCCCAGGCGGGCGGACCGCGCAGAATGCATTGTCGGCCTCGCTCGCGACGACCGCGTCGACGGCGGCGATCACCGCGCCGGCGGCGCGCAACGCCGCCCGACCCGAGGCAGGGGACAACACCGTGTCGGCGTCGATCGCTACGTGACCCGCCCTTGGAACGGCATTCAGGACGCGCTCGACATGGTGGCGCGGATGCACTCGCAGCACATCGTCGATTGCCGCTTCCGGCGCCTCGCGCTGCTCGAGACCGGCAAATTTGGGGCCGGAGAGCGCCGTCAGCACCGCGCGCAGCCGTGCCGGCGATTCGGGATGGTGGATCCCCGGATCGTGCTCGAGACAAGCCGAATGAGTATAGAGCAGGGTCGTCATCGTCAGCCCTCGCAAGCAAGCCGCACCCAGTTTTGCATATCCATGTCAGCGGCAGCATCTCGTTTCGCGAGAGACTATCGCAGCGCGCGGTTCAGCGATGGCGTAGCGCATAGAGACCGAGCGCGGCCCAGCCGACCAGCAGTGCCGCACCGCCGAATGGGGTGACCCTGGCAAAGCCGGTCATTCCGCTCAAAGCCAGCGCGAACAGGCTGAAGCTGAACAGAAAGATGCCCGCGACAAAGCCCCATCCCGCAATCGCCAACAACAGGCGCGGCCCCATGCTGCGCGCGGCGATCGCGGCCACGGCGAGCAGCGCCACTGCGTGAACCATGCCGTAAAGCGCACCGGTCCGCAGCAACTCCGCCCGCGGTTCGCCATTAGCGAGATGGGCCGCGACGGCACCTGCCGCAACCGACAGAAATCCGTCGATTGCCGCGGCGACGAGCCAGGCGCGCGTCACTGCAGCGCCGTCCTCTCGGCGAGTGCGGCGCGATAGAGGGCCAATGTCTCGTGCGCAACGGTCTCCTCGGCAAAGTGGGCTTCGACCAACGCCCTGCCGTTGCATCCCATGATCTGACAGCGCGCCGGGTCGGCGGCGAGTGCGGTGATCGCGTCGGCCAATGCTCCGACATCGCCCGGCGGCACCAGGATGCCGCTCTCGCTTTTGCCGCCGAGTACCGCCTCGCGGCAGCCCGGCACGTCGCTGGCAATGATCGGCCGGGCGCAGGCGGCGGCTTCGAGCAGGGCTTTCGGCACGCCTTCGCCGTAAGTCGAAGGCAATACCGCGATCGCTGCCCGGCGCCACACCTCGCGCACGTCGTCGATGGCGCCGAGCCACGTCACGCCGGGCTCGGCGGAAAGCGCCGAGAGGGACTGCGCCGACAGCGAGCCGGGATTGTCGGTGTCGGTGGGACCCGCCAGAACGAGCTCGACCGGCCGGCCGCGCGCGCGCAACAGCCGGATTGCGGCAACCGCGTCGAGCACGCCCTTTTCCTTCAGCATGCGCGAGACGAGTGCGATCGTGACCTTGTCGCCGCCCGGCATCGGCAACGGCATGAAATGGCGGAGGTCAACTCCCGATCCCCGGATCAGCGCAATACGCTGCCGGTCGATGCCGAGTGCGGCGAGTGCCGTGCCGTCTTCGGGGTTCTGGACGATGACGCGGTTCCCGCCGTGGCCGGCGGTAGCGCGCAACGCTAGGCCGAGTACCGGCCGCAGCAGCCGCGACGCCATTCGGCTCGCCGAAAAGCCGGAACCGAGCCCCATCACCGAATCGATCGCCGCCGGCGCATCCGCCGCGCCGCGAAACGCGAGGGCCCGCGCGACGCCGCCGAACAACACCGGCTTGAGCGCCACGTGATGGAGAATGTCAGGCCGCTCAGCCCGATAGAGCCGGGCGATCGCGGCGATCGCTCGGGCCGCACCGACAACGCCGTCGCCGCTCCGCCGCCAGGCGAGTGGGCGAACCGAGAAACCCTCGTCGGCGATCTTCGCGCCGTGCGAGCGCACCCGGGTCGCGACGACGACAGCGAAACCGTCGTCACGCGCCGCTCTCGCGACCGGCAGACGGTGCGAGCAGAAATACCAATCCTCGGTGACGAGAAACAGCAGCTTCGGCCGCCCCGAGCCATCACGCACGGAGTAGGGCAAGGAATCGAGGCGTCGGATGGGATCGTAAAGGGCCACTTCCCGGTCGCAGCGAATAGGAGCGAGCAGCATGCGGCGGCCAGCTTGCCGCAAAGCTCGGCCCTCTCTAATTCATTCGCCGGCCGATCGCTTGCGCAAATTGTCGGCCGATCAAAAATGGAGGGGACGCGCTGGCCCGTATTCTGGTTACCGGTGCGGCGGGCTTTATCGGCCGCGCCCTCTGCGATCACCTGGCGCACCTTGGCCATGTCGTGCTCGGCGCGACGCGCGGCGCCGCGGAGCCCATCGCCGGGGTTACATTGCGCGCGCTTGGCGCTATCGGCCCGCGGACCAATTGGGTCAAGCACCTCGAAGGCATCGATGTCGCCGTCCATCTCGCCGGCAGCGCCCACCGCCCAGTCAGTCCCGCCGCCGCCGAGCGCGAGGCTGAAGCTGCTGGCGCACTGGCGCATGCTGCCGCCGCGGCCGGAGTGCGCCGCCTTGTCCATGTCAGCTCGATCCGAGCAATGGGAGCGTCCACGCCCCCCGGAAGGCCGTTCCGCGGCGACGACCCGCCGCTGCCGGGTGACGCTTATGGCCGCGCCAAGTTTGAGATAGAGCGCGTTGTGAGAACGGCCGCGGATGACACCGGGCTGGAGCTCGTGATTCTGCGGCCGCCGCTGGTCTATGGACCTGGGGTCAAGGGAAACTTGAGGGCCTTGATTCGATTGGTCGCGAGCGGGGGGCCATTGCCATTCTCCGCCGTCGACAACCGCCGCAGTTTGATCTTTCTCGATAACCTCGTCGATCTTCTGGCGCTCGTCTGTACGCACCCCGACGCTGGCGGTCGTGTATTGCTGGCCTGCGATGGGGCTGATGTCTCGACCCCCGAATTGGCTCGTTTCCTGGCAAGCGGACTTGGGCGTCGAGCGCGGCTGTTTCCGGTTCCGCCAACGCTGCTCGCGGCCTTTTGCACTGTTCCGGCGCTGGGGCCGGCATTGGCGCGGCTGACGCTGTCCCTCCAGGTCGATGACGCAGAGACGCGACGCATCCTTGGCTGGTGGCCCCTGGTAACGCCAGAATCCGGGCTCGCGGCGACCGCCCGGGCGTTTGCAAGCCGGCGATAAGCGAACGATGACCCATCGGGCGGCGTTATCCCATGGGCATCGAGAACTGGAGAAGCGCATGACCGGCCTCACCGAAGACACCGCACTGATCGGGGACGCCATCGCCTATGTCATCGCGCTTTACCGCGACCTCAGCGCGGAAAACGGCGCGCCCAGCCTCGGCACGCAGAACCAGGCGGTCGACTCCATTCTTGCCGATCCCGAACTAAGCCTCGCGGTAAAGAGATGGGGCGAACGCGCTCGGGTCGATGAGGCGACGACGGCGCCGGCGCAGCGCCTGCCCTTTGACGAAGCTTATCGCCGGATCGGCGCGTTTCTGCGCTCGGCTATGGAACAACCGGTCTTCGCGCGCAAAGATCGAGACTGATCAGAGCGAATATTCGCGCTATATCGAGATTCGAAGCCCTGGGGGGTCAGGGCCGACGGAGGAGAGTGCCGTGCCGAGCTTCGACATCGTCTCGCGGATCGATCTCGCCGAGGTCGACAACGCCGTCGCCGGGATAATGCGCGAGATCGCCACGCGCTTCGACTTCAAGGGCAGCAAATGCGCGATCGAACGCAAGGAAGGCGGGTTGAGCGTCGTTGCAGACGACGATCTGAAGCTTAAGCAGATGCAGGAATTATTAAAGGTTCACATGACCCGGCGCAAAGTCGAACCCGGTGCGCTCGACTACAAGCCGCCGGAAAAGGCTTCAGGAAATACCGTGCGTCAGACAATCGCGCTGCGTCAGGGGGTCGATGCCGATTTCGCCCGGCAGCTGATACGGGAAATAAAGGGCAGCAAACTCAAGGTGCAGGTATCGATCCAAGGCGAGGAACTGCGCGTGACCGGCAAAAAGCGCGACGACCTGCAGGATGCGATTGCCGTCATCCGCGGTCTCAAGATCGAGCAGCCGCTGCAATACGTCAATTTCCGCGAGTAAACCCAGCGCGCTGCCGGCCGGCGGACGCGCCCGCTTGCCGCCGCCGCCGCCAGCCGCTATTAACAGCGGCGCCTCGTCCCCTTCGTCTAGAGGCCCAGGACACCGCCCTCTCACGGCGGCAACACCGGTTCGAATCCGGTAGGGGACGCCAACGATTTAAAGGTCAGAGGACAAATCCCACCGAAAGTGTCCCGTCTGGGGAAGTCCGACAGTGTTCACATGTGGCGAAACGGCGCGTTTGGTGGTCCGGGTGCGGCTTAACGAAAAATAGACGAGCTTCGCCAGAGGCTATGAACCGGCGTCAGCTTTGTTCGCCGGCTTGACGATCAACGCTCACACAGGCGTCACGGCCTTTTATGCGGTGAGCCAGAGGGATGACGAATTCAACCACCGATAGGGTACAGCAAACTTCGGCGCACGCGCTCCCGGCGGCGGCGCCGCTGATCAGGGTCATGGCGATGCCGGCCGACGCCAACCCAAACGGTGACACCTTCGGCGGCTGGCGGTTGGCGCAAATGGATCTCGCCGGCGGCAATCTCGCGATGCAGCGAGCTGGCGGGCGCTGCGCTACGGTCGCGGTTGACGGGATGGTGTTTCACGAGCCGGTGTTTGTCGGCGACGAGGTCAGCTGCTACGGCGAGGCGACGCGCGCACCGCCCGCACCTCGATCACGTCCATAGAATCCTGGCGCCTCGGGCGGGGTGCGCAAAGTCACCCAGGCGATCTTTATCTATGTCGCGATCGGTGAGCCGCCGGCCCCGGCCGCTGATGCCGCCAGCCGATTAGCCTCGGCGAGCGCTATCGGTTCGATCAGCGACGGATCGTTGTTCTTGACGTTGCCGACGCGCCGGTCGACGGGCCAGATCACCATGTTGTTCGCCGGATAGGAAGCGAGCAATCCTTTGAGCCGGTCGGGATCGGCGGTTAATTCGCCAAGCCAGGTTTCAGCCTTGGCATTGATGTTTGAGAACCCGACCTTGATGTCCTTCGCCGAATACGGCGCGAGACCCCAGCGCATCAGGTCGAGGGTGCGCTCGCCAGCCCGGGCGTCGTAGCGCACGATCGGCAGGCTGTCGGTCGGCGCGACATTCCAGCTGCCGGAAAAATTGGGAGTGGGCCGCTCCGGCGGGATCGAGAAGACGAGCTTGATCTCGCTGACATCCGACGAAAGATGCGCCCGGCCGCCCATCCGGCTACAATGCCGCGCCGCGGCCGTCGAGGCAATCGCTACGCAACCCGGGTTGCGTGCTTCACGCTGGCGCCGGGTTTCGTTATCGTTCCTTGGCAAGTGTCGGGGGCAGCATGATGACGACAGCAGAAGAAACCTATGATTTCATCGTGACCGGGGCGGGCTCGGCGGGCTGCGCGGTGGCCGGGCGACTCAGCGAGTCCGGGAAATATCGCGTGTTGTTACTCGAAGCGGGCGGGCGCGACACCAACCCGTGGATTCATATTCCGCTCGGCTACACCAAAACCTTCACCAATCCGCAGGTGAACTGGATGTTCGAAACCGAGCCCGAAAAGGAGCTCAACGGCCGCACCCTTTACCAGCCTCGCGGCAAGGTCTTGGGCGGCACCAGTTCGATCAACGGCATGGTCTATATGCGCGGCACCTCGACCGATTACGACGGCTGGCGTCAGCGCGGCTGCGAAGGCTGGGACTGGGATTCGGTGTTGCCGTTTTTCAAAAGAGCCGAAGACCAGGAGCGCGGCGGCAACGAGTTCCACGGCACGGGCGGTCCGCTGCACGTGTCGAACCCAGTTCGCTCGCCGCTCGGCGACGCGATGGTCAAGGCGTCGATCGAAGCCGGTATACCCGCCAACGACGATTTCAACGGCGCCCGGCAGGAGGGTGTCGGCTATTACCAGACGACCACCACCAACCGACGGCGCTGGAGTTCGGCGCGGGCCTATCTGGGCCCGGCGCGCGGTCGGCAGAATTTGACCGTCGCCACCAACGCCCACGCCACTCGCCTCCTGTTCGAGAACGGCCGCGTCGTCGGCGTCGAGTACCACACGCCCGACGGACACAAGACCGCGCGGGCGCGCGGCGAGATCGTCGTCTCGGGCGGCGTCTACGGCTCGCCGCAACTGCTGCAGCTTTCCGGGCTCGGCCCCGCCGGTTTATTGGCCGAGTTCGGTATTCCGGTCGTGCGCGACATGCCCGGAGTCGGCGGGCATCTGCACGACCATTTCAACACCTACCTGGTGTGGCGCTGCACCCAGAAGGTTACGGTCAACGACATGGCAATGAGCGGGGCGCGCAAGCTGAAGGCGGCGGTGCAATATGCGACGAGCCGCTCCGGTCATCTGTCGAATGCCGGGATATATGCCGGCGCGCTGGTCCGCACCGATCCGCGCCTCGAACAGCCCGATCTGCAGATCAACATGTCGGGCTGGAGCGCGGTCGAGCGGCTGCGCACCGGGATCAAGCCGCACCCGTTCTCGGCCTTCACCTTCAGCCCGGTGCATCTGCGGCCGGACGGCCGCGGTTGGGTGCGGATCAAGAGCCCCGATCCGCTGGCGCCGCCCGCGATCCAGTTCAACTTCTTGGCCAGCGACGCCGATTTCCAGGCGCTGATTTACGGCATGCGGCTCTCCCGCAAGATCGCCGCGCAGCCGGCGCTGAAGCCGTTTATCGCCGAAGAGGTGTTGCCCGGCCCGCAGGTCGAGAGCGAAGCCGACTTGATCGAGGAGATCCGCGTGCGCGGCGTCTCCAACCTGCACCCGGTCGGCACCTGCCGGATGGGCCGCGAGGTCGACGCCGTGGTCGATCCGCGGTTGCGGGTTTACGGGGTCGAAGGACTGCGCGTCGCCGACGCCTCGATTATGCCGCAGGTGCCGGGCGGCAACACCAACGCGCCGTCGATCATGATCGGCGAGAAATGCGCCGCGATGGTGCTCGAAGACGCGCGGGCGGCTTAATCGAGCAGGGCGGTCCACCCGTCCATCTCATCACCCCGAGCCACCCCTGGGCCGGGATGACAAGAACGATGTCAATTGTTTGGCCGATGCCGCGCGCAGACGATAATCATCAGCGGCAACCTCCCTCAGGACAATGCGCTTGTCCCTTTGCCGCAGGGTGCGGCGCCGGCGGATGTTGGGCGGCTTGCCGCGGCTGGGGAGCGTGCCGCGGCGCCGGGCGTTGCTGCTGAATGGCGTGCTGTTGCGCGGCGCGTTCCTGCTGGACCTGTGCCGCGGGTGGCGTCGCCGGCCGCGCCTGGACAGCGTGCGCCTGTGCCGCGGGCGGCGGGGCTACGTGTGGCGGTGCCGGGCGCGCCTGAGCAGATGGCGTCTGTCCCGGGCGCTCCGGAAGCGCATGCTGCTCCACCGGACGCACCTGAGCAGCTGGCGTCTGCGCCGGCCGCCCCGGAACCGCATGCTGCTCGGCCGAACGCGCCTGAGCGGTTGGCGCCTGTCCTGGCCGCCCCGGCACCGCATGCTGCTCGGCCGGACGCGCCTGAGCGGCCGGCGCCTGTCCCGGCCGCCCCGCAACCGCATGCTGCCCCGCCGCGTTCGGCGGGACTGCGCGCTGCCCAGTGGGTGGCTGCTGTTCTGCCGCTCTTGCCGGCGCGCCATGCGCCGCGACGACCCCAGATCCGGTAAATTCGCCGGGTCTGGCGGTGGCGGCAATCGGCGGACGGCCTTGGTTCACCGAGGCCAACTGGGCATGGTTGGTGCTGGCTGCCTGCTGATGCTGGACCTGTACCGAGGTTGGCGGGATCCGATGCTCGTGTGACGCCGCGACCTCCGCAGGCGTTGGCTGCGCCCGCACACCCCCGGGGCCGCCATTGTAGGCAATGTTGGTCACCGATTGATTGACATTGATATTTTTTGTATAAACGTTGGTGATGTTTGTCCCTCCAATATTATTGGCTGCGCGATTATAATATAATGCACCATTGTTCCAATATCCGCCGTCGTATCCGCTGCCGGTATAGCCAAAACCATAATTGACTCCACCGTAAAAACCAACCTGCGGCCCCCAATAACCGGTGTTCCAGACATAGGCGTCGTTGACCCAGCCCCAATAACCGGGTGTCCACAGCAGGCCGACGGCAGGCGGCAGCACCCAGGTTCCCGGCACCCAGTAATAGCCATATGGGCCGTAAGCCCAAAAGCCCGGTGTCCAGATATAGCCGACGCTCGGAATTAGCGGTTGCGAATAAATCGGGAGTCCTGGGGGGGCGACCGTAATCGAAGCCCCGATCTGCGCGGAAGCAGGAACCGGGCCGAGCATGAGGGTGCTCGCAGCTAAAATTAGGTAAAAGAGAGGGACGCGAAACATGCGCATATCGTCCTCCTGATCAGTCCAACCCGGCCGAGCCGGGACTTCCAGCGCCGGTCGAGTGCTGGCGCCGCGAGCCTCCGAGCGGAAGATCACGGGCGCGATATCGCCGGCCCGCGCTTCGCCGGGCGTCGTGTCGCGACCGGCCGCGAGCGGCGTGTCAACGGGGCCGGCCTGTCGTTTATTCCTGACCCTCTTTCCCGCTCGCGATCTCGTTGTTGCGCCGATCACCGGGCAACAGTCAGACCCGCCGGCCACGATAGGGGACGAGAGCCGATGACTCGCCGTCTTGAATACGCACAAATCGCGTTTAGGTTCTATGAAGAGCGGAGGGAATCTCCGTTTCCTCGTCAAGCAGAGCCCGCGAGCGAACCGGATTCCCGCTTAGGCAGACGAATCACGACGGCTGGAAAATAGGTTTCACGATCACCAACATGTTTGTAGACAAGAGTGTTCAGCCGCTCCTCATCGCTGCGTTTTTGATGACGCTGTCGGTGACCTTCGGGTTTGGGGTGTGGCCACTCTCGCTGGATCTCCTGCATCGGCCCGCTGATCGCCGGCGCCCTGATCGTGGCGCTCGGCGGCTATGGCCCGGCGGCGACCCTCGTCGGCCTGGTTTTTCATCCTCGCGCCGTTCTGCCCGAGACCCGAGGCAAGCCGCTGCCCCATTACGTGTAGCGGCAGACCCTACCCAGTCGGCAAGGTCCGTACCATGACGGTGCCGGCGAGAAAAACGTGCAGGGTGCGCCGGCGGCGGTTGAACAACGCGGCGAGCAGGATCAGCGAGCAGGTCATCGCGACGGTGACGTAAAACAGCGCCGTCTGGAGCAGCGCCTGCAAAAAGCCCGGCCGCCCGCCCGTCACCGAGCGCAGTTCGAGGTCGAAGCAGCGCATGCCGAAGGTCGCTGAGCGACGGCCGCTCAACAGCAGGGTGTGGTAGGCGAGCGGAACGAGGCCGAACAGAAACCACAGCACCGGCCCCAAAACACCAAAGCTCAGCAGCCACAGCACTGCAAAGCCGACCCAAACGCCGACCATGATGACGGCGATAAACAACAGGTCCAGCATGTAGGCCAAGACCCGGCGCCACAGCACGCCCTCGTAAAGCTCGGGAAACGCCGCCGGGTCGGGTATCCCGAAACGGTCGGCGCGCCAAGAAAAGTCGTATCCCGCGGTCACGGCGAACCCCAAGATTGCGGATCGATGGCCGAGCATGTGGGGATGCCGGCGGCAGCGGCAAGCGGGCGCCTTCGGGATGTGCTGTGCTAAGTTGCTAGTGCAGAGGGCCGCAGACGGCCGATGAGGAGAAGCCATGCCCGCTTACGTCATCGCCGATGTTCAAGTGACCGACCCCGCGGGGTACGAGCCGTACCGGCCGCTCGCCGCGGCCAGCATCGCCCGGTTCGGCGGGCGGTTTGTCGTCCGCGGCGGCAGGGCCGACCTGCTCGAAGGCTCGCCCGAGCCCAAACGGGTCGTCGTTATCGAATTCCCCGACGCCGACACCGCGCGTCGCTGGTACCACTCGGACGAATACCAGCAGGCATTGAAGATCCGCCAGGCCAATTCGACCGCCCGGCTGATCCTGGTCGAGGGTGAGGGCTAAGCCCGGCAAACACCCATGCGATTGGCCGTCCACGCCCCTCATCCCGGCTCTCTCCCCGCGAGCGGGGCCGAGAGACACATACGCGCCGGCCATCGACGGTTCGGGTCTATACCGGGTCTTCGGCGGGTTCGGAGAGAAGGAGGCGGGTCGGGAACCCGGCCTCGTTGAGCGCGCCGATCAGGACCTCGACATGGCGCCGGTTCTGGGTCTCGACGACGACGTCGAGTTCGGCGCGCTTGACCGAGGTGTCGTGGAACAGGCGCTGGTGATGAACCTCGACGATATTGCCGGCGTGCTTGCCGATGATGCCCGAAACGCGCGACAGCGCGCCCGGCACGTCCGGCAACTCGGCGCGCAGCCGCACTAGCCGGCCTTCGCGCACCAGCCCGCGCATCAGGATCGAAGCCAGCAGCCGGCCGTCGATATTGCCGCCGCTGACGACGATCGCGACGCGCTTGCCGGCAAAGCGCCAGGGCGCGGCCAGCACCGCGGCAACGCCGCTGGCGCCGGCGCCCTCGACGATCAGCTTCTGTCGTTCGAGCAACGTTTCGACGGCACTTTCGAGCGTCGCCTCGTCGACCAGCAGAATGTCCGAGACCAGCGCCTCGACGATCCGGCGTGTCAGGCGACCGGGCTCCTTGACGGCGATCCCTTCCGCCAAGGTCGTCGGCTCAGCCGGAGGACCGGGGTCCTCGCCGCGCATCAGCCGGTACATTGACGGGTAGAGCGTCGACTGCACGCCGATAATTTCGATCCGCGGCGCGAGCGCCTTGGCCGCCACCGCTATGCCGGAGATCAGGCCGCCGCCGCCGACCGGCACGACGATGGCGTCGAGATCGGGCTGGTCGGCGAGGAGTTCGAGCGCGATCGTCCCCTGCCCGGCGATCACCGCCGTGTCGTCGTAGGGGTGGACAAATCTCAGGCCGCGTTCGCGGGCGACCGCTTGCGCGGCTTCACGCGCGGCAGCGAGGCTATCGCCTTTGAGCATGACGGTGGCGCCAAAGGCCTCGGTATGGTCGATCTTGATAAACGGCGTGCCCTCGGGCATGACGATCGTCGCCGGGACGGCGAGGCGCTGTGCGTGATAGGCGACACCTTGGGCGTGGTTGCCGGCCGACATCGCGACGACGCCGGCGCGGCGCTGCTCGGGGCTCAAGGTCAACAGCTTGTTCAGGGCGCCGCGCTCCTTGAACGAGCCGGTGCGATGCAGGGTTTCGAGCTTAAGGTAAATTTCGGCGCCGACGAGTTCGGACAATACCGGGGCGGCGACCGTCGGCGTCTGCGCGACCGCTCCCGCGATCGCGGCGGCGGCATCGCGGATATCGGCGATCGTGACCGGTAGATCATTATTCATTGGCGGGGATCAGATCGAGGGTTGCGACGGGGGCGGCGCGGTCTGGAACGAGCCAGGCGGAATCGCGCCACGGCCGCATCAAGTCGGCGAAATGGTTGGAGAGCGGGTTGCCGGACTGGCCGGGGGTGACGACCATGCGCGCATCCGCCGGCGAGGCGAGATCGGTAATGATGCGCAACCCGGCGCCGAAAACCTGCTCGAACGGGCGGACTTCGCCGCGGATGATGCTGGGGCCGCGGTTGAGCGTGTCGTAGCCGCCGGGCGTCTCAATCGAGGGGTCGAACCAATCGCGCAAGACGGGGATGCGTGCGAAGACCGGGTTGGGGAAGACGGCGACATGGGCCCGACCCCACTGCCATCGGGTTATGTCGCCGCCATAGGCATAGCGCAACTCGGCGAGCGCCGCGGCCAGCGATTGCGCGAGACGGGCGGCGCAGGTCTCGCTACCCGGCCGCTTGGGGTCGTCGCACCAATCCTGGCGCTCGGTCAATACCGTCTCCATCACTCGCGGCTTCAGGTCCCAATAGCCCGCGACGGCGTCGCCAAAGCGGCCGAAGAGAACGGTATAGCTGAACTGGCGCAGCCATGCGGTAAACAGCAACGGGGCCGCCTTGTCGCGGTCCATGTGAAAATCCCAGCGCCGCAGCAGTCCGATCGCGTCGCGGGATGCCTGATCCGCGGGAGCGATGCGCGTCATCAACGGCACCAATCGCTCAGCCATCAACGAAAAGGTGTCGGCCTGGATCGCGGCGCTCGTCGCTGGGGTCTGCACCGAATTCCGGTCGAGCAAGGCGTTGATCCGCTCGGCGCGGTTCGGCAAATCCCAGTCGCGGCTGAGGAAATAGGGATAGCTGTCGGGGACGATCTTGTTGTTGGCGCTGACAAAACGGCCCGCGGGCGGGTTCACCGCACTCGGCAGACCGTCGAACGGGATAAACCCGTTCCAGTCATAATCGCCGGTCCAGCCCGGCGCCGGCATCCAGCCGTCGCCCTTTTTGCGGATCGGCACCAGCCCCGGCGCGATAAAACCGATCGTGCCGCGATTATCGGCGTAGACGGTATTTTGCATCGGCCCGACAAAATTGCGCCATGCGCGTTTGAAGCCCGGCCAGTCGGGCGCGTGGCTGGCATCCCACAACGCCTCGGCGCTGCGGTCGTCGGGCACGAGAAACGTCGCCGACAATGCCAAGAGGTAGCCGGGGTCGGCCGTACCCGGCGGCAATACATCCGACAGCACCGGACCGTGGCGAGTGGCGCGGACCGTGATCTCGGCCGAGGTCGCGCCGCGCACGAGGATTGTCTCGCGGCGGGTGGTGAACGGAGCGCTCCCCTTGGGGGTCAGATATTTCGTCGGATCGGCGGGATCGACCTTTTCGACGAATAGATCCTCGACATCGGCCGTTGTCGTCGTGAACCCCCAGGCGACATGGTCGTTGTGGCCGATCACAACGAGCGGCACCCCGGCCGCGGTGGCGCCGGCGATCTCCTGCCCCGGTGTCTTGATACACGCGAGATACCACGGACCCGGCGCGCCAAAGGCGAGGTGCGGATCGTTGGCGAGCACCGGCTTGCCGCTAGCGCTGTGCTTGCCGTCGACGACCCAGTTGTTTGACGCGTAATGCGGCCCGACCGCGGACGGCAGCGCGCGGTAGAGCCGAGCGAGCCCAAGCCGGCGATAGATCGGCAGCATTGCCGCGAGGGTCGTCGGCGCGTCCTTGGGATATTCGGGGTAGAGGACGGCGAGGTCGGCCGGCGATATCGTCCGCGCCATGGCGGCGCGCAACAACTCGCCGCGGTAATTGCCTTCGATCTGCAGCGCCATCAGCTTGCCCCAGGCGAGGCTGTCGGCCATCTGCCACGGTTCGGGCGAGAAGCCGAGCAGCAGGAATTCGGGCGGCAGCGCGCCGCGGCGGGTCGCGAGAAAGGCGTTGACCCCGGCGGCGTAGGCGGCGAGCGCACGCTTCACCTCGACCGACAGAAACGGAAGCTCCTGCTCGGCGGCGCGATAAAGGCCAAGGACGCGCATCTCCTTGTCGACCGGCAGCGCCGAGGGACCGAAGACCTCGGCCAGCCGGCCCGCCGCGTAGCGGCGCATCAGCTCCATCTGGAACAGCCGGTCCTGCGCATGGACGAAACCAAGCCCAAAAGCGGCGTCATCGTCGTTTTGGGCGATGATCGTCGGCACGCCTGCGGTGTCGCGCTCGATATGAATCGGGGCCTTCGACCCGATGACGACATGAATCGGGGCCTTCGACCCGATGACGACATGAATCGGGGCCTTCGACCCGATGACGACGATATCGCCCTCAATCTGCGGCAAGGATGTGCGGAGATAGAGATAAAACCCGCTGGCGGCGATCAGCAGCAGCACGGCAACAACCGCAAGAGTTCTGCTAATCATGCCCCCGCTCTAACCCTCCCCCACACACGAGGGAGGGAATGGGAAGGGGGCATCAGAGGCCGAGTTCGCGCAGGATATGGTCGCGGTCGGCGTCGAGGTCGGGGGCCGGGGCGCGGCTCGGCGGGTCGGCGAAGGCCGACAATTTCATCGGGTTGCCGGCAAGCTTCAGCGGGCCGATCGTCGGGTCGTCGACCGCGACCAGCATGTTGCGCGCCGCCGTCTGCGGGTGCGCTAGCGCCTGGGCGATGTTGTTGACCGGGCCGCACGGCACCCCCGCCGCCTCGAGCACCGCGATCCACTGCTTGGTGCCCGCCTCGCGCAAGACGCTCTCGACCTCGGCCTTCAGCGCCTCCTGGTGCTGGTTACGCAACGCGTTTGTCTTGAACAGTGGGTTCTCGGCCAGGTCGGGGCGGCCGAGCGCTTCCGCGAGCTTGACAAACAGCCCGTCGTTACCGGCGGCGATGATGATGTTGCCGTCGGCGGTGGCGAACGCCTCAAATGGGGTGATTGACGGGTGCCGCGCGCCCATCGGGCCGGGGATTTCCCCGGTCGTCGTGTAGCGCACGATCGCGTTTTCGAGGAGGGCCAGTTGGCAGTCGAATAGCGACACGTCGACCTTTTGCGCCTCACCGGTGCGCTCGCGATGCAAGAGCGCGGCGTTGAGTGCGATCGCGGTGAACAATCCGCCGCCGAGATCGCCGATCGAGGTGCCGACGCGGGTCAGTGGCGCATCAGGGTGGCCGGTGATGCTCATGACCCCGCCGAGCCCCTGGACGACCATGTCGTAGGCCGGGTAGTGCGAATAGGGGCCGGTATGGCCGAAACCGGAGGCGGCGGCGTAGACCAGCCGCGGATAGCGCGGATGCAGGCTCTCCCACCCGTAGCCGAGCTTTTCCATGGTGCCGGGGCGAAAGTTTTCGACGAGGGCGTCGGCCTTGTCCAACAGGCGCTCGAAAATGTCGCAGCCCTCGGATGATTTGAGGTCGAGCGCGATCGACTCCTTGCCGCGGTTGACCGATGCGAAATATGCCGACTTTCCATTTCGGAACGGTCCGTAGTGGCGCGCGTCGTCGCCCTGGCGCGGCGGCTCGACCTTGATCACCCTTGCGCCGAGCTCGGCCATCAACAAGGTGCAGTACGGGCCGGCGAGGATGCGGGAAAGGTCTACGATCGTGAAGCCGGAGAGCGGCCCGTGCTGCGCCATTTTGGATAATCCTTTTGCGACGAGGCTCCCGGTCAATAGCGCAGACCAGTCCGCGACCGCAACCGAGGCGGATTATCGGCTCTTGGCCAAGCCGTCAAACGCCGTGAGCGCGAAAATTGCCCGCCGTGCCCACAATCTTAATCTCTCGAGTGCTATAAAATCGGCGACGTCGCCGGTCTTGCTTGGGCCGCAATTGGCTGGCATTGCTTCGGTCGCGGGTGGGGAGGTGTTTGCCTGTGCGGCGACTGCGGTTGAGCGGCTTGGTTCTGTTGGCGGCGCTGACGCTGTGCCTGCCGCCGAAGGCGTGGGCGGCGGCGACCGGGTGGGTCGGAGACGACCATGCCGCGGCGCGGCTGGTCACCGCGACCGACGCCGTCGGCTCGGAGGCGGCGGTCGAGGCCGGGCTCGAAATCCGACTCGCACCGGACTGGCACGCCTATTGGCGAAGCCCCGGCGACGCCGGCATCCCGCCGAGCATCGATTGGGCCAGCTCAGCCAACCTCAAGCGAGCCGACATCGCCTGGCCGGCGCCGGCGCGCTATTCGCTGCAGGGCTTCGAAACCGCAGGGTACCGGGATCACGTTGTCTTGCCGATCACTGTTGTCCTGACGCAGCCCGGCCAGCCACTTGACCTGCATGCGCTGGTGAACTGGGCCGCCTGCGCCAATATCTGCGTGCCCTATTCGACACGGCTCGAGCTGCGGTTGCCGGCCGGCCCGGCGGCGCCCTCGGCGGAGGCGGGGCTGATCGCCGACGCGCGCACCCGGGTCCCGCAACCGCTCGCCGCGGCCGGGATCGATCTCGTCGGTGCGAACGCCATCGGCCACGGCGCGGCCACGGCGCTCGTGGTGCAGCTGCGCAGCCGGGGCGAGGCATTCGAAGCGCCCGATCTGTTCGTCGAGGGGCTCGACAAGGGCTCGCCCGGCCGGCCCGAGGCGGCGCTGTCCGGGCATATCGCGCGGCTGAGCGTGCCGATCCGCGACGCGGACGCCGCCGACCTCATCGGCAAAAAACTGACCCTGACTCTGGTCGACGGGGCCCGCGCCGCCGAGTTCACCGCGACGCCGCACCCCGGATCGCCCGCCGGCGACCCCTCACGGCTGTTGCCGATCCTCGCGGTCGCCTTGCTTGGCGGGCTGGTGCTGAACGCGATGCCGTGCGTGCTGCCGGTGCTGTCGCTGAAATTGCTGTCGGTGGCGAGCCAGGTCGGGGCCGAGCGGCGGCGGGTGCGGCTCGGGCTACTGACGACGGCGCTCGGCGTCCTCGCGTCGTTTGCGCTGCTCGCCGCGGCGTTGATCGTGTTGAAGGCATCCGGCGCCGCGATCGGTTGGGGCATCCAGTTCCAGTGGCCGTGGTTCATCGCCGCGATGGCCGCGGTGACGACACTGTTCGCAGCGAGCCTGTGGGGCTGGCTGCCGATCTTGTTGCCGCGCTTTGCCTACGACGCGACCGACATCCGCGCCGAGACGCCCCATGCCGACGCGTTTCTGACTGGCATGTTCGCGACCCTGCTCGCGACCCCGTGCTCGGCGCCGTTTGTGGGCACCGCGATCGGTTTCGCGCTGGCGCAGGGGCCGGCCGAGATCGCGGTCGTGTTTGCGGCGCTGGGGATCGGGATGGCCACACCCTACCTCGCGGTCGCGGCGGTCCCGCGGCTGGTGCGGCTGTTGCCGCGGCCGGGGCGCTGGATAGACGGGCTGCGGGTCGTGCTCGGGTTTGCGCTGGCAGGCACCGCGGTGTGGCTCTTGTCGGTGCTGGCGGCGCTGTCGGGCACGCGGGTGGCGCTCGCGGCAGCGGTGGCATTGCTGGCGGTAGTCGTGTTGCTGGCGTTGCATAGCCGGCATGTCGTTCCGCCCGGTGCGACGCGGCTGACAATGGCGACCGCGGCGGCGCTGGTGGCGGCGGCGGTGCTGTGGCCAGCCTTTGCCGGGGTCGCCGCACCGAGCGCGAAGGCGAGCGCCGGGCGCTGGCGGCCGTTAGAGCCCGGCGAGATCCAGCGCCTCGTCGGCCAGGGCAAGACCGTCTTTGTCGATGTGACGGCAGCCTGGTGCCTGACTTGCCAGGTCAACGAGGCGGCGGTGCTCGACCGCGATCCGGTGGCAGGCCGGCTGTTCGGGCCGGGCGTCGTGGCGATGCGCGGCGACTGGACCCGGCCCAACCCGGAATTGACCCGATATCTCGAAAGCTTTGGCCGCTACGGCATTCCATTTAACGCGGTTTTCGGCCCAGGCCGGCCGGACGGCGAGCTATTGCCCGAACTGCTGACTGCCGGGACAGTAGAACGGGCGCTTGACCGCGCCGGCGCGCGCGGCTGACCCGTGGACACCTGGACAACCCATTGTCGGTCTACGCGTTCTGGTATATCGGTGTAGGAGCAGAGGCCGGTCGATCGAGGAAAATCGACAGCGCGCTCGCCGGCAGGGCCAGCTCTGTACCGGTCGCGGCGTCGGCAATCCAGCGGCCCTGGCCTCGCAGATCGTTGCGGCGGGCCGATGCGCGACCGATACGACGACGATAATCGCGAAACCGACGACCGACGAACGGCGGCGCTGATGGGTTTGGCCGTGGTTCTGTCGCTGGCCGTTGCCGCGGTCGTGCTGGTGCGCGACCTCGGCAAGGAATCAAAGCTCGAAGATTGTTTGATGTCGGGGCGAACAAACTGCGCCCCGATCGAGGTCTCGCCGCAGCCCTGACCGCCATCCCGATGCGACGTTTCGCGCACCGATCTGCGACGGTGGCGGGGATGGACACGGATCACGTAAACCTATAGCATATATCTATGATAGACTTTGATTAACTTAACTATCGAAGGAGTCGCTCGTCATGACGAGGCGCGCGATCGGTGCGGCTACGGTCCTTATCGTGGCCGCGGCGCTGGTCATTTTATGGCACAGCTTTGGCGGCAATGGCCCTCAGGCGACCGCGCAGATGACGGTCCCGGCGGTGCCGGTCACCGCCGGGACCGTCACCGCCCAGGATGTGCCAGTGTACCTGCAAGGTATCGGGACGGTCCAGGCGTACAATATGGTCACCGTCAAGACCCGCGTCGACGGCCAGATCGTCAGAGTAGATTTTAAGGAAGGGCAAGAGGTCAAAGAGGGCGACCCGCTGTTTCAGATCGACCCGCGGCCCTACCAGGCGGCGCTCGAACAGGCACAGGCGGCAAAGCAAAAGGACGAAGCTCAGCTGGTTGGCGCCAAGCTCGATCTCGATCGGTATTCGAAACTTCTCGGCACCGGCTACCAGACGAGGCAGAGCTACGATCAGCAGACGGCGCTGGTCGCGCAATTGCAGGCCGCGATCAAAGGCGATCAGGCGGCAATCGACAACGCCGAGCTAAACCTGGGCTATGCCGACATCCGGTCGCCGATCGACGGCCGTCTCGGCGCGCGGCTCGTCGACAAGGGCAACCTCGTCCACACCAGCGACAACACCGCGCTGGTCACGATCACCGAGCTGAAGCCGATCTTTGTCAGCTTTACCTTGCCGCAGGACGCGCTCGACGAGATCCGCCGGCAGCAGCAACAGGCGCCGCTCGCGGTGCGCGCCTACAGCAGCGATGGCAGCACCTTGCTGTCGGAGGGCAAGCTGACCCTGATCGACAATTCGATCGACCAGACAACCGGTACGATCCACTTAAAGGCGCGCTTCGACAACGCGGACGAGCGCCTGTGGCCCGGCGAATTCGTCAGCCTGCGGGTGATCCTGAAGGTTCGCCCCAACGTCGCGACGGTGCCGGCGCAGACCGTCGAGGAGGGTCCGGACGGGCACTTTGCCTACATCATCAAACCCGATAATACTGTCGAACGGCGTGCCGTCGATGTCGCGGCGATCCAGGATGGGATCGCCGTTATCACCAAGGGGCTCTCGCCCGGCGAGCGGGTCGTGGTCGAGGGGCAGTACCGGCTGACCGATGGAGCGCTCGTCCGTATCCTGCCGTCGCGGCCGACGAGCGCGGCGAGTTGAGCGCGATCGCAGTTTAGTGCGCTGTTGCCGTCGGCCGACCGGGGATCTCAGGTAATCGCCGATGAACGTTTCGGAACCCTTTATCCGCCGGCCGATCGCAACCTCGCTGCTGATGCTTGGCATCCTGGTGTTCGGCATCGGCGCCTATGGGCTGCTGCCGGTCGCAGCTCTGCCCAATGTCGATTTCCCGACGATAACCGTCAGCGTGAATTATCCCGGGGCGAGTCCCGACACGATGGCCTCGGCCGTCGCCACCCCGCTCGAACAGCAATTTGCCGCGATCCCGTCGCTCGACCAAATGACGTCGACAAGCGGCGTCGGCTCTCTGTCGATCACCCTGCAATTCGATCTATCGCGCAACATCGACGCGGCGGCAGAAGACGTGCAGCAGGCGATCAACGCCGCCAGCGGTCTGTTGCCGCCCGACCTGCCGAGCCCGCCGACCTATCGCAAAACCAATCCCGCCGACCGCCCGGTGTTGATCTATGCGGTCCATTCGAACTCGCTGCCGATCTATCGCGTCGATGATTACGCCTATGTCATTCTGGCGCAGAAGCTGTCGACGGTGCCCGGCGTCTCCGAGGCGCGGATTTTCGGCCAGCAAACCTATGCCGCGCATGTTCAGATCAACCCCGGCTCGTTGGCCGCGCGCGGCCTCGGGTTTGAGGACGTCCGCAACGCGCTGGTTGCGACGACGCTAGATCGACCAAAAGGCACTCTTGAAGGCGCGCACCAGACTTACACCTTGGACACCAACGACCAGCTGTTCGATGCCGCCGCCTATGACAATGTGATCATCGCCTATCGCAACGGCGCCCCGGTGCGCGTCAAGGATGTCGGGCGCGCGGTCGACTCGGTGCAATACGCCCGCACCGGCGCCTGGTTTTTCGACACCAGGGCGGAGGGCCTGGCAATCCAGCGCCAAGCCGGCGCCAACACGATCGAGCTGGTCGACACGATCAAGGCGATGGTTCCGCGCATCATGGAATCGTTCCCGCCTTCGGTTAAAGTCGACTTGGTGTCCGACCGGTCGCTCGTTATTCGTGCGGCGGTGCACGATGTTCAATTTACGATGATGATGACGATCGCACTCGTCATCCTCGTCATATTTTTGTTTTTGCGGACCTTGTGGGCGACGATCATTCCGAGCGCCGCGGTGCCGCTGTCGTTGCTGGCGACCTTTGCCGTGATGTATGCGGTGGGCTACAGCCTCGACAACATCTCCTTGATGGCGCTGACGATCTCGGTCGGCTTTATCGTCGACGACGCGGTCGTGATGATCGAAAACATCGTCCGCTACATCGAAATGGGCGACCGCCCGTTCGAAGCCGCGCTGAAGGGTGCGGGACAGATCGGCTTTACGATCATCTCGATCACGTTTTCGCTGATCGCGGTGTTCATTCCGCTGCTGTTCATGGGCGGCATCATCGGCCGCTTGTTCCGCGAATTCGCTGTCACGGTTTCCGTCGCGGTGGTGGCCTCGGCGGCGATTTCGCTGACTCTGACGCCGGTATTATGCTCGCTGTTCTTGAAGGAACAGGGATTGCACCAGGCCGGCTGGTTCAACCGGGCCTTGGAGGGCGGCTTCAATTGGATGCTGCGCTGGTACGACCGCGGTCTCAACTTTGTCTTCCGTCACCAATTACCGACATTGCTGTCAACCTTGGCGCTGATCGTGCTGACCGGCTATCTCTACGTAACGATCCCGAAAGGCTTTTTCCCTGAGCAGGATACCGGTTTCATCTTTGGCCAAGCCGATGCTCGCGAGGACATCTCGTATTACGGGATGGCCAAGGTGACCCAGCAGATCGTCGACATCGTGCGCCGCGACCCGGACGTTTCCGGAGTTTTTTCCTTTACCGGCGCCACCGCTTACAACCCGACCGAAAATACCGCGCGCATCTTCATCCAATTGGTGCCGCACAACCAGCGCTCACTGACCTCGAACCAGATCATCCAGCGCCTGCGGCCGAAAGTCGCCGCTGTTCAGGGCATCCGATTTTTTATGCAATCGGGCCAGGACATCAGCATCGGTGGACGGCTCAGCCGTACGTTGTATCAATACACATTGACCGACACCGATCCGGACGAACTCAATCGCTGGGCGCCGATCCTCGAGCGCGCGATGAAGAAGCTCCCGGAATTGCAAGATGTGGCATCCGACCAGCAGATCGCGGCGCCGCATATTGCCGTCCAGATCGACCGCGACGCAGCGTCCCGGATGGGTGTTTCGCCGTCGCTGATCGACGCGACCCTGTACGATGCCTTCGGCCAGCGGCAAGTCGCAACGATGTACACCTCAAAGAACCAATACAAAGTGGTTCTGGAGGTCGAGCCCCAGTTCCAGGACGACCCGACAGCGCTGTCGAAGATTTATGTCGCCGGACCGAACGGCGCCCAGATCTCGATTAGCGCATTCGCCCATTTCACTTCGAAAATCGAATCGCTGTCGGTCAACCACCAAGGACAGTTCCCGGCGGTCACCTTATCGTTCAACCTGGCGCCGGGTGTGGCGCTGGGGCAGGCGGTCGACAAGATCCAGGCACTGACCGCCGATCTTCGCGTACCAGGGACGCTCGACGGCTCGTTCCAAGGGACCGCACAGGCGTTCCAGGCCTCGCTGTCGTCCACGCCGCTGTTGGTCGCAGCGGCAATCCTCGTCGTCTACATCGTCCTCGGCGTGCTCTACGAGAGCTATATTCATCCGATCACGATCCTTTCGGCGCTGCCCTCGGCTGGCGTCGGCGCATTGTTGGCGCTGAAGATCTTACACTACGATCTGAGCGTGATCGCGATGATTGGCATCATCCTCTTGATCGGCATCGTCAAAAAGAACGCGATCATGATGATCGACTTCGCGCTCCAGGCGGAGCGGATCCAGGGTAAGAGCCCGCGAGAGGCGATCCATCAGGCGTGTGTGTTGCGCTTCCGGCCGATCATGATGACGACATTCGCCGCGCTGTTCGGCGGGTTGCCGATTGCGCTTGGCCAGGGTGCGGGATCGGAATTGCGGCGGCCGCTCGGCATCGCGATCGTCGGCGGGCTGCTCGTGTCGCAATGGCTCACCCTCTACACCACGCCGATCATCTACCTCTACCTCGAGCGTTTCGGGCGCTGGGTCGGTCGGCCCTACCGGCCGTCGCGCATTGCGGACGCGCTGGCGGGTGGAGACGGGTCGGTGCTCGCGCGAGAACGCCAGGGCGCTGAGTAACCGCGATGACTCGCCGGCACGCGGGGACCGCGCGCATCGAAAGCCCGGCGCTTCGAGCCTCGGAACGGAACGCAACTCTCTGACTACGAGCAGGCGCTGATGAGCATTTCAGAACCTTTTATCAGGCGGCCGATCGCCACCTCGCTGTTGATGCTGGGGGTGCTGGTCTTTGGCATCGCGGCTTACGGTTTGCTGCCGGTAGCGCCGCTGCCCGATGTCGATTTCCCGACCATCACGGTAACCGCCAGCTACCCTGGCGCGAGCCCGGAGACAATGGCCTCGGCGATCGCGACCCCGCTCGAACAGCAATTCACTTCAATTCCCTCGCTCGACCAGATGACCTCGCTGTCCGGCATCGGGACGACGACGATCACCTTGCAGTTCGACCTGTCGCGCAATATCGACGGTGCGGCGGTGGACGTGGTCACGGCGATCAATGCCGCGAGCGGCTTGCTGCCGAAAGACCTGCCGAGCCCGCCGACGTATAAAAAGGTCAATCCGGCGGATTTCCCGATCCTGATCTACGCCGTCCATTCGGACGCGGTACCCGATTATAAGCTCGACGATTACGCCAATTTGGTGCTTGGCGAGAGGCTTTCTCAAGTGCCGGGGGTCGGACAGGTCTCGATCTTTGGCCAGAAGCTCTATGCCGCCCGCGCGCGGGTCAATCCGGCGGCGCTTGCCGCGCACGGCATCGGGCTCGAGGACGTCCGCAACGCGCTCGCAAATGCGACGGTCAATGAGCCCAAGGGCTCGATCGAAGGCGCCCACCAGGTGGTTACGCTCGAGACCAACGACCAGCTCTTTAATGCGGCGGCTTACGGCAACATCATCATTGCCTACCGCCACGGCGCGCCGGTGCGCATCAAGGATGTGGGCGACGTCGTCAATTCGGTGCAGAACACCCGGGTCGGCGCCTGGTTCAACAATCGGCCGGCCGAGGGCGTTGCGATCCAGAAGGCTCCGGGCGCCAATACGGTCGCCTTGGTCGACACGATCAAGGCGTTGATGCCAAAGCTCGAACAGTCGATCCCGCCCTCGGTTCACGTCGATCTGATGCTCGACCGCACGCTCGTGACCCGCGCAGCGGTGCGCGACGTGCAGTTCACGATGCTGCTGACGATTTCGCTCGTCATCATCGTGATCTTTGTGTTCCTGCGGACAATCTGGGCAACGGTGATCCCGAGTCTCTCGGTGCCGCTGTCGCTGCTCGCGACCTTCGCGGTGATGTACGTCGCCGGGTTCAGCCTCGACAACATCTCGCTGATGGCGTTGACCATCTCGGTCGGCTTTGTCGTCGATGATGCGATCGTGATGATCGAAAACATCGTGCGCTATATCGAACAGGGGATGCGCCCGTTCGACGCTGCGCTCAAGGGCGCCGGGCAGATTGGCTTTACCATTATTTCGATCACCTTTTCGCTGATCGCGGTGTTCATCCCGCTATTTGCGATGGGCGGAATTATCGGCCGGCTGTTTCGCGAATTCGCAATCACCGTATCGGTTGCCGTGGTGTCCTCGGCGATCGTGTCGCTGACCCTGACGCCGGTCTTGTGCTCGCTGTTCTTGAAAGAGCAGGGCTTGCATCCGGCCAACCGGTTCAACCGCGCCGCCGAGCGCTTTTTCGAGTGGATGATCGGGGCTTACGACCGCGGGCTCAATTTCGTCTTTCGCCACCAATTCCCAGTGCTGGTTTCGACCCTGCTGCTGATGGTGGCAACGGGCTATCTCTATGCGAAGATCCCAAAAGGGTTCTTCCCGCAACAGGACACCGGAACGGTCTTTGGCGAGCTCGACACCAGGGAGGACGCGTCGTTCCTGGCGACGGTCAAGATGGCCCATCAAGTTGTCGACATCATCCGCCAGGATCCGGGCGTCGGCGGCGTCTTCATGCTCGCCGGCGCCTATGCCTACAACCCGACCGAAAACGCCGCTCGCCTCTTTTTTGCGCTGAAACCGTTCGATCAGCGCAGCGATACCGCCGATCAAATTGTGCAACGCCTACGCCGGAAGGTGGCCGTCGTCGAAGGCGCCAAATTCTTTATGCAGGTGCCGCAAAACATCACCGTCGGCGGCCGCCTCAGCCGCACGCAATACCAATACACATTGACCGATACGGACGACGCGGAACTCAATCATTGGGCGCCGATCCTCGAAGCCGCGATGCGCAAATTGCCTGGGTTGCAGGATGTCGCCTCCGACCAGCAAGACGCCGCGCCGACGATGACAATCGATATCGATCGCGATGCCGCTTACCGGCTCGGCCTGTCGGCTTCGGTGATCGACCAGACCCTCTATGACGCGTTCGGCCAACGCCAGGTCGCGACGATCTACACCGCGTCCAACCAGTATAAGGTGGTTCTCGAAGTTCAACCGCAATTCCAGAGCGACCCGTCGGTGCTGTCGAAAATCTATGTCCCCGGGCCGAATGGAGCGCAGGTTCCGATTTCCTCTTTTGCCCATTATGTCTCGAAAGTCGAGCCGCTGTCGGTCAGCCATCAAGGCGTGTTTCCGGCGGTGACATTGTCGTTCAACCTTGCCCCCGGCACAGCGCTCGGCCAGGCCGTTGAGGAGATTCAGGCCGCGGCCGAACGGCTCGGCGCGCCACCGACATTGAACGGTTCGTTCCAGGGTACGGCGCAAGCCTTCCAGGCGTCGCTGTCGTCGATGCCGCTGCTCGTCGCCGCCGCGATCCTCGTCGTCTATATCGTGCTCGGCGTGCTCTATGAGAGCTACATCCACCCGATCACGATCCTCTCGGCGTTGCCCTCAGCCGGGGTCGGCGCGCTATTGATGCTGATGTTGTTCCACTACGATCTCAGCGTCATCGCGCTCGTTGGCGTAATTTTGCTAATCGGCATCGTCAAAAAGAACGCGATCATGATGATCGATTTCGCCTTGCAGGCCGAGCGGCTGGAGGGCAAGAGCCCGCGCGAGGCGATCCACCAGGCTTGTCTCTTACGCTTCCGCCCGATCATGATGACGACGTTCGCGGCGTTGTTCGGGGCGATGCCGATCGCGTTCGGCCAAGGCGCCGGCTCCGAGTTGCGCCAGCCGCTCGGAATCGCGATCGTCGGCGGGCTTTTGGTGTCGCAGTGGCTCACACTCTATACGACGCCAGTTATCTATCTCTATCTCGAACGCTTCGCCCACTGGGTTGGCCGTCCCTACCGGCCGTCGCGCATGGCCGACGCGCTGTCGGTCGACGGTCGCCCGGTGCTCGAGCCCGAGCGCCAGGGCGCGCAGTGACGGCGATGACACGCAACCACGTAGCGACCGAGCGCGCCGCAACTGACGCGTTCCCGGCTGCGGATCGCACCTTCGGTTTTCTTATTCACGACGTCTCGCGCCTGCTCAAGCGGCGCTTCGAGCGCGCCGCCCGCCACACCGGGCTGCCGATCACGAGGCGGCAAGCGGCGGTCATGCTCTACATCGCGCGCCACCAAGGGGTGAGCCAGGCTGAGGTTGCGACTTGGCTCGACATCGAGCCGATAGCACTGGTGCGGATGCTCGACAAATTGCACGAGGAAGGTCTGGTTGAGCGCCGCGCCCATCCGACCGACCGGCGGGTGCGGACGTTGTGGCTGACCCCCGGCGCCGACCGCGTCGTCGACCGCATTCTCGACATCAATCTGGCGATCCGCGAAGAGGCGTTTGCCGGGCTCGCATCCGGCACGCGCGACGCGATGATTGCCGCCCTCGGCAGCGTGAAAGACAATCTGATGTTGCGGGAGGAAGCGGCAGCCAACGAACGCTCGGGCCTTGCCGCCGACCTGACCGCCGAACCGCTGCCCGCCGACGCGCCGGCTGAATAAGCCGAACAACGGGGAGTGACGGATGCGCCGCCGCGAGCTGCTGACTGCCCCCGCAGTCGTCGCAATCGCCACGGCCGGGCCGGTTGCGACCCCGCCGCCGGTAATCGCCCGGTATGCCGCCCTCGATGCGATGTTGCGCCCCTACCTCGCGCAATTCGGCCTCCCCGCCCTCGCCGGGGCGGTTGTACGCGATGGCCGGGTCGTCGCAGCGGGAGCGTTCGGCACACGCCGCGTCGGCACCCGCATTCCGGTGACGATCGACGACCGCTTTCATATCGGCTCCGATACCAAGGCGATGACCGCGTTGTTGGCGGGGATGCTGATCGAGTCCGGCAAATTGCACTGGGATACGACCGTGGGCTCGGTGTTTCCGGAGCTGGCGCCGGCGATGGCGCCCGATGTCGGCGGCGTGACGCTTGTGCAGCTATTGTCGCATACCAGCGGCATTCCGAGCGACAACCCAGCGCAGGACGAGCTTATCGAACAATCCTTTGCCCAGCCCGGCAACCTCGACGAATTGCGCTATTGGATCATCACCGGGCTCGTCAAGCAGCAGCTTCGGTCAAAGCCCGGCGCACAATTCGCCTATTCGAACCTCGGCTACACGCTCGCCGGGGCGATTATCGAGCGGATCGGCGGCAAGACCTGGGAGGAGCTGGTCGCCGTGCGCATCTTTGACCCGCTCGGGCTCAAGACCGCCGGGTTCGGGCCGCAATCGAGCCTCGGCCGGCTCGACGCGCCGCTTGGTCACCGGACATTGCCGAACGGGATGCTGAAAGCGATGCTGGCCGGCCCCAACGGCGACAATCCCCAAGCGATCGGACCCGCCGGCACCGTGCATCTGTCGGTGCTCGACTTCGCGGCGTGGGCCGGCTGGCATGTCGGTGCCGGCAAGCGCGGCCCGGTGCTGCTCGGCCAGGAGACGTTCCGCAAGCTCCACACCATGGTCATCGACATGCCGCCAAAAGCGGATGCACCGGTCGGCACGCCGTCGAGCGGCAGCTACGGGCTCGGCATCGGGCAAGTCAGCTTGCCGATTTCGCCGGAGCCGTTTTTGTTTCATGGCGGCTCGAACGAAATGAACCTCGCCTACATCATGCTGCAGCCGAAATACGATTTCGCGATGGTGATGATGACCAATGTGGGCGGCGACAAGGCAGACAAGGCGCTCAAGGCGCTAGGGGCAAAGCTCTACAAGGGTTTCGGCCCCGCCCCCGCCAGCACGGGCGATCGTCACTCGGGCTAGCCCCTTCTTCTCGGAGGTTTAACCGCCGCTCCGCGAACGCGGGCACGGGTTCGAGGTCGGCGACGGGCCATCGGTGGCTCGCACGAGCGGCAGCGGTCGTTCCGTCGCCGGATCGACCGCTACGAGCCTCGGATCGGCGGCTACTGCCGAGTATATTTGACGACCCGGCGCGCCCGGCCCCAATTGCCCGGCTGGACGACATAGAGGTCCTTGTGCGAGTCGACCCAGATGCCATGGCAGGAGCGATTGACTGGGCCATCACCCCAGCGCGCCAGTCTTTCGCCGTCGAGGGTCAGGATGCTGATCATGCCGCCGTTGTGCTCGGGGATGTAGACGGTGTCCTCGTCGTCGACATAGAAAAACGCTGGGCCGATCAGCTCGGTCGGCCACACTTCGAGCAACTTGCCACCCTGGTCGAAGATCTGTACCCGGTCGTTTTCGCGGTCGGCGACAAGCAGGCGGCCGCGGCGGTCGATCCACACCCCGTGCGGCAGATTGAACTGGCCGGGTGCGGTGCCCGGTTCGCCCCACGAAAACATCAGCTTGCCGTCGGCGGCGAATTTGTGCACGCGGGCGTTGCCATAGCCGTCGCTGATGAAGAACTCGCCATTGGGCGCAAACGCGATGTCGGTCGGCAGATTGAACGGGCCGCCGCCATGCGTGACCTTTTTCCACGCCGACGAGCTGAAATCGTCCTCCGGCACACCGGTGTCGGAGCGCTGGCCCCTGACGCCAATAGTATGCTGCAATTCGCCGTCGGTGGTGAATTTCATGAACTGGCCGTGATATTCGTCGGTCAGCCAGACGAAATCGTCTTTGTCGATGCGGATCGCATGCGGAAACGAAAACATTCCCGCGCCCCACGACTTCAGAAAGTTGCCGTCGCGATCGAACACCACCACCGGATGTTCGGAATTGCGGTTGAAGCAGTAGACGCGGTCCTGTGAATCGATGGCGACCGCACACGCCCGTACTTCCAGCCCTGCGGGCGGCCGAGCCCACTCTTCGTTGACCCTATAGGTGTATTTGCCGCTGCCGACGATGGGATCCATCATTTCCCCCTTTCCGTTTTCTGTGATCGCGGAGGATCGCTGCCGGCGGCATTATAGCAGCCGTGGCGGCTGACGGATCGATAAACGTTTATGACCGCCGTGTAGATGGGGGCGGAAATGGCAATGGCGCGCAGCGGATCAACGGAGCACGACGAGGCGACGACGCGGCTCTATCTGATCACCCCGCCGGCGTTTGATCTGGACAAGTTCGCGAAGGATTTTGAGGACGCGTTGGCCGGTGGCGATGTCGCCTGCCTGCAATTGCGGCTCAAGGATGTCGCCGACGACGTGGTTCGCCGCGCCGGCGCGGTATTGCAGCCGATCGCGCAGGCGCACGACGTGGCCTTCATCATGAACGACCGGCCCGACCTCGCCGCCGAGCTCGGTTGCGACGGAGTTCATGTCGGCGAGGAGGATATGCCCTATGCCGAGGCGCGGCGGCTAATGGGTCCCGACCGGATTGTCGGCGTAACCTGCGGGGCGAGCCGCGACCGCGCGATCACCGCCGCCGAGGCCGGCGCCGACTATGTCGCCTTCGGCGCCTTCTTCCCGAGCCCGACAAAGGGCGGCGCCAAATACCGCGCCTCGCCCGAGGTGTTGCAAGACTGGAGCGAGACGACCGTCGTTCCCTGCTGCGCGATCGGCGGCATCACCCAGGAGAATTGCGGGCCGCTCATTGAAGCCGGCGCCGATTTCCTCGCGGTCATCTCCTCGATCTGGTCCTATCCCCAGGGCCCCCGCGCTGCCGTCGCCGATTTCAACGCGGTGTTCGCGAAATACGGGCGGGCGTATTCGGTGGCCTGAGCTGCGCCGCCGGTGGACCTTCGTTCGACCAAGCTGTCCTCCGGCCGCATCGTATTAACCGCATTTCGCGCGGAAGACGCCGCGGAAATCTTTGCCGCGGTCACCCCGGCGGTGACGCGGTTGATGAGTTTCGAACCATCGCCGTCGCTAGCGGCCTTTGCGGAAATCTGGCGGCAATGGCTTCCTCAAATGGCGGCCGGCAGCGCGGTATTTCTGGTCGTCCGTACAAATACGACCGGCGAGCTTCTGGGGGTTGCCGGCCTGCATGGTGTTGATGGCGATGAACCCGAGACGGGGATCTGGATAAAGGAGACTGCGCAAGGCCGGGGATATGGACGCGAGGCCATCGCATTAATCGTCGCTTGGGCGTCGGTTTCGTTTGGCGCGCGCGGCTTGCGTTGGCCCGTTGCCGAGGCGAATGGTCCGAGCCGACGTCTCGCCGAATCACTCGGCGGCAAGATCGTCGGCCACGGACGATTACTCAAACCTCTCGGTATTGAATATACAGAAGTAATTTATCGAATACCAGCCGCATTTCGCTCAAGAACCTGACTCGGATCGAACGAGAAGCTTGAATGGTTTGCCCTAACTTCGAAAGCGAGAAACTAAGATGACCGCTCGCATCCTTGCAGATTGTTGGCTTCCGCTGTCGCGCAGAGCTATCCAAGGAAATTATGATCGCAAGCCGCTGTACTGGCGGTTGCACTTCACCCAATGACAGATCGTCGTGCCCGGACTTGGTCCGGGCACCCATGGGATCTGCGATCGGCGCTGGCGCGTGTGGCAAAGGCGTGGATGGCCGGGTCAAGCCCGGCCAAGACGATAAAAGGCCGCGGCCACCCATCGAGATGCAATCCTCTGGGCAAGCGTAGGGCGGGTGCAACCCGCCGTTGCGGCGACGGAACCGCTCGATCCGCCGTTTCGGATTGAGAAACGCGATATAGCGATCGGCCGCCAAGGTCGCCAAAATATCAGCGCACCGGCGCCCATAGCACGTCTTCGATGTCGGCGGCGGCGGTGGCGAGCATGACGAGGCGGTCGAAGCCGAGTGCGATGCCGGCGCAGTCGGAAGGAAGGTAAGCGAGGGCGGCGAGGAAGTCGTCGTCGATCGGGTAGGTTTCGCCGTAGAGCGCCTGCTTTCTGGCCTGGTCGGCGAGAAAGCGGGCGCGCTGCTCGGCCGGATCGGTCAATTCGCCAAAGGCGTTGGCGAGTTCGAGACCGCAGACGTAGAGTTCAAAGCGTTCGGCCAAGCGGGGATCGGCGCGGTTGCGGCGCGACAGCGCGGCCATCGCCGCCGGGAAGTCGTAGAGGATCGTCGGCGCACCGATGCCGAGGAATGGCTCGATGCGGTCGAGGAAGATGCGGAAGTAAAGTGTATCCCAATCGTCGCCTGCATGCGGCTCGATGCCGATCCGCCGCGCCTCGGGGGCGAGCAGCTCCAGATCGGGATTGAGCGGGTTGGGTGCGGTCGCGAGGATGTCAATTCGGCAATACTCACGGAATGCTTCGGCGACGCTGATCTCGCGCCAAGGCTCGCGGGCGTCGGCGCTGCGGGCCCGCCAGACGAGGCCCTCCTCGCGTTCAATTGCCCCGTTCCAGCGGTCCGTTGACGGCCGGATCGAGCCCGGCCCTGACGGGGAGGGCGAATGGGCTGCGGCTTGGCAGGCTCGGACGAGGCCGACGCAATCGAGAACGAGGTCGCGCCATGTGGCGCCGGCGCGGTACCATTCGAGCATCGAAAATTCGGGATGATGGGTGGCGCTGCGCTCGCCGTCGCGAAACACATGGGCGAGCTGCCAGATCCGCGGCATCCCGGCCGCCAGCAGCTTTTTCATTGCGAATTCGGGCGAGGTGTGCAGATAGCGCCGCACGGTGCGGCCATCGCCAGGGTCGTGCAAATCGGTCGAAAACGCGCGCAGATGCGGTTCGAGGCCGGGGCTCACCTGCAGGGCCGGGGTGTCGACCTCGACAAACCCCTCGCCCGCAAAAAAACCGCGGACCACCGCTAGCATTCGGACCCGCTTTTCCAGCCGCTCGCGGCGCAAAGCAAAGCGCTCCGGCCGCCACCATTGCTCCATGTCCTCGGCGCTCCGTCTTGCCGTCAGGCCAGCCCGTGCTAATGTCTGAGGCACAGCCGCGCCCGACTGCGCCCTACCAGGATTCCCCGTCATGAAGATCAACGCCATCGACATCAAGCCGGGCAACGTCCTCGAACACCAGGGCAAGCTGTGGATCGTATTGAAACGCGAGCTGGTCCAGCCGGGCAAGGGCGGCGCTTTTGCCCAGGTCGAGATGCGCGATCTGCGCAGCGGGATCAAGCTCAACGATCGCTACCGCACCCAGGAGACCGTCGAACGCGTCCGGCTCGATGAACAGGATATGCAGTTTCTGTACACCGAGGGTGGCCAGGCGACGTTTATGGACAACGACAGCTTCGAGCAGGTCTCGATCCCGACCGAGACGATCGGCGAGCCTGCCGATTTTTTGCGCGACGGCATGGTGTGCACCGTCATGATGTACGAGGGGGCGGCGCTGTCCGTCGAGTTGCCGCCATCAGTCACGATGGCGGTGGTCGAGGCCGACCCGGTCGTGCGCGGCCAGACCGCGTCATCGTCCTACAAGCCGGGCAAGCTCGAAAACGGCCGACGGGTCATGATCCCGCCCTATATCGAGACCGGCACCCGCATCGTCGTCAGCACCGCCGACGGCAGCTATGTGGAGCGGGCGAAGGACTGAGGGCCGGCGGTCGCGCGCGAGGGCGCGGCGATGGCCTTGCGCTCGCCGATCCTTAACGTCATGGCGGGGGCCGCGCTGAAAGCGGCCCGTGGCCTGTTGCGCGACTTCGGCGAGGTCGAGCAATTGCAGGTCTCGGTCAAGGGGCCGGGCGAATTCGTCTCGACCGCCGACCTCAAGGCCGAGCGCACGCTCAAGACCGAGCTGACGCGCGCCAGGCCGGGCTATGGGCTGCTGTTAGAGGAGAGTGGGGAAACGGCAGGCACCGACGCGCGTCACCGCTGGATTGTCGACCCGCTCGACGGCACCACCAATTTCCTGCACGGCATCCCGCATTTTGCGATCTCGATCGCGCTCGAACGCGACGGCGAGATCGTCGCCGGCCTCGTCTACGACCCGGTGCGCGACGAGATGTATTCGGCCGAAAAGGGGTTGGGCGCCTATGTCAACGACCGGCGGTTGCGGGTTTCAGCCCGCCGCCAGCTGGCCGACGCGGTGATCGGCACCGGCATGCCGTTCGGTGCGCGCGGCGACCGGTCGACCTATCTCGTAACTCTGGCGGCGGTGATGGGGGCGACGAGCGGGGTGCGCCGGATCGGGGCGGCCGCACTCGACCTCGCCTATGTCGCGGCCGGACGGTTTGACGGCTTCTGGGAATTCGGGCTGTCGCCGTGGGACATCGCCGCCGGGCTGTTGCTGGTGCGCGAGGCGGGTGGCTATGTCAGCGATTTGTCGGGCGGCCAGGCGATGATGCGGAGCGGCGACGTACTCGCCGCAAACGACCATCTGCATCTGCCGCTGGCGGCGTTGATCCGCGAGGCGCTGCGCGCGGCACGCGATACGGCGCCGGCAAAACCCCACCACAATGCAAGGTAGAGGATAAGCTATGCGACTCCCGGCATCTTTGATGTCTTTGGAACATTCGATACGCTAGATTTGCGCGCACGACAAAGCTCGCGGACCGGCGCCCGATGCGGCAGTAAACCCGATAAGGCAGGGGTAGGATCGAGAATGTGCATCGCGCCCGGCCGGCAAATGCCGCGACGACCGGCCCTCCATGCGGGCCGGCGCCGGTGAGGCCGGCGAGCGTGTTTGTGGTCGGCGTTGCCCGGGGATCGCCCGGGTGAACCGCCCGCGCCGCTTTCTTGTTCGGATGGTGCTGTTCCTGGTGCTGGTGGCTGCACTCGCGGCAGCACTCGGCAAGTCGCTCGCCGTCGCCTTTATGGGCAACCCCGCGGTAAACGGCGTGATCCTCGGCATTCTCGTGGCCGGCATCGCCTATATTTTTCGCCAAGTACTGATGCTTGAGCCGGAGATCGACTGGATCGAGGGCTTTCGCCACCGGCAGGCGGGCGGTGAGGAGCCGATCGCCGGGCGCCGCGGCGAGCCGCGGCTGTTGGCTTCGATGGCGCGCATGCTGGGGGCGCGACAAGGTGGACGAGTCAGCCTGTCGACCAACTCTATGCAGACTCTGCTCGACGGTATCGGCTCGCGGCTCAGCGAAACGCGCGAAACCTCGCGTTATCTGATCGGGGTACTGATCTTTCTCGGTCTGCTCGGCACGTTTTACGGGCTGTTGGAGACGGTGCGCTCGGTCGGCGGCGTGATCGGCGGTCTGACTGTCGGCGGCGGCGATCTGGCACGCGCCTTCGCCAACCTCAAAGCCGGTCTCGAATCGCCGCTCGCGGGGATGGGGACCGCGTTCAGCTCGTCATTGTTTGGGCTGGCGGGCAGCCTCGTCCTGGGCTTTCTCGATCTGCAGGCGGGACAGGCGCAGAACCGCTTTTACAACGACCTCGAAGAGTGGTTGTCGGGCTTTACCCGGTTGTCGGGGGGGGCCTTGGGGGAGGCCGGCGACGCACCGATCCCGGTCTATATCCAGGCCTTGCTCGAACAGACCGCGGACAGCCTCGAAAATTTGCAACGCATCCTCGCCCGCGGCGAGGAAAGTCGCATCGGCGCCAACTCGACCTTGGCAAATTTGACCGACCGCCTCGGCATCCTCGGCGAACAGATGAAGGCCGGCCAGATGCTGATGCTGCGGCTCGCCGAGAACCAGCTGGAACTGAAGCCGGCGCTGGCTCGGCTCGCCGAGATTGCCGACGGCTCGGTCGGGCACGACGACGCGTTGCGCAACCATTTGCGCAATATCGAGGCTTACACCGCGCGGCTGATCGAGGATTTGTCCCAGGGCCGTGCCCAAAGCGTGCAGGAGCTGCGCGGCGAGATCCGCATCCTCGCGCGCACCATTGCCGCGTTGGCCGAAGAAGGCCGGCGCTGAGCGCACAAGACCGGTTGAGCCATGGCCATCGCCCCGAGAAATTTTCGCCGACCGAGTATCGACATCTGGCCTGGTTTTGTCGACGCTTTGTCGCAATTGTTGATGGTGATCATTTTTATCTTGCTGATCTTCACCGCGGGGCAGTTTTATTTGTCGGCGGCACTGTCCGGGCGCGAAGCGGCGTTGCACAAGTTGCAGCAACAAGTTGATGCGCTGGCCAATCTCTTGTCGCTCGAGCGCGGCGCGAATGCCGATCTGCGGCAGGGTACGACGCGGCTCGAAGCGCAACTGAAGAGCGCCCGGAGCGATCGCGACCGGCTGAATTCGCAGGTGAGCAACCTCGCCGCCAAAGCCAGCGAGGCGGCGATGTTGCGAGAAAAATCCGAGGAACTCCAAGCGAGCCTCGGCGCCGAGCAGCAACAGGCGGCGGCGACGCAGAAGACGATCGCCGCCGAAAAATCCGTCAGTAGCGAGGCGCTCGCCAAGGTTGACTTGCTGAACCAGCAGATCGCGGCATTGCGCCAGCAATTGTCCGCAATCGCAACAGCGCTCGACATTTCCCAGGCCAAGGTCAAGTCGCAGCAGACCCAGATCGCCGATCTCGGGCAAAAGCTCAACCTCGCGCTCGCCAACAAGGTCGAGGAACTCGCCCGGTACCGATCGGAGTTTTTTGGCCGCCTGCGCGACATCCTCGGCAATCGGCCCGACATCCGCGTCGTCGGCGACCGGTTCGTCTTCCAGTCGGAGGTGCTGTTCAAACCGGGCAGCGCCGATCTGACCGACGACGCCAAAAAAGAGCTTGATCCGGTCATCACCGCACTGAAGCAGATCGCCGCCGAGATCCCGCCCGATATCAACTGGACCTTGCAGGTCAGCGGCCACACCGACCACAACCCAATCGACACCCCGCAGTTTCCGTCGAACTGGGAATTGTCGACGGCGCGGGCGATGTCTGTCGTTCGCTATGCCATCAGCAAGGGAATCCCGGAAGACCGGCTCGCCGCCGCCGGATTTGCCGATACCCAGCCGATCGATCCCGGCATCACCCCAGACGCCTATGCCAAGAACCGCCGCATCGAGCTGAAGCTGACCGAACGCTGATCCTCGCAATCGCCGGCGGTTCCCGCCTCGTGTCCGGCGTAATCACGCGGCTTTGACAAATGGAGACCCTCAAATGCGCAATCTGCTGGCTGGTTTTCTTTTGGTGCTCGGCGCCGCCGCTCCGATTTATGCGTGGGCAGGCGACCCGGCCGCTCAATCTTCGAGCGCGGGCAGTGCTTTCGGCAGCGAGCAGCTACGCGCGTTGCTCGAGCGCTTCGAGATCAGCCCGATCGCCAAGGCCTACGCGGCGGAATGCAAGGACGAAGGCGAAATCTGCAAGACCAATGCCGATTGCTGCTCCGGGCTCGAATGCGGCGGCGATCCGCAAACCACCTGCCGGCCCGAGGAATAAATTCGGGCATCCCGAAAGAAATTGAGCCGCAGGATCGCAGGGTTAATCGAGCGCGATCTTGGCGCCGGTGGCGCCGTTGAGCAGGCGCCGCAGATGAAAGCCGACGAGATGATCCTCGCTGTGCAGCCCGAGAAGCGCGGCAAAGGCCGGCATCGCCAACGGATCCTCGGCTTCGAGCTTGGCGAAGGCATCGAGATAGGCTTGCGTCGCCGCGCCCTCATACGCTTGCACCGTCAGTGGTTCGAACGCGCGCAACGGCTCCTTGCGCCCGCGCAGCAAGAGACCGCCGATCGGCCGCCCTTTGAACCCGGCGACGCGGTTCGCCACACTTTCGCCAATACAGATCCGGGTACCGAGCGGCTTGTTCGCGGCCTCGAGCCGGGCGGCCGTGTTCACCGTGTCGCCATAGGCGGTGTAGTCGAAGTATTTGCCGCCGCCGAAATTGCCGACGATCGCTGGGCCGGCTTCCAGGCCGAGCCGCGTCGCCCCGAGTGCGATCCCACGCTCGCGCCAGCGCGCGCGAAACGCCTGGGCATGGATGTCGAGCTCGAGCGCGCAGGCAACCGCGCGCGCCGCGTGATCGGGCTGATCCGCCGGCGCTCCGAACAGCACGTGCATCGCGTCGCCGATGATCTTGACGACGGTACCGCCATGGGCAAAGACGACATTGGTCATTCCGCCGAGATAATCGTTCAACAATGGGGCGATGATTTCGAGGTCGAGGGTTTCGACCATCGAGGTGAATTCGGCGATGTCGGTGAACAGCGAGGTGATTTCGCGGCGCTGACCGCCGAGATCGACGGCGTCGGGGTCGCTCGCCAGCCGTTCGGCAAGGTTGGGCGAGAAATAGCGCGACAACAGCGCCTGCGCGCGCTCGGCCTCGGCCTGGCGGCGGCGCGCTTCGCGCAGTCGTTCGATATGCGCCAGCGTCTTTTTGATCGTGACTTCAAGATCGGCGAAATCGATCGGCTTGGTCAGAAAATCGAATGCGCCGCGGTTCATCGCCGTGCGGATATTGGCCATGTCGCCATAAGCGGAGACGATGACCGTCGACAGCGGGTCGGCGGTCTCCTGGATCCTTTGCAGCAGGGTCAGGCCGTCCATGCGCGGCATGTTGATGTCGCTCAGCACCATGTCGACATCGCTGCCGTTGGCCAGCATGTCGAGCGCTTCAATCCCGTCGCGGGCAAAGCGAAAGCCAAACTCGCCGTCGCGGATCTGGCGCCGAAACCGCTGCTGGACGAGCGTTTCCAGATCGGGCTCATCGTCGACCACGAGGATGGTCGCGGTCATCCCTCCCCTCCTCCGCCGGCAACGGCGGCGGCCATCGCGCGCGGCAAGGTTACAATAAATTCGGTAAATGCACCCGGTTCGGTTTCGACATCAAAAACGCCGCCGTGCTGTTTGACGATGATGTCATGGCTCAGCGACAAGCCGAGACCCGTCCCCTCGCCCGCCGGCTTTGTCGTGAAAAACGGGTCGAAGATCCTCGCCCGCGCCGCGTCCGGGATGCCGATCCCGTTGTCGTGCACGCGGATCTCGACCCGGTCACCGAGCGCGCGGGTGACGACCGATACGGTCGGCTCATATCCGGGATCATGGGCGCTGCGCTGGCGTTCGCGCACGGCATAGAAACTGTTGGTGAACAAATTCAACAAGACCCGAGTCAGCTCCTGCGGATAAAGGTCGAGTTGGCCGACCCCCGGATCGAGATCGCGGCGTAGAGCAACATTGAATCCGGGGCTTTCAGCGCGCGCGCCGTGATAGGCGAGGTTCAGGCTCTCCTCAACAAGCGCGTTCAGATCCGCCCGGCGCCGCTCGCCGGCATCGGCGCGGGCATGCATCAGCATATTCTTGACGATGCTGTCGGCGCGCCTGCCGTGCTCTACGATCTTGCCGAGATTGCTGTCCAGCGTGCGGGTCAAGTCTTCGACCTCGGCGCGGGTCTGGTCGGACAACGAGGCATTCCTGGCCGACAGCACGCCATTCAATTCGTCGATCAATTCGGTCGACAGCTCGGCGAAATTGTTGACGAAGTTGAGCGGGTTCTTGATTTCGTGGGCGATACCGGCGGTCAGCTGACCGAGTGCGGCAAGCTTTTGCGTTTCGACCAGTCGGTCCTGAGCCTGGTGCAGATCCGCGAGCGCCCGTTCGGCGGCGAGCCGCGCTTCTCGCGCAGTCTGCTCGCTCGCTTGCAGCGCCTCGGTGCGCGCTTCGACCTTGGCTTCGAGGGTTTCGTGGGATTCCCGGATTTTGGCCGCCATCTGGTTGAACCTGTCGGCCAGAATCTCGATCTCGTCGCCGGTGCGGATCTCGATCGGCTCGCCGTGTTCGCCCGAGCCGAGCCGGTCGGCGCCGTCCTGCAGTCGGCGGATCGGCACCACCATACGTCGCGCCAGGACCGTGCCCAAACCTGCCGCCAACAGCAGGCCAAGCGCCAGCAATGCGGCCATGCGGTAGAGCGACGCATAGACCGGTGCCAGCGCCTCGCCTAGCGGCAACTCGACAAAGACGACCCAATCGAGCCGCGCAACCGGCGCGTAAACCGTCAACACCTTGGTGCCGTCGGGCGCCTCGGCGATATGCGACCCCGGCGCCGGCGCACCGTCTCGCAGGCTCGCCAGCGCCGCCGCCACCTGCGGTGTATGAGACCAATCGGTGTCGCGCAGTACCAGGCTCAGGTCCGGATCGGCGATCAGGCGACCGCGCCGGTCGACGACATAGGCGTAGCCGCTGCGGCCGACCTGCATAGTGTTGATCAGGTCCCAGATGAACTTCAAATTGACTTCGGCGACGGTGACGCCGGCATGATGCCCGGCATGCGCGACCGCGATCGTCATATAGGGTTCCGACTGATTGCGGAAATAGACCGGGCTGAACCACGCGCCGTTCACCTCCGCCTCGACGAAGCGCGGGTCGGCGGCAAAGTCAGTCCCGCCCGCCACCAAATCGGGCGCGGTGCGCGACAACCTGAGCTGTTCCTTGCCGCCGCCGTCGATCTCGGCGAGCTCGGAAATCGCCGGCACCCCGCGCAGCAGGCGGATGAAATCGTAGCGCCGCTGTTCGAGGGGGAGCGCATCCCATCGCGGTGGTGTCGTCCAGCCGAGCTGCTGCTCGATGTCCGACACAAACTCCTCGATCCGCGCGGCGGCATCCCGCGCCTTTTCCTGCTGGATCTGGATTGCGGCATTTTCGGCTTCCCGATAGCCGAGCCACATGTTCAATGCACCACTGACGACGAACACCACGCTGACGAGTCCGATAAGGGCGAGGGCCAATTTGACCGCGAGCCCGAGCCGGAAATGCCGGCTCGCCGGTTTGTCCGTGCTTCCGGCGACGCCTAAGCCGGCATCACGTTTGGCTAGCACGAAACGGCAACTCCCGTCATTCGATCACGACATCCGCTTCGGCAAGCAGCGAAGCCGGGATCGTCAGACCGATCTGTTTGGCGGTTTCGAGATTGATTGCCAACACGAACCGGCTCGGCGTTTCGAGCGGCAGCTCGGCGGGATTGGCGCCTTTGAGAATGCGCACGGCAAGTCCCGCAGCGCGATCGAACATCTCGCTCAAATCAGGGCCATATGACATCAGACCGCCCTCGCGCACCAGAAAGTCATATTCGTATATCGTCGGCAATTTGTGATCCGCCGCAAAATCGAAGACGCGCTTTCGGTTCAAAGTCGTCAGCACGTCGGTGACCATCAGGATCGCATCCGGGGGATGATGCATCATCGTGGCAAACGCCGTGTCAAAATCGTCCGGGGCGCGCACACCATAAGACTCGACTTCTATCCCGAGCTTGCGGGCCTCCGCGTCAGCAGCCTTGTAGCGCAGTGACATGCCGAGATCTTCGGCATTCCACAGCATTGCCACGCGGTGCATGCTCGGCACCGCCTCTTTCAGCAACGCCAAGCGCTTTGAGGACAGCTCCGCGGCCACTTCCGAGAGACCGGTAACGTGACCGCCAGGGTGAACAAATGTGGCCACCAGCCCGTCGGCGACCGGGTCTCCGGCTCGGACGACGACGACCGGTAAGGCCGCGTACTCTTTGGCGGCGAGAGCTGCTGGGTAACCCAAAGTCACGATTACTGCGATCCCGCTCGCGACCAGTTCGTCGACCAGCTGCGGGAGGCGATCGAGCTGCCCGTGCGCCGCACGCCTCTCAAACGCGAGGTTCCGCCCAAGGTCGAACCCGCGCCGGGCGAAGCCGCGGATCAGCCCGGTTGCGAACGCGCCTTGGTCCGTAGCTTCCCCGCCGGTGGACAACAGCCCGACGCGATAGATTTGCGGTGCCACTTGTCCTGTCGCCTGCGCCGATCCGCAGGCGACAATCAGGACCAATACGGCAAAGAACGTGAGCGATTTCATTAGCGACCTAGAAGCGCGGGCGCGCTGCGACCATACGGCCGGGCGGCAGTTTCGACCAAGCGGCGTGTTTGACAAGATGGCGTGTTGGACAAGATGGCGTGATCGAAGACACCGATACCCACCGTTGCTAAATCAGCTCTCTTTCGCCTCCGGGTTTGATCCCCCGAAAATTGACAGCCCAGCAAACGCAATTTTACAATAAGTCAAGAACGATATGCCGTTGCGGTCGCCTGATTCTGACCAGATAATCTCGGTTAGAAGCGCGAGCGTCGAACATGAGGATGCGATTTGTGTTCTCTTTGATCGCGGTTCTTGGCCTATTTATGCCAGGCAGTCTGCGGGCAGGCACCATTGCTTTTTTTGATCGCCAACAACGCACCAGCCAACGGGCTTTGGATCATGCGTCCATGGGTCGGCATATCCGACAGCAGCTTTACAACTTACACGATTGGCCAGGGTGCGTCGGCGGCAGTGCAGCACGAGGCTGAGGATGAAGTGACGGGCGATCGGTCGAACACACTCCCGCCATCGCAACGGCGGGCGGCAATTTGACGGCGAGCCCCGAGCCGCAGAATGCCGGCTCGCCGGTTTGTCCGTGCTTCCGGCTACGTCGACGCCGGCATCACGTTTGACGAGCACGAAACGGTAACTCCCGTCATTCGATCACAACATCCGCTTCGGCAAGCAGCGAAACCGGGATCGTCAGACCCATCTGTTTGGCGGTTTCAAGATTGATCGCCAGCACGAACCGGCTCGGCGTTTCAAGCGGCAGTTCGGCGGGATTGGCGCCTTTGAGAATGCGGACGGCGAGATCGGCGGCGCTATCGAACATTTCGCTGACATCGGGACCATACGACATCAGGCCACCTTCACGCACCAGGAAGTCGTACTCGAACATCGCCGGCAACTTATGCGCGGCCGCGAAGTCGATCACCCGCTTGCGGTTCAAGGTTGTCAGCACGTCGCTGACCATGAGGATCGCGTCGGGCGGGCGGCTCGCCATTGCCGCAAACGCCGCATCGAAGCCGTTTGGGGCGGTCACGCCGAGCGATTCGACGTCGATGCCGAGGCTCTGCGCCTGCGCTTCCGCCGCCTTGTAGCGCAGCGACATGCCGAGATCCTCGGAGTTCCACAGCATCGCCACGCGATGTACGCTCGGCAGCGCCGTCTTCAGCAAAGACAGCCGCTTAGCGGAAAGCTCGGCGGCAATCTCGGAAATGCCGGTGACGCGGCCGCCGGGATTGGCGAAACTCGTGGCAAGCCGGTCCTCGACCGGGTCGCCGGCCTGAACCGCCACGACCGGCAAGCTCGAATGCTCTTTCGCGGCGACGGCAGCCGGGTAACCCTGAGTTACGATCACGGCAACCTTGCTCGCGACCAGTTCGTCGACGAGCTGCGGCAGGCGATCGAGCTGTCCATGCGCCGCGCGCCGCTCAAAAGCGAGGTTCTGCCCGGGGACAAGCCCGTGCCGTGCGAAGCCGCGGATCAGCCCGGCAGCGAATGAGCTCTGATCGGTCGGGTCTGCCCCGACCGCCAGCAGCCCGACCCGATAGACCTGTGGCGACGACTGAGCAGTGCTCTCCGCCGGTCGGCCGACGAGGGCCAGGGCCAGAATGGCAAGAAAAACGAGCGATTTCATCCGATGACCTACAAGTGCCGGCGAGCCGCGACCATACGACCGGGCGACAGTTTCGACCAAGCGGCGTGTCAGACAAGATGGCGTGATCGAAGACATCGGCGCCGCCCTGCTGCTAGAGTTTTGCCGGCCGCGAGCCAGCCGTCGGAGCCGGATCATGACCGGATCAGCCTATGTCCTGGCGATCGACCAGGGCACCACCAGCACCCGCGCGATCTTGTTCGACGCCGAGCACCGGCTGCGGTCGAGCGCTCAATTGGAGATCGTCCAGCATTACCCGCGGCCCGGTTGGGTCGAGCACGACCCGGAGGAGATCTGGCGCAGCGTCGTCACGACCGGCCGCGAGGCTGCGGCTGCGGCCGACGGCCCGATCGCGGCGATCGGCATTGCCAACCAGCGCGAAACGACGCTGCTGTGGGAGCGCGCCACCGGTAGGCCGGTGCACAACGCGATCGTTTGGCAAGACCGGCGCACCGCCGATCTTTGCGCTCGGTGGCGGCGCGACGGCCTCGGCAAAACCGTGGCGCAGCATACCGGGCTCGTCATCGACCCCTATTTTTCGGCATCAAAGATCCGCTGGCTGCTCGATCATGTCCCCGGATTGCGGCGGCGCGCCGAGGACGGCGAAATCGCTTTCGGCACGATCGACAGCTTTCTGTTGTGGCGGCTGACCGGCGGCCAGCGCCACGCGACCGATGTCACCAATGCGGCGCGGACCATGTTGTTCGACATCCGCCGGTTCGCATGGGACGCGGAATTGCTCGAGGCGTTCGCGATCCCACCCGCGATCCTGCCCGAGGTGCTCGACACCGGCGCCGATTTCGGCACGACCACGGCCGATTTTCTCGGCGGCGCGATCCCGGTCGCGGCACTTGCCGGCGACCAGCAGGCGGCGCTGATCGGCCAAGGATGCTTCCGGCCGGGCATGATCAAATCGACCTACGGCACCGGCGCCTTTGCGCTCGTCAATATCGGCGCCGCACCGGTGGCGTCGCGGCAGCTGCTGACGACGGTCGGCTATCGGCTTGCGGGGCGCATCGCCTACGCGCTCGAAGGTAGCATCTTTATTGCCGGGGCTGCGGTGCAATGGTTGCGCGACCGTCTCGGGATCATCGCCACCGCGGCCGAGTCCAACACCCTTGCCGCCCGCGCCGACCCGCGCCAGCGGCTCTATTTGGTGCCGGGTTTTGCCGGGCTCGGCGCGCCCTATTGGTCGCCTGGCGCGCGCGGTGCGCTGATCGGGCTCACCGCCGAATGCGGGCCGGCCGAAATCGCCCGCGCCGCACTCGAAGCGGTCGGTTATCAGACCCGTGATCTCGTCGCCGTGATGGCGGCCGATGCCGGGGTCGAAGTCGCGGCATTGCGAGTCGACGGCGGGATGGCGGTCAGCGACTGGGCGATGCAATTTCTCGCCGACATCTTGCCGGTGACGGTCGAACGCTCGGCGGTCGTCGAGACCACCGCCTGGGGTGCGGCTTATGCCGCCGGGCTGATGCGCGGCATCTACCCCGACCCCGAGACCATGGCCGCGGGTTGGCGGGCCGAGTGCCGGTTTACCGCGCAAATGCCCGCGGCCGAACGCGAGGAGCGCTATGCCGGCTGGCGCCGCGCGGTCGCCGGCGTGCTGAAGGCGGCGGCGCCTGCCTTTTTCGGAGATGACGATGCCGAACCCTGAAACATGGCCGAGCCTGCCTTTCGCGGAATGGCGCGACACCTGCGCGACCCTACATATGTGGACGCAGATCATCGGCAAGATCCGGCTGGCGCAGGCGCCGCTTATCAACCATTGGTGGCAGGTCCCGCTGTATGTGACGAGCCGCGGGTTGACGACCTCACCGATTCCCTTGGGCGAGCGCGTCTTCGAAATCGGTTTCGACTTTATCGACCATCGGCTGACGATCGAGACCGGCGACGGCAAGGCCGACGGCTTCGCCTTGCGGCCGATCGCGGTCGCCGATTTTTACGCCGAGGCGACGCAGCGGTTGCGGGCGCTCGGCATCGACAGCCACATCTGGACGACGCCAGTCGAAATCCCCGACCCGATCCCGTTCGAACAGGACCGCACTAACGCCGCCTACGACCCCGATTACGCCAACCGCTTTTGGCGAAGCCTGGTGCAGGCCGACCGGGTCTTCACCGCGTTTCGCGCGCGTTTTCTTGGCAAGGCGAGCCCGGTGCATTTCTTTTGGGGCAGCTTCGACCTCGCGGTGACAAGGTTTTCCGGGCGACGCGCACCGCAGCATCCGGGCGCGCCCAATGTCGCCGACAAAGTCACGCGCGAAGCCTATTCACATGAGGTCTCGAGCTGCGGCTTCTGGCCGGGCGGCGCCGGCATGGAACAGCCGATATTTTATTCCTACGCCTACCCGCGGCCGGCCGGTTTTGGCGATGCGCCGGTCACCCCTGCACCCGCTTTTTACAGCCGCGACTTCGGCGAATTTATCCTGCCCTACGACGAGGTTCGCCAGGCATCGAGCCCCGACGAGGCTCTGCTCGACTTCTTGCAAAGCACATACGAGGCCGCAGCCACGCTCGCGCATTGGGACCGCGCCGAACTCGAACGCCCCGCGGTGCCGTGAACCTTTTTGCGCCACTGCCCGACGCGAGCGCGGTCGAAGCCGTCGACGCTCTGCTCAGCTGGCCAGGAATCCGCATCGAGCGCATCGTTTCGTGGGGCCAAGCGAATCCGCCCGGCTTCTGGTATGATCAAGACGAAGGCGAGTGGGTGGTGCTGCTGGCCGGCGCCGCGCGGCTGCGCTTTGCCGACGAGAGCGAAGCACGCGCTCTTGTTCCCGGCGACTGCCTCGACATTGCGCCGCACCGTCGCCACCGCGTCGACTGGACCGACCCGGCGAGGCCGACCCTCTGGCTCGCAATATTTTATCGCTGAGCACCGTTGTTTAAAGCAATTTCCGATCGAGCGGCCACGGGTCATTGCGAGGAGCGGAGCGACGAAGCAATCCCGACCAGAAGATGCTCAGCGGCCCGGGATTGCTTCGCTGCGCTCGCAATGACTGATCTGGGACTGGCGGCTCGACCTGATCGGAAACTGCTCTCGCCTGCAGCTTGGCTTTGAAAATAGGCTGAATGAAATGCGGCTCTCGCTCGGTCCTTGCATCGCGACTGTATTGGCTTTCACCGTCGCGGCATGTCAGCCGAACGCCCCGGTCCGCACCGACACGACCGCATGCGTCGGAAATATCAGCGGCGACGGCACGGATTGCGCCTTGCATTCGTTGGAGGAGCATCCGATCGCGGATTTTCCCGGGCGGGTTTTCCTGCTCGGGTTTGTCGAGATCGACGACCAGGGCAAGCCGTATATCCGCGGCCAGATCGATGCGTTGTTCGACAACATCGAAGAAGAAGCCCGCTACAAGGATCTCTCGATCATCGTCTACATCCACGGCTGGAAGCACAACGACACCGCCGCCGATACCAATGTCCAAGCGTTTCGCAACCTATTGAGCCAGATGGCTGAGATGGAATTGCGCCGCGCCCCGTCATACTGGCCGGCACGCGAGGTCGTCGGCATTTACGTTGGCTGGCGCGGGCTTTCGGTCGATGTGGGCGAGGTTGGGGAGGATTTGACTTTTTGGACCCGCATGGCAGCGGCGCACCGCGTTGCCGAGGGGTCGGTGCGCGAGGTGCTGGCGCGCGCCAAGGCGTTGCGCGATGCGGTCGACGAAACGTCGTGGCCACACCATCAGGACCCGCGCAATACCCGGCTGGTGACGATCGGGCACAGTTTCGGCGGCCTGATCGTCTACACCGCGCTCTCGCAATATTTCCTCGACCGCGCGGTGCAGACCGAGATGGCGGATTACGCACGGTCGCTCGGCGGCGGGCAGACCGGGACAAAAGGCAGCAGCAAGGAAATCGCCGGTTATGGAGATCTTGTTGTCGTCGTCAACCCGGCGATCGAGGCGATGCGCTATGAGCCGCTCCGCGAGGTCATCGAAACCCGCCACGGGACGGCAAATTTCGCTCCCAATCAAAACCCGGTGTTTGTCGAGGTGACCTCGACCGCCGATTTGGCGACCGGCATCGCCTTTCCGGCCGGGCGCGTCGTCAACACGACCTTCGAGAGCTTTACCGACGACGCCGAGCGGCGCGAGGCGATGTCGTCATTAGGCCATTACCCAGCGTTCTGGACCCACAGGCTCGAGGGCCCCACCCCGGTCGCCGACCCTAACACGGTATTGCCGCCGATCGATGTCGACGAAGAATGCCGGCAATTTGCGCAGTTCAACGCACAGGAGCGCCCTGGCGGGTATCTGAGCCCCGGCTGGCAGCGCCAATACCGCACCAGGGCGACATTGACGCAACTCGCCCAGTCGAGCTACGACCCCAATGATCCGTTCTGGATTGTCACCACCGACCGGTCGATGATCCAGAGTCACAGCGACATTGAGGAGCCAGTATTTATCGATTTCGTCAGGCAGCTCTACGACGACATGGTGCGGCTGAAGGAGAACGTGCCGTGCCCCGACGCGACGCCAGCGCCCCACTCCAGCGGCTAGCGCCCTACCCGGCCGACGATATCGCCGATTGAACCACACCGGCTGTTAGGCTGTCAGCTAGGCCACTTTCCGATCCGATCGAACCATTCTTCCCGTGCGGTCATTGCGAGCAAAGCGCAGCAATCTCGGGCCGCCGAGCGATCGTCCATTCTAGATTGCTTCGTCGCTGCGCTCCCGGCGATGATCCGCTTCCCGACGCGCGCGCCGCCGAGACGGTCGAGACGATGCTCAGCCGGCCCGGACTCCGGATCGAGCGCATCGTCTCGCTCGGCCAAACGAGCCCGTCGAGCCTTTGGTATGACCGGGAGGAAGGCGAGTGGGTCTTGCTGCGGCAGGTGCCGCACGATTGCGGTTCGAGGAAGAGGGTGAGGCACGGGTGCTCATGCCGGGCGACTGTCTTGACATAGCACCGCATCGCCGGCATCGCGTTGACTGGACCGACCCGACCAGCTGTAGCCGAAACTGGGTGATGGCGATGTGAGAAAGGCGGCGTATCGAGGCGGGTGGAAGCCTGCCTGAACCTCCCGAAGGAGCGATCCGCCATGACAAAGAATAGCACGGTTGTTCCCCTCCGA
>Ga0210395_10000156_pt1 | contig 54029 bp, 46 predicted proteins | sample IncBWH4OmetaG_FD_150861 | JGI IMG/M metagenome (GOLD analysis project Ga0210395, IMG submission 150861) | Forest soil microbial communities from Barre Woods Harvard Forest LTER site, Petersham, Massachusetts, United States - Inc-BW-H-4-O ...
GAGACCGGAAAGGCTTCGGCAATCTGTCCGGCGGGCTGGCTGCCGCGGCGCAACAGGTCGAGGACCGCGCGGCGGGTAGGATCGGAGAGGGCCTGGAAAGTGGCTTCGGTTCGCTGAGTTACTGCCAAATATGTAACCGACCGGTTCCGCATAATGCGTAACCTTACAGTTACATGAGTAGCCATGTCAAGAGAAAAAATAACGAGGGATAAATCTTACCTCCGCTATACTGTAAGCATGATCCGACAGATTACATCAGTAAGCACAAAAGGCCAGTTTGTGATTCCCTCTCAGATGCGCGAGTCTCTGGGCATTAAGCCGGGCACGCGAATCGCGTTGACTCTGGAGGGATCGCGAATTGTGCTGGAGCCGGTGTCGGAGGAACTGGTGGACAAGACGCGCGGGCTCTTCTCCGGCAAGCCTTCCCTTTCCGCGGAACTGATGCGGGAGCGGCGGCGGCGGAAAGAGCGATGGTAACCTACGTTCTGGATTCGAGCGCAATCCTGCGCTATCTGGATGACGAAGCAGGAGCGGCGCGAGTCGCTGAGATTATCAAATCTCATCTGGCGGGGCGAAGCGAGGCGGTGATTTCGGCGCTGCACTGGGGCGAGATTGCGGGCATCACTTGCAAACGGCACGGCACGCAGGCCATGGAGCTGACGCTTTCACGGCTGAGCGCATTCGGGCTTCAAGTGGTTGCAGCGGATGGGGATCAGGCGGTTCGCGCGGCTATGATCAAACTGAAGAGACGCATCCCCTATGTGGATTCGTTTGGAATCGCGGTCGCCGCTGCAGCGCGCGATCGTGTTTTTGTGACAGCGGACTTCGATTTCAAACCTGCGATCAGGGACTCCAAAATTGAGTTCTTGCCTGCGAAGTAGAAGTAAATATCCACGGAAAACCCAAAGCCAACGGACAGAGCTTGCCCTGAGCGAAGTCGAAGGGAGTGTCCGTGCCACGTGGGAGCGGGCCGTGTTGACTTCGCCCGACGCCGTCCCTAAGATGGCGCGAATATCTGGTGTGGTACTGCATGATTGGGCAAACCTGATTGGGGCAACATGATTGGCTTAACTATCTCGCATTACCGCATCCTGGAAAAGTTGGGCGGCGGCGGAATGGGAGTAGTGTACAAGGCCGAGGACTCGCGTCTACAGCGTTTCGTTGCCCTGAAATTCCTTCCTGAACTCATCGCGCGAGATCCCCAGGCACTGGCCCGATTTCGCCGCGAGGCGCAGGCTGCGTCGGCGCTCAACCATCCGAACATTTGCACGATCTATGACATTGGGGAGCAGGATGGGCAGACGTTTATCGCAATGGAATTTCTGGAGGGATCAACTCTCAAGGATCGCATCGGCCGAAAGCCCCTGGAGATTGAGACCGCGCTGGAACTGGGCATCCAGATCGCCGACGCACTGGATGCGGCGCATGCCAAAGGAATTGTTCATCGCGATATCAAGCCGGCAAATATTTTTGTGACCACGCGGGGACTGGCGAAGGTGCTGGACTTCGGTCTGGCCAAAGTTGAGCACAAGCCGGAGAGCGTGAACACCGCGGCGCCTACGATGGATGTTGACGAGCAACATCTCACCAGTCCCGGAACATCTCTGGGCACGGTAGCGTACATGTCGCCGGAGCAGGCGCTGGGCAAGCCGCTGGATGCGCGTACGGATTTGTTTTCCTTCGGCGCGGTGCTGTATGAGATGGCCACGGGAAACATGCCGTTCCGGGGAGAAACGTCGGCAGTGCTGTTCGACGGAATCCTGCACAAGGCGCCGACTCCCGCCGCGCGGCTGAACCCGGAGGTTCCCGCCGAACTGGAACGCATCACCACCAAGGCGCTGGAAAAAGATCGCGAGGTTCGCTACCAAAGCGCGGCCGAGTTGCGCGCCGATCTGAAGCGCTTTAAGCGGGATACTTCGTCGGGATCGGTCAGTTCCCTGCCCTTGCCGAAGCCCATCTCGTGGTACCGACGACCTGCGGGGTGGATTGCAGGGGCAGGGCTCGTGCTGGTGCTGGCGGTTGCAGCCTGGTTCTTGCTCCGAACCCCGACGGAGACGATCCGGTCCGTGGCAGTGTTGCCCTTCGCGACTGCCAGCCCGGATGCCGCGGCGCAGGATCTGAGCGACGGCGTGACCGAATCAGTGATTGACACCATTTCGCAGGTGCCGGACGTACGCGTGATGTCGCGCAGTTCCGTGGACCGCTACAAGCAGCCGAATGTTGACTCGCAGAAAGCTGGGCGCGATCTGAATGTAGATGCCGTACTGACCGGGCGCATCACCCAGCGCGGCAACCAGATCGTGGTCAGCGCGGAACTGGTGAAGGTGGCCGATGGCAGCCATCTCTGGGGGCGACAGTACCAGCGGGATGCAACCGACATGCTGGCCTTACAGCAGCAGATCGGCAGCGACATTTCGGACAGGCTGCAACCGAAACTCAGCGGAGAGCAGAAGCAGAAACTGGCCCAGCTGCCTACCCAGAACCAGCAGGCGTATCAGCTCTATGTGAAAGGGCGGTATTTTTTCGACCGGTGGAAAGAGGCCGACCGTGCGAAGGCCGCGGATTTTTTTCGACAGGCGATCACCAGCGATCCGAGTTACGCCGCGGCTTACGCGGGCTTGGCCGAGGTTTACGCTGAGCAGGCCTTCTTCGGCGAAGGCTCGGAGAAGCGCCCGTTAGGATTGGCAGCCGCAAAAAAGGCCGTGGAATTGGATGCAGCATTGGCGGAAGCGCATGCGGCGCTTGGCTTGAGTTTATTCCTCGACTTGAAGTGGGCTGACAGCCAACCTGAACTCGAACGAGCGATTGCGTTGAACCCGAACAGCATTAACGCACACTTGTTCTATGGTTGGTATCTGGCGTTCGAAGGACGCTTTCCCGAAAGCCTGGCACAAATGAATCTGGCGCAGGCTCTCGACCCTTTGTCCTTTTCCATCGCCTACACCACCGGTAATATTTTGTACTGGCATCGGGAGTTCGACCGCTCGATCGAGCAGTACAAAAAGGCCCTGGTAATCCAGCCTGGGAACTCGTCGGCTGTCGGGGGTTTCGGGGATTCCTATCTGGCAAAAAACCAGTGCGCAGAAGCAACGGAAAACTATGCCCACGAAGAAGAACTAGGCGGGAACGCCCATTTCGCGGCAGCTTTGAGGAGCAGCTATAAGGCTTCCGGCTGCCAAGGAATGATACAGAAACAACTTGAACTCGACCGCGACCCGTCCTCCCGGGACTACGCTCCATTTGACGCCGCAGGTTTTGCGGCACTGCTGGGAAAAAAGGACGAGGCATTCCGCCTCTTGGAAAGAGCGTACGCCGAACGGACCGGAATTGTTTTTCTCAAGATCGAACCCCAGTTGGACAACCTAAGGTCCGATCCGCGCTATGCCGATCTGCTGCTGCGGACAGGCTTGGCACAATAACGAAGATCGCCGTGACTGGTCCTATTCGGAAAATTTCAACGGCTTCGACAGGCTTAACCAAGAAGGTCCAGCTACCTCATGCTGAAGAGCGCGGTCGCCAGCAGCAGAAGCATATAAGCGGGAAATAAGCTTTGCCAGTCGTACCTTTTTATCCGCCCCCAGGTAGTGGCGGCGGGCAGGGCCACTAGGAGAGCCACCAACGCAAACGCGAGGAACTTTCCGGACAAATCGAAGCCCGTCCAGCGGCGCAAGATCGCTAACAACACGTCTAAAGATACGACGACAGCGAGCGACTTTATCGCCCAGACGGGTGTTCCGGCAGCAATTGCCTTCGTTTGCTCCATGACAGTCGACCTCGTGCACCATCATACTCCCACCCTCGACGGTCGATATTCTTGATCCGCGTAACCTTGTAACCTTACTTCCGTCACGCCCACTCGCTGATCGCTCCCATAGATTCTTTGCATTGGACTCTGCCCCGATCTTGTTGCACACTGGAGTCACTTCGCAACCGGCTCTGCAGCCTGTCCCGCGAAGCTGCTGTTTGCGTGCCTGCCCTGCAGCGGTATGCAATTCGCTTTGACCCCGTTGATCTCCACCGCAATCTGAGCCCACGCCATCCGGACTCGCGCCGGTAGTGTGCTCTTCAGACCAGTTCTTCTCACCAGCACTGCTCACAAGCCGTGCTTACAGAAGACATAAGGAGATTCCATGAAATCGATTCGCAACTACGTTTACGCCACGATCCTCGCGGCCAGTGCCCTTAACTTCGCGCCCACTCTGGCTTCGGCCCAGGAACCGGCGCACGGCAAGTTCACCCTCACTCATGAAGTTCACTGGGGAAACGCCAAGCTGCCGGCGGGAGAATACGAATTCTCCTTCGATCCCGACAACGGATCCCGCACGCTGACTCTCAGCAAAATCAGCGGGGTCCACGCCGGATACATGGTGCTGGTGCCGGAAACGGGCGACGCCAAGCCGACTGACTCCAGCCGATTGCTTCTCACCACGACACCCGAAGGCAGTTACGTCAGCGCCATGCAGTTGCCGGAGTTCGGCCTGACCCTGCACTTCACGGTGCCGACGCATGCCGCAGCGAAACAAAGTGCCCGGACCGCAACCATCGCCTCCGCCGCTCGATAGTTCTCGACTTGCATTAACACAAGGGCGGATAGCCAACCAGCTATCCCCCTTTGTGTATTTTTTCTTGCCGCCGACTTCCCTGCCCGCTCGCCGGACGTCGATCCAAACCTACAAAATCCCCAGCCCCTTAGCTCGTCTGCATCTGCGAGTTCCCCCGCACCTCATCACTCAGCACAATCGCTTCCGCAATTTCCTTCATCGGTTTACGCTTCTGCCGGCTCTGCCGCTGCAAGGCCAGATAAGCCTGCTCTTCATTCAGACCCAGATCGCGCTGCAGAATACCTTTGGCGCGTTCCACGATTTTTCTGGTCTGCAATTGTTCGGCGAGTGTGGAGTTGGCTTCTTCCAGCCGCGCCAGTTCCAACTCAGCGCCCACCAGAAATCCCACCGTCGAAATCATGCGAATTTCGCGCCGCCGGTAGACCCGGTGTTGACGGTGTTGCAGGTTGATCACGCCCACCACGCGCCCCCGGCACATCAAGGGCACCGACAGAAACGCCTCGTAACTGTCTTCCGGCAACTCATGGAAAAACTGAAATCGCGGATCATGCGCCGCTTCCTCCGGAATCGCCACCGGCTCGCGATGCTCCGCCACCCAGCCCGTAATGCCCTGTCCCACACGCAGTTTCAGGCGGTTGACCACGTCGGGATGCGGGTTCTTTGAAGCCCGCAGCACCAGCTCATCTTCTTCAAGAATATAGATCAGGCAGGAATCGCACTTCACCAGCGCGGAAGCAAATTCAACCACCCGGCTCAGAACTTCCTGAAATCCATCCGCTGTACCCAGGCGTTCGCTGATTTCGTGCAGTACATCAACATGTGAGTCTTCAACCGATATTAAGGTGTCCATGTTCTACATTATCGATCTTGTAGAGATTATGTCTAATTCCAAATTTTGATGGGCGTGATAAAGGATTTCCTTCGTGATTGTTACGAAGGTTTAACATCTTTTGCAGCGTTGGCGCATCGGATTGCAAGCGAAGGAAATCCTGTTCGAGACGCAGCCTCCCGTCTTTCTGAAGCCGTGATCCACCGGATTGTGGTACACCATTCCAATGTCTGACCAAACAATGCCTGACCAAACAACGTCTAACCAACCCGAAAAAATTGCTCTCATCACCGGGGCCTCCAGCGGATTCGGATTGCTCACCTCCGTCGAACTGGCAAAAGCCGGATTCCGCGTAGTCGCAACCATGCGCGATCTGGCGCGCCGTGAACGCCTCGACCAGGCCGTCGCTGCTGCGGGAGTGGGCGTGAGAGTAGACGTCCGCGCCCTCGACGTCACCAGGTTCGACACGCTTCCGGGATTCGTCGATGCGGTCGTGCGCGACTACGGACGGCTGGATGTTCTGGTCAACAACGCCGGATTCGCCGTCGCCGGGTTTGCCGAAGACATCAAGCTCGACGAATTGCGCCTGCAGTTCGAGACCAATTTCTTCGGCGCCGTCGCCATGACCAAGGCCGCGCTGCCTACCATGCGACGGCAACACTCCGGACACATCATTCAAGTTTCATCGATCGCCGGATTGCACGGGTCGGTGACCGTCAGCAGCTATTCGGCATCGAAACATGCGCTCGAAGGCTGGAGCGAATCACTGCGCATGGAATTGAACGCGCTGGGCATCAAAGTCGTTCTGGTCGAGCCGGGAGCTTTTCAGACCGACATCTGGACCCGCGGCGCGGTCATGGGCGAGCAAGCCACAAAAGAAACGTCGCCCAACATTCAGCGCAGCCTGCGCATGCGGTCCGCCATCGAGAAAATTCCCAAGGCTGATCCCATCGTGGTTGCTCGACTGATCGTCGCCATCGCGCAAAATCCCCATCCCAAATTGCGTTATCTGGTGGGCCGCGACGCCAAAATGCAACTCGCGCTTAAACGCATCCTGCCATGGAAGTGGCACGAAAAGCTGGTCGTGAATTTCCTCAAGATCGACGAAAAATAGATCGACGAAAAATCTTAACCACAGGGGACACAGGGGGAACACAGAGGAAACACCAAGGCGCTTTCCCCTGTGTTCCCCTGTGTCCTCTGTGTTGATGGTTTTAAGGTTTAGCGTCGACATCCACGACCTTCACCGGCAAATCCCAGTGCGCGTCGAGAATTTCAAATCTCCGCTGCTCCTCGCGCTGAAACGTGTCCTGATCGGGATACATCGCCTTCTGCAGTGCGGCTTCGTCGAACGGCTCGTTGGCCACGGTCGCATTCTTGAACACGATGGTCACGCGGAAATCCCAGCGTCCGTCTTCCGCGGTGTGATAGAGCGGCTGGTCCACCCAGACTTTGGCGATGCGCCCCATCTCGGCCTCTTTTTTAAGCACCGGATAATGATTCTTCTTGAACAGCTTCAGAAATTCGTCCGCGTGCCCCCACTTCGCTTTGTAGTAATACTCGACCACAAACGGCCGGTCGGACGCGGGCGCCGACTGCGCGTATGAGGTGATCGGCATGGCGATGGCGGCAAACAGCAAGGCTGCGAGAAGACGTGGCATTCAGATTCCTCCAGAATTAGAACTCGGATAGCCTGTACACTACCATTTCAATGACAAACGACGAACAGCTTATCTGGAAGCTCTTCGAAGATGGCGACCGCGCCCTCATCGCTGTCGACATCTCAGAACTGTCGCGCATCTACGCCGACGATTACGTGCAATACGACGAGTCCGGCGAGGCTTCCACGAAATCGGACTTGATCCAGAAGCTCACCTCCGGCACGATGCGCCTTATATCGATGATCTCAACCGGCCGCCGCATCCGTATCCTGCGCGACGATGTCGCCATCGTCCACGGCTCGGAAGACGACATAGTCGAACAAGCCGGCCGCCGCTTCCCTGCCCGCTACTTCTATATGGATGTTGTCATGAAGCGCAACGGAAAATGGCAGATCGTGGCCTCGCAGCTGGCGAGACCAGGCGAGAGTTCCTGAGTACATGGGAATTTACTGACCGCCAACCGCCGACGGCCGAGAGCTGATCCGATTCTGCCAGTGACTCCAAACAAAATACGCCACGCCCACCATCAGCATGATTCCAATCACAGCATCGAACTTGTGAAAATATTTCCCTAGCCCGCGCCAGTTTTCGCCGAGCTTCATCCCAAGATAAGCCAGCGCCAGGCACCACGGCCATGATCCCAGAAATGTATAGAGGTGAAAACGGCCGCGCGGCATGCGCGCAACTCCCGCCGGCAACGCGATGAAGGTGCGGATCACCGGCAGCAGCCGGCCAAAGAATACGGCCAGATATCCCCAGCGTGCGAAGAACCGGTCAGCCCAGTCGAGTTCGCGGCGTCCCATCAGAATCCAGCGCCCATAACGCTCGACCAGCGGACGCCCACCGTAACATCCAATCTCATAGGCCACCAGCGACCCCAGATTGCAACCGATCGCGCCCGCCGTCGCCACCCACAGCAGTTTGAATGTGCCCTGAAAAACCAGGTATCCACCAAACGGCATGATCAACTCCGAAGGCAGCGGAATACACGCCGACTCAACCGCCATCAGCAGCGTGATCCCGGCATAGCCAGTCACGGCGATGACCTTGCTGATAAAAAGGAAGATCACGGCAAGAAGTTTTTCAGTCATAGGAAGAAGCAGTTGCCAGTTACCGGCGCGCTAACTGGCAACTGGGCACGGGCACTGACAACTGATCTCCCACTATATCGGATATTCGCGGCGGAACCGCCGCCCTAGAATGGGCGTCCTAGCAGGAGCGGACTAGAACGAGCCTTCCTGAGTAAACGCATAGCCCGGCAAGGTGGCACCCTGCGGGCTCTTAGTCACCTTGATCCGAACCGTAGGCACATCGGGAGCGGTGATTCCAGCCGGCCGCAAGATGGCAAACTGCGAAAACACTTCGTTGTACACCTTGGTGACCAGATAATCCTGGCCGTCGGCTTCACTGCGCCACACTTGCCCGAGTTGGATGGAATTGACTGCCACGGAATTTTCCCTGACTTTCGCTGGATTACTTCCAGACTACCCGCGGCCGCGGCACCCGTCAATTCCCACCGAGGTTACGGTCGGCCAATGCGCACCTTCGCCGGTAGTTGGTTTCTGGAGGGCCAGCCACGCTGCGGGTGCGCAGCCGGCAACTGCTAAGATGTTGGGCGCAAGGAGACCGATCATGCCCCGAGGCCAAGTCCCGCGCCAACCCGCCCGCACCGGACGCCAGGACAAAGTCCGTGCAGCGCAATCTGCTGGCAGCAAAAACACCCGTGTGGGGACGGACGCCTTCGCCCGTCCAGCCCCGAAGGAGCGCAAGAAATCCGCGTCGAAGCCCGCGTCACCTCTGTCGGGCAAACGATCCGGCAAACTAAAAGCCTACAATCCCATCGCCCCCGAGCGCGTCGCCGAAATCCTCACCCGTCTCGACCAACTCTACCCCAATGTCACCTGCGCCCTGACCCACTCCAGCGCGTGGGAACTCGTGGTCGCGACCATCCTCTCGGCCCAATCCACGGACGCAAATGTAAACCGGGTCACTCCCGAACTCTTCCGCAAATATCCGACCGTCGAGGCCTTCGCCGCGCTCACTCCCGAGCAACTCGAACCCGACGTCCGTTCCACCGGATTCTTCCGCAACAAATCCAAGTCCGTAGTCGGCGCGGCAAAAAAGATCGTCGCCGACTTCGGCGGCCAGGTCCCCGACGACATGGACAAGCTGCTAACCCTCCCAGGCGTCGCCCGCAAGACCGCCAACGTCGTGCTGGGAAGCTGGTTCGGAAAAGCCGAAGGCGTGGTCGTCGATACCCACGTCCACCGCATCTCGCGCCGCCTGGAGCTGACCACGCAGAACGATCCCGTAAAGATCGAGCAAGACCTGATGAAAGTAATCCCGCGCGAAAAGTGGATCCTGTTCTCGCACCAGATCATCTGGCACGGCCGCAAACTCTGCATCGCCCGCAAACCCAAATGCGCCGAGTGCTCGCTGGAAAATATCTGCCACGCCGGCGACAAAACCTGGAGCACCGTCGAGATGCACCCGGACGCGAAGGTGTAGGACCCTGCCAGTCGCTTTGTCATCCTGAGCGAAGCGAAGGACCTATGCAATTTCTGCGTCAGGCTGAAACTCGTGCCGCTCAAACCACTCGCGGCTCAAATCGCCCCATTCGGGATGGACGGAAACGATGAGATTGATTTTCTTGCTCCGCACCCAACCCTTGATTTGCTTTTCGCGCTCGATCGCATTGCGTATATCTTCAAAGCGCTCGAAGTAGACGAGCCGGTCGAGTTTGTACTTCGCCGTAAATCCCTGACCCTCGCCGGTCTTGTGCTGCCGCACTCTTTGAATGAGATTGCCGGTCACGCCGGTGTAGAGCGTCTTCGATCGATTCGTCATGATGTAAACGAAATAGATTTTCGGTGTAGGCAGCGTTTGCATAGATCCTTCGCTTCGCTCAGGATGACAAAGCTTTGAGACCGTGTATGTGACGAGTGAACATATTTTCAGATACATTCCCATTTCCGAACCCACACCTAGAACCCCTTGTCATCCTGAGCAACGCGAAGGACCTATGCAATTTGCGCCCACGAGCACACTCTCGCACTCTGCTAAACTTTTTCCTTCAACCCTCGCCCGAGGCTTCAACTTCCATGCGCACTTACACACTCTTTGCTATCGTCATACTTATGAGCACCGTCGTTGTTGAAGCCGCCGCCCAGGCGCTGCCTGAACCTCAGGCCGTTACCGATCCAAAAAAGATTTCGTCCACGCCCAACGCGCAGATCGATCCCCGCAGCCTGACCATCGAGAAGCTCTACATGACGCGTCAGGTGGGCCGTGCGACGTGGTCACCCGACGGCAAGAGCATCGCGTTCATCTCGAATATGAGCGGACGAAATAACCTGTGGCTCGTCCCCGCCGAAGGCGGATGGCCGGTACAACTCACGGTCAGCGACCAGCGCCAGACCGCGCCCGCCTGGTCGCCGGACGGAAAGTGGATCGCCTACCAGTCCGACTACGACGGCGACGAGCAGTGGGATATTTTTCTGGTGTCACCGAAAACCGGCAAGGTCGTGAACCTGACGCAGACGCGCGAGATCGCGGAACTGAATCCCACGTGGTCCCCCGATGGCCGCTATCTGGCGTATGAGGTCAAACCAAAAACATCCGCCGCCTACGAGATCGACATCTACGACATGGTGCTGCGCGAGGTGAAGCACCTCACCGCCAACACGCCGCAGGATAAGAGCAACTCGGGCATCCTCTGGTCGAATGACGGAACGTCCATCGTCTACACGCAGGAGCAAGCCAAGGGGACGGACTCGAGCATTTTCATCGCCGACGTCGCCACCGGAAAGAGCACCCTGCTCACGCCGCACGAGGGCGAGCAGCGCTACTACGCGAATGACATCGATCCTGGCCTGTTTCCCGATGGCGGCCAGATCCTGATCACCTCCAACGCGGTGAACGGTTTCGAGAACATCGGCCTCCTGAATTTCAGCGATAAAGGAGCGTCGGTCACCGGTGTATTTCACCCCGGATCGATCAAATGGTTAACCAAAGACAAATGGGAAATTCGCGGCGGCGAGTTCTCGCCTGACGGCAAGCACCTCACCTTCAGCGCCAACGTTGACGGCAACGAAGACATTTACCTTCACGAACTCGCAACCGGCAAGTCAACGCCGCTGCCCATCCCGAAAGGCGTAAACGAACCTTGGGGCGGACACTCCGCATTCAGCAAAGACGGCACGCGCCTGCTCTACAACCACAACGGACCCACCGCCCCCGGCGACCTCTGGGTGTATACCCTGGCCACCGGCAAGTCGCACCAGGTCACGCATTCGTTGGTCGCGGGCGTGCGTTCGGAGGACATGGTCGAGCCCTATCTCGTCCACTACCCCAGCCGCGACGGCAAGTGGACCATCTCCGCATTTCTCTATGTGCCCTTCAACATGGTGCGCAACGGGCAGAACGCGGCCATCGTCTACATTCACGGCGGCCCGACCGCGCAGAGCATGAACTCCTTCAACCGCTTCGTGCAATACGCCGCGAATCAAGGCTACATGGTGCTCGCGCCCAACTATCGCGGCTCAACCGGATACGGCAAGGAATTTCAGCAGGCGAATTTATTCGACATGGGCGGCGGCGATTTAGAGGACGTGCTGGCCGGCGTCGATTGGATCAAGCTGACCGGGCATCTCGATCCGAAAAAGATTGCGGTCATGGGCGGAAGCTACGGCGGCTACCTGAGCATGATGGCGGTGACCAAAGCCCCCGACGTGTGGGCGGCGGGCGTGCCGATCGTTCCGTTCGTGAACTGGTTCACCGAAATTGAAAATGAAGACCCGGTCTTACAGCAGTCCGACCTCGCGACCATGGGCGACGTCGTAAGGAACAAAGCGCTCTACGAAGACCGTTCCCCGATCAACTTCATCGACCAGATCAAGGCGCCACTGCTGTTGCTGGCCGGAGGGCATGACCCGCGCTGTCCGAAATCGGAGACGCAGCAGGTGGTCGAAGCGATCAAGAAACGCGGCGGCACCGTCGACTCCAAGATTTATGAAAACGAAGGCCACGGCTTCGCGCGCGTGGAAAATCAGATTGACGCCTACAAACGCGTGGCGGATTTTCTGCTGGCGCATGTTGTTCCAGCGGATTGCAGTTGTTCAGTGACGGAGTAGCGGCGGGTTGCATTTTGTACGTGACTCATACCTGCTTTTTGACCTCGATTGTTATCAATAACTTAGGGCTAAGTGGCTGAGTACAATGAAGGCGACCTGCGCTAGCGGTCGATTCTACGGCCAGCGGATCGCGGCTGACCTTCGGGCCGACCGGACGGTCGGTCGTCGCTGCCAGCGGCCTCAGAGGCTCGGGAAATGGCATCCCAGCTGATGAGCGCGGGCGAAGTTTGCAGCGTGAGCGTCTCTTTCCGCGGCCGAGTGTTGTCAATAACTTAACGCTAACTGATTGACAGCATACACCTTGTGGCAACCTTCGGACCTAGTCACAGAAGCTCGCGATTGGTTTCAACACCTTGCGACTAAGTGGTTGATTTCCCGCAATCCGCCAACGCGTCGACGATGGCTTGAACTAACCCTGGAATAGTGAACTCCTTCGCCGAGATGTCGACCGGCAGTCCAAGCTCGCGCAGCGTGGCAGATGTTACTGGACCGATGGAGGCCATGCCGACACCTTCCAGTTCCGGACGAGACTTCCCTTTCGTTGATCCCAAGCGCAAACCCAGCAGTTCCACAAAATTGCGTACAGTCGACGAACTGGTAAACGTCACGACGTGAGGTCGCAGCTTCGGACTTTGCAGCGCGGCCCTCAGTCTCCGCCGCGAACTCTGCGGGACGACCGTTTCGTAGGCTTCGACCACGTCGACCTGCGCTCCCGCCCGGCGCAGTTCGCGCGGAATCACATCACGGGCAACCTTGGCCCGCACCAGCAGGACCCGCTTCCCCTTCACTTTGCTCTTCAAGCTTCGCACCACGGACTCGGCCACGTATTCCTTGGGGACGACGTCGACTTTCCCGCCGTGCTGTTCAATGGCCTTCTTCGTGGCGGGGCCGATAGCGGCGACACGCAGGTCTCTGAGCGCAGCTTTGGGCAAGCACAGCTTCTCCATTCTTGCCCACATGGCCTCGACGCCGTTCACGCTGGTCAGGATGAGCCAGTCGTAGCGACTCAGACCGTTCAACGCCGCGTCGAGTGGCCGGAACGATTTCGGTTCGCGAATTTCGATGAAGGGAATCTCGATCACCTCCGCGCCGCGTTGGCGCAGTTCGGCGGAGAGCGCGCCGGCTTGATGCTTGGCGCGGCCGACCAGCACCCGGATTCCTGCAAGTGGGAGGCCGCCTGTCGATTTTGCTTTCTTGCGCATGGTTAGAGTGGGCGGACAGAGCCTGCCCTGAGCTTGCCGAAGGGAGTGTCCGTCCCACATAAAAACTAGGTCGGATCTTTCTTCACTCCCAGGCCTTGCTCCCGCATCAGGCGGGAAACGCCTGAGATCGCCGTGTCTTCCGCCTTTCCAAGGGATGCGATCACATTCGCCTGCTCTTCCTTCGTGCGATTCTGGCTGAGCTTGAACTTGGCTTCGATTTTGCTGACAGCGATTTCGAATCCGACGATGTGGCTGAGCATGCGTTCGCGGTAGCTTTCAGTCAGGCTGGCCCATTGCTCAGCATAAGCGGGCTCGAAGGTTCCGATGAGTTGGTTAAGCACGCCCTGCAACTCTTCCGGGGACGCGAACGTACGAGCTTTGCCATAAACGTGCACCGCGCCGTAGTTCCAGGTGGGGACATTTTCGCGTGTGGTGTAGTTGGAAGCAGAGACGTAGGCATGCGGGCCGTGAAAAATTGTCAGGCACTTCGGATTTTGCTCGAGATAACGCCAGTGCGGGTTCGCTTTAGCGACGTGGCCGCGGAGGACCAGATGCTCCGCTGACTCGACCACGAACAGCGGCAGGTGCGTGGCGAACGGGGCGTCGTTCGAGGAAGCCGGAGTGGACGAGATCAGGATCGCGAAGGGATTCGCGCGCATGAACGCGATAGCATCGGCGTGATCAGGTACGCGGAAATGTTCAGGGATATACACGAATTTTCGTTCGCCCCTCCGGAGGGCTTGGTTCCGAAACGCTCGGTCGGTCCCAGGGCTTACGCCGTAGGCTTTACTCTTTCGCCGCTTCGCGGCTGGCCGGTTGCAACGGAAGCGCCGCCGAGAAGTTTGAGGTTCAGCGACCCGCCTGTGAACAGAATTTCTTCCAGAGCGGATTCCAGTTGCGGCAGTTGCAAGCGTCCGTCGGTTCCGCTCTGCAAATGGAATTGAGCGGCCCGGCGCATCAATTCCTTGATAAACGCGGCACTGGCTCCTTTCGTTCGGGTGACCGTCGTCTCGACCACGTCTGAGTCGAGGGCAAGTCCGCACGCATAAAGGCGAATGAGTTGCCTGCGACCATTGTCGTCGGGTAAAGGAAATTCGATGGCTTGATCAACGCGTCCAGGGCGCGACGACAGCGCCGATTCCAGGTGTTCGGGACGATTGGTTGTGAGCACGAAAAGGATTGCCGCGTCTTCGCGCAAGCCGTCCATTTCGTTCAGTAGCTTGTTGAGCAGGCTCTCTTCGCATGCGCCGCGCATGTCGTCGCGAGCGCGGGCGATCAGATCAACGTCCTCGATGACGACCATGGCCGGCTGCAGAAAACGCGCGAGCTGAAAATATTGATCCAGCAGCGCGACCTGCTCGGCGGTGATGAGTAGGGTGGTGTGGTCGGGCAACTGGCTGGCGAGATAGTGAATCGTGTGCGTCTTGCCGGTACCGGGCGGTCCATAGAAGAGTAGCCCCTTCTTAATGGGCATGCCGAGCTTGCGCAATTGCTCACGCTGCCGGATGAACTCGCTCACGTTGCGCTCCAGCAACTGCAAAGTTTTTTCCGGGAGGATTACCTCCTCGCGGCGAACGCTGCGCAACTTGTGGACGCGGACGTCGCCGCCGCCGCCGGAGTAGCGGTCGGTTTCTTCCAAAGAAATGACCTTGCCGCGGTACGACGCAGTGCGTTTCACCAAAGACTCGAGTTGGTCGAGAAGGTTGCGCGAGAGCTGCGCTCCCGGTTCACCCGGGGGGACTGCAATTTCCACATGGGTGCCATTCGACTGCATGACACGAACCGACGGGCTCATCAAAAGGGCAAACGGCAGGCTCTTCTGCTTGGCAAGCCAGAGTCCGTGGCGCAGACAACGCGCCGGCATGGCTTCGCCGACATCGACCTCAATGTGCTGCAACGGGGCAATTACGACCGGATAGTGATTGTTGCCCATCAAGTGGGCGATGGTCATGGTCTCGTGATGATACTGTGTATGGAGTCCCAGAAGCTGGGCACCGGGACGCTTCTCGAAAAGCTTTTCCATGGCAAGTTGCAGATCGACCCTGGCGGCGACGGGGAAGGTTCGACTGGCAGTGACCAAGTCCTGCAGACGCGTCTTGCGGAAGTGTCGTCTGAGCGACTGCTCCGCCAGCGGAAGAGTTTGCTTTTTTGGAGTCTTCATCGGTCTTCTCGTTTTTGAACACGGGGCCAGACAGAGCTTTATCTTAGCTCATGCGGGCTTCAGGGCTGTGGCAGGACGGCGAGGCCGCGGCCGTACACGGCTTCGAGGATTTTATCGCCGCCGCGTTTGAGCAGCGCCGCGCCGGCGTCTTTGCCGAGTTCTTCGGCGTCTTCGATCCTTCCATCGCGGGAGTCGCGGAGGAGTTTCGAGCCGTCGGGATCGGCGACGATGGATTCCAGATGCAGCTGGCCGCCTTTCATTTCCGCGAATGCGCCGATGGGGACTTGGCAACCGCCACCGAGGCGGTTGAGCACGGCGCGTTCGCAGGTGGTGGCCGCGCGGGCGTTGGCATCATTCAGGAAGGCGAGGAGCTCGCGCGTCTTGGCGTCGCCCAAGCGGATTTCGATGCCGAGCGCGCCTTGTCCGGCGGCGGGGCACATGATTTCCGCGGGGATGATCTGTTTTATTAACTCCGTTTTGCCGAGACGCTTCAGTCCGGCGGAGGCGAGGATAATGGCCGCGTATTCTCCCTGCTCGAGTTTGCGCAGGCGGGTGTCGACGTTGCCGCGCAGGGGATGAATGTCGAGGTCGGGGCGGACGGCTTTGAGCTGCGCCTGGCGGCGCAGGCTGCTGGTGCCGACGCGTGCGCCCTGGGGCAATTCCTGAAAGGTCGAATAGTGCCGCGAGCAGAAAGCGTCGCGCGGGTCTTCCCTTTTCGTGATAGCAGCGATTTCGAATCCCGGAGGAAGCTCGGTGGGCAAGTCTTTCAAGGAGTGGACAGCGAGATCGACGCGTCCGGCGGCGAGGGCCTCTTCGATTTCCTTGGTGAAAATTCCTTTGCCGAGGCCGCCTTTGGTCCCGACCATGGCGAGGGGGACGTCGGTAATTTTGTCGCCGGTGGTATGAATGATTTCAATTTCGACTTCGTGTCCGCGGGCGCGCAGCAGCGCGGAGATGTGGTCGGCCTGCCAGAGAGCGAGTTGCGAGCCGCGAGAGCCGATGCGGAGTTTAGACATGGCGGAAGGCCCGAGGCAGAAAGTTCCAGAAAAGCGAAAGGCGGCTGGTTAAGCCGCCTAAAGATGGTGCTGGACCACGCTTGAGAACCGAATAAAGAGTAGCACTTGATGAGGAGTCAATCAACGACGATTTGCGAGTTAAAGTTAGCACTCTAAATCTTTCTCCCACGAAATCGGTCGGAGTCCATGTTTTTTCAAGTACTTGTTGGCATTTTTAAAATGGCCGCAGCCGCGAAAGCTGTGGATTTGGCCATCACGCGAGCTGCGTGCGACCGAAAACCCCGACGGGTGCGATGCTTCCAGCACCAGATGTTTGTCTCCGATCAACGCGCGCTTTTTCTGAGCTCTGCGACCCCAGAGCAGAAAAGCGACTGGCTCGCGCTTTCCGCTGACGGCGCGGATTATGGCGTCGGTGAAGTCCTCCCAGCCTTGGCCCTCATGCGAGCGGGGTTGAGCCTCCCGCACGGTGAGCGTCGCGTTCAGCAGCAGTACCCCCTGCTTTGCCCACCCGGTCAGGTCTCCGTGGCTCGGCCGGATGCCGTACTCGGCTTTGATTTCTTCGTAAATATTTTCAAGGCTCAGTGGGATGCGTTTGCCCTTGGGAACCGAGAAGCAAAGGCCATGCGCTTGGCCGCCGTGATACGGATCCTGGCCCATAATCACTACTCTGACGTCATCAAACGGGGTTGAGTCGAGCGCGTTGAAAATTTTGGTGTCATCTGGATAGATCTTATGTCTCGCTTTCTCGCTCCGCAAAAACCGCTCGAGCCTCTGCAAGCACTTTTCCAGCTTCTCCATCTTGGACCGGTCGAACTCGCCGGCGATCATGGCGCGCCAATTTTTCTCAAGCCTGCTCGATAAGGTCGTCATAGCTGGGTGTAATGACATTGTCTTGCTGCACAGGGGAAAACTCCTCGCATTGCCGGCAGTACAAGCTCATAGGGGTCCTTCGACTGCGTCTGGCGATTCGCTTCGCTCTTCGTCAGACTCCGCTCAGGATGACAGGGATTGAGAGCGAGGCTCGAAGGCAAGGACCGTCGGTTCGAGCGTGGGAGCATCCGCCTGTCATTGTTGCTGCGGTCGCGCAGTCGCGCGGAAATGTGGTTGGCTTGCCAGAGCGCGAGTTGCGAGCCGCGGGAGCCGATGCGAAGTTTTGTCAGGTTGTGCAGCAGGTTCAATTTCCTCTCTCTACCGCTTCATTCTTACATCCTGATGAACGAAAAGACCACTCTCGCGACCGCGAAGATTCCTCCAACGATCATCAAGATGATTCCGATGACTTTGTTAATCCGTATCTGCCATTGCTCGTGTCGAACGTTTTCGAAGAGGAGCGGATGCCGGTATAGGTACCATCCTGCAAGTACAAAGACACAATCCCAGAGGATGAAAAGGACTGAGATCATTCGATCAGGCGGCGTTCATGGCCGCGTCCCCACTTCGTTTTTCTTCTCCGGGTCGGGCGTTTCTTTATTTTTCTCGTGCAGATTGAACAGGCGGCGAACGACGTCGACCACCGTCGTGGCCTCGGATTCTTTGGCCGCGGTCTTCAGCGTGGTGATGGGAGTGTGCATGACTTTGTTGATGATGCCGCGGGTTAGCGCTTCGATGGCAATCTCTTGCTCGGGAGTCAGCGTGCCCATGCGGCCGCGGACGCGGTCGATTTCGGCCTGGCGGATGGTTTCGAGGTGGTCTTGTAACGATACAATCGTCGGCACCACATCGAGCGTGTGCAGGCGGGCTTCGAAGCGTTCGACTTCGCTGGTGATGATGGCTTCGGCGAGTTCGGCTTCCTTGCTGCGGTCGGCGACGTGGCTGCTGACCGCCTGCTGCAGGTCGTCGATGTCGTAGGTGAAGATGCCGTCGAGCTTCGCCATCTCCGGCGAAACGTCGCGGGGGACGGCGATGTCGATGAAAAACATGGGCTTGTTCTTGCGGCGGGAGAGGAACTGTTCGCCATGTTCGCGGCGGAAAATGGCGTGGGGCGAGCCCGTCGAAGTGATGACGATGTCGGCGCGGTCGCAGCTGGAATAGAGATCGTCGAACTTGATGGCCTGGCCATTGAATTTCTGAGCCAGGCCGACGGCGCGTTCGTAAGTGCGGTTGGAAACGAAGATTGACGCGCAGCCGTGGGCCATCAGGTGGCGGGCGGCGAGTTCGCTCATCTTTCCGGCGCCGACGATGAAGACCGTCTTCCCTTCCAGCGTTCCGAAGATTTTCTTGGCGAGTTCGACGGCGACCGAGGCAATCGATACCGAGGATGATCCGACTGCGGTTTCGCTGCGCACGCGCTTGGCGACGGCGAAGGCGCGGCTGAAGAGCTGGTCGAGTTGTCCGCGAACCGCGCCGACGGCGCGGGCGGTGGCGTACGCTTCCTTCACTTGACCCAGGATCTGGGCTTCGCCGACCACCATTGAATCTAAACTTGAGGCCACGCGGAACAAGTGCCGTACGGCATCCTTTTCGCGAAACTCGTAGAGATGGGAATCCAGTTCATCGGCGGTCAGATGAAAATGATCGTGCAGGAATCCGCGCAGATCGGCGGAGCCGTTGGTGGTGTGGGCGATGATTTCCACGCGGTTGCAGGTGGAGATGACCATGCCCTCTTCGATTCCCGGATAGGCGGTGAGATCGCGGCAGGTATCGGGCAGGCGCGACTCGGGGATCGCCAGCCGCTCGCGGACTTCGAGCGGCGCGCTCTTGTGATTCACGCCAATGAGCTGGAATCTCATGAGGCCCCAAACCTGTGAATCGCGGAAAAATAATTCGCGGCCCAGGCGGCCAGCGCGGCGGCAAAGGCGAAAGTCGCGAGGAACGCGGCACGGCGGCCGCGCCATCCCGAGTTCCAGCGGGTGAAAACCATCACCATGTACACGGCCCACATCAGCACCGACAAAAGAATTTTCGGGTCGAGAAAGTTGAGATGCCCGTAGGTGGAGATGGCAACAACAGATCCGGTCAACAATCCCAGGGTCATGAACGGGAAGCCGAGCAGCAGCGAGCGGTAGCCGATCTGGTCGATGACTTCGAGCGCGGGCAGGAACGAGATCAGGCTGGTGGATTTCTTGGCCTTCAGGCGGCGCTCCTGCAAAAGATAGAGCAGGCTGGCGCCGAAGCTCACCAGCAAGGCGGCGTATCCGATAAAAATCAGAAAGATGTGGGCGGCCAGCCAGCCTTTGCTCGAAACATACTGGGTGAGCAGCACGGGTTGCTCATCGGCGGCGGCGATGAACGTCAGGAAAAACACCACGGGAAAGACGACCACGCCGGGTGCCGTGGTCTGATAAATCGCATAGATGAGCATGAAGAAGGCCATCGAGAGAAAGGCCAGCAGCGATTCCGCGTTGTGCACCGACGTCCAGACGACGTGTCCCGTAAGAAAAAGTTCGGTGAGGGAGACGAAGTGGAAGACCATCCCCAGACTGGCGGCGTGCAGGGCGACGCGGCTGAACAAATCACTGGTGCGGCGGAGCGCCACGAAGGCGTAGACCAGCCCGATGAAGTAGCACGCCAGCGCGAATCGCAGCCACAGCAGAGACATAAGCCCTATCCGTTGCGGAATCCCATGAGTCTAAACTAAATCGCGGGTCTAACCTAAATCGCGGGTCCGGTCGGTATTCCTCTCCTACCGTGAATATCTTCGTATACGGGCGGGGTGCGGGAAGTAAAGGGGGTCACAGGAGGTTGTGACGCGCGTCACAGGGAGCCTGAGGCTTTCGGATAGTGAAGGCAAAGGCCTAACCACGGAGGACACAGAGGTGCCACAGAGGATTTCCCCTGTGCAACCTCTGTGTCCTCTGTGGTAAATGCCTTTGCTCTATTGTTTCGCGGTCAGCTGCCGGATCAGGTCGACTTCGGCCTGGCGGTAGGGTTTGCCGTCGGGGTGCAGCACTTCGTGGAACCAAACCGGCGGCTGGTTCTTGACGTAGGGGTGGTCCCACGATTCCCACGGGTAGTAGGTTTGGGTTTTGCCGGCGACGAAACCCCAGTTGATGGCGCCGACTTGCTCCTGTTTAGCGATGGGCAGGATAGTGTCGAAGGTGCTGCCGACGGAGCGCGCCATGAATTCGGTGCAGATGACGGGGCGATGAAATCTTCGCAGCCACGCGATTTCGCTCTTGAACGATTCCGGCCAGCTGTAGTTGTGGAAGGTGATGACGTCGGACTCGCGCAGCTGAATGCGTTCGAGCTCGTCCTGGGCGGATTCATCGCGGGAGATATCGACCTCGTAGACGCCGCTGGTGAGCGGCTGCGTCGGATTCATCTCGCGGGCCCAGGCGAAAACCTGCGGCAAAAGTTCGGCGACGCGGGCAATTTTGAGTTCGTTTTTTAGTTCCGTCTTCGGATAGTTGCCGGTCTGATCCGAGCCGGGCTCGTTCCAGACGTCCCAGCCGAGGATGCGGTCGTCTTTGGCAAACGCACCGACGACTCCCTGCACATACACTTTCAGGCGCGGATATTGGCGGGGATCGGAGAGCGCCTTCGCGCCGGGGCCTGTACCCAGCCGGAGTTATGCACGCCGGGAATGGGGGCGTGCTGCGGGCCGAGCTGCGGTGCAGGGTCCCAGCAGGAATCGAAAAGCACGAACAGCGGGCTGATGTGATGGCGCGACGCGATGGTCAGGAACTGGTCGATGCGTTTTCGAAAGCCGGGCGCGTCTTGCTGCCAGAGCAGATCGTGGAGAAAAACGCGCATGGTGTTCATCCTCATGGCTTCGGCCCAGCTGAGTTCTTTGTCGATCTGGGCGGGATCGAAGCTTGACTCCTGCCACATCTCGAGTTCGTTGATGGCCGACTTGGGGATGTAGTTGCTTCCGACCAGCCACGGCTGGTGGGCGTACCAGTCATTGGCTTGCTGCTCGGACCAACGCGGGGTTTGAGAGAAGGCACTTGAGCACACAGCCACAGCAAACAGGATTGAGACGAGGGATGAGAAGAGTCTTTTCATGGGCAGAAGTCCGCGTTCCTTTATATTCCCGCACTTCGGGCTTATCAAATGCAGGCTCGGCTGCAGGCTCGGCAATTTCCATAAATTCTCGCCGAAATTGGCGAATTCGTGGTAGTTTCATGGCGCGAAATCTGGCGGAGCGGGAGGGTCGTATGCGGTATACGGCAATCGTACTGGTGCTGGCCTGCGTGGTTGCGACTGTCCGGGCACAGGAAAAGACGGAGACCGGTCCGAGCAATGAGAAGGCCCAGAAGACCTACAAGGAAGGAATGGAGTACCTGCACGAGCGCCGGACCGATGCAGCCCTGGACAGCTTCAAGAAGGCGGACAAGCAGGACGACGGACATTGCCTGGCCTGCCAGCAGAAGATGATCAAGTACGGCATCGAGCTGAGAGAGTGGAAGGTCGCCGAGGCCGCGGCGGAGGAGATGGTGGCGCAGGCGCAGAGCCCGAAGAACATCGCGCTGGCGCACTACCAGTTTGGTTCCCTGCTGACGCAGGAAGGCAGGGACAAGCACAAGGACGAACTGTTCACGCGCGCCCACGAGGAGATGCTGAAGGCGCTGGCTGGGAGCGTGAAGTTTCCCGCGGCGATCTACGCGGATGGCCTGGTGCTGGCCCAGTTGAAGCAGGATGACGCAGCCAAGGCGCGGTTTGAGGAGTTTGTGAAACTGAAACCGGAAGATGATCCGGACCGGCAGCGGGCGCTGCGCTACATCAGCCAGCCCGAACTGGCGCGGGCGCGGATGGCGCCTCCATTTGCGATCACGACCATTGACGGTCAGCGGGTTTCGATGGACGATCTGACTGGAAAGGTCGTGCTGCTGGACTTCTGGGCGACCTGGTGCGGGCCCTGCCGCGAAGCCCTGCCACATATGAAAGAGATTGCAAAGAAGTTCCAGGGGCAGCCGCTGGTGGTGCTCAGCATCAGCCTTGACGGCGATGAGCAGAAGTGGAAAGAGTTCATCGCGAAGAACGAAATGACGTGGCTGCAATATCGCGACGGCGGCTTTACCGGGTCGATTTCGAAATCATTTGGCGTGGAGGCAATTCCGCACACCTTCACCATCGACGCCGACGGCGTGCTGCAGGATGAACACATCGGCGACGCCTCGATCGAAGGAAAACTCAAGAAACTGGTGAGCCGGGCGCGGGAGATGCAGGCGACGAGGCCAGCGCAGTAAGACGATTAGCCCGTTTTCAGGATACAGGACCTGTCACCACACCGACATGTCATCCCGAGCGAAGCGAGGGATCTGGGTTTGTGCCTGTGCGACCAACGCTCCCGGCGCAGGCAACCTCCCAGATCCCTCGCTTGCGCTCGGGATGACAAATTTTCCTACTCGACGCCCAGGGTGGCGAGCGATTCCTCAAGACCAGCAGAATTCATGCTCAGGCGCCGGCCGTTTGTCTTTACGTCTTCGATTTCGTCAAAGGCGCGGAAGAGGCGGAGTTTGACTGCGCCGTATTGTTCGGCGTCGGTTAATGAACGGCCGTGGGCGGTGCTCCAGGCGTCGCGCGTCGCGTCGGGGAGGAAGATGCTCACGGCATACGTCAGCTTGCGGTCGGAGGTGACGTCGAAGATGAATTCCGTGGCGGGCGCTTCCGGATCATCGGCGAGCGCGGGACGTTTGCCGACATAGTAGTACTGGTAAACGTAGCCCTGGGCGCCGGTGTAGGTCTTCAGGCGGCGGAGAGGCGGATGGGCGGACGTATTCGCAGACATGCGGACATTATGCAACGAGGACTGGACGTTTGTCGTCGGCGTCGTCCAGCGAGTGCTAATTTTGACTTTCTCCGCGAACTAGGCGGCCAACGTTCTGGTTACGACTTGTCATCCCGAGTGAAGCGAGGGACCTGGGTTTCCTGCCTGTACCGACGCTACCGGTGGTACGGGCAAACACCGAGGTCCCTCGCGTTGCTCGGGATGACAAGGCGTAAAAGAGCCCTTGACCGCCGAGGACGCAGAGACCCGCCGCAGAGTTCGCTGAGGAATCAAATTGAGCCACTCTGTCGGGCGGTTCATGCCCCGTCAGCTGGCGGCGGAGACCTAACCAACGTCACTCATTCTCCCGCGGTCTTCCGCCGATAGTCCAACGCAGGAGAGTTCTGCATGTTGCTGCAATGGTTCTGGATTCCGCTGGGCGTGCTGGCCGTAGTGGTCATCTACCAGCAGTTGCGGATTTACCAGATCCATCGCGAAGCGAAGAAGCATGAAGAACTGTTCCAGATCGTCACCGAGAACGCCGCCGACATGATTGCCTTGGTCGATGTGAAGGGGCGGCGGCTGTACAACAGTCCGGCGTACAAGCGAATTCTGGGTTACTCGGCGGCGGAGTTGGGCGAGACTTCGGCGTTCGAGCAGATTCATCTCGACGATCGCTTCCGGGTTCTGGAGGCGGCACGCGAGGCGCGTGAAACTGGGGTCGGGAAACGTCTGGAATACCGGGTCAAACACAAGGATGGCAGCTGGCGGGTGCTGGAATCGCTGGCCAACGCGGTTCGCGACGATAAGGGACAAGTCGCGAAGCTGGTGATTGTGAATCGCGACATCACCGAGCGGAAGCGGGCGCAAGAGCAATTGGAACACAACCTGTTTCACGATCCGCTGACCGGGCTACCCAACCGGCGCCAGTTTCTCGAGCGTCTGCAAACTTCCTTCGCGCAAGCGCGCGGCGATGCGGGACGTCCCTACACCCTGCTGCTGGCGAACGTGGATCATTTCAAAGTGTTCAACGAAAGCATGGGCACGGTCGCCGGCGATCACGTGCTGCTGGAAATCAGCCGCCGCCTGACCGCGCGGCTACGGCAGGAAGACGCGATCCCGCGGCGCGATGGCGGTGGAGTGGCGACAGAGGTAATCCTGTTCCGGCTGGGCGGAGACGAATTCACCATCCTGCTGGGCGGGGTGGGCGATCCCAGCGATGCGCTGCGAGTGGCTAAGAAGATGCAGGAAGCAGTGGCGGCGCCTTTTACCGTCGAGTCGCGCGAGATGCGGGTTTCGGTGAGCATTGGCATCGCCTTGAGCACGAAGGAACACGAGCGTCCCGAAGATGTGTTGAAGGATGCCGATGTCGCGCTGCGCCGCGCCAAGGCGCTGGGAGGGTCGCGTTGCGAAGTACTTGATGAGGGCATGCACAGCCGCGCCGTCGGCCGGCTGCGGCTGGAAGCGGATTTGCGCGCGGCGCTCACCGGGCAGCAGTTCCGCGTGCACTATCAGCCGGTCGTGGAACTGGCTACGCGGCGCATCGTGAGTTTCGAAGCGTTGTTGCGCTGGCAGCATCCCACGCAAGGACTGATTTCTCCTTACCGATTCATCGAAGCGGCTGAGGACACGGGAATCCTGGTCTCGATCGGGCACTGGTTGCTGCTGCAGGCTTGCGGACAATTGCGCGATTGGGAAGCTGCCCGGCTGTCGGACGAGCCGATTAATATCACAGTGAACATATCGGCGCGGCAGTTTGCCGACGCCCGGCTGCTCAACGACATTCAGCAGACGCTCAAGGAAACCGGGATCAACCCGGCGCGGCTGCAACTGGAAATGACCGAGACGGTCGCGGCTGTGGATCCTAAGCTGACGATCACCGTGCTCTCCCACCTGAAACATCTGGGGATTGGAGTGATCCTGGATAACTTCGGCACCGGAGCAACTTCACTGCGCGGGCTGAGGCAGTTCCCTCTGGACGCGCTCAAAATCGACGGGTCGCTGGTGCGGGAGATGCAGACCGACTTGGCCTCCGGCGACATTGTGGAGCTGATCACGGGCCTGGCTCGCAAAATGAACCTGAAATCGATTGCGGAAGGCATCGAGACCGCCCGGCAGGTGGAGAAGTTGCTCGAACTGGGATGCCAGTACGGGCAAGGCCACTATTTCTCTCAGGCAATGGACGCGAAAGCGGCGCAGGAGTTCGTACGGGCGCAGGGGGCGACGGTGCGGGCTCGGGCGGCGGCGAAGTAGGGGTGCGTTCGGTACAGCGCTAAGAACCAGTTTAAGAACCAAAAACAAAGTCAAAGAGCGACGGACAAGGCCTGTCCTGAGCGAAGCCGAAGGGAGTGTCCGTCCCACATAAAACCTAGCGTGCGCCGTTTCCGGGGGAGACTACTCTGCCGTATTCCGTGGCGCGGCTTAGGCGGTCGAACATGCGCCAGGCTTCGAGCGAGATCTGGCTGATGGCTTCCTCGCCGTCGCGTTCATTGCGCAGGAACGACGTCATGACGCAGATAACATATGGGCAGCCTTCGACGAAGACGATGCCGGAGTCGTTGCGGACAGCTTCCAGCGCGCCGGGCTTGTTGGCGATCTTTATTTCAGCGGGCAGGTCGCGGGGAATCCAGGAATTCTTGTTCGTGCTCAGCATTTTAAAAAAGTCGGCGGTGGATTCTTTGTTGAGGACCTTGCCGTGATAGATGGCGTCGAGCAGGATCATCATTTCATGCGGGGACGAGATATTCTCGCGGCCTTCCTTCGCGGCTTGCAGGTCCATCATTTTGCGGCGCAGACGAGTGTGGGTCAGGCCGAGCGCGTCGAGCATGGCGTTGACGTTCGGCATGCCAACGCGGTCGATGAGAACGTTCGTGGCGGAATTGTCGCTGACAGCAACCATCATCGTCGCCAGGTCGCGCAGGGTGATGCGCGTCACGCCGGGTGTGAGTCCGTTCAAGATGTCGCTGTCGGGGACCAGATCGGACGCTTGCACGGTATATAAATCGGTGAGCTTGAGCTTGCCCTGCTCCGCCTGCAGGTAGAGATTGGCGAGCACCGTGATCTTGATGGAGCTGGCCTGGGCGAAGACTTCGTCCTCGTGCAGGAAATAGTGGTCGCCGGTGGTGAGGTCTTCGATAGCGACTCCCATGACGCCGTCGAGGTTCTGGTCGACTTGCTGAATGCTGGCCTCCAGTTTTTGCCACAGGGCTTTTTGTTTACCGGAGGACGGCGGGGCATTCTGGGCGAGGCATGCGCTAACAAGAAGTGCGCAGCAGAACAAACGTTTCACGGGGTCTCCTGACGGCAGGAATTGTAGCAGCAGTGAAAGCTGCTGGGCAGGGTGCGGTTATTTCGTAACTGGCTGTTTGAGTGATTACTGTAATCGCTGTTCTGGACAGTTATCCTGGCCGGTGGGATCATTGTAGGCGCGCAGCAGGATAATCGCCGACGAGTTCCACCTGGGCTAAGCGTCGTATGCCTATTGAGAAGAGAAAGAACCTCTTAGTTCCACTAAACAATCCGCGCCCCCCTACCCTGCTGGCTCAAATCGTTGTCGCCATTTTGCGCCCGCCTCTACTGGTACTCGGCTTTGTGTTTGGCAATCTCTACAAGCTTTGTTTCGGCTGGCTCGACAAACGCATAGCGAGACAGAATGAGCGGCGTTTTGCCGAAGATGTCCGTACATATCTGGCATTCTTATTCTCGGAGCATCGGGCACAGGTCATTCCGAACGAAGGAGTTCCCTTCCCGCCCCGCTTCGATGGGGCTTATGTCACGGTCGCTGTCGGGAATCTGCGCTTAAGGTTTGTGCGGGGTCGCGGCGACTTCTCAGTCAGTGTCGCTTCAGCTTTTGCTCCGAACGACTGGGAAGACTTTCAATTGATTGCTGACGGCATAGGTCAGTGGGATGGGTCCAAACCCGGACCCCGATACTACACTCTGGAAACTTTTGAACCCGTTCTCAGGTCTCGACTGGAACGCTTAGACGAAAGGTTGTCGAAAGATCATTTCGAGACAACTCTGAATAACGCAGTGAAGATTCATAACGACAGCGTTGACGAATACGCGGCAACGCTCCAACAATCGGGGATCAATCCAAAGCTCAACTGACACGCCACTAGATTCCGATCTCCATCTGCTTGGCGTGACTTTCAGCAACCCCAGCCGGGCTTTGCCCGGCCCTTAAGCTCCGCTCAGGGCAAGCTAGCCGAGTGCCGCTTTCCCAACATACATCTAATTATCACATGAACCTGCATTGCCAATTCTAATGTTAAGCTTCAGCCTTCGATTCTTGCCTCTCGCAATTGTTTTACCGCGGTTTCGGAGCTGACGGGGGAATAATACACTTCCTTGAACGTATACGACCGCGCCTTGGAGGCGATGACCGGAAGAATCTCGATGTGCCAGTGGTAGTCGTCATCGATGGTCTTCCAGTAGCCGAGATTCTTTGAAGGATGCAGGCTGCTGGGCGAGGTGTGCAGGACGAGATGAAAATCTTCCGTGATGGAACGCACCCGTTGTAATGTCCGGCGCAGAAGGGCGGCAAGGTTGGTGCGCAAGCCTGGGCGGTTCAATCCGGCGCGTTCGAAAGAGGATTCGTGGTAGCGCGGCAGGATCCAGGTTTCGTAGGGCACGCGCGGGGCGTAGGGACAAAGCGCGAGATAGTCGCCGCGAACCTCGAGCACGCGCTGGGCCTGACGCTCTTCCTGCTGCAGGATGTCGCAGAAAACGCAGCGCTCTTTGCTGACGAAATATTCGCGGCCAGCGCGTAACTCGTAAAGCACGCGGCGGGGGACGAACATGGTCGCCGTGATCTGTGACGTCGGATGACTGAATTCCTGTCCGGCATTTTTGCCGTAGTCCTTGAACAGGCTGATGTACTTAATGCGGGGATCGCGCTTGAGGTCGAGGATGCGCTCGGCGGCCACGCGAAGAAAATGCGCGATCTCATCGTCGCTGGCATTCCACAGATGGCGGTCGTGGCGCGGGTTCTCGACCAGAACCTCGTGAGCGCCGACGGATTGCATGCGGTCATAAATGCCGTCGCCGCGCCGGTCGGGTTCGCCTTCAATGCGGTACAGCGGCGTGGGATGGACGACCGCGCGCGCCGACCAGGCGACACCAGGCGCGTTGGGGGACTTCGCGATCATGTGCAGCGGAGCGGCGGCGCCCTCGCAAAAACGGCAAGGCGCTTCCGGACGCGATCCAGATTCGGCGGGGTCGTCGCCGGTCATGACCCAGGAACGGGTGATGGGATCCTTGCGGAGTTCCATAGTTGACTACCAGGGGGAAGGAGAACACCGGGAGAGAAGCGGAGTCAACTGCGATTTCCTGCGGTAATTTTCTTCTGTCCGATGAGAAATGCCGCAGAAGACGAAGGGCGCGCTTTGTTATAATCCGCGTTATAATCCGCCCCAAGCCCGCCTGATGACCGAGCTCACGACTGAGCCCATGACCGAGCCGTCCACTCCGCTGATGCGGCAGTATGCCGCGGTCAAGAAAGAACATCCCACCGCGCTTTTATTTTTTCGCCTGGGCGATTTCTACGAACTGTTTTTCGACGACGCGATTGTGGCGGCGAAAGAGCTGCAGATCACACTCACCTCGCGCAATAAAGAAAAAGGAATCGCGGTGCCCATGTGCGGCGTGCCCTATCACGCGGCGGAGGGATACATCGGCAAGCTGATTCGCAGGGGATTCAAGGTTGCGATCTGCGAGCAGATGGAAGCTCCCAGCGCGGCGAAGAAACTGGTGCGGCGGGAAGTGACCCGCGTGGTGACGCCTGGGACGGCGGCCGATTCGTCGCTGGGGTCGGAGGAAAATAATTTTCTGGCGGCGCTGGCGCAGGTGACTGATCGCACGGGAGAAGTTCGCGTCGGATTCGCAGCTTTGGACTTGTCTACGGGAGAGTTTCGGGCTACAGAGTTTTCGGGTGAGGGCGCACTGCGGCGGGTGCAGGAAGAACTAGAGCAGTTGCGTCCGAAAGAATTGTTGTATGGGTCGACGGCGCCGTTGTTTGAGAGTACGGGCACCCGCGGGGAGAGCGAGCCTAGCTTGGCCCGGCCAGATAGAGGGCGGCTGTCCCCGCATAACCCTATGCCGCGGGTGGCGGGCGCGACTTGCACGGAGACTCCGCTCGACGATTGGATTTTTGCGCCGGATCATGCGCTCCCGTTGCTGGAGAATCATTTTGGCGTGCTGTCGCTCGAGGGCTTTGGGCTGGCGGGTAGAACCGCGGCAGCTTCTGCGGCGGGGGCGGTCCTCTATTACGTGCGGTCGACGCAGCGTGGATCGCTCGATCACGTGGACCGCATCGGATGGTATGAGCGGCAGAGTTGTCTAGTGCTGGATGCGGTCACGGTGCGCAATCTGGAGTTGATTGAGCCGCTGTTTGCGGGCGCGGATGCGGGCGTGACTTTGTTTCGGTCGATGGATGCCGCGGTCACGCCCATGGGCAAGCGCTTGCTGCGGGCATGGCTGCTGCGGCCGTCGCTGGATTTGAACGAAATTCAGGCTCGTCTTGACGCAGTGGAAGCCGGCGTGAAGGAGACCGTCGCGCGCGAAGAACTACGGCGGGCGCTCGATGGTGTGCTCGATCTCGAACGACTGCTGAGCCGGGTCACACTGGAGACGGCGAATCCGCGGGACGTGCTCGCGCTGGCGGCGTCGCTGGGGAAAATTCCCGGCATCAAGTCGGCGCTGGCGCGATTGGCTGCGGAACGATTGAAGACGCTGCACGGATCGCTGGGCGATCTGGGAGATGTCCGCGAGCGCATTGAGAAGACCATCGTGGCGGAGCCGCCTTTGAGTTTTGCGGATGGCGGAGTGATTTCCGCGGGCGTGGATCGCGACCTGGATGAACTGCGCGAACTCTCCCGCAACAGCAAGCAGGTACTGGCGCAGATCGAGCAGCGGGAGCGGGGGCGCACCGGAATCTCGTCTCTGAAGGTGAAGTTCAATTCCATTTTTGGCTACTACATTGAGGTTTCGAAGGCGAACCTGCACCTGGTTCCGCAGGATTATGACCGGAAGCAGACGCTGGTCGGGGCCGAGCGCTTCACCACGCCGGAGTTGAAGGAGTACGAGGTCAAGATTCTCGACGCGCAGGAAAAGATTGTCGAGATCGAGCGGCGGCTGTTTACCGAGTTACGCACGGCGATCGCGGGTGAGGCCAAGAGAATTCAGCAGGCGGCTCTGGCGGTGGCGGAAGTGGATGTACTGGCGTCGCTGGCGCACATCGCAACGTTGCGCAATTACTGCCGGCCGAGTTTTGTGGAATCTGCCGAGAGCAGCGAGATTGAGATCGTCGAAGGCCGGCATCCCGTGATTGAACAGCAGGAGATGGCCGGCGGCAGCGAGCGCTTCGTCCCCAACGACCTTTACTTGAACGGCACGACGCACAACATCATGCTGCTGACCGGGCCGAACATGGGCGGCAAATCGACGTATCTGCGGCAGACGGCGCTGATCGTAATTCTGGCGCAGATGGGGTCGTTCGTGCCGGCGCGATCGGCGCGGTTGACGGTGGTCGATCGCGTATTCACACGAATTGGGGCCAGCGACAATCTTGCGCGCGGGCGCTCGACGTTCATGGTCGAGATGACGGAGACGGCGGCGATTCTGCATACGGCGACCGCGCGGTCGCTCATCTTACTGGATGAAGTTGGGCGCGGGACGTCTACCTATGACGGACTCGCGATTGCCTGGGCCGCGGTGGAATATTTGCACTCGCGGGTCCGGGCCAAGACTTTGTTCGCTACGCACTATTTTGAGCTGACGGAATTGGCCGAGCAACTTTCTGGCGTGAAGAATTATCACGTTTCGGTGAAAGAGACCGGCGGCGGGATTGCATTCCTGCGCAAGGTTGAGCCCGGGGCGGCGGATCGCAGTTACGGCATCGAAGTTGCCAAACTGGCGGGACTGCCGAATGAAGTTGTGTTGCGGGCGCGAGAGGTTCTGGCCGAGCATGAATTTGCGGAGGCGCAGGCGACGGCGCATCTTTCGCCAGGGGCATCGCCTCCGCCGACGCAGTTGACGATTTTTACGCCGCTGTCGCAGCCGGTGCTGGAGCGCTTGCGGGAAGTGGATTTGAACCGGCTGACGCCGCTGGAGGCTTTGAATTTGCTGGCGGAATTGAAAAAAGAAATTTAACCACAGGGTACACAGAGGAACACGGAGTAATTCTTTTTCTGATAATGACGCGCCTACGAAAGCCTCGGGAGATCGAAACGCTCGGACAACTCTTGATCGTGGGTTTCGAGGGCACAGAGATTTCGCCGCGCCTCACTTCCCTGCTCACGCGACTGCAGCCCGCCGGGGTCATTCTTTTTGCCCGCAACATCAAGAATGCGGAGCAGACATGGCTGTTGCTGCGCGAGTGTCAGAAACTTGTTGCTACGCCGTTGTTCACCTGTGTCGATCTTGAGGGCGGGGACGTGGACCGCTTTCGCGATGCGCTGGGGGCGGCACCCTCGGCGGCGGAGGTCTTCGCGACCGGCGACCGCATGCTTTATCGCAAGCATGGACAAATCATCGGTGAAAATTGCCGGGCGTTAGGGTTCAACGTGGACTTCGCGCCGGTGCTTGATCTGGCGTTTGAGGCTTCGCGCAGCGTGCTGGGATCGCGGGCGGTGTCGGCCGACCCGCGGGAGGTGGTCATCTACGCGCGTGAATTTCTTCCGGGGCTGCGGGCTGCAAAGGTGATGGGATGCGGCAAGCATTTTCCCGGACTCGGCGAGGGCAAGCTGGACAGCCATCACGAACTGCCGGTGATTGAAAAATCGCTGAAGAGGATTTGGGCGGAGGATCTGGTTCCCTACCGGACGCTGCGTCGAGAACTGCCGATGGTGATGATTTCGCACGCGGCCTATCCGCAGGTCACCCGGGAAAAAACTCCGGCGTCTTTATCGAAAGTGTGGATCACCGACATTCTGCGCAAGCGCATTGGGTACCGGAATTTGATTGTGTCAGATGATTTGGAGATGGGCGGGGTGCTCGCGGCGGCGCCGGTCGGCGATGCAGCGGTTGAGTTTCTGCGCGCGGGCGGCGATTTGTGTTTGATCTGCCATCGGGAGGATTTCATTCTTCAGGCGTACGAAGCGTTGACGAAAGCGGTGGAGCGAGATTCGAAATTCGCGCGGCGCGTAGCGGAAGCAACTCAGCGGGTGGCCGCGTTTAAGAAGAAATCGGCGAAGATGCTGCACGCGGGCAAGAGTGCCCGCGCCACACGGGCTCCGTCGACGGCGATGGTGGAGAAATTGTCGCGGCGGTTGTGGGAATTTGGGGAGCAGGTGCGGCTGGAGCCGTTCAGTCGTCAGGCGGACCGGCGGGCGCGCCGATGAGCAAGCGCTCTCAAACCATGATTGTGGCCGGGGTGATGAGCGGGACTTCGGCGGACGGAATCAATGTCGCGCTGGTGCGAGTGGGCGAGGCGCAGGGCTCGCGCAAGGGGTCAGGCGCGACTTCCGGCAGTCCCGGGCGGGGGCGCCCGCGCCACATAATCAAACTTCTGGGGCATGCGGAATATTCTTATCCTGCCAAAGTTCGCGCGGCAGTGCTGGCGGCGATGAATGCGACTCGAGCTTCCGTCGCGGATCTGGCGCGGCTGAATTTTGTTTTGGGTGAGTTGTACGCAGAAGCGGTACTGGCGACGCAGCGGCAATTTCGGGTAAAGGCGGACCTGGTCGGGTGCCATGGGCAGACTCTCTACCATCAGGGCGAGGCGCAGCCGTTTCTGGGACGCAAAGTGGCTGCAACCTGGCAGACGGGCGAAGGTGCGGTCATCGCGGCACGCGTGGGCGTGCCTGTGGTTTCGGATTTTCGTCCCGCGGACCTGGCGGCCGGTGGCAAAGGAGCCCCGTTGGTTCCTTACCTGGATTACTTATTGTTTCGTGATGCAAAGATCGGGCGCATTGTGCAGAACATCGGGGGGATCGCGAATCTCACGGCGATTCCCGCGGGCGCCCATGCCAGCGACGTGTTCGCCTTCGACACGGGACCAGGGAACATGGTCATCGACGCGGTGACTGAAGCGCTGTTTGGCCGGGCGTTTGATCGCGGCGGAAAGATTGCCGCGTCTGGGAAGGTGCTGGAATCGGTAATTGAGCAAACTCTGCGAAGCAAATTCTTCCGCGGGCTACCTCCCAAGACGGCGGGTCGCGAGGAATTTGGACGTGAATTTGTGCGGGAGTTTTTGCGGCGCTGCGGGCGCGCTCGCAAGCAAGATGTGGTGGCGACGGCCACTGCGCTGACGGCGCGGTCGATCGCGGACGCGGTGCGGCGGTTCGTGATTTTGAAATCAGGAACGGTTGCGAAGAATTCTTTTGGCGAGATGATTCTTTCCGGCGGCGGCGCCCGGAACGCAACATTGGTCGGCATGCTCGGGGAACAACTCGCGCCGCTGGGCGTGATCCTGCGATTCTCCGACGAATTCGGATTACCTTCGGAGGCGAAAGAAGCCGTGGCCTTTGCCGTGCTGGCTTATGAAACCTGGAACCAGCGGACTTCGAACCTGCCTTCCGCCACTGGCGCGAAACGAGGCGCGGTGCTGGGGAAGATTTCGTATGCGTGAGGTCCGATGTGGCTTCGGCGCACTGCTCTGCTTCGGCGCCATCTTGTTGCTGCTATCCTGCTCGGCGAAACCCGATCCCAACACGCTGGTCATGATCATCGAGTCGAGTCCCACAAATCTTGATCCGCGGGTGGGAATTGACGCGTACTCGGAGAGGATCGACAACCTGCTTTTCGATGACCTGCTGTCGCGCGGGGACGATTTGAATGTGGCTCCTGGCCTGGCCGAGCGCTGGGAGATACCCGATCCGCTCACCTATGTTTTTCATCTTCACCATGGCGTGAAGTTTCACGACGGCCGCCCGCTCACTTCCCGCGACGTGAAGTGGACGCTGGATTCGCTGCTGCAGGGGCAGATTCGCACTACCAAGACAGCGGCCTACCACTTTGTCGATCACGTCGATGCGCCGGATGATTTCACGGTTATTTTTCACCTGAAGGAAGCCGATGCGGCACTGCTGTGGAATCTGTCCGATGGAGCGATGGGCATTGTGCCGTACGGTAGCGGCGATGAGATGACGTTCCATCCCATCGGCTCGGGGCCCTTCAAGTTTGTCAGCGCGGAAACCGACCGCGACGTCGTGGTCGAACGCAACGACGAGTACTGGGGCGAAAAGGCCAACCTGGCGCGGGTGCGGTTTGCCGTGGTGCCGGACGCGACGACCGAGGCTCTCGAATTGCGCAAGGGCAGTGCCGATGTCGCGATTAATGCCGCATACTCACCTGACACGGTAATCACGCTGCAGCGCGAGCCGCACCTTGCCGTCGAGCGCGGGGACGGCACGCGGTTGGCCTATCTCGCGTTCAACTTACGCGATCCAATTCTGAAAGATGCGCGGGTGCGGCAGGCGATTGCGTACGCGCTCGACCGCCGCCCGATGATCGATTACCTGTGGCGGGGGCAGGCCCGGCCGGCGCGCAGCATTCTTCCCCAGCAGAGTTGGGCTTACAACGGCGATGTTCCGCCATACGATCACGATCCAGCGCACGCGATGCAATTGCTCGACGCCGCGGGATATCCGGCGGTAAACGGAGTGCGTTTCCACATCACCATGAAGACTTCCACCGACGATAATACCCGTCTGATGGTAGCGGTCATGCAGCAGCAGTTGCGGGCAGTGGGGATTGTGCTCGACATCCGCAGCTTCGAGTTCGCCACTTTTTTCGCGGACGTGACCCATGGAGCGTTTCAGATGTACGGGCTGCGCTGGATCGGGGGCAACGAAGATCCGGACATTTTTTCTTTGTGTTTCAGTTCGTCAAGGTTTCCGCCGAACGGCGCGAACCGCGGGTTTTATTCGAATCCCAAAGTCGATGCGCTGATCGACCAGGCCCGTCATGAAGTCGATCCCAAGCTGCGCAAGCCGCTGTATGCCGAGGTGCAGCGCATGATCGCTGACGACGTGCCTTACATCAATCTGTTTTATCTCGACAATGTTCTGGTGCACACGCGGCGGGTGCGGAATTTAAAATTGAATCCGGCGGGAAATTATGATTTCCTGCGGACCGCGGAACTTGCGCCCCCGAACTGATGTGAAACCTCCGCAAGACCTGAGATTGGAGTCCAGATGAAACATCAACGACAGTGGTCGACCGTCGCCGCCGCAGTGGTATTTGTGGCCAACTTCGCACCGAATGTCTGGTGCTCAGACAAGAAGGCCGTGCTGGAGGAAGTAAATCGAAAATACTACAGCCTGAAAGCGAATGGGTTCACTGAGCTCAGCTGCCAAGTGGTGCCAGATTTCGAAACGTTTTACAAAAACATAAATATGGACGCGGCCGCGAGAGACCGAGTTTTGGCGACCTCGAAGAAGATTAGTTTTCAGGTAGTGGTGGGACCAAGCGGCGCTGCCTCGATTTCTCATCAGTTCAGCGAAGCGCCGCCTAGCAACGAGGTTGCTGCCGGGCTGAGTCAGATCGCCAGCGGCATTGAGCAAATGGTGTCGGGCTTTTTCCAGAGCTGGTCAGAGCTCATGATCAGCCCACCTCTACCCGGCGCAAGCAACGAGTATCAGATGGAGGATCTGCAAGATGGGTACCGTTTTACGGCCGACGATGGAAAGACCCACGTCGCCATATCGATGAATCATGCCTTGGTCATCGATTCCATCCAAGCAAAGACTTCCGAATTTGAAGGCACAGTGCACCCGAAATTTGTGGATAGCAATAAGGGGTTGGTTTTGGACAGTTATCAGGGGGTTTATAAGACCCCAGGGGGCGATTCGCAGGAGATTTCGGTGAAAGTCACTTATCAGGAGATTGAAGGTCTATCACTGCCGCAGACAATAACCGAGACCATGGCCCTCCCGCAGGGGCGACTGGAAGCGCCAATCGCCTTCCGTTCCTGTCAGGTCAAGAAGAACTAGAGCGCCCATAGCTCACAGCAGGGGCGGCACGGATCACGTGTTACCATCGAATTTCAACTTCAATCGCGTACTTTGGCGCGCATGCGAATTCTTTTTATTGGCGACATTTTCGGACGGCCGGGACGGAATATTGTCAAAGACCGGCTGCCGGGGATCGTCCGCGATCACGCCGTCAATCTGATTATTGCGAATGGGGAGAACTCGGCGGCGGGGTTTGGGATTACTCCGGCGCTGGCGGAGGAACTTTTCGAGCTGAATATCGACGTGATCACCACGGGAAACCACGTCTGGGACAAGCGCGAGATCGTCGACTATTTTCAAATGGTGGAGGGCAACGGGCACGGGCCGGCGCGGCGGGTGCTGCGTCCGGCGAATTTTCCGGCCGACATGCCGGGGTCAGGCGTGTATGAGGGGATCAAGGGCAAAATTCCATACGCGGTGATCAACCTGCAGGGGCGCGTGTTCATGGCCTCGAATGACGATCCCTTTCGCACGGCGGACCGGCTGCTGTCGACGATCAAGGCCAAAGTGATTCTGGTGGATATTCACGCTGAGGCAACCTCGGAAAAGATTTCTCTGGGATGGTATCTGGATGGGCGCGTCACGGCGGTGGTGGGCACGCATACCCATGTGCCGACCGCGGACGAGCGGGTTCTGCCGAACGGAACCGCCTATGTCACTGATGTCGGCATGACCGGGCCTTACGACGGAGTGATTGGGGTGAAGAAGGAGCTGGTGGTGGGCAAGTTTCTGAACGGAATGCCGGTTCGGTTCGAGCCTGCTACAGGCGACGCGCGGCTGTGTGCGGTGGTGATTGAGTGCGATGACCAGAGCGGCAAAGCGCGCACGATCGAGCGGCTGATGCTGTCGTAGAGATGTTGCTCGATCGCCGCCCACCAGTGCAAACAAAAAACGCAAGCATGCGGCCCTCTCTCGTTCCTCCTTGAGAAAGCAATCGAGCTGCGCTCGATGCACAGCCGAGGGCGGCTGTCTCCACATAAATCACGAATGGGTCGACAGCCATTGAGATCGAAGGTACGAGGTCCTATTGGCTATGCCCTTCCTGTGGGAACCAAGTTAAAATCGTAGCGATGCGGCGGTTAATCTACATTCTCGCAGCGGGACTGGTAACGGCCGTGCTGGCCGCGCCCGCACTTGCCGCTGGCGACGATGCTCTCGCCCCTCCACCCATGCCCTGCGGCGCTGGAATTCCCGGCGGGGTTAACTGCATGGCTTCGAAGCAAGACCTGAAGCTCGCGCGCACCGCGTTCAAGAAGGGTGTAAAGCTGCAGGAGGCGCGGCGCCTGGAAGAAGCATTCGCGCGGTTTGACGATGCGGTCCGGCTGGCGCCGCAGAATATGCAGTTTCTGACGGCCCGCGAACTGGTGAAGGCGCAACTGGTTTACAACCACGTGGAGCGCGGAAATGTGCTGATGCTGGAAAATGCGCGGCCGCGGGCTGCGGCGGAGTTTCGTGCGGCCCTCGATCTCGATGTGGAAAACCAGTTCGTCCGGGAACGGCTGCAGGAAGCCACTCGTGAGCTGGTTCCGGCGAAGACCTGGGCCGTGCCTGTCCAACTGGTGGACTCGGGCGAAATCCACCTCGAGCCGGGCGATGGCCGCGCCACGTTCCATTACACGGGCGACGTTCGCGGACTGTTCGCGGGATTGGCCGCGGCCTATGGGGTGAATCCACAGTTCGACGACTCCGTGCAGGTGCGGCAGGTGCGGTTCAACGTGGACGACGTGGATTTCTTCACCGCATTGAAGCTGGCATGCCAGGTGAGCAAAACCATGTGGGCAGCGCTCGACCGGCACCAGTTGCTGATTGCCAGCGATAACACTGAAAATCACAAGCAATTCGACCGCATGTCGCTGCGGACTTTCATCCTGCCGCCGCATTCCACGCCCCAGGAAGTGACCGACCTGGTCACCACGATGCGCAACATGTTCGATTTGAAATTCGTCAGCTCCGGGCTGACAGGCGATTCGGTGGAGGTGCGCGGGCCGCAAAGCCTGCTGGATGCCTGCTCCTCCCTGCTGGCACAGTTGAGCAACCCGCGGCCGCAGGTGATGATCGAAGTTCGGGTTTATCAGATCGACCACCAACTCACGAAGAACATCGGAGTACACATTCCGAACACTTTCAATATGTTCAACATTCCGGCCATCGCGCTGATCGGGCTGGGGGGACAAAGCATTTCGCAATTGGTGAATCAGTTGATCGCATCGGGCGGCATCAACCAGGCGGGGACTACAGGGATCGCCGGGTTGTTGGCGCAACTCGAAGGGCAGGGGAACTCTATCTTCAGCCAGCCGCTGGCCACGTTTGGCGGCGGGCTCACCTTCAGCGGTGTGAGTCTCGACCATCTTGCCGCCAACCTTTCGGTGAATGAGTCCTGGGTGCGAAGCCTGTCGAATTTAAACTTGCGGGCCAGCCAGGGGAACGACGCCACGTTCCACCTGGGAACGAAGTATCCGATTGAGAATGCGAGTTTTGCGCCGATTTTTAATTCGGCGGCGATCTCAGCGGTGCTGGGCAATCAGACCTTCGTTCCGCCGTTCCCTTCCATCACCTACGAGGATCTCGGGTTGAATATGAAAGCCAAGCCCGTGATCCATGGGGACGGCTCCGTCAGCCTGGAACTCGATTTGGAAGTGCGGTCGCTCACCGGGCAATCGAATAATGGAATTCCAGTCATCTCGAACCGGGAATATAAAGGAAGCATCAACCTGCGGGATGGCGAGCCGGCGGTTGTGGCCGGTGAGGTGTCGAAGACGGATATGATCTCGATGAGCGGGATCCCGGGGCTGGGATTCCTGCCCGGCCTGAATCAGGCCCTGGTCAACAACACCAAAGAATCGGACAGCGACGAACTCATGATCGTCGTTACTCCGCACGTGCTGGCGAACTTCAACCGGACAACGCCGGAGATATGGGTGACCGAAAAGTAAGTCGGCTTCCGGCTCTCGCTTCTAACCGCAGTTCTTGCAGCACAAGCAATTCTTGACGAATTTCCGTTCCGAGAGCCGGAAGCCGCTTTTTACTTCCCTTCCTTTGCCGCGAACTCGACCAGGCTCTTGTAAATATCCGTCATACGAGCATCGAAGCTTCCGACCTTGCGGCCGTTGATGTAGAGCGTGGGCGTGCCGGTTACGTCCACTGACTTGCCCAGGGCGATGGAGGCATCGACGCGCGCCTTGGTCTCAGGCTTGGCGGCGCAGGCGGCGATTTCGGCGCCCTTGACGCCGGCGCCATCGGCGATGGCGGTCAGCTTTTCATCCGCGGTTTCGGCGGTAATGTCGGCCTGGGTTTCGTAAGTCTTGGCGACGAATTTCCAGAAAGCATCGTTCGAAGCGTGGCCGACACAGTCGGCATAAGCCGCGCCTTTGGCTGCCCAGTTGTGCATTTCCAGGGGAAAATTCTGGAAGACAAAACGCGCGTTGGGCTCGGCGGCGACCAGCGCTTCGATGGTGGGCTGCGCCGCTTTGCAGGCGGGACACTGCAGGTCACCGAATTCGACGATGGTAACGGGCGCGTCCTTGGGGCCGCGCGCGGGGCCAGTGATTCCCTTCTCCAGCAGCCGCTCGGCGGGCTCAAACGGGTGCGCCCCGAAAGGAATGATGTCGCCGACCAGGGCATGCTTGCCATCGGGAGCGACATAAAATTTGCTCACCTGCTGTCCCTGCGGGCTGGCGAGTACCACGGTGACCTCGGCCAATTCTGGAACCTCTGACGGCTTGATGCTGGAGATCTTCCAGGTCAAATCGGCCTGATAGCCAAACTGCTGATGGAGGAAGGAATCGACGGTGGCTTCCGAAGGAAGATCCGCGGTGGCGTGGGTTCCGAGTTTCGCCGCGGGCTTGGCGGGAGTGGTCTGACCTGCCCCCAGGCTGGCGGCGAGCAGTAGAAAACTAATCGAGTAGAGAAAATTGCGCATGGGTTCCTTTCGAATCGTGATTCCGGGATATTAGGAAAGCAACTTATCAGGATACTGCAAATTCTCCCTTCAGGCTTCGGACTTGGCGGCGATGGGAAAACGGCGTCCGTAGCCGAAGGCTTTGGGAGAAATCTTGAGACCGGGCGCAGCTTGTTGGCGCTTGTATTCGGCGCGATCCACCAGGCGGATGACGCGCCGCACGACTTCAAGATCGAACCCGCGATCCTGGGCAATCTGTTCCGCGGGATGGGAATCCTCTACGTAGTCTTCGAGCACTGCGTCGAGAATTTCGTAGGGCGGCAGCGAGTCGCTGTCTTTCTGGTCGGGGCGCAACTCGGCGGAGGGCGGTTTCTCCAGCGTGGCTTGCGGAATCACGGGGCGTCGTGAATTCGCATAGTGGCTGAGCCGATAGACCAGAGTTTTGGGCACGTCGGAAATCACCGCCAGCCCTCCAACCATGTCGCCGTAGAGAGTGCAGTAGCCTACACCCAGTTCGCTCTTGTTGCCGGTGGAGAGCACGATCGCGCCGAACTTATTGGAGAGCGCCATCAGCATCGTCCCGCGGGCGCGGGACTGGATATTTTCCTCGGTCACGTCTTCTTTCTGTCCGGCGAACACATCGTGGAGGGTTTCACGATACGCTTCGTAGGCGGGATTGATGGAGAGCAACTCAAAGCGGATGCCGAGATTTGTCGCCAAGGCACGCGCATCGTCAATCGAGCCGGCCGACGAATAGGGGCCAGGCATGCCGACGCCGATCACGTTTTCCCGACCGACGGCGTCGGCAGCGATGACCGCGGTGAGGGCGGAATCAATCCCGCCGCTCAGGCCGATAATTGCTTTGCGGAATCCGCATTTCTGCATGTAGTCGCGCGTGCCCAGCACCAGCGCGGCGTAGACGCTGGCTTCTTCGCCGGCAATCTGCTCATGCATTTCACCTGATAAGGTTTGCGAATCGAAGTAGATCAGATCTTCTTCGAACGACCGGCCCTGCGCGATCACTTGGCCCTCACGGTTGAGAACCAGGCTGGAGCCATCGAACACGAGACTATCGTTTCCGCCCACCTGGTTGACCAGCACGACCGGAACTTTGTGCTGACGCGCGATGCTGGCCAGCATGTCGCGGCGAAGCTCGCGCTTGCCAATCCAGAACGGCGAAGCCGAAATGTTGAGCACGAAATTCCCGCCCGCCTTCACGAGAGAATCCACGGGATCGACGGTGTAGAGTTGCTTGCGCCAGAAACGCTTGTCGTTCCAGGCATCTTCGCAGATGGTCAGCGCCATGCGATTGCCGCAGAAAGAAAACAATTCCTGGCTCTTGGCGGGAGCGAAGTTGCGCATCTCGTCGAAAACGTCGTAAGTCGGCAGCAACATCTTCGACTGGATAAAGGCGACCTTGCCGTCAGTCAGCAGGGCGGCAGAATTCATGACGGCCTTGCCGGTATCGGAATGGGCGGGCGTGACCAGGCCGCAGATGACGGCGATGCCGCTGGTTTCCGCGGCGATGTGATCGACGGTCTCACGATTGCGGGCGACGAAAGAAGGGCGCTCGACCAGATCGCGCGGAGGATAGCCGCATACCGACAGCTCGGGGAAAAGGATTAGTCCGGCGCCGGCAGCCTGGGCGCGCCGGGAAAAATCGACGATCTTCGCCGCGTTGCCGGAGAAGTCTCCGACCGTGGGATTGATTTGGCCCAGCGCGATCTTCACTCTTCTAGTGTAAAGGGCTGGGCAGTCGGGGCCAAGTGACACGCTCCGAAACGGCGGCCCCAAAAAAGAGCTTGAAGCACAGGGTGAGCACAGGGGAGGCGTGAGTTCACACCGTTTCAGAAGCTCTCCCCTGTGCTCCCCTGTGCCCTCTGTGTTTCAAGCTCTTTAAGTTCCTGGTGAAATAGACAGCCAGGAATTTGGCAAAAAGGCGTAACATTAACGATTTGGCAGCACACTTCGATCCGAGGAAACCGAATGCCCCTGCAAGCCCGTCCCCTGCTAAATCGATTTTTGATTCTCACCGTCATAATGCTGACTGTCACCCTGTCCAATTCATGGGCGCAGGGCGGGGATCATCCCTGGAACAACACCAGCCTCTCTCCCGATGAGCGCGCCGCGATGGTGCTGAAGGAGATGACGCTCGACGAGAAAATTCAGTTGCTGCACGGAACCGGCATGGTGGGACTGAGTCCGATGGCACCCGAGTCCATTCACTCAAACGGCGGCGCGGGATATGTGCCGGGAATTCCGCGGCTGGGCATTCCGGCCCTTCAAATATCGGACGCGGCGTATGGAGTTCGCAGCAGCGGTGAGAACGGCCGCTACTCGACGGCGCTGCCCTCGGACGAAGGCGCGGCGGCGAGTTGGGATCTCGACGCGGCCCGCGAATACGGAGCCCTGATTGGCCGCGAACTTCGCGCGCAGGGATTCAACATGACGCTCGGCGGCGGCACCAATCTTACCCGCGAACCGCGCAACGGACGTACGTTTGAATATCTGGGCGAGGATCCCGTTCTGGCCGGGAAGATGGTCGGATCGGTCATGAAGGGCTTGCAGGCAGAGCACGTCATCGGCGACATCAAGCATTACGCCCTCAACGATCAGGAGAGCGGGCGCAATGCCGTGAACGTGAACATCGATCGACGTGCGGCGCGGGAGAGCGATCTGCTGGCTTTTGAAATCGGAGTGCAGGAATCGGATGTGGCCGCGGTGATGTGCTCCTACAACCGCGTGAATGGCGACTACGCCTGTGAAAACAAATATCTGCTGAGCGATGTTCTGAAGCGAGACTGGAAGTTCAAGGGATTTGTGGTGTCCGACTGGCAAGGGACGCATAGCACGGAAAAGGCCTCGGCGGCCGGCCTGGATCACGAGGAACCAGGCTGGATCTTCTTTGGCGAGGAACTGAAGAAGGCGGTCGAGTCGGGCAAAGTGCCGCAGGCGGAAGTGGACGATCATGTCCGCCGCATTTTGCGCTCGATGTTTGCCACCGGCGTGATCGACGATCCGCCGCGGAAGAGTGTGGTCGATGTGATGGGCGGCCTGGAAATATCACAGAGAATCGCGGAGCAGAGCACGGTGCTGCTGAAGAATGATCACGCGCTGCTGCCGCTGGATGCGTCGAAGATTCACAGCATCGCGGTGATCGGTCCGCATGCGGATGTGGGAATGATTTCCGGCGGCGGGTCGGCGCAGGTCGATCCTCCGGGCGGAAACGCGATCATGCCTCCCGGCAAGGGTAATACGTACTGGCAGGCGCACATCTGGTTTCCGACTTCGCCGCTGAAAACGATTCGCGCGAAGGCTCCGGGAGCGAACGTGCAGTTTGATTCGGGCGCAGATCCCGCGGCGGCCGCGGTGTTGGCTAAGAGCGCCGATGTCGCGATCGTTTATGCGTACCAGTGGGAGAGCGAAGGGATGGATCTGAACAGCCTGTCTCTTCCCGAAAATCAGGACGAGTTGATCGCGAAGGTTGCGGCGGCGAATCCGCACACAATTGTTGTGATCGAGAACGGCAGTCCCATCACCATGCCGTGGGTCGATCAGGTCGGCGGCATTCTCGAAGCGTGGTACGCCGGAAGCCGCGGGGCCGAGGCGGTGGCGAATATTATTTTCGGAGATGTGAACCCCAGCGCGAAACTGCCGGTGACTTTTCCCAGGAGCGAAGCGGACTTGCCGCATCCCAAGATCGTGAAACCTCCGAAGGTCACAACGGACGCGGATCGCCAAGGCTGGAAGCGGATTGCCGCGGGATTGCCGGCGTTTCAGGTGACCTACGACGAAGGCGTGAAGGTGGGCTACAAGTGGTATGACGCGGAGAACAAGCCGGTGCTGTTTCCGTTTGGATACGGCCTGTCGTATACGACTTTTTCATATTCGAATCTGAAGGTGACGGCGGGGAAAAATCCGCGCGTGAGTTTCACGGTGACTAACACGGGCAACCGCGCGGGAGCGGAAGTTGCGGAAGTCTACGTTTCCCTGCCGGCTGCGGCCGCGGAGCCTCCCAAGCGCCTGGTGGGCTGGAGCAAGGTCAAGCTCAACGGTGGCGAGAGCAAGGAAGTTTCCGTCGATGTGGACGCAAAGTATCTTTCGATCTTCGACGAAATGCACAACGCCTGGCAGTTAGTTCCGGGAGACTACGGCTTCATGGTCGGTGGGTCATCGCAGAGTTTGCCGCTGAAAGAGTCGGTGAGTTTGAAGTAGAAAGCTCCACGGCCTAGGACTGAATTATTCGGCGTCCTCGCGCGTTTCGAACTCGCCGCGCTCCGCGCGGAGATACGCCTCGCCTCCTCCCAATTCCCCGAAGACGTCCTTGAGGGCGCCGCGTAGCTGCATCCATGGATCCTGTTCTGGCTGGGATGGCGATTTCGTGTCCAAGCAATCTTCCTCAATTATTGTTGCAGATGGCAGTTCGCAACCATTCTATATTCCTTATCGTGCTAAACGCCGGGGCGCTTTAATCGTCGCCCGCAGGAAAGACCGTGTGCTTCGGCGCGGGCATGGGCGTTGAACCTTTCTGATCCTGCCACAACACCTGATTCAGGCGGGTGGCTTTGTTGGCGTCGGGGCGGGAGAAATCCATCTTCGAGGAAATTTTCGAGCCGGGGGCTTCGCGCTTGTTGGCTTCGTAGATGAGACCGTTTTTCTGGTTGCGATAGTCGGCTTTATAGGCCGGTTGATCGCCCGCGCCAGAAAATAATTGGCTCATCAGCGGCGCGTACGCGTCGTTCTGATTCATGGGGGGAAGTCCGAGCAGCGTTTCCATGGTGTGGACCATATTCACCGTGGTGTAGAAACGATGCTCGACATAGGGCTGCGTGGATGAACCGGGCGAGTACTTGCTGACCACGAACGCGATGGAGCGGTGGGCGTCGACGTGGTCGGCGCCGTCCTGAGCGTCGTCTTCCAACACGAAGATGGCGGTGTCGTCCCAATAGGCGCTGTGCGAAACGGCGTCGACTACGCGGCCGAGCGCCAAGTCGTTGTCGGCCACCGAGGCGGCGGGCCGCGGCAGATTGGGACGCGTGCCTCCGGTGTGGTCGTCGGGCAGGTAGAGCAGCACGAACGATGGCAGTTCGAACTCCGGGCCCTCGTGCGCATCGCGGGCGCGAACGTAGGCGGTGAATTCGTTCAGAAATTCGTCGGCGCGAAGCTGGTCGGGATAGTCGGTATTGAAATCCGGATACAGCGGATCGAAGTGGTCGCGCAAGACCGCTTTGGCCGGCTTCACTCCGCTAAATAACGGCACGGCCCAGGGGAACGGACTCGGCCCGGCGTGGGGATCGCCGACATTGGGCGCAAGCGGCCCGCCCTGTTCGACTACAGTTCGCGGGCAGCGCGCCTGCTGCCCGGACGGAGTTCCCTGCTTGGGGCTGGCGGCCTTGCGTTTCTCGTTGCACCACTCCGCGTTCACGAATTCGCCGTAGTCGCGAAAGCTGACGTGGTTGCGCGCGAGGTTATCCCAGAGAAATCCGGTAGAGGGATCGTCGACGTCAGGCTGATTGTGTTCCAGCGGATATTCGTCGGCGTTCTGCCCCTGAAAATCGTAGGTGCGTTCCTTTCCGCGGTAGGCGATCTGCCACGTCTTCTCGTTGTAGTCGGAAGTGATGGCGGCGGTTGACCAGAGGTGGCCGTCGCCGGAAACTTCTCCGCTGTCGTAGAAATTGTCGAGCACGCCGAACTGCAGTGCGAGTTTGTGCTCGTTGGGCGTGATGTCGACGCCGTACATGGTGAGTGAAGGATCGCCGTCGCCGATGCTCGTATCGCCGGACTTCAGATCGCCCAGAATTTGATCGTAGGTGCGGTTTTCTTTGATGATGTAGATGACGTGCTTGAAGGGATTCTGGCCGCCGGCGAAGGCGATGGTTCCGGGATCGGCGTGGAACAAGTTGTCATGCTCCACGACTTGCGTGAGCTGTGGAAGTTTTTCGAGAGTCGAGGGAATGTTGAGGCGGGCGATGGATCCCCTGAGCAATGTGGGGATGTAAGGATGGTCTTTATGCTTCGTCTCATAAACCGTCTTCCCCATATCTTTGTTTGGGCGGGAGCCTTCGCCCTTGGCAGTGGCGATGAAGAGATCGTCGCCGTGAACCGCGAGGGCGCTGGGGTACCAGTCGGTCGGGATGAACCCAAGGGGTTCCAGCGAGATCGGGACATTCGAGGTTGCGATTGGCTGGGACAGGTCAAATACCGCGATCGCATCCAAGGAAGAATCTCCCACGAACAGACGTTGGCCATCGGGAGACAGGGCCAGCGCCGTAGGATAGCTGCCGGAATATTTTTGTCCGGGCGCGATCGTTGAGAGATAGGCGTCGTCATTCCTGCCACTGGTCGCGACCACGGCAACCTCATCCAGATTCGATAGAGCGACATACAGAAGGCTCTCGTCGGAGTTAAGCAGCATCGCCGTGGGATGGGAACCTGGCGCCAGCAAATCTTCCGGCTTCTTCAATTCAACCCTGCGCGTAACCTTGCCCCCGGTCAGGTCTAGCTCAGCCACTTGTGACGCGTTCCACAGGCTGCACCAGGCGCGCCGGCCATCACGCGTGGCCACGCAGGTGTAAGGGAATGACGACGGAATCAAGTTGCTGGTGCTGAGATCGAAAGTCTGCAGCACTTTCCCGGTCGCGGGATCGAGCACGATCGCGTTATCCGAAAGATTGTTGGCGATCAGGAGTTTGTCGTGTCCTGCGTCGGAAATCACGGCCAGTCCCGCGGGATAAGAAATCGCCATGTGCGCCGGAGCGGTCAGACCGACCGCGAGTTTTTTCCCGGTCGAAAGCGGCTGGAGTGCGATGGGAATGAACCTTTCCGGTGTCACCTTGCCCATTGCAAATCTGTAGACTGCGATGCCGTTCCCTGTATCGCCCGCCTTTGACCCGGTGGGATCGGTGAGCGAACCAACCGAGGCGTAAAGCAGCTTGCCGTCTGTGCTGAAGGCCAGGCCGATGAAGTAGCTCTGAAGCGACGTATCGCTCAGTCGCGCGTCGGGATACTCGACAATCTGATTCGTCTTGAGATCGAGCACCGAGATCGACTGATGCGCCATGGTTTCCTGCGTGCCGTAGCCATCGTTGAGCAGCGCGGCATAGCGGCCGTCGGGACTCAGCACCATCGTGGCGGGAAAACTGTTGGTGCTGCCAATGCGGCCGGGCGAAGGGACGGTCAGCATCTTGCTCGTGGGCAGCATGATGGGCGGACGATTCTCGGCAGGGGCAGATTCCTGGGCGTGCACGAGGCCGGACTGGGCCAGCATGAGAGCGCAGAGGAAAGAAGTAAGAAAACGAGTCACGGAGCCTCCGGGAATGGTGGAGTCAAGAAATAAAAGAAGAGTTGAGCGTAATGCATGTAGCGCAGATGGTCAAAGGCTGAGGACAAGGGCGAGGGTATGGACCCTCCGGCCCGACGATGGGAGGTCGTTGCCCTCTGGTTACTTGTCACATTTCCCATTTCGCGGTGCAATTGGTGGGGGAGGGACTCATGGGCCGCGTGTTTGGCTTTCTCAGCGTCGTCATTGTGATGGCCGTTGGCATGTACATCTATTCCAAGCAGATGCAGAGCTCTTCTGCTGAAGCCGGGGCCAGCAACCCGCAGGGCGCCATCAATATCACCGGTGTGAAGAGCGATCTGATCAGTATCGCCTCGGCGGAGCGCCGCTACTTCGCCAGCGAAGGCAAGTATGCCTCGCTGGACGAACTGATCTCTTCCCATACGATTACGGTAGCCCGGCAGCGTCCGCCTTATTCCTACGAAGTGGAAACCAGCGCGAGCGGGTTTCGCGTCGTGGCCACGCGGGCGGGAGAAAACACCTCAGGCACTCCTGCGCAGCTTTCGGTCGATGAGAACATGGAGTTCCAGACAACCGAATAGGCCGGCAGCCAGTAACTAAATCGACGAAAGCGAATTGCGCACCGTTCCCTTGCTGTCAATAGAACTGCGCGTGCGGTAGCGCATAGATGGCGCGCCAGGACTCTCTTCAGTTGTTCTTCAGCACACCGCTCCTGTGCTTCCAGCCGGAAGCGGGAATATACTGTTTCCCAATACCCTGCTCAGACTGAGCGGGCCTTTCCTGGTGAGCATGCAACGGATACCGTCGCTTGACGGCCTGCGGGCCATTTCCATCGCGTTGGTCGTGCTCAGCCATTTGGTGAAATGGAAACACGTTTCTCTCGATCTGGTGGGGAGCTACGGCGCGCTCGGGGTGCACGTCTTTTTTGTCCTGTCTGGCTATCTAATTACGAACCTTCTGCTGCGCGAGTATGACCGCAGCTCCACCATCAGTCTGCGGGAGTTCTATATTCGCCGCGCCTTCCGCATCTTCCCGGCGGCGTTCGTGTTCCTCGGGGTGGTGGTTGTTCTCTACTGGCACCAGATGCGCTGGTACCACGTGGCTGCGGCAGTATTCTATGTTGCCAACATGGATCTCACGCGGCCCTGGATTTTCGGACATCTCTGGTCTCTCAGCATTGAAGAGCAGTTCTATCTGCTGTGGCCTTTCGCCGTAAAGAAATGGTATCGGCACCGGACGGTGATTCTGTTGTGCGTATTTCTGTTCACACCGGTTTTCCGCGCGGCGCTCTACGCCTTCAAAGTACATAACGGGCTCGTCGGAAGCCTTGCGGCGGAGGCCGACCAGCTTGCGATTGGCTGTCTGCTGGCAATTTTCGCGCAGCGCCTTCCGAAAATCGGCGGGTACGCAGCGATCGTCATGCTGCTGGCTGTCATTTTCATTCCCTGGTTCCCTGCCACCAGCCCGGCGCGGTCTTTGGTCATGCTTTTTGTGGCTCGGCCGTTGCTTCATGTATCGATCGCTGGTTTGGTATTGCACGTCATCCAGGTTCCCTATCGAGCCCTGAACTGGACCCCCGTGGCGTGGCTGGGAAAAATCAGTTACAGCGTTTATCTGTGGCAGGAACTGTTTTGTTCGAACCCCGCATTCCATGTGGGTTACGCTCTGGTGTTGCCGACTCTGGCCGCCGCGTGCCTGTCGTATTACCTGGTCGAGCAGCCGATGCTGCGCCTTCGGGAAAAGATGGCGCGAAACCGGCCTCGGGTTGAGTCCTTCCCGACTGGTCTTGGATTCGGCAAGGATCGCCGGATCGCAGTGGCGCGTCTGGCTGACCAAGGAAAAACAAACTCTTGAACCACCGAGGACGCGAAGGGCGCGAAGGACTTCTCTTTTCCGACCGAGGCAGCCCCGGTGCGGAAAATATGGAGCGGGAGACCGGGATCGAACCGGCGACATCCAGCTTGGGAAGCTGGCGTTCTACCGCTGAACTACTCCCGCTCAGCCGAAGAGATTCTAAGCTTATCACTCCGGCCAAGCGGTCACAACCGTTGGGTAGTGGCTCAGTTTGAATTTCAAACTGAGCCACTACCAACCGTTGGCCCTCCTCGAACTTCCGGCTCCATTCGTGTTTAAATAGTCGGCTTGTAGTTTACTTCTCGTCCAGGTCCCCGGGAGACTATGACCCCATCTAAATCCGATCCTTCACGCCGCAAGTTCCTGCAAGCTGCGTTCACTGCTGGTGGAACCGCCGCGTTGTATCCCGCACTGGGCGCGGGCCGCATTGTTACGCCGCCGGGGGAATCTCCGGCTCCGGAGATAAAGCCGTTTGAGCTGGAGGAGGTCACGATTGCGGAACTGCAGGATGGGATGAAATCCGGGAAATTTACCGCGCGATCTCTTGTGGAGAAATATCTGGCGCGGATTGACGAGATCGACAAGCCGGCTGCTGATAAGGGCGGCCCGGCGCTGAATGCGATCATTGAGCTTAATCCGGACGCACTCTCGATCGCCCAGGCGCTTGATCAGGAGCGCAAAGCCAAAGGCCCGCGCGGGCCACTGCACGGGATTCCGGTACTGATCAAAGACAACATCGACACCGCCGACCAGATGATGACCACGGCCGGATCGCTGGCGCTGGTCGGGTCGAAGCCGCCGAAGGATTCTTTTGTGGCGCAGAAGCTGCGCGCGGCGGGCGCGGTGATTCTGGGCAAGACCAATCTCAGCGAGTGGGCGAATATCCGCTCGAGTCATTCCACCAGCGGATGGAGCGGGCGGGGTGGGCTGACGAAGAATCCGTATGCGCTCGACCGCAATCCGTGCGGATCGAGTTCCGGCACGGGCGCCGGGATTTCCGCGAACCTGGCGGCGGTTGGAATTGGAACCGAAACCGATGGGTCGATCGTTTGTCCGTCGTCGTCGAACGGGCTGGCCGGGATCAAGCCGACCGTGGGGCTGGTCAGCCGGGCGGGGATTATTCCAATCTCGCATAGTCAGGATGGCGCCGGTCCCATGTGCCGTACGGTGCGCGATGCGGCGATTCTTCTGGGCGCGCTCACCGGAGTCGATCCAGACGACGCGGCGACGGCGGCCAGCGCAGGGCAGTCGCACACCGACTATGCGCAGTATTGCGATCCGAATGGTTTGAAGGGCGCGCGCATCGGCGTGGCGCGAAAGTATTTTGGCTTCAGCGACACCGTGGATGCGCTGATGGAGCAGGCGCTCGCAGTGATGAAACAGCTAGGCGCGACGCTGGTCGATCCCGCCGACATACCGACCCTCGGCAAGTTCGACGAGAGCGAGTTGCTCGTCTTCATGTACGAGCTGAAGGCTGATTTAAACGCCTATCTGGCGCGACTCGGACCGGGCGCTCCCGTACGCACGTTGCAGGACGTCATCGACTTCAACGAGCGCAACCGGCAGAAAGAGATGCCATACTTCGGGCAGGATTTATTCCTGAAAGCCCAGGCCAAGGGCCCACTTACCGAGAAGGAATATGTGGATGCTCTGGCCAAGAATCATCAGCTGGCCCGGACCGAGGGTATTGACGCGCTGATGGATCAGCATCAACTAGATGCGATAGTTGCTCCTACGGGCGGGCCGGCGTGGCTTACTGATCTGATCAACGGTGACCACTCCGCAGGGGGCAGTTCGAACGCGGCGGCAGTTGCGGGATATCCCAACATCAATGTGACTGCGGGTTTTCTCTCCGGATTGCCGGTGGGTATTTCATTCTTTGGGCGCGCCTGGAGTGAGCCTGGATTAATCAAGTTGGCTTACTCGTTCGAGCAGGCGACTAAGGCACGGCAGGCTCCAAAATTTCTGGCCAGCATCGGATAGTAGCGCGGCTCAGCACTGACCATTCCTTACAACAGTTTTACAGATATTTACGCTGCACTTAGCTAACATAGAAGACGCAGGGGGTGTCTGATGCCGCAGCTCTGCGTCTCTCGGTCCGCCTTTCCTCGAGTTATCAAGTTCATCGCGATTTCGTGTCTGGCGCTGGGTGCGTGCGCCTCCGGGCAGGAGTCCTACATTAACCTCGAGGTTCACGTCAGCGATTTGCCGACGCTGCAGGCATCGAGCAAAGAACGGTCTGACGTCCTGTTGTCGTCGCTCGGCACTATCCTGCAGGATCGAGAAGTCTGCTGCGGAAAAGATTCGGCGCTGGAGGACAGCCTGCAAAGAGCGGATCCGGCGTCGCTGCCGGACATCGCTGCCAAACTGCAGGGGCGTCATCTGCTGAGCGACGGGCGCCCGATCATGGTCACGGCAAAGTACATTGCGCCGGACGCTCTCAATAGCTATCTGCTGCTCGAGACTCTGCAACAAAAACATCCCATGCTGATGCAGTGGCAGTCCCACCTCTACGTCTGCTACGGAGTGACCTACCGGAAAGACTACGATGCGGACGGCAACGTGATGTATACGATTCTGACGTTCCGGCTGATCGATACGCGATATTCTGACGCGCGGCGGGAAGTGGTCTTCAATCGAGAAACTGACGACTGGACAAAAGTGCACGGAGTGGTATGGGTTGAGTCGGTTCCACAATGACCAACTGGCACTAAAAGCCCGGCTGTTCTCTAATCTTGCTTCTGCGTTTCGGCTCCCCCATGTTAGTGTTGACTTATGAGGGGGTGTAAATGATCAACTTGAACCAGGTAGTGAAGTCCCTGCGGAACGAGTACTCTCGCCTCGAAAAAGAGATGGGAAGAGTGGGGAAAGCGCTGGATGCGCTCGGCCATGCTGGCGGGAAGTCGCTCAAGACAACTGGACGTACCTTGAGCAAAGAAGCCCGCAAGCGGATCGCCGATGCGCAAAGGCTACGCTGGGCAAAAGTGCGGAAACAAGCTGCCAAGCTAGTCAAGTCGTAACTGCAGTCATTCGCAAGCACCGCAGGGCCTCGTTCGTGACTTCTCCCAAACTTACGAGCGAGGCCTTCGCGAGGCTCTAAGAGTAAATCCCTAATTCCCACCCTAAGTCCAGCGGAACCACTTCAGCGCCAGCGCAAACGAGATTCCACCCCACAGAGCCAGAATCAGCAGGCGCGGCCATTGCTGCGTGAGCGGCGTGCCTTCGAGGATACTGGCGCGCAGGGCGTCATTCAAGGCGGTGAGCGGCAGAGCTTTGATCAGCGGATGGATTACCGCCGGAAATCGTTCGTAGGAAAAAAAGACGCCGGAGAAAATCCACATGGGCATCATGACCAGGTTGATCAGACCGCTGATGCTCTCGATTTTTTGCGCGCGGCTGGCGGTCAGCAGGCCGACGCCGCCGAAGGTGAGCGAGCCCAGGCCGCCGATCAGTGCGATCGAGAATACCGACCCAAGAACGCGCATGTGAAAGAAGATGACGCCGAAGACCAGTAAGAGGCCGATCTCGATCACCATCAGCAACAGGCGGCTGGTCATGATGGCGAGCAGGAAATCTCCGCGCCGCATGGGCGTGGCCACGAAGCGTTTGAGCAGTTTGCGCTGGCGCATGTCGACCAAGGCGAAACCGATGCCCCACATGCCGGAGTTCATCAGATTCATGCCGAGCAGGCCGGGGATGAGGAAATCGATGTAGCGGGAGCCGGGCTCGGACGAAGTAACGGCCTTGGTCGCGACTACATCTTTGCGTCCAGCAGCGGATTGCAGCGCATCGTTGGCCTCGGCTTTGGCGAGAACACTTTCGGGACGCGCGGGATCGTAACGGTATGTGAATCCTCCCTTGCCGTCAGGTTCGATGACCACATCGAATTTGCCGAGGCGGAAGGCTTTTTCCGCCTCCTCGGCGGGCAGCGTTTGAATCTTGAAAAGATCCTGCTGCAGTGAACGCGCCAGAAGGGCTTGCGCGTCCTGCGAGCCTGATCCTGACACGATGGCGATGGATGCGGCGTCCGCGGGCTTGTTGCGGAAGGCGATACCCAGGCCGAGAGCGAGCAACAACGGGAATACAAAGACCCAGAAGACCACTTCCGGCTCACGCTTGAGTTCGAGCATGCGCGCCCCGAGGATGTGGCTGTAGCCGGACCAGCGACCGTTGCGGGGCGGTGTTTTTGTTGCGCGAGTTACGGGTGCTTCTTGAGCGAGGCTCATGGATTTTCAGCGATAGTCCATTCGAATGATATTGCGATTCGAATTCCCGAGTTGTGTCGTCCCTACGGTCTCCATCGGTTCAGAAACTCCTGCAGTACTTCCGGGGTCAGGCCGCGGGCGTCTTCGAACTCGCCATTTTTCTGGCTGACTACCAGTTTGCCACCGCTCTCGGCGACTGCCAGCGCAGGAATGCCTTTGTTCAGCGGGATATCGTACTGCTGCACCAGATCTGCGTTTTTTTTCCCGTCGGGGCCGAGGTCAATGTGAACGACTTCATAGTTCGCGACGAGAATGGGCGCCAGATCCGGGCGTTGAAACGCGAGGTCGAGCACGTGGCAGTCGAAGCACCAGTTCGCGCCGAAGACCAGGAGCAGGCGCTTGTGAGCCTGCGCCGCTTTCTCCTCGGCTTCCTTGATCTCGGCATGAGCATCGGCATCGGCCGGATAAATGTTCTTCCTCATGTCGGAGGGCTGCTTCAGGCGTGGAGCGTCGGTGCGTTCAACCGAAATGATGCGCCAGTGGTCGCCCTGCTGTTGCCAGGACTGATCGTCGGTGATGCTGATGGCCGGTCCGTCGCCGGGCT